>Ga0209303_1000041_pt1 | contig 172938 bp, 152 predicted proteins | sample SidtaG_3_FD_187449 | JGI IMG/M metagenome (GOLD analysis project Ga0209303, IMG submission 187449) | Marine algal microbial communities from Sidmouth, United Kingdom - Sidmouth_Asex1 metaG (SPAdes) (version 2) | ecosystem: Host-associated > Algae > Red algae > Unclassified | place: Sidmouth...
GCTTACGTTGTAGAGTCTTGAGAAACCGAGGTCGTTTAATCTCTTTGCCGTCACTAGTCGCCACAAACTTGTCAAAGCCTAGATCTAATCCTCTTGGATGTCCATGAGGAAGAGGATCGCGAACTTTACAGAACGACAGACATTAAGAGTGTTTTCTATACTCTCAATCTGCTCTGTAGTTGGTTCTAGTTTGTACTCGTAAGTCAAAGTAATCATAGTTGTATTGTAGCCTACATGGTACAATTATTTGTGTAGAGACTGTCAAGATTGGCTACAATGTTTATATTGAAAAATGGTGCAGAACTAAATGTTGTTACTAAACGTGGAGATACCCCTTTAATCAGAGCTATTTCTCGTAGAGACAAAGAAATGATTCGCTTACTGACTGTTCATGGTGCTGATGTTAATCATGTAGTCAAAATTGATTTCAATGAAACAATAACTCAAAGAGCTTTATCCACTGTTATATATAGTGACAGCCAAGAAAAAAAAGAGGAAGCATTTGAAATTTTAGAAATTCTTTTGGAAGCAGGAGCAGATCCTAATATTCAAAATGTATATGGATATACTGTGTTACATCTTGCCAGTCAGAAAGGTTTAACTAAATTTGTTAAATTGCTGTTGAAACATGGTGCAGATCCTTGCATTCGTAATGTGGGAAAGAAAAGTTGTTTTGAATTTGCTGCAAAATTTCCTGAAATTCTTCAATTATTTGAACCTTACCATCAGAATCTAAAGCCTGTGGTAGAAATACAAGACAGTCCCAAAAAACTAATTGAAAGATTATTGGCAATCGGTTTTGTCGATCGCTCTGAATTTATACCCTGTTCTGAAGCAGAAATCGAAGATCTAGAAACGAGAAATAAAATTAAGCTACCAGAATCATACAAAAAGTTTTTACGCACAATGGGCAAAGGAGCGGGAAACTTTATAATTGATTTGATTTATAAATTTAAAAGCGATCGCTTTAACAGATCGTGGAGTAATGTAGGTTGCGATCGCAAAATTAAAAAAATCCAAACTGAATATCTAATGCTTTTTTGATTTGAGTAAAATAATCTGATTCCAAAGTCCCAAGCTTTGATTTGAGCCTAGAAGCATCAATCGATCTAATTTGATTAAAATGCAATCCTCTTGGTTTATCTAGTTGATTTAGTTGGCTGGGTTTTACGTTAACGACAAACGGATAGTTTTTCGGACTCAAAAAAGGAACAACGGTAGTAAGATCGCTTTCTTCATTGCCAATGTCATTTTGAATAATTAGACAGGCTCTTATTTTACGAGCTTCCTTTCCTCTTGTTGGATCGAGATCTACCCACCAGATTTCCCTTCGTTTACATTGCATCCAAACCATCTCCTACCGTCACATCCCAATCTTTAATTGATTGCTGGAACTCAGGATCTTGATTTTGTTCTCTATATGCTTGTCTTAATTCTTCTCTTAACTGTTCTCGCTCTTTTTCTAGCAATAAATTATTGATATATGCGCTGCGGTTATTAGTAATTTGCTTAAGGAACTCAAATGCGCGATCATCTATGTTTATCGTGATTTTAGATGCCATTATCTTACATATTAGTATTATTTATTTTCATACTTTATTGTAAGATATATCAACTAAAATTTAGATAGTAAGGTAATTGCGATCGCTTTACCTTCCCCCCAGTCTAAATTAAATATTCTTTCTTTCCATCGCCACGAGGAGAGTAAATCGTTAATAATAAATAACTGCTCACTGATAATTGCTCACTGAATTCTATGTCTTTTGTTGGCTTACATATCCATAGTGACTATAGCTTGCTTGATGGTGCATCCCAGATACCTCAATTAATCGATCGCTGTTTAGAATTAGATATGCCAGCAATCGCCCTAACGGATCATGGGGTAATGTATGGCGCGATCGAGTTGATTAAAGTGTGTCAAAAAAAGGGTATTAAGCCGATTATTGGTAATGAGATGTACGTGATCAATGGCGACATTGAAGTCAATATTACCGAGAAGAAAAGAAGACATAGAAAATATCATCAGGTAGTCTTAGCCAAAAATACTCAAGGTTATAAGAATCTAGTTAAATTAACCACCATTTCCCACCTCAAAGGTTATCAGGGTAGCGGCATCTTTGCTCGTCCCTGCATTAATAAAGAACTTCTAGAAAAATATCACGAGGGTTTAATTGTTACTAGTGCTTGTTTGGGTGGAGAAGTACCCCAGGCGATCCTTAAGGGAGATCTAGAACACGCAGAAAAAGTTGCCCAGTGGTATCAAGATCTATTTGGCGAAGACTATTATTTAGAAATTCAAGATCACGGATCGCCAGAAGATAGAATGGTGAATGTGGCGATCGTCAATATTGCCCGTAAGCTAGGCATCAAAGTTATTGCTACTAATGATTCTCACTTCATCTCCTGTTATGACGTAGAAGCTCACGATGCTTTATTGTGTATTCTGACTCAAAAGCGGATTACCGATGATAAACGGCTGCGCTATAGCGGTACAGAGTATCTTAAATCTGCCGATGAAATGAGACTACTGTTTCGCGATCATTTAGAAGATGAAGTAATTGAAGACGCGATCGCAACTACCGTAGAAGTTGCGGATAAGGTGCAGCCTTATAATATTTTGGGTGAACCCCGCATTCCTGATTATCCTGTTCCTGCAGGACATACAGCCGATAGTTACCTCGAAGCAGTTACCCGTCAAGGTTTACTCGAAAGACTTAAGTGTCGCAATCATACCGAAGTTCCTCCCGAATATATGCAAAGGCTGGAAGTAGAACTTCAAGTAATGCAAGAAAAAGGCTTTTCTACCTACTTTTTGGTAGTGTGGGACTATATTAAATATGCCAGGGATAATGATATCCCAGTTGGACCAGGAAGGGGTAGCGCAGCAGGATCTTTGGTGGCATATTGTCTCAAGATTACCAATATCGACCCGATTCATCACGGCTTGTTATTCGAGCGTTTTCTCAATCCCGAACGTAAATCTATGCCTGATGTGGATACAGACTTTTGTCCAGATCGCCGTGGGGATATGATTAAATATGTTACTGATAAGTATGGTGAGGCGAATGTAGCCCAAATTATTACTTTTAACCGCATGACTTCCAAAGCGGTATTAAAAGATGTGGGTAGGGTTCTAGGTATTGACTTTGGCGACCAAAATCGTATTGCTAAAATGATTCCCGTGGTGCGGGGTAAGCCTACTAAGCTTAATGTGATGATTTGCGATGATACTCCCGAACCTGCTTTTAAACAAGCTTACGAACATGAAAGCGTACCAATCTACGATATTAATAAAGAGGAAATAGGCTCAGTTGCTGTACGCAATTGGGTTGACATGGCGATCCGTATTGAAGGGACAAATAAAACTTTTGGAGTTCATGCTGCAGGAGTAGTTATTTCTTCCCAACCCTTAGATGAAATTGTTCCTCTACAAAAGAATAATGACGGTTCAGTTATTACTCAATATTATATGGAAGATGTTGAGGCAATGGGTCTATTAAAAATGGACTTTTTGGGTTTAAAAAACCTGACTACTATTCAACGTGCAGCTAATTTAGTTCAAAAAACTAAAGGTGTTACTTTAGATTTAGACCAGATACCTTTGGATGAAAAGAAAGCTCTAGAAATTATTGCCAAAGGCAAACAAAAAAAATTACCAGCCGATATTCAAGAAACCCATAAACTATTTCGTGCGGGAAATTTAGATGGTATCTTTCAGTTAGAATCTGATGGTATGAAACAGATTACTAGAGATCTCAAACCCTCTGGTATTGAAGATATTTCTTCTATCTCTGCATTATATCGTCCAGGCCCTTTAGATGCAGGATTAATCGATGTTTTTATTGATCGCAAACATGGTCGAGAGAAAGTTAGTTATCAGCACCCTATATTAGAACCTATTCTTAAAGAAACCTATGGAGTAATTGTCTATCAAGAGCAAATTATGAAAATTGCTCAGGAACTTGCTGGTTACTCTTTGGGTGAGGCAGATTTGCTTCGGAGATGTTTATCTGGATCGACCAAGGTAATAAATACTGAGACGGGAGAATTAGCGACTTTACAAGAAATAGCTAGTAATCCTCAAGATTGGTTAAATAAAAAGGTCTTTTCTCTTAATCAAACTACGCAAAAAATAGAAACACAGCAGATAGAGGCAATTTATCCTAATGGTACTAAAGATGTTTGGTCAATAACTACTAGAACTAATCGTAAGATTAAAGCAACCAAAGATCATCTGTTTTACACTTTATTAGGTTGGCAAAAACTAGAAGATTTTAATTTGGGCGATCGCATTGGAATAGCGAAAAATCTTCCCATAAATTATCAAAGCAATATTTCCGAAGCGAAAATTAAATTAATTGCTTATTTAATCGGTGATGGACATTTATCTACTAAATCTCCATCTAACAGTTATTTCTGTAACAGCGATCCGCAACTAATTACAGATTTCAATCAATGTTGCTACGAACTATTTGGCTCCCTTGCACCAATAGATTATCAGACACACCATAACCGAAAGACAGTTAGCTATGTCAGAGTTGGCTTTTTAACTAAGTTTAATCAATGGATAGATAGTAATGTCAAACGCGCTCATTCAAGAGATAAAGAGATACCTCAATGGGTATTTAGTTTATCAAAACAGCAACTACAGCTATTTTTAGGAACGTTGTGGTCAACTGATGGTAGTTTTGACAACAAAACAGGACATACAGCCTATAATTCCACCTCTCAAGTTTTAGTCGAACAGATACAACATCTTCTATTACGGTTAGGAATCATTGCTTTATTTAATGTTAAAAAAATTATCTATAATAATAAACCTCATATTTCTTATCGCGCTCAAGTAACGGGAAGAGAAGAAGTTACTAAATTCTGTAAATCAATACAACCCTATCTTAGTAATGCTAAATTTCAACAAGCAACAGCTTGTTATCCAGTAGTAGAGCATAAACTTAAGTGCAATTCCAAACATACAATTCCGAAGGATGTAATTCATTTAATCCGCGATGAAAAATATTCTAGCGGTATGACTTGGCAAGAAATAGATACAGCAGTTGATTTAGTGGGCGTAAGCGCGAATTCATTTCGCGCTGATGAGCGCCCAGTGATTTCACCTAAAGGTACAATGTCATCGGGTCTAAACTTAAAACAACCCAGTCGGAGTTTAGCACGTCATCGAGTACAAAACTTTGCTACGGCTTTTAATAGCAAAAGATTGGATAGTATTGCTAACTCTGAAGTATTTTGGGATGAAATAGTTAGTATTGAATATATGGGCGAAGAAGAAGTATTTGACCTTACTATTCCTCACAACCATAACTTTATTGCTAATGATTTTATTGCCCATAATTGCATGGGAAAAAAGAAGTTAGCCGAAATGGAAAAACATCGTGAAAAATTTATCGATGGTTCGGCAAAAAATGGAGTTAGAAAAGAATTAGCTAACGAACTTTTTGATAAGATGGTATTGTTTGCTGAGTATTGTTTGAGTTACGATACCAAAGTTTTAACGGTTGAATATGGTGCTTTATCTATTGGAAAAATTGTTGATGAGAAAATAAACTGTCTTGTTTATACTCAACATAAAGATGGTTTTATTTATACTCAAAGAATTAAACAATGGCACGATCGCGGTGAGCAAAAAGTCTTTGAGTATACTTTAGAAAACGGCGCAACTATCAAAGCTACTAAAGATCATAAATTTATGACCTCCGAAGGGCAGATGTTACCCATTGACGAAATTTTTGACAAGGGTTTGGATTTATTAGAGTTAAAACCAAATGAATTGAAAGTAGTAGCTTAATCGGGTTTTAAAGTGAAACAATTAGAACTAAATTATTCTTTTGATAATACTGCATCTTTAGAACAACAATCTATTGATGACATAGCGTTATTTAATTTCAAGTTTATAGATTTATTTGCGGGTATTGGTGGCTTTCATCTTGCCATGCACGAATTGGGTGGAGAATGTGTATTTGCTTCTGAAATAGATCGCCACGCTAGAAAAACCTATATACAAAACTTTCAAAAGATTTCACCACAACTTTTTGAAAAAGGACATTTCAACGAAGATATTAGAAATATCGTACCAGATCGAATTCCTGACTTTGACGTACTTTGTGCGGGCTTTCCCTGCCAGCCCTTCAGCCAAGCTGGTCATAAAAGAGGGTTTGATGATTTTCACAACTCAGAACGAGGCAATTTATTCTTTAATATTGCTGACATCATTGAAGTTAAAAAACCAAAAGCTTACTTTTTAGAAAATGTTAGAGGTTTAATAAATCACGATAATGGTAAAACTTTTAAGTTAATACGTCATATTTTAGAAAAAGAGTTGGGCTATTCCTTTTATTATCAAATCGTTAAAGCATCCGATTATGGTTTACCCCAATTAAGACCTAGAACGTTTATAATTGGATTTCGCGATGAAGACAACTTAAAAACTTTTTCTTTTCCTCCTAAAACTCCCTTGAAATTTAACATGAGTAATGTGTGGGGAGGGGCTTGTAATAGAGAAATAGGTTTTACTTTAAGAGTGGGAGGGCGTGGTTCGCCAATAAATGATCGCCGAAATTGGGATTCTTATTTAGTTAATGGAGAAGTCAGACAGTTGACTTACGTAGAAGCTAGAAAAATGCAAGGATTTCCCGATAACTTTGAATTTCCTGTAAGTCCTACTCAAGCGATTAAGCAGCTAGGAAATAGTGTTGCTGTCGATGCAGTCAAAGCCGTCGCTCAAAATGTTGCTTCCTATATGAATAGCAAGATAAGCAAACAACATCATCTTAATATGACAAGAAAGCAGAATAAAGGGGAATGGTCGGAATTATTGGCTTTTGTCAGAATTCTTGCAGAACAAAAGATTATACTTTCAAATGAAAACTTAGAACTAACAGAAAATTACTTTAAGGTTAATAAAGTAACAGGGAAGAATATTGACTTAGACTTTCTATTAGTCAGTAAAGATGAAATAAAGATAGTCAACCGTAAGACTCAAAAGGTAATTAAAAGCATACAAATTAAATCTCTAATTAATGAAAATACTTTAAGTAATTTAGTTTTAGCTATCAAAAGTGGTAAACGTACATTCTCTATCCCAAATTTTGAAGTTATCCAAAATGCTTTAGGACTAACTATTGTTAAATTAGGAAATAGCTATCAGAAATCTGATATCATTCTCGATATTGAAAATAAAACAATAAACAAAGCAAATGAAGGTTTTAATATTAAGTCTTATTTGGGAAATAAGCCTACATTATTTAATGCCTCTGGTAATACTAATTTTATCTTTCAAATTACAAATCTATCTAAAGACAAAATAGATGAAATAAATAACATTAACACTAGAACTAAGCTAACCGATCGTATTAAAGCAATAGAGCAATCTGGAGGAGTATTTGAGTATATTGCCCCTGAAAAGAAAACTCTTGAATACAATTTGAAAATGGTTGATTTAGCAATGCCTCAAATTATTGGTAGCATTTTACTAGCTTTTTATAAAAATAGAATATCTTCTATTTCCCAAATTGTTGATTATATCCATGAGCAGACAAATTTGAAAGAAAGCATAAAGTATGAAGATAAAAATTGGCTGATACACAAAGTAAAACAATTATTAGTTGATATTTTATTAGGGTTTTTTCCTGGGAGTGAATGGAATGGGACTTATGACGCAAATGGAACTATAGTAGTTAAGGAAACAGGAAATCAGGTTGCCTTTCATATTATAGAGCTAGAAAGCTTGAAGTCTTATTTATTTCAAAATATACGGCTAGACACTCCATCAACTACTCGACATAGATACGGTAAATTGATTATAGAAAACGACAAAAAACTTTACTTCAAACTCAATTTACAACTGAGATTTTAAATTGAATTGAGAGTAATAAGTGGCAGGAGATAGCCCTTAATGATCAATCAATTAATAAAGAACGAGCAAAAACAGCTATTTATAACGCTTATAGTAGCGATCACTTTAACTAAGAAGGAGTTACTAAAAGCTTTAAATTAGTTCTATTTTTCTAATTTACAATCGATAATGGTATTGATTTAATGCGATCGCGATGAATAGGGTGCCAGAAGTCACTTATGAATAATGACAAAATAGATAAATACTTAAAGAGCCACTTATTAGTATCGAATTTAGTCCAACAAGGACGGGGAGTGTGGACGTTTGATTTTACTAATATTTCAGCATATATAATGACTGATGACCGCCAAGGTATAGATAGAATGAGGATTATGTCTCTGGTCTGTCAAAATCCACAATCCTTTCCTACCGTATCTCCTGAAAGACTATTGAGAGCGAATTGTCATGAAGCACTAGATGCGAGATTTTGTTACGAACATGATGGCTCTTTATGGTCGGCTTTTATACACAGGTTATTTACTCTAGCGCAAGGCGATCTTGACTCTGGACTCCAGCAAGTAATTACAATAGTTAAAGGCTTTCGTGTTAATCTATCTAGTTTAGATTTTTATTTTAGAGGTCAATGATTTAATTAAAGAACAAAGCTCGATGATATCTCCCCAATCAGAAAAAATTAATGAATATAATTTTGTGTCACCAGACTGTAGACTTCGATGCTTTAGGTTCGGCAATTGGATTGTCTCGCCTCAAATCTGGAGCAAAAATTGTCTTGACTGGGGGGGCGCATCCTGCGGTAAAAAACTTCTTAGCGTTATATAAAGATGAATTTGCCTTCGCCGAAATGCGGAGTATTAGTCCTGAAGCGATCGCCACTATTTATATAGTAGATACCCAAAAAAGCGATCGCCTGGGGGCAGCAGCAGAATGGTTGAGTTTGCCCACGGTACAAAATATTGAGGTTTACGATCATCATGTCGATCTCAAATCGGATATTGCCGTCACCGAGATCCATACTGAAGCAGTAGGCGCAATTACTACCTACATTGCCGAATTATTGCAAGAAAACAAGATTACTCTGACTGCTTTTGAAGCTACCGCAATGGCTTTGGGTATTCATGTTGATACGGGTTCGCTTACCTTTGAACAAACTACCTCTCGCGATGCTAAAGCGATCGCCTGGTTGATGGAACAGGGGGCAAGTGTGGCGATTATTGCCGAATATGTCGAACCTGGATTATCCCCGCAGCTACAGGATTTATTCAAAGAAGCCCTCGATAAATTACAGCGAGAAACGATCCAAGGATACGCTGTTGCTTCTGTATTATTGCAAACTGATAAATTTGTGGGAGGTTTGGCTACCTTCACCGCAAGATTAATCGACTTAACTGAAAGTGATGTTTTATTACTCGGACATCAATATCCCAAAAGCGATAGTCAGAAACTAATTGCGATCGGGCGATCGCGATTATCAGAAACCAATCTCAATCAGCTATTCAAACCCTTTGGTGGTGGCGGACATCCACAAGCTGCCTCCATGTCTACTCAAACCGATAATCCACAACAGGTATTCGACGATTTAGTATCTCAATTAAAATCACAAATTCCTCATCCCCCCACCGCCAGAGATTTAATGTCTTCCCCTGTCAGAACAATTCGCCCTGACACCACTATCGAACAAGCACAAAGAATATTATTTCGTTATGGTCATTCAGGGGTATCGGTAGTCAATGAAGATGATACTTTGGTGGGCATTATTTCTCGTCGCGATCTAGATTTAGCCTTACATCATGGTTTTAGTCATGCCCCTGTCAAAGGCTATATGAGTCGAAACCTGAAAACTATTAACCCTAAGACTACCCTGCCCGAAATAGAATCATGGATGGTTACTTATGATGTTGGTAGATTACCTGTCATTGAAGATAATGAACTGGTTGGCATCGTAACTCGTACTGATGTTTTGCGCCAGTTACACGATCGCACTTTGGCTACAGCCACTGATACACCCAATCAAGCTAATTTCACTACTCGACTTTTACCCACCCTACAAAATCGTTTAGAACCTGCTATTTGGCAGCTACTCCAAGAAGTAACTCAAGCAGCCCAAACCAAAGGCTGGAATCTATATCTTGTAGGGGGTGGCGTGCGGGATGTTTTATTAACAGATGATAGCGAACCTTTATTATTACAAGATATAGATCTGGTGGTAGATGGTTTTCATCGTTCCGCAGACGATCGCGCGGGGGTAGAATTAGCAGGGGTAATTCAACAGATGTATCCTGACGTTAGCGTCTCCATTCACGGCGAGTTCCAAACCGCAGCCTTGTCTTGGCATCAGCATCCCGTTTTAGACAATCTATTAATCGATATTGCTACTGCCCGTACCGAATTTTATCCCTATCCCACCGCCAACCCTCAAGTAGAGGCGAGTTCTATTCGTCAGGATTTATATCGGCGAGATTTTACGATTAATGCTTTGGCAGTACGCCTTACTTCCCCCAAAAAAGGAGAATTTTCCCGCAAAGGAGATTTGTTGGACTTTTTTGGCGGTTTAATCGATTTAGAATCGCATCAAATTCGAGTACTTCATGCCAATAGCTTTATTGAAGATCCCACGCGCATTTATCGGGCGGTACGATTTGCAGTACGCTTAGGCTTCAAAATTGAAGCTCAAACCGAAGAATATATTCAATATGCTATTGCTTGTGGAATCTATCAAGAATTAAGAATTAGCGATCGCGCTTCTCCCGCCTTAACCACTAGACTACGGGCAGAATTAAAATATATTCTCCAATCTAACTATTGGAAACCCGCCTTAAAACTGCTGGCAAAATTAAACGCCCTTAGCTGTCTGCATCAGAATTTAATTTATACTCCCGCTTTAAAATGGCAGGTAGGCTGTGTCTCTCGCTGGCTATTTTATATCGATATTCCTAACTTGCAGCCTTGGTTAATTAGACTCGAAGTACTGATTGCTCATCTATCACCAAGCGATCGCACAGAAGTAGCTCAAAACCTCCAATTACCTAAAGATAGCCTGCAAAGATTACGAGAATTAGAAACATTAGAAACAAAAATTGCACCTCAACTATTAAGATGCGATCGCCCTAGTCAAATCTATCAATTATTAAAACCTTACAAATATCTCAGCTTAATTTTGTTTGCAGCTAGAAATGATAAAAATATTCGTTGTTTAATGTGGCAATACATCACTAAATTATCTCAAGCCAAACCATTGTTAAATGGTAATGATTTGAAAAATCTGGGTTTTAAACCAGGGAAACTATATAAAGAAATTTTAGATGATGTTTTGGCTGCAACTCTCGACGGAAAGATAAGCGATCGCCTTGCTGCCAAAGAATATGTTAGAACCAAATTTGGTAATTAGCAATAGTTAGAAAATTGACTTCAATTTTTGCCTACCTCAGATTTCTACAGTATTTCTAGGATTCCAGCGCGATCGCAATTCTTCAATGTGCATATTCTCTTGATCTTTTTTCAAATGACGGGGACTACTTTCAAAAGAGAGAGAAGAAGGTAGATGATCTTCGCCATATTCGACGCTGATAAAAGATCTGATCTCTGCATAAGATGGCACAAGGTTAATGTTGTCTGTCCCTTGCTGATAACGTCTTAAAGCTGCTGAGAATAAACCCGTACCGTCATCAAAGAACCTTTCTGTCGTTTCTCCATAGCGATCGTAGGCATAGAAAGATAAATCATCTGGGGTATGTTGATTGACCCAAGAAACATAAGACCAATACTCGCTAAAAGTACTAAACTCATTAGCCGATCGCATCATCAATAATAACCAATGTTCGTCGGAATCATAATATTTTTGAATCTGACTGGCAAAAGATTTTAGGTGTTCTTGCTTGAACCAAAGATGATGGGGAATAAAAGTTCCGCGAGCGTCTGTTAAAGCTGTCACTTTTAAAACCGTATTAATCCAAGTTTCCCACTTACCGACAATTTTAGGATTACCGTAATTATTATCCTGCAAGAGAGCAAAATTATGTCTAATAGCATGATCCCGATGCTCAATCACATCCCATGCAGCTACAGGAAGTAAATCGCTATCCCAAACCAAATACCACTGGCTGAGGTTGTCAATACCTTCATAAGCACCTAGCTTGAGTAACTGTTGATAAAACCATCCAGGAGTATACAAAGACTGTCCCAAGTCAATTTCAGCACAAATGATCTCTTTGGTTAAATTACTTTTTTGAAAAAATACTTCTTCCTCATGAGTATATAAAGGTGCTGTATGCCACTCTTGAGCCATGTCTTTTAGCGATATTGCTTGAGCAGCAGGGGCAACTACATGAATTGTCCTCGGTTGGTAGTGGAAACTTAATCCTTCTAAAACTGCCCGTGTATTCCAACGCACTTGGTAGAGCGGAATCACAATATCAAATGCTTCTTGGATCATATTAATTATTAATTATCAGTGATTAACGATCGCTTTTGATATCGTTGAATTAGCCCTAAGCTTAGAGCTAATTATAAAACGATTTACACGGTAGATAAAGTAGCAGAAGAATTACTATGTTCTACTGTTTCTTGCTCTGCTGGTGCGTGAGCTACAGTGGAAGGATCTTCTAAGCCAACATCACTACAAAGAGGATCGATACCTAAACCTTGACGGGGATAGTCAGCACAAATTGCCTTGTACTCATCAATTGCTTGATAAAGTTCTTTTTGGCTTAAAGAGTTTAAATAGCCGCATTGACCAATTTCGTCTTTTGGTAATGGTGCTGCCAAATTACCACCACGTTTTTGCACAATTTTGACTTGGGAAGACCATAAGGTTTCTTTTTTGTGCATAATGTCATGCCACAAACTCAAACCAAAGCAACTAATCAAGCGCATAATGCGGTGCATTTGCTTTTCACTAATCCAATTAAGGCGATAGCTTAAGTATGCCCCAAAGCCCATACCAATAGCTACTGCATGACCATGTAGTAAGCCTGCTTCAATTTCAAATCCAGGCGACCATGTATGACCATAAGCATGGGGACGACATTGATGAGTCTCATACATATTGTCGTATTCTGCTGCTACATAGCTGCGTAGGGCTGCACCCAGAATTTTTTGCGAGAGATCGTTAATTTCATCTTCAGGCTGACATTCTAAAGTACCAAAACGAGTCTCGATCAATCCTGAACCTGCTTGTTCTAGATAACTAAATAGCTCTGCATCTTTAGTCACAGCCATTTTAATAATTTCAATAATGCCGTGACGCAACCATCCTTCTTTTAAAGTCTTGAAGAAATAGCGATCGGTAATTGAAAGAATGGGAGGATGATAGGCACCAAACAAATTTTTATAGCCAAAGCCATCACAACAGGTGCGAGGAGAAGGTCCCGCATCTATCCCTGCTACAATTGAGGTAGACAGCATAACGTAGGGGGTATTGCGGTGATACAAAGCACAGGCAAGTCCTGCTGTATCAGCTAGGACACCACCACCTACAATTAGTACTGGCTCGTTACGAGATACCCCTAAATTTTTAAAATCTCCGAGCATTTTTTCTACTGTGTAAATGCCTTTGTCTACTTCCATCGCTCGGTAGACCAGCTTTTCTAGCTTGATACCGTGATAGTCAAAGTAGTGTTCGATCTGTTCTCCATAGTAACGTTCGACATTTTTATCTACTAGACAAACACAGCGTCCATGAGAGACATACATGTCTCTGAGGGCTAACTTCTGAGGATCGAGAGAATTGTCAATAACTCTCACCGAAGTAAAGGTGCTAGATCTAACTACAGCCTCAATTACTTGGTCATCAGCAGTACTTTCTACATAACCACGGCTTTCACGAAAGTTGGACGTGGGATAAATGGCATGAGGATTTTCGGTTACTAAACGCTCTGCTAAATTTTGATAAAAATCTTGGTCTTTAGTTTTTAGGAGGTAGTCTATTAACTTGACTTTGCCGATCTCTGCTTGATGTATTCTGTTGGCAAAAGTAGTTAATTCAGTACCCGCAGCTGGTTCAAAAGCAGCAATTAGCTGCGCTAACAAACCGAAAAAGCTACTTAACGAAAGATTGAGACAACTCCTAAGCTTACGACAAGCTGATAAACCTTCTACTGCCTCCGCCGTAGCAAACTCTTTGCCCAATTCTGCGGAGAAAGCGGGACTATCAATTAGGGATAGTAGCAAGCTTCTAAACTGCTGGCTACAACAAATAGCTTCTACGGCGTTTTCCAAATTCTGATATGTCAGGGGTTCAGAATCATAGGTGGAGATAAAAGCCTTAACTGCCGAGGTAGTCTTTGTCATTATTTATTCCGAAAGAAACGGTATGTGTGATATCTGTTGAGGGAAGGAACGCACCCTGTTGAATTAACTTAACATAACTACTTAAAAATTCAAACAAGTCTTAAGTATGGAGGTTTTGTTAAATAATTGTGGTAATAACTTTTTACCAAAATTTAGGATACTAGAACGTTTTTGACAGAATTGTTTTTATTTTTTAATTAAGATTTGTAACAATTCTTAATTTACATAGTACAAAATTTATCTTCAAGTCAGACTAAATTTGCCCGTCTTATATTGGTGTTCAACGAAATATTCGCCTTGTGACGACTGCAGAGTTAACCAGGATGTGTAACTTCTCCAATGGATAACAGTGCAGTTCCCATTAGCTAATGAGAAGGAGCTTGGGCATTAAGTTAAAGTTGAAAAATTATGTAAGATTTCGTATTCAGACGCAGCCAAATTTAGGCACAGGTAGTAAATAAATTGACTATCCAGACAACTATTTAGTCTCGCTGATCTTCAAAGTGAAGAAATCCAGTTGAAAATCGCGATCGCCGAGCCTAGTATTTGAATGTCAAAATAGATCAACAGTAGTATTAACAGTAATATTAGTTATTCTGTGCTTAAAAACAACAATGTGCGCGTTTTTTTAAGTTGCTAACAATTTCTTATCTTACACCTTAAGCAGCAATAATTTATCTTTCGACAGACAGAGGTATTAACTCAATACACCAACTTAATACACCACAAAATTTCAGCAAATTCCCTAAAACTCAGTAAAATTTAATTATCAATTAAATGTTTGGTCAACATAGCAAACTCTCAACCTAAAATCAGTTTACATTTACATCTAACCATTGCACCTATATTAAATCAGTATTTCTGATATCAGTTACAACTATTGAAATAACATACAATGAAAAGCCCCAAAAACAAAAATCAAGATTCTCAGCTAGGAAAATGGCAATGTGTTAGTGATTGTGGTGCTTGTTGCAATCTTACACCAGAAGATCGACCCGATTTAGCTCAATATCTTTCTAGTGATGAGCTGGAATTATATATGACGATGGTGGGTGAAGATGGATGGTGTATTAATTACGATCGCGACACCCGAAAATGCCAGATTTACGATTCACGCCCCCGTTTTTGTCGAGTACAGCCAGATACCTTTGAAAATATGTATGGAATAGAAGCAACAGAGTTCAATGAATTTGCGATCGCCTGTTGCCAACAACAAATATCTGGCGTTTATGGACAAGAAAGTCGAGAATTAACTCAATATAATTCCCAAATCAGCGATCGCTAATAAACTCGTTTGGTTCGTAGCTATAAGCTATAAGCTAAAATTAATTGGCACAGGCTGCACAATCTTCGCTTCTTTCTTTAAAATCATCTTTTTGTACAGTACGAACGTAGTAAACAGCTTTACAGCCTTCACGCCATGCCATCATTAAGGTTTCAAAGATATCTTTAGCTTTAACCGCTCTTTCTGGTTCTTCGGGGAAGTATACTCCTTGATTGAGGTTAAAAAGTAACTCCATAGAAATACCCGTATCAATCCACTGCTGCATCGTGGCAACTGCTTTGACAACAATTTTTTGATCTAAGCTTTTGTTTTCACGATAGAACCAAAAACACTCTTCAATAAACGGTGGTGCAATCGGTACAGTACCCTTTGCCCATTTATCATAGAAAAATTTGCTATACACTGGCAAAATACTTGCAGTACAACCCTGTACCAGAGAAGAAGAAGTATTTGGCGCGATCGCGGTAATGTGGGAATTACGAATACCGTGGGTTTGAATATCCTGGGCTAGCTCTAACCAACGTTTTGGCTCTCCAGCTATCGTTAGAATCTCTTCTATAGTCTTAGAACCTAATAATTTACCTTGATTCCATTCACTACCAGGAAAAGCATGATAAGCACTCCTGACTTTGGCTAACTCCATCGAAGCAAAAGTACACCAATAGGCTACCTCTTCAAACAGATGGCTAATTTCATTAAGACACTTGTAGCTAAGGTGATGTTTTGCTAGCCAATCTGCTAAACCCATGCAGCCCACGCCAATGGTGCGATATTTATCATTATGAGTCTTGCTATCGGCAAAAGGAGGTTTGGTTAAATCAATTGTATTATCTAAAATTCTGACTGCTAGCTGAGATGCCTCCGCAATCTCCTCTAATTCTAAATTAGCTAAATTAAGAGATACCAAATTACAGCAATGAGCTTCTAAACCAGGCTTAACGTTACTAAAGCTTTCACAGCAGAGGTTGACCCCAGGAATATACCCCTCATGTTTATTGGGATTGGCTCGATTAATCGTGTCTTTAAAGGCGAGATAGGGCATTCCCGTCTCTACCTGACTCCGCATAATGTGTTTGAATAATTCGCGGGCATTTACTGTCTTATAAAGCTGAATTTTCTGCCCCAACTCCGCTTCAATTTGAGCATAAGCAGTTTCAAAACCTTTTCCCCATTGTTGGGCTAGATCGATGCCTAATTTCTCTTTTACTTCGTAAGGATCTACTAACGTCCAAGTTTCACTATGTTGAACCCGACGCATAAATTCATCGGCAATCACTAACTGAGGAAAAACATCATAGGCTTTGCGACGGCGATCGCCATTTTCTGCCTGCATTTCTAAAAACTCAGGTACATCTAAATGCCAGATATCTAAACCAATCGTAACCGCACCAGCCCTACGCCCGCCTTGATTAACCGCGATTGCCGTATCGTTGAGCAACTTAATCCAAGGAATAACTCCTCCAGAGGCATTATCTTTACCCATTACCCAACTACCAGTAGCGCGAATTCGACTAACGTTAACCCCTACACCACCACCATTTTTAGAAATACGCGCCGCGTTGGTAATCTCTTCAAAAATGCTTTCTAAATTATCATCCATGGCGATAATAAAGCAGCTACTAAGTGAACCGTTAGGAATTCTGAGATTGGCTAAAATTGGCGTGGCTAAAGAAATCTTCCGCCTGGCGATCGCTTCATAAAATTTTCGAGCAACTTCTAGTCTAATACTTTTGTCTTCATTTGTCGCTAGCAACAAAGCACAGGTAAGAAAAGCTTCTTGAGGCAGTTCTTCGGTTAATAAATACCGTTTTGTTAGTAAAACCGCTCCTGCATAATCATAATCTCGATCCCAATCAGAATTTATCCAGTTACCCGCTGCGATTAATTCTGCTTCACTATAGTCTAAAATTCGGCGATCGTATCTCCCCGCAGCTATTTGAGTTTGGACAGCTTGTAAATAATTACCATAGCCAAAGCTACGGGCTACCTGAGTATCTTTCCACAAACTCCATATATGTAGTCTACCAGCCACATATCGCCATGCTGGTTCTTCAGGGCTGCACATCCCTAAGGCACAATCAATTAGATTATCTTGAATCTCTCTAGTCGTTACGCCATTACGCAATCTAGTAGTTAAGCCCGCTTCTAAGGTAATCGGATTAACGTTGTAGCCACTACAAGCCCATTCAACTACCGAACGAATTTTAGTGATATTTAAAGATGTGAACGAACCATCTCTCCTAGTTACCTGTATGTTAGAAGTAGCGGTATCTTGCGGTTTGATATCTGGTATAGACTCAGATATCAAAGACGATTTATCCAAAGAATCATTGATCATAGCCCGATCTGATTGTCGATCGCTTTTGGTGGTAATGGTTTCTGAAGCTGAACTAGCTGTAGACATTGTGTTGCTAGTTAAGGGTAGGATTGGCTGCATACGCTATTGAGACTGAAACAAATTTAACTGTTGTGGTCTTCTACTATAGCTCAAGTTTTACTACATATAGCGTTATATCGATAATATTTAGCTCATATTACTCTATATGTAGTTTTTTTACTCTTGTTGACCCTACTAAATCAACAAAATTGTCAAAGTTGGCTGATTGCTAAGGTTATTTCTGCATTGTTAAAAAGCTAATAGCTAATAGCTAAGAACCTAGATATTATGTGTGTCTTACAAGCAGTTACCAATTATCTAATATTATCTAATATTATTTGTTTGACTTTAATTGTTACTCTGCGATCAGTGAATAGTATAATCTTTTAAACATTCGTGGCATTTAGCAAAATTAATTGAATTACAGAGTGAATAACCAACAAAATGAAATTTATCTAAATCATCCTACCTTCGGACTTCTCTACAGAATATGTATGCTGAAGAATAATCAAGAATTATTTACTACCTTATATGCTCAACGTCTGTTTTTTACGGTAACTACGGATAATAGTTCTTTCTCCTTCGATCCTATTAGTAGAACTGATGCTCGATTACTGGTAGAGAGTTTGATGAGACGATTATTATTAGATCGTGAAGCAGAAAAACATCGCCAACTGCAAGCCATTTATCAACAGACATTTCTTTGATTTTTTAGCTTAAATTTTTATTGAATCTTAATGACGACGGATATTACTACGAAAATTCAACTTATAAAACAACAAATCCCCAGAAGCGTTAGGTTAATTGCAATTACTAAGCAGGTTGGTATCGAACAGATGCGATCTGCTTACCAAGTAGGAGTAAGAGATTTTGGCGAAAATCGTTTGCCTGAAGCTTTAGTTAAGCAAGAGCAACTGCAGGATTTAATCGATGTAAATTGGCATTTTATTGGGCATATTCAAAAAAATAAAGCCAAAAAGGTGCTCGAAAACTTTGACTGGATTCACTCTGTTGATAGTTTAGCTTTAGCCGCGAGATTGAATAGATTGGCTCAGGAATTAGACAAGATCCCCAATGTTTTACTCCAGGTAAAAATGTTACCAGATCCTAACAAATATGGCTGGGAAGCTAGCAAACTGTGGTCGGAACTAACGGAATTAAATCAATATCAATATCTTAAAATTCAAGGTTTGATGACAATTTTGCCTTACGGGTTATCAAAGTCAGAAACTTTAAGTGCGTTTCAAAAAACTCAAAAATTAGCAACAACAATAAGACAAAAGAATTACTCAAACTTGAGTATGAAACAGCTATCAATGGGAATGAGTAACGATTATCAATTGGCAGTTCAAGCGGGAACAACTATGATTCGTCCTGGCAGGATTATCTTTGGTGAAAGAAACAAATAATTTGTGATACCTTTCACTCTCAAATCTCCAAAATTGTAAAGTTTTTCAAATAAAAACCAAGATAATTGAATATAAATTAAGAAATTGATTTTACCGAACCTACCATTTGGGATTACATAGAGTAGAATTGAGTCGCCAAACAAGATATTTTTTGAAAACAGCCACTTTTCCGTACTATACGGAAATTAAATTGCCAGACAATCTAGCTAGATGCTCGCCAGCTATTGGTATCAAACAGTAGCTGATGAAGCGATCGCGATCGCTAAATATTTAGTTTTTTATGAGATCTGTTAGCAAATTATTCAAATAAATATCTTTCCAACCAAATTAAGTCGTAAATTAATTAGGAATTGTCAGCAATATGTTAGATACATTAAAAGAATTTTTTGGTATTGAAAGCGGATACGAAACTGAAGAAGAGGAGTATACCGAATACGATCCTCAAGATGAAATCAATGGTCAAACTTTCATCAATCAGTCTGGATCCAATAACCAACCAGAATTAACCAAAATTTCTACTCCCAGTAACCATACAGCCAATCAGAAAAAAATGAAGCCAAGTAATGTTATCGGTATGCCTGGATTAACTAATGGAAATTCAGAAGTCGTAGTGATCGAACCCCATTCTTTTGAAGAAATGCCTCAAGTTATTTTGGCATTACGAGAACGCAAATCAGTAGTATTAAACCTTAACGTAATGAACCCTGAGGAAGCTCAAAGAGCAGTAGACTTTATTGCTGGCGGTACTTACGCTATGGATGGTCATCAAGAACGAGTCGGTGAAAGCATCTTTTTGTTTACTCCTAGTTCAGTTAAAGTTAGTAGCCTGTCGGGTATCTTGAAAGACGTTCAGACTCACGAAACCCACATCAAGCGTACTACTGCAACTCCCGATGCTTGGGGACAGCAACCTCATGTAGCTGCTCAGTAAGCTTGTTCGATAGTATTATTAGGTCATGAAATATAATACTATTTGCCTCGGTATCATTGGAGGCGGGGTGATGGCAGAAGCTATATTATCTCGTCTCCTTTCTCAACAAGTATTTGCTGCTAGTACCGTATTAGTTAGCGAACCTCGACCCGAAAGAAGAGATTATTTAGTTCAAAAGTATCAAGTTCAAGTCACAGATGATAATCAGACTATAGCCTCTGCCTCAGAAATATTATTGTTGGCAGTCAAACCCCAGGTATTCGACTTAGTAACTGCAGATCTCACTCCTAATGCCGAGAGTACAGTCATTTCAATTCTGGCAGGAATAACTATAGCCAAGCTAGAACAAGCCTTTTTTAAGCAAGCAGTGATTCGCGTCATGCCCAACACTCCCGCTACAGTAGGGGCAGGAATGACAGCGATCGCGCCAGGGACACGGGCAAACAGTAAACATCTAGAACAGGCGAAAACAATTTTTCAGGCGGTGGGAGATGTAGTAGAAGTCTCCGAATCATCGATTGATGCAGTAACAGGCTTATCAGGTTCGGGTCCCGCTTTTGTGGCTCTGGCGATCGAGGCTTTAGCTGATGGAGGAGTAGCTTCGGGATTACCTAGAGCGATCGCGCTTCAACTAGCAATCCAGACAGTTTTGGGTACGGCTACTCTGGTTAAAGAAACAGGCAAGCACCCAGGAGTATTGAAAGATCAGGTAACTAGCCCTGGAGGTACTACTATTGCAGGAGTAGCTAAGTTAGAAAGTCTCGGCTTTCGTTCGGCATTAATTGAAGCAGTAAAGACTGCTACAGCTAGATCTAAGGAGTTAGGTGAATAACCTCAACAGTCTTTTAAATCTAAAATATCTGCTGCAGCTTTTGCTTAACTGAATCTATCGTATATGGCGTGATACTGTTTTGACTATTAATAGCTAATTTATTCCACAGATTTTCATCTTGATATAACCGAATTATTTGCGCTGCAAATTGATCTCTTAGATTGGCTTGTAATACATCTTCTTCACTAACTAAATTCATCCCCTCAATACCAATATCTGTAGAAACTATGGGCAAACCATACTCCAAACTCTGTCCAATTTTGCCCTTCATCCCCGCACCATATCGTAGGGGTGCTATAAACACCCGATGACCTAAGAAATAGGGCGTAACATCTTCAATATATCCTGTTACTTTGACCCTCGAATCCGACTCCAAAGCTACTATTTGGGGGGTTACATTGCTACCTAGCAGGGTAATTGTTAATTCGGGTATCTGTTGCCATACTATCGGCATAATTTCTTTAACCAACCATTCGACTGCATCTATGTTGGGGGGATGATTGTAGCTGCCAATAAATAGTAATCCTTTTCGCTTTTTAAAACTAGGTTTTTCTCCCTGATAAGGAGAATGAATATTGGGTACAACTGCTAAATTATCAATCTGTTGCTCTTGAAGTATTTTTTGTTCTGCTTCGGTAATGGTAATAGTCAAATCTGCTGATGCTGCTGCCTTTAATTCTCGTGACTGCATTTTGATCCACTGGCGTGTTTTTGTGAGATCTTTGTTGTTTGCCAATTCCACTTTGCGTTTTAGTCGCAAATAATGCAAATCCACCATGTCATAAATTAGTTTGATCTTGTCATACTGACGTATCGTGTCCGCGTATTTTTCATATAGTTGAGGACGACAGATCCAGGCTATATCTACTAGAGGCAACAGTGATTTTAATTGTTCTTCTACTGCGGTGCCATATCCCTCTTGGGTATAAACCACTTCAATACTCTTTTCTTCAAGTTGGTCTATATAGGGCTGCTCTTTTGCTCCATTATCTGGCACAAAAATGACGTGGTAGTCTAGCTCTTTGAAGATCTGCAATAGCTGCCAAATTCTTCTAGCTCCTGATTCTCGGTCATAACAGGGGGCATAGATATCGATAACTAAGATAGTTTTTTGGTTTTTACTTAGATGTCTTCGGCTGGCTGCAAGTACTCCCTCGCTTCCTGTATTAGCTGGATATGTTGCCAGTTGTTCTTGCCATTTGCTGACAAACTTCTTGAGGTTAATTGATTGATAGCGTTTGATGCCGCTACTCAAATCTGTTCCACAGCTGACTCCTTCGTAATGGACTACCTCGGATTTGGGCTGATACATTACTTTTAGTCCTAGACGATGACGGAGGGCAAAACAAAGGTCGGTATCTTCGTAGTATGCTGGAGCAAGATTGGTATCAAAGCCATTTAATGTGTTTAAGGCTGATTTTCTAACCATTAAACTGGCTCCAGAACAGTAGTCTACGGGACGAAGATAGTTGTAACAGGGAGCTTTGGCATTGTCTTGTCTACCATAGTTCCATCCTGAGCCATCGGCAAAGATGATCCCCCCTGCTTCTTGGAGGCTACCATCGGGATAGATTAGTTTTGAGCCGACTGCACCAACACCAGGATCTTGTTGCAGTACCCTTAGAAGATGAGAGATTGTTCCTGGGCGTAATTCGGTATCGTTGTTAAGGAAATAAATGTATTCTCCTGAAGCTTGGGCGATACCTCGGTTGCAAGATAGTAAAAAGCCTTGGTTTGATTCGTTGTCGATCCTTTTTAATCCTGGGACTTGTTCTAAAATACCGACGGTGTTGTCTGTAGAACAGTCATTAACTACGATAACTTCAATGGGTAAATCAGGATGAGTATGTTTGACTATCGATCTCAGACACCCGAATGTATAGTCGATCTGGTTGTATACGGGAATAATGATTGAGACACAGGGCGATCGATGTTCTGGTATAGCTAATGCATAATTACTAAACTCTGATACTAATTCTTTTTTTTTTGCTTCCATACCATCGCTTGATGGAGGTGCAGTTAAATCATTACTGGGAGCGATTTGATTTAGTCCCTGCATTAGTTCCAAGTTGCGAGGCTGTATTTCTAATCCCATTTGGTAGATAGTACTAGCTTGATCCAGTTTTCCCTGCTTAACCAAGGCTTGACCTAAACCCAAATAGAGTTGATGATTCTGTTTGTCTAGAGAAATTGCTTGATGATATAGCTCGATATTGTCAGGATCTTCTTTGAGTCGATCCAGGCAAAAAGATAATGTTTCTTGCTGTAATTGCTGAGTGCGACGGTTCATTACCGCGCCAATTTTGGTATTTACCTGAGGTAGTTTTGGATCTAAAGCTTGGGCTTTTTGGTAGCATTCAAGAGCTTGCTCCCACTGTTCTAAGTGAAATAAAGCTTCGCCTAAGTTGTAGTGTGACCAAGCAAAATCAGATTTGAGTTTAATTGCTTGAGTCAAACTATCTGCAGCCTTTTGCCATTGTTCTAACTGAATTAAAGCGTATCCCAGATTGTTGTACGACCAAGAATTATGGGGATTAAGAGCGATCGCCTGTTGATATGCTTGTTGGGCATCAGACCACATATTTTCATGGGCGAAAACTTCACCTAGATTGTGCTGGATGTCCGCATTATTCGGTTCGAGACTTGCTGCTTTTTGATAAAATTTTAAGGCTAGCTGCGGTTGCTCTAGTTCGGTATAAATCTTGCCCAAACTATAGTAAGACCAGACACTTTGGGGATTAATGGCGATCGCCTGTTGATAGCATTTTAAGGCTTGTTGTAATTGTTGCTGTCGGTCAAAAACTTCCCCTAGTTGATGATAGGCTAACCAATTTAGAGGATTATGTTTAATCGCCTGTTGATAATGCTTGAGGGCTAAGGGAAAGTTGTTAGCTTTAGCTGCTGCCATCCCTAAATCTAAATACTGCTGATCTTGTTTTTCAGATGTTTGAGCCGTATTTGCTGTGGCTTTGGGTAAGGATTTAGTAGCTTGGGGAGAAGATTGAAACTCGATCAGTTTAACCGAGGGAGGAGTTACTTCTAAGTCGATTAGTTTTTGTAGTTTTTGTTTAACCGTAGTCAGTTGGGGATTGAGTTCCATTGCTCGACGATAGCAACCCATAGCTAACTTAGGACGATCTTGTTTAAGCCAAAAATCGCCCAATTTATCATGTTGTTCGACACCAACCATCTCTGGCTGCAAGCTATATGCATGATGGATTAATTCTATCCCTTTGAGGTTTTTACCCAAAATACTATAAGTTTTACCCAATTTCAGATAAGCGATCGCTAAATTGGGATCGAGCTTGATTGCTTGTTGGTAATACTTTACTGCTTCTTGCCATTGCTTTTGACGAACCAAAAGATCGCCCAGTTTTATTCTAATCTCAGTGGAATTGGGTTCTTGTCTTAGCTGCTCAACATACTGTCTCGCCGCAGTGGTGAAATTTAATTTTGCTTTGGGCGTAACATTTGCTTTAGATGGACTAACCGTTACGGCAGGTTGAGTTACGGTTGATTTACTTGGCGGCAAACATTGAGGATTTTTATTGCTTAATAGATTTTGAATGCGTTGCTTTTTGTAAGACTGGGCATTTTGAGAATTGTTTGACTCGATATTATGGAGCTTAACTAACTTCTGATAATATTTAGCTGCTGCCTCAGACTGACCATTTTGTTTGAGGGCTTTAATGATTTTTTGACAAATAATTTTAGAATTAGGCTGCACAATTAGTGCAGACTCATAACACTTGATTGCTAATTCCCATTTTCCTTCTGTCAACAGGTCATTTGCTAACTGTAAATGTTGTTCTATGGTGAGAATTTCTGGCTCTAATTTTAAAGCTTGAAACAAACATTCTAAAGCCTTTTTGTCTTCTCCTAACTTTTCCCAGGCTCTAGAGAGATGAAGGCTAACTTTAGCCAAGTTCGGATCTTTGGCTAAGGCTTTTTGATAATATTCTATTGCTGACGACCAATTGCCTTGTTTAGCATAAAGACTACCAATATTGGCATATACCTCTGCACCAATATTAGGATCTTTGGCTAGTGCTTGAGCATAGTAACCCATCGCTTCGGCTATTTTACCCAATCTCTGTAAAGCGTTGCCGTATATCTTATAAATTTCTGCCAGATCAGGGCAAATTCTCAATCCTTGTTGGCAAGCTTCGATACTCTTTTGCCATTGAGACTCTTGATAATATAGTTTTGCTTGCTGTAAATATACTTGGGCTACTTCCAATTGGTTGTCATCTACATAAGTTCCTGGGGCAATTGCAGTCAGCTTGGGCAGCACAATTGAAGACTCAGATTGACGTAAGGAAACTAAGGCACTAGTAGTTTTTGGCGATTCTGCACTACTATTTTTACCTAGAGATATGGCCAAACGATGATACCGATCTGCTTCTGCTAAATTACCTTGTTTCTTAAGAGCGATCGCCAGAAGGTGATGAGCTACAGCCGATGCGGAATTTAACTTGACAGCCTGACGATAATGCTTGATTGCCTCATCTAGTTTGTTTGCTTGTTCTAGTTTGATTCCCTGCCAAACAGTAGACTCTACCTGAGCTAAAGAAGCAGAATTTTCTTGACTATTAATGTCCACTTTTAGATCCCAAGAGTTTGGTGAAGCTTGCATTTTATTAGAGCTAGAATTTTGGAGAATATTATGATTATTTTGATGGTAGATATTTTCTAGCCAGTTAAAATTTTTTTTCAACATCTAGATTGTAAAATATTCTTTTCCAAGAAAGATCGACAATAATAGTTAGTATATTTAGACTTTTTAGTAAAAGTCAGATAAAAGATATATTGCTTTTTTGAAGACTAAAGCATCAAAAAGTCGCACAGACAAATACTATTTACCAATACAACAACTATTTTGTACTATTGAAAAACAAAAAGTTAGGTAGTTAATAATAGTCTTATTGTCTAATTGCGGGTACTAATATAACCTCTTTTATTAAAAATGCCACTTAATTTTACAGAACAAAGTCAGTGTTTTTACTTAGATTTATTAGTTAATAATTAACGTCTAATGTGAATTAGCTACGAACTAACTAATTTTCAACGACGCTAATCCACATTGGGCGTAATTAATCTTATTTGATTGCTCGATTATTACTTTTCTAGACGGATAACGTACCACTGAAGATATCTATCTGCACCAATATCCAATTCAAAATAGTTGTCTAGTAAATGTTGTGCCTGCAATTCTGGAGTATCAAACTGTTCTAACTCTCTAGGAATAATAACTTCGTCTAACAATAAAAGATTGACTAACTTGTTTTTAAGATCTTTGGCAGTCATAAATTCTTCTGGTAGATCGGATTCGAGGACAATGTAGCCATCCTCTTGATACATAATAGAATCTGGCATGATTAGGGCTTATTATTACTTATGATGATCAATTGTATGTTACTCATCTAGTCCGATCGCCAATATGACAACCAACTCCAATCCATTTTTGAACTTATGCTACGAACCTGCGATCGAGAATTTAGGTGACGACTATTACGATCTAGTTGCTGCTGCAGAGTTTCCCGCCCATCAATTACGTTTTCGCAATGACTCACTGCTACCATTATTCAATCTCAAACCCGATACTACCAGCGATCGCGATTTTATCGAAGCCTTTGGTAAATTTCGGGGAGTACGTCCTTTTTTGGCGTTGCGCTATCATGGCTATCAATTTGGCGAGTATAATCCTTTTTTGGGGGATGGTAGAGGCTTTTTATACGGACAAATTAGAGGAGTTGACGGCAATCTCTACGATTTGGGTACAAAAGGTTCTGGTAGAACACCATATTCTCGTAGTGCAGACGGTAGATTAACTCTCAAAGGAGGAGTGAGAGAAGTTTTAGCAGCAGAAGCTTTGTATCATCTTGGGGTTAACACTTCTCGCTGTTTAAGCTTAATTGAAACAGGAGAGTCTTTATGGCGGGGTGACGAACCCTCTCCGACTCGTTCCTCTGTAATGATTCGTCTGAGTAGTTCTCACATTCGCTTTGGTACTTTTGAACGACTACACTATCTACAACGTCGGGATTTAATTCGCAAATTGCTCGATCGCGTAATCGCTGTTTATTATCCCAATATCGAGGATACAGCAGATAAATATGTACAGTTTTATGATGATTTAGTAGCTAGAGTCGCCAAATTAGCAGCACAGTGGATGGCTGCGGGTTTTTGTCATGGGGTATTAAATACGGATAATATGTCGATTACAGGGGAAAGTTTTGATTACGGTCCTTATGCTTTCATTCCAACCTACAATCCTCGTTTTACTGCAGCTAGCTTTGATTATGGTGGACGCTACAGCTATGGCAACCAACCTCATATATGCAAGTTCAATTTGGAAATGCTTCAGTTACCGTTGGCTATGATTTGCGATCAATCCGATCTCGAAGTTGTTCTGACCAAATTTGACGATTGTTATCACCAAGAATACCAACAATTGATTAACCAAAAGTTAGGCTTTAATCAATTAGAAAATAACTCAACTGAATTAATAACCGCCACAGTTGAGTTATTAACAAATACTAATCTTGGTTATCATAATTTCTTTGCTGAGTTGGCACAAGGCTTTAACTATGGTTGGCGAGAAAAACCCGATCTAATTTTGGAAAATGCGTCTTTTATTGCAGAAATTACTAGCTCTGATGCAGATTATATTTATTATGATCGCTGGCGCAATCTTTATCATCAATCCCTCAATCAACTACCAACTTTAGAAATCGAAACTGTTGCTAATAATTTACTATTTTATAATCCTGTCACTGCCTTATTACGCCCGACAATTGAATCTGTCTGGCAAGCGATCGCCGAATTGGATAATTGGCAACCTTTTTACGATCTAATTAATAAGTTACAAACTAAAAACTAACAATCAAACCTCGTCTGATGTGAGTTCGGGATAAGCTAAAATCCTTGTTACTACACCCTTTATTTAAGTTACTTGATTAGAACCATCTTCGCTGACGGGAAGAAACTGAGTACAAACTTTATAAAAATGCTTCCCACCTCGCAATAAGCAGAAAGCTGAGATCAGTAAAACCTGGGGATTAAATAGTATTGATAAGTCGCGATCGTTGAGTGCAAATACACCAACCAATATCAAATAAATTAATAAACAAAAAAAGTATCGCGGAAAATCCATCGGCCAACTACTATTTTTTCCTCCTAAGTAACGGTAAAGTACATATTGAATTGAACGAGTCAAAATATTACTGATCAAAAGCATTAGACCAGTAATATTAGTAGTCATAACTACTAAAAAACCACAGTAGCGGCAAGTTTGCAATAATAAATAAAACCACACACGACTTTGCTTATTAATACCATTATAAATAGAAAATAAAAGTCTCAGTCCTACCAAAAAAAGCATCCATAAAGTTAATTCTTTGGAGATCCAAAGTAAACTTTGACTGTATTTACTAACTGCAAAAAGTTGGTATGTCAAACTCTCAGTCATACCATCTCTTGCCAAAACTATAATACCAGCAATTGATAGTGCTAAAGCCCATAGCCAAGGCTGCCAGAATCCAAATGAGTATTCATAAGACTTGTAGTTATAAGAAAGAACGGCTTTATCTTCAAATTTTTCACCGATTCTATCATTTTCTATGTATCCCAGTTCATAAATACACCAAAATGCTATTTGTAATAAAAATAAACCAATTACACTTAGCCAAGGATGAGAACTAGCATAAGAAAAAGATAATACCAAAATAATAAAATCTTCTCCAATTATATTATTTATAAAATATCTCTTATCTGGTCTTTTTACTTTTTCAGAATAAAGGAGAGGTATATAGATGTTCACTTTAAATAAAAAAATACTTAGCTGAAATAAATCTTGTAGACTAGAGATATTGTTTTTTTATTTTAGTTGTTGTTACTAATAAATAATATAGGTTATGTTTTGCTTTTTGCAAATTACGATTAAAAAACAACTTTTGAATTCAATATTAACGATAATCTCGATAGTTTTTAGTTAAACAAATGACCAACAATAAATAATAAATGAAATAATACCATTATTAAAACAACTGTCAATTGTAATATTTTTTATAAGCTATTATGTACTAATTTAAATATATAAATAAAGCGCTAGTTTTGCGTCCAATAATTCAAAACACAAGCCAACCTTATACAAACTTAGTTAATTTTTAGTCAACGTAGCTATTCTAAGCTCTTTAGCTCAATTCGTCTAACAACATATTGTGATATATCTGTGGTAGATAGCTACTCATAGAATTAGTTTCAATTCCATATCCCAAACTCGTCCAAGTACTAGAAAGTGATTTTAAGACTAGAGTAATATCCCCCTGTCTCAAAACCTGCGGAATATCGATTTGCCAAGCATTGGAGTCACTCAACCAATTGTGAACTACTGCATCTTGATATTTTGCTTCAAAACTATAATTTTTCCATCGCCAGATACCAGAGGGATCAGGATGATATCTTTTAGCTTGCCGTTCCCAAGTGAAATCTAGCATTTGATAGCGTCCAGCAGCAGTAGTACATTGTCCCACATTAGGGCCTGCTACAATTGCCACACAAACTTCAGGATGACGACTTAGATCTTTGACATATCGACCACCATAAATAACGTTATATGGTTTTTCGACATTAGCCTCGCTAGCGGTGATAGTTCTCATCAAAGCTCTAATATAAGGATCTCCTCCTGTCATAGCTAGAGGTTGAGTCTGATAAATACTGGGAACATAAGCAGTAACTTCGGGAGAAGTAGAAGTTGGTTGTTCTGACCAAAATTCGGTTAATCTACCTAATAAATGTACAGAGTAATTGATGTACGACCTAGCTTGGGATTGATTGATTCTTCCAGCTAAGTTGGTTAAAACTAAAATTAAACATCCAAGATAGAAAAACTTAGTAGCTTTATTAACTAATTGCATTTATGGCAGTTTGCTCAAAAAACTGGTTAAATAATAGGAATTTGCTCTAGCTCAGGTAGTACCAAAGCCATTAAACTATAATACTAAATATCTGACTCATGCGATCGCGATCGACTTGAAAAGCTAAATAAAGTATCGTATCGGCAAAAACTAGCGTCTAATCTTCTATTAAATCATCTTCAAAAGGAATTGAAACTATAGTTGGTTCAGTCTGAGACTCTAAATACCCATTATTACTTCTAGCGATATTACCAATAGGAGTGCTAAATGTAGCAACATCTGCATTAGTTAATATACATAGTTGAAGAATAAATTCTTGTCCAACATCACCCGTACCTACATTGCAACCATAAAGAAACAAATTATAATTGGCTGATTCTGGATAATTCCAGTTAGGTGGAAACCACGATCGCAATGCTCCCCTATATTGACTTAAAGTATTTAAACTAAGTTGACTATTGCCTAGATCTAGGCAATCGGCATCATCATTAGCAATGATATGTATTGTAGTAAAACTATCTTTTTGATTTAATACTTCGGTAATTTGTTCGATACCATCACGGTCGCGATCAATAATAATTTTCTTGATACCTGAGAGTACACCCTTGAAGAGAGATTGATAGTCTTTTACCTGAGAATCAATAAAAACTATTTCTTTAGCAAGGGCTGATAAATTGTTTGAGCTGGCATCATTATTAGTCATAAAATCGCGATCGCCAATATATTTCATAGTTAGTTAAGATCGGTATAAAAGTGATAAAAAAGTGACCCAAATAGTTTTCAAAAATTTAAAAATACTTCAAAATAATTATTAATAAAAACAACTGCGATCATTCCACAATTTTTTATTATGTTTAATTTAATAGTTTTCGATGGTCAATACATCAGTATAAACTCATCTAAAAATAGTGAGAACCATAAAAGTAGTTAAGGTTACAGTATTTACACTATTGCTCAAAAATGAGATTTATTAAGAACTATTTAAGATGAGGAGTTTGCTCAACAATTAACAATTAGTCAAGAGAAATTGCTTGATTCAACCAGAATTCTTGTACGTCAGCAGTAATAGCTAGTCGTTCTAAAAAATCTTGTACCTGTTGTAAATTGAAACTTACAGGCGTTCGATAGGGAACAGATTGTGAATTGAGCGCAAGATTTAATATTCCCTCAATTAATTCTGCTGCCATGATAATTGATTTTGCTTCTAGCCAAACAGGGAAAATTCGCACTTCTAAAGTATATTTATCAGACAAATCATCAACTAAATTTTTGAAGTTAAAATCGCCATACTTAGTAAGCTTTAAAGATTTTAACTGTGTCTTAGCTTCCAACCATGATAATTGTCCAAAAGCAGAATTATTAACTAATTCCCATAGGGGCGCAGGTATCTTACCTAATCTTCGACAATTAGAATTAGTGCCAACTAATTGGCGTAAGACTTGACCATAAGTCCCAAAAAGATTAACCAGATTACAAAAAACGCGAGTATCGGCTAAAGCAGAAGCATCAAAGTGAATATGTGTTGCGCCTTCATCGGGAATAGTAAAATCAAGCTCAACCGCAGTATTTAACAAATTGGCTAAACGAGTATAATAATTATTCTTAAAAGGAGGAGTAATAATTTCGCAGGGACGCTCTCTTTCTCCTGAAAGAGGAGTTGCGATCGCAATAGGCAATCCATTAAGATCTACTACCTTAACCATATTACCCCCACCATATTGAAGTTGAGTATTAAATAGCTTGGCAATAGGAGTAAGTACTTCTGCTATGCCAGCACTAGGATCGCACTGCTGTCTAATCAACTCCAAAAATCGGCGATCATCACTAACGATGCGATACCATCCTGCTTTGGCGGTCATATTTTGCTGAAGATTATATTGTAAGGTAATGTCGTCAACGCATTTGGCAATTAGCTTTTGTGATGAGTCTAATACTGCAAAACCAGTCGTTAAATTATCAAATATGGGAACACCAGAAACTTTACTAAGTTCGGATTGAACGTGAAAAAAGAGTTCTACCTTACCACCTGTGGGGCAAAGTTTTTGCGCTAATGTCTCTCTACTCAATCCTGGGGGAGCAATTAATTCAATCTCGACTCCAATTTGCCAACTTAACACGATGATTTCTAACGACCTACTTTTTCTAAGGCTGATTCTATTTCATTTTGATTGCCCAACATCAGATTACGTGCAATTCGCTCTTTTGCTTCCCAGGGAGAAGGATCACCCCAGAATTCTGCTAAAGCAACGGCATCATCATAGCTATATCCACCATCAGTAAAACTACATTGAGGACTTGACTCTTTTAATGCTTGGGTGCGAGCATCAACTAAGTACTGTTCTAAATACGGTATGCCACCATCTTCCCAAATCACCTTTCTGCCAATACGAGCTTTCGATTCTAAAACCGAGCTATCCCAGAAATAAGCTAGTAAAATAGCATCACAATAATTATATTCACTGCTCGAATAAGCTTCTAATTCTTCTCCTTGGCGTAGCGAAACCATACGGTTCGGCTTATCGCTATTATCACTTACCAAAGTAGAATTGGTTTGGGAGTATGAGCTATCGGCTACAGCTTTGGTGGGCAATCCAATTAATAAAGAGCAAATAGCTATAACAATAGATAAATTAAGCTGATTACTTTGTTTAATCTTAGACTTGTTCATCAAAAATACGATAAAAATACTATTTTATCGTCTCGCAAATATATATCTTTTCTCTAATCTCAAAAACAAGAGTGTAAAATTGCTCCGATTGATAATTGTTCGTCAATAATTGATAATTGATACTTGCGATCGTATTTTTACTTTAATCAAAGTCATGACCTTAAACCTATACAATACCCTCACTCGCAGTAAATCACCGTTTCAAACTATTGAAGAGAATAAAGTGCGGATGTATTGCTGTGGCATTACGGTTTATGACTATTGCCATCTCGGTCATGCTAGAACTTGCCTAGTATGGGATGTCGTGCGTCGTTACTTGGAGTGGAGTGGCTACGAAGTAAATTATATTCAAAATTTTACTGATATTGACGATAAAATTCTCAACCGCGCCAGAAAAGAAGGAACATCAATGGAGGCGGTTTCTGAGAAATATATTGAGGCTTATTTTGAAGATATGGAAAGCTTAGGAGTCGGTCAAGCCAATGCTTATCCCCGCGCTACCCATACCTTAGATGGTATCAAGCGTCTAGTACACGAACTAGAACAAAAAGGTTTTGCCTATCCCGCCGAAGGAGATGTTTATTATTCCGTACAGAAATTCCCTGAATATGGCAAGCTGTCGGGCAGAAAACTAGAGGATATGCAGGCTGGTGCTAGCGGTAGAGTAGAAGGAGAAGAGGAACGCAAAAAACAATATCCCTTCGACTTTGCCCTCTGGAAAGCTGCTAAAGAAGGCGAACCTGCTTGGGAGTCTTCTTGGGGAAATGGTCGTCCTGGCTGGCATATCGAGTGTTCGGCAATGGTGCGGGAAAGACTGGGAGAAACTATCGATATTCATGTTGGTGGTGGCGATCTGACATTTCCCCATCATGAAAATGAAATTGCTCAATCTGAAGCGGTGACGGGACAACCTTTAGCTAATTATTGGCTGCACAACGGCATGATTATTGTCGAAGGTAAAAAGATGTCCAAGTCTTTAGGGAATTTTACTACGATCCGCGAATTGCTCGATAAATACGATCCTATGGCGGTACGCTTGTTTATTTTACAAGCTCAATATCGTAAACCTGTAGATTTTAATGACAAAGCCTTGACTGGTGCTACTAATGCTTGGTCAACTTTAAAAGAAGGATTATTATTTGGCGATCGCCATGAGGCTCAACTTTCTTTTAGTAAAGAGAATAATTTAGATGCAGATTTGGTTAGTAGATTTAAAGATGCGGTAGATGATGACTTTAACTTTGCTGGTGGTTTAGCAATTTTGTTTGAAATTGCTAAGAATCTCGAAAAAGAAAGTAATTTGATTGTTCACGAAGGAGAATATAAGACTCCTAAACAAGAATTAGCCCAACAATGGCAAACTTTAGTCCATCTTGCCGACATACTAGGATTTAAAGCGCAACTAGAAGATAGTAACCATACCGATGGCTTGAGTGATGAAGAAATAGATGTTTTGGTACAGCAACGTCTTGATGCGAGAAACAGTAAAGACTATGCTCAAGGCGATCGCATTAGGGATGAATTACAGGCTCAGGGTATTACTTTAATCGATAAACCAGGAGGTGTAACTATTTGGAATCGAGGATAAAGACTCAATCTTTCAAAGTATAAAAAAAGTGGGTGTTGTTTTAGAATTTATAACCAAAAAAAGTATGGCAAAAAAAAAGTACAAAGAATGGTTCGATGGCGATTTGGCTCAACTCCTTGCCGATAAAATAATTACTGTATATCCCAAGTTTAACCATCAAAAGTTCGTTGCAGATATTGATCAAGGTATCGCTCAACTCGAACTAAAAGCTAGACTGAGCTATTTTAGCGATCTCTTTAATTGTTATTTACCCGATGATTATCCCCAAGCAATTGAAATTCTGATCTCTATTTTAGGAGCGGAAAATCCTGGGGAGACGGGAATGTTTAGCGAATACTATTGGACGTTACCAATCGCTACTTTTATTGAGGAGTATGGATTAGGACATTATAGCGAATCTATTGAAGCGATCTCTGAAATTACCAAACGCAGTACGGGAGAGTTTGCGATTCGACCCTATCTCAAAGCAGAAACAACCAAAACTTTGGAAATAATGCAACAGTGGTCTTTAAGTGATAATTTTCATTTACGGCGTTTGGCTAGTGAAGGTACTCGCCCTCGTCTGCCTTGGGCAACCAAATTAACTTTTCTAATTGAAGATCCCGAACCTGTACTGCCTATTTTAGAAAATCTAAAAGACGATCACGCTCGTTTTGTGCAAAAATCTGTCGCCAATCATCTCAACGATATTTTAAAAGATAACTATTATTTTGGGATGAACATTATCTATAATTGGTTGGATAATGCTTCTAAATCGAGAAAATGGATTGTCAAACACGCTCTGCGCAAACAAGTTAAAGATGGCAATCTTGAAGCAATTAAAATACGAGATAATTTATAAAGAGCGATCGCATTAGGGTTAAAGTTAAATTAAAAAGCTATTTCAATCATGAAAAAAGTACAGGCGATCGCATCGGGAAAAGTACAAGGAGTCGGATTCAGAATGTATACCCAGACTCAAGCAGAACAGCTTAGAGTAGTCGGATTTGTGCAGAATTTGATTGATGGTACGGTAAAAATTGTAGCAGCAGGGGAAGACGAGCAAGTAGATGCTCTAATTAATTGGGCTAAATCTGGTTCACCACCAGCAAAAGTTGAAGATCTACAAACTGAAGTCATGACATATCAAGCAGGAGAATTCGATCGCTTTGAAATTCGCCGTTTTCATCCATAATAATTGGGCGATCGCTCTTTTCTGAAAACAGTATGGATAGATTCAATTTTCCTATTGATCGAGCAAATTGATCATCTTTGATTATTTCAGGCGATCGCATTCGATTATTAATTATCATTATTTTATTTATCCTGTAGATCGTAGAAACACAGCGAGTCGCAAAATTCCCGAATCTCTTGGCGGTCAAGTAATTGAAGAGTCTTCAATAAGAACTTCGACAGGTAAAATCTTAGAGGTGGTGGTGTATAAAATTGAAGCATAAATTTAATTGGCGATCGCCATAGTCCAGAGAGAGCAAATTCTTCTGTTAAGGAGTATCAAAATTGTTGGAACAGGGAAAGTAAAAGTAAATGCTCTGATTAATTACGCTAACTCAGGTTCGCCAGCAACAGAAGTCACGATGAAAGATCGCGGATTTCGCTAAAATCAGAATTAAGGTTCTAATTAAAGCGATCGCTATTATGACTACTACCCCCTCCATACCTACAGTAAAAAGTACCTCTCGATTACTCAGAACTTTTCGGATGTTCCAATCGATTATACGCCCCTTAGAATTTATGGAGAGGCGCCAAGCAAGATATGGTGATTTTTATCAGGTAACGTTCAAAAACTCACCACCAACTATTATGACTTGCAATCCGCAGGCGATCGAGGATATTTTAACAGCTTCGTCTGATAAGTTTGAGGTGGGTAGCGGAAACAAAATACTGAGTTTTTTGGTAGGGGATAACTCATTATTATTACTAGATGGTAAAATCCACAAGCGTCGCCGAAAGTTATTGATGCCAGCATTCCACGGCGAATCATTACACAGATGCAGTCAGCAAATAAGTTCGATAACTAATCAAGTAAGCGATCGCATTGAACTCAATCAGCCCTTTAAAGTCCGTAGTCTAACTCAAGAAATTACCATGGGAGTCATCTTGAGCGTGGTATTTGGGATAGATTCTCAAAGGCGATCCCACAGGCTGCGAGAATTATTCTCTACCTTACTAGATACCTTTAATAACCCTCTAAATTCCAGCCTGATATTTTTCCCTTGGCTGCAAAAAGATTGGGGTAAATATAGTCCTTGGGGTAAGTTTTTAGCGATCAAACAAGAAATTAGAGCTTTAATCTTTGCCGAAATAAAAGAACGACGAAAAGCGATCGCACTCAATCCAGCAGAGTATCACGATATCTTAAGTTTATTGCTGATGGCAAAAGATGAGGCAGGCGAAGGAATGAGCGATCAAGAACTCCACGACGAGCTAATTACATTGTTGTTTGCAGGACATGAAACTACTGCTTCGGCTTTGGCTTGGTTGTTTTACTGGATTCATTATCTACCAGAAGTAGATCGCCAAGTACATCAAGAAGTAGACTCTTTGAGCGCAAATCTCGATTATCAAGCGATTTCCAATTTACCCTATCTCAATGCAACTATTAGCGAAACTCTCCGCATTTATCCCATCGCAGCGGGAACTTTTGCCCGCGTCTTGACTCAACCAATGTCTATTATGGGACATGAATTTAGCCCTGATACTTGGTTCATGATTTCGATCTACAACCTACACCACCAAGAAGATTTGTATCCTAATGCCGAGCAATTTATTCCCGAACGATTTTTAACTCGAAACTACTCTAATTATGAATATTTGCCTTTTGGTGGCGGTAATCGTCGCTGCATTGGCTCGGCACTGGCACTATTAGAGATGAAATTAGTCACCGCGACGATCTTATCTCGTTTTGAATTAGAATTGACCAACAAACGTCCTATGTTTCCTGTGCGTCGCGGTTTGACTCTTGCCCCTCCTGCTTCATTTGAGATAATTTTCAAGGCGAAAAAAGTTTAAAGCTCGATCGCCAAAAAGATTGTGGAAAAAAAGGGAAAGAATAAAAAGTATTATTTTAATTGATAAATTGGCGAGGGCAACAATTTAAGATCAAGGTTGTATTTTGCGTTGTTCGAGCGAAAGGTTTTTATATGTCATCATTTAACTTTTTTCAACACTGGTATCCTTTATTACCCATTGAAGATATCGATCCGCAAAAGCCAACTACGGCAACGGTACTGGGTATTCCTTTGGTAATTTGGCAACCAGCCTCTTCCAATACTTATCAAATATTTTTAGATCGTTGTCCTCACCGACTAGCACCATTGAGCGAAGGCAGAATCGATCACTCAGGTAATTTGATGTGTAGTTATCATGGTTGGCAATTTGATGTAGATGGGGAATGTCAGCATATTCCTCAAGCAGATAATCCCGATTTAATCACGAAACAAGCTAAAAATTTCTGTGCTACTGTTTATCCTTCGTGCCAAGAAAACGATTTACTGTGGGTGTGGATGGATGTAAATACACCAGAGATCGCCGCTCAAACTGCTTTACCCCTATCACCCAAAATAGACGCGAGTAAAGGTTATGTTTGGTCATCAATAGTGCGAGATTTAGAATACGACTGGCAGACACTGGTAGAAAATGTGGCAGATCCTAGTCATGTACCTTTTGCTCATCACGGTATTCAAGGAAATCGCGATCGCGCTGTACCAATTCCTTTAAATATTGTGCGATCAACCATCGATGCCCTCGAAGCTCAAGTCGATCAGCCGTTTAAAACTAAGATTATCTTTGAACCTCCCTGTCATTTGGAATATGAGATTTATTTGCCTGGAGGAGACAAGCAAATCGGATTAGTAACATATTGTCTACCTGTTTCCCCTGGTAAATCTCGTATTGTCGCGCAATTCCCCCGTAACTTTGCCCAAAAGCTTAACTCTATCGTGCCTCGTTGGTGGGATCACATCCAAAATCGTAATGCGGTTTTAGATGGCGACATGGTTTTACTCAGGCAACAGGAAAACTTTTTGCAGGATACTCATTGGAAAACTGCCTATAAAATGCCTACTAGTGCAGATCGTTTGGTAATTGAATTTCGTAATTGGTTTGATCGCTATTGTGATGGCAAATTGCCCTGGGATAAAGTTGGAATTCCCCCCGCAACTGTTAATTTAGAAACTTCCCGCCAGGTATTGTTAGACCGCTATCACCAACATACCCAACACTGTAGCAGTTGCCGAAACACCTTAAAAACTATTCAAGTTATGCAGAAAGTTTTATTAGCTTATGGGGCGATCGCAATAGCAATTGTGGCAGTATTACCAGATAGTCTGAGGGTTACTTTCGGTTTATATCTAACTGTCTCTGCCCTGTTAGGATTAGGAATTTTTGCTGCGCTGCGATTTTGGCTAATGCCTAAATTCTACTTTGTTGATTACATTCATAGGTAGAATGCAACGCTTGACCTTCTTTTCTCTCTCTATGGCGCGATCGCCTGTCTGTTTTTCTTAGGCTGGGGTTTATATTGGGGTGGACTACCAGAATTTAGTCAAGTCGGCATTATTGATTGAGGTGATTTGTGATTGTATTGAAATTAGCTATTAAATATTGTTATTTTCTTGCATAGACTTTTTGCTATTTATATAGCAAAAATGATAGAGTAATATCTATTGTCGTTGTTTTAGTTAATTTTCAACCAGGAAATTTACAGGGGTGCAGCTAATGTTGGAAACGTTTATTTTTGCCACAATTCTGTGGGGATTTTTGGGAATTATCTTCAAAGAAAACTTAGTTATGAAAGTAATTTCGATGGACGTAATGAGTACGGGAACGATCGCCTACTATATTTGGATCTCATCGGGTAATGGTTTCTTTACGCCGATTGTTGGCAATAGAGAGAATGTGGCTTATGCCGATCCTGTACCCCAGGCGGTAATTTTGACTGCAATTGTGATTGGTTTTTCGATTCAGGCTTTGATGCTGGTGGGGGTAATGAAGCTAGCCAAAAATAATCCTACTCTAGAAGCTAAGGCGATCGAGGAGAACAACACACCATGATTAATCTGACGATCGCCTGGCTGGTATTATCTTTTTTAGTCGGGTTTGTTATTTATTTATTTCCCAAGCTGGCACGAGGGCTGTCTTTAATTGCAGCGATTGTTTCTGCTGTTTATGCAGTACAAGTTTTTTTCCAGAATTCTCCTCTAGACTTGCAGCTATTAGATAGTTTTGGTATAAGTTTAACCATCGATCGCCTCAGTAGCTTTTTTATTCTTACCAATGCTTTAGTTACCACTGCGGTAATTATTTACTGTTGGCAAAATATCAAGGAAAAATTCTTTTATATGCAGCTAATTATTTTGCACGGTAGCGTCAACGCTACGTTTGTTTGTGCAGATTTTATTAGTTTGTATGTGGCGTTAGAAGTAATTAGTATTGCCTCATTTTTATTGATTGCTTATCCTCGAACAGATCGCTCTATTTGGGTGGGTTTACGCTACTTGTTTGTTAGTAATGTCGCCATGTTGTTTTATTTGGTGGGGGCAGTACTGGTTTATCAAGCCCACAATTCATTTAATTATGCAGGTTTAAGGGGTTCTCCCCCAGAAGCGATTGCCCTAATTTTTCTGGGATTATTAGTCAAAGGGGGTATATTTGTCTCGGGTTTATGGTTGCCCCTAACCCACTCAGAGTCAGCCAGTCACGTCTCGGCTATGTTATCGGGAGTGGTTGTGAAAGCGGGAGTTTTTCCCTTGGTACGTTGTGCTTTATTGTTAGAAGAAATCGACCCTGTGGTGCGGTTTTTTGGTGTAGCCACAGCACTTTTTGGAGTCGGTTTTGCGGTGCTGGAAAAAGACACCAAGCGAATGCTGGCGTTTCACACTATTTCCCAACTAGGTTTTATTTTGGCTGCACCAGTAGTTGCCGGGTTTTATGCCCTGACTCATGGGTTAGTCAAATCTGCATTATTTTTAACTGCAGGAATTTTACCCAGTCGCAATTTCAAACAGCTACAGAAGCAACCAATCCCCACTAAAATTTGGCTAGCTTTAGCGATCGCCAGTTTTTCGATCTCTGGTTTCCCCTTACTGTCTGGTTTTGGGGCAAAAGTTTTGACTACTAAAAACTTATTACCCTGGCAAGCGATCGCCATGAATGTTGCTGCACTGGGTACGGCTGTTTCCTTTGCCAAATTTATTTTTCTTCCTCATCAAACCTCTGTACTGCCAAAAGAAGCAAAAAAGATTCAGTCAGGGTATTGGTGGGCAATGCTTATTTTATTGGGAGGTTTAGTAGCAGCTAATGTTTTTTATTACGAAGCTTACACCATCAAAAACACAATTAAACCCTTAGCTACTATTGCTTTAGGTTGGCTAGCATATTTACTAATTATCAAAAAATTAGCCATCAAATTACCCCGTAATTTTGAGAAATTCGATAATTTGATTGGAGTAATGGTAATAACGTTAATCTTTATTTTCTGGATGATATGGACGCGCACACAATTTTTAATTTAATTTTACGACTTCTGACATCACGACTTAAAACCCGTGAGTCACGAAAAAATCAATTGTAATTACTATACATCCCATCGTAGATAGAGTTTTTTAATATATTCATTACCTATGTTGAGATTTACTACTAAAATTTGCTATTTTATCAACATAGATTATTTACTATGATTAATCTAATGATAATAGACTAAAACCTATGCTTGTTGTTACATTCAATTTTGAGGAGAACAATACATCATGATTAATCTGACGATCGCCTGGCTGGTATTATCTTTTTTAGTCGGGTTTGTTATTTATTTATTTCCCAAACTGGCACGAGGGCTGTCTTTAATTGCAGCGATTGTTTCTGCTGTTTATGCAGTACAAGTTTTTTTCCAGAATTCTCCTCTAGACTTGCAGCTATTAGATAGTTTTGGCGTAAGTTTAACCATCGATCGCCTCAGTAGCTTTTTTATTCTTACCAATGCTTTAGTTACCACTGCGGTAATTATTTACTGTTGGCAAAATATCAAGGAAAAATTCTTTTATATGCAGCTAATTATTTTGCACGGTAGCGTCAACGCTACGTTTGTTTGTGCAGATTTTATTAGTTTGTATGTGGCGTTAGAAGTAATTAGTATTGCCTCATTTTTATTGATTGCTTATCCTCGAACAGATCGCTCTATTTGGGTGGGTTTACGCTACCTGTTTGTTAGTAATGTCGCCATGCTATTTTATTTAGTGGGGACGATATTAGTTTATAAAGCTCATAATTCATTTAATTATGAAGGTTTAAGGGGTTCTCCCCCAGAAGCGATCGCCCTAATTTTTCTGGGATTATTAGTCAAAGGGGGTATATTTGTCTCGGGTTTATGGTTGCCCCTAACCCACTCAGAGTCAGCCAGTCACGTCTCGGCTATGTTATCGGGAGTAGTGATCAAGGCGGGAGTTTTTCCCTTGGTACGTTGTGCCTTACTGTTAGAAGAAATCAATCCTATTGTCAGAATTTTGGGGGGTGCTACTGCACTCTTTGGGGTTAGTTATGCTATTTGGCAACAAGATACTAAACGTACTCTGGCATTTAGTACCGTATCCCAACTAGGTTTTATTATGGCTGCGCCAAGTGTTGGCGGTTTTTATGCCTTGACTCATGGTTTAGCAAAATCAACTTTGTTTCTAACTGCTGGTAATTTGCCCAGTCGTGACTTCAAAGAATTAGCGAGGGGAAAAATTGATACTTCAGTTTGGCTAGTTTTATTAGCTGCTAGCTTATCAATTTCTGGCTTTCCGATATTGTCGGGATTTGCTGCCAAAGTCTCAACTAGCAAAGAGTTAGTATTCTGGCAAACCATAGTCATGAATATCGCCACTGTTGGCACAGTAATTACTTTTGCTAAGTTTATTTTCTTACCTCATCAGAAACTGTCTTCTTTTAGTGGAAGAAAAGTTGAGAAAAGTCAAGCTAAGAAGAAGATTCAGTCAGGATATTGGTGGGCAATTCTCATTTTACTGGGTGGTTTGGTAGCAGCTAACGTTTTTTATTACGAAGCTTACACCATCAAAAATACAATCAAGCCCTTAGCTACTATTGCCTTAGGTTGGCTAGCATATTTACTAATTATCAAAAAATTAGCCATCAAATTACCCCGTGATTTTGAGAAATTCGATAATTTGATTGGAGTAATGATAGTAACGTTAATCTTTATTTTCTGGATGATATGGACGCGCACACAATTTTTAATTTAATTTCAAGAATAGTAATTTGGTTACTACTGACCAACGATCTTAGCGTAATTAATATCACTATTGGTGTGGTGATCGCTTTACTAATTCCTCGTAATGCAGCTTCTAGTGCTAAGTTAAAAGATTGGTTACAAATACTATGGGAAATCGTCAAGGCAATTCCTGTAGCCTATTTAGAAGCAATTCAAATTATGTTGCGCCCTCATAATGATGAAGACTTTGTCTACAAGAAAGTTAAGCCACGGCGTACGTCGGGATTGATTTTCTTAGATATCTTTCTCATTACCTTTACTCCCAAGACTATTGTTAGTAAATACGACGAAGCTGGATTATACGAAATCCATCGAGTTACAAGATTAAAAAATAAAAAATAAAAAACTTTCAATTAATTGTAATGGATTCAATTTTAATTGCCATGATTTTAGCTTTACTAATTCCCATTTATGAAGCCTGGAGAGATAATGATATTTGGCAAAAAATGCTTGCATTTGCCAGTATTGCCACTAAAACCTCAATTATGATGCTATTTATTTCAGTACTCAGGGATGATTGGTCAATTGGCGTAGTAGCAGTAATTGTTCTCAGCGTTGGGGAAGCAGGGTTGATGCTTTTGGCACAGTTAATTAAGAGGTTAAATGAAGCATGATTGATATTTTGAGCTACTGTCTCATAGTAATCGGAATTATCTTTTGGTTTTGGGGAACGTTGCCTCTAATTAGTAATAGATCGGTACTATTTAAACTTCACAGTCTTTCAGTATCCGACACCCTAGGTTCAATGCTAATTGTGGTTGGTTTACTACTACAGATATCTAATGAATGGCCATTGCTCTTGTTGGCAATTATTACCCTGGCAATTTGGAATACTATCTTAGGTTATGTAATAGCATATTGTGCCAGAGAACAACCGCAAAATTCAATTAATGATTCAACTTCACTTAATAATTCACCTGGTAGTTAATAAATGATTGATAACTATATTTATCCAATTGTGGCACTTTTGCCTTTATCAGCATTAATGCTAGTTCTACAACAAAATCCTTACCATGCTTTAGTAATTAGGGCAATTCTAGGTGCTATTGCTGCTTTAGTTTATGTAGTTTTGGGAGCAGCAGATGTGGCATTAACCGAAGCTTTAGTGGGAACAATGTTAGCGGTAACTCTTTATGCGATCGCAGTTCGCTCTTCTTTGGTAATGAAGTTAGGAATTGTCAGTCAAGAGCGCATTCAAAATAAAGATTCTTTGACAAATATTTTAGCTGGTTTTAGAAAAGTTATTAACAAACATCACCTACGTTTAGAGTTAGTAGAATATCCCGATATTTCTGCTTTAGATCGGGCATTATTAGATCGAGAAGTCCACGCAACGATTAAACCAGAAACGTCTAACCTATCCCCCGAAGTAACTTATCAAACCAACCTAAGAGTCAATCGTCTGTTTCAAATTATGCAGACAGAACTAGTTGTCCCCGAAACAACTTTAGCTTACGTACCCGTTGCCAGTCAGGAGGAAAAACATTAATGAAATGGGTTTATCTAGTTTCGGGAATCGCTTTTTTTATCAAAATGATCATTATGCCGAATCCAGTCGCCGAACCATCCGAGGTATCCATTGTGGAAACTATTGTGACAGATAGTGGTGTCTCTAATGCAGTTTCAGGGATTTTGTTTCGTAACCGCCTCTATGACACTATTTTTGAAGTGGTAGTATTTTCCATCGCTATTATTGGCGTGGGATTTTTATTGGCAGACGAACACCCTGCAGTAGTATATCAATTTAGCGATCGCCCTTCAATTGTGTTGGCTCGTTTGGGGGCGACTATCACCGCTATTATTAGCATCGAACTGGCAATACGGGGACACCTAAGCCCTGGAGGGGGATTCGCTGCAGGAGTGGCAGGAGGAACGGCAATCGGCTTAATTGCGATCGTTTCACCTGCTGAATCGATGGACAAGATTTATCAACGCCTACATGCTGCAACCTGGGAAAAAGTTTCCGTAATAGTGTTTATTATTTTGGCTGCTATTACCTTGGTTGGTTATGAACTACCCCACGGTGAACTAGGAACTCTGTTGAGTGGTGGAACAATTCCCCTACTCAATATTTTAGTGGCAATTAAAGTAACCTTGGGATCGTGGGCGGTAATTCTCTACTTTATCCGCTATCGAGGATTGTTGTGAAATAGATAAGTGATCGATGATGCGCCAATGATCTTTATTCCCCAAAAGATTCTTTAAATGGTGCAGCTTCGATACTAGTAGTTGGGGCTTCATTGGTAGGATTAGGAACGGTTTCAATATCCCCTGTTACAGCCTCATCTTGGTTGATCGCTACGGGTTCAAAGGAGACTTTACTTTCTAGCCAAGCAGTAAGCAGGCTGGGCAAATTTTTTTTGAGCCAGCCTAAGGCAATTACCCGCGCTACGGGTTTAATATAGCCCACTAATACCTTCATAATTTTATTGAGAGGAGGATTAGACAATTTGGCATTGGCATAGTTAATCGCTCCAACATCAATCAAACAGTCAATAATTAACTTGAGTGCCACTTCCTCTCTTTCTACTATTTGCTGTAACAATAGCGTTACATCACGCATTCGCTCTTCTTTTTTGAGTTCTTCAGCAGAAATTTTCTTGACTTTCAGAGATTCTTCTGGATAGGTAAGCATTAAAATTTAGTTTTAAATCTTATATATAGTGCTAGCTATAGCTTGATTTGAAATGAGAGAAGCCACAGAATCAAGATATTACTCCTATCATCATTATGGTTCTTTTTGTTTCAACACTAGAAGCAATCAGGCAAGATTGTCAAATTTACAATACAGTTTATTTACGCATAAACTTAAAGGTATCTTGATATATTTTGTTGATCTCATTAATAAAGCCGCCCAAATCACGTTGAGCATCAGCTAAAATTTTGCCGTCTACATAAACTTCTTTGGTGGGATATTCTTCAATTAATTCCATTAAGGAAATCAAATTATCATCATTAGCAGAAGCTATTAATGCTCCACGTAAAGCGGTAATATTAGCTTTCTCTGTTTTAGCACCCACAATAGTTCCTGTTTGACTCAAAACATATTCTCCAGGTGCAGTATTAAGCAAGTCGTAAATGAGTTTAGTATCAGCAGGAAATTTCTGTGTCAAGATCCAACGAATCATAAAAGGATTTTGGTTGCCAAAATCCATCAAAAAATCCAAAGCGGAAGACATCTCCCCCGTCTTAGCAAAAGTCTGTAATTCTTCTAATTCGATCGACTGAGTTGCGCCACTATATTTAAAAATAACTTTCTCTGATGCTAAAGTTTGAGGCGCATGACAAAAGATGGCAGCACCAGCAATAAACATCCCTATTCCAGTTCTTTGAAACCACTTCCTAATGTTTATTGCCACCATTGTATTATGTACCTTATCTTTAAGTCTTACTTACTAGTTTAAGGTACGATTGTTCTGGCTAAATTATGCTTGGAGCAATTATTTACCAGGTTTACTAAAAATTTATTGAAAAGTTAGTTTAATTATACATCTGCCCATTTGCGCAGCAGGTTAGCAATACTTTTAGAAATTAAGTCAAACTCGGCAGTTTTACCAGACTTAGCAAAAATAGCCCGTCTAGCAGTCTCAAGATCGAAGAGAATTTCGCGATCGCCTTGATCCCGAATCGTACTCTGTACCCAACCTACCACTACCAATCTAGTACCTTGGGTAACCCGATTAACTCGATGAAGAGTAGTAGAAGGGTAAATAATTGCCGAACCTGAATCTAATTTATAGCTTTGTTCTTCCTGTACTCCTTCGATGGTTAACTCTCCTCCCTGATAGTCTTGAGGCGAATTGAGAAAGAGAGTAAAAGAAATATCCGAACGATATAAACCAGTACTGTTGCTCATCAAAGCATTATCGACATGAGTATCGTAAGACATTCCCGAATTGTAACGACTAAACAAAATTGAATGAATCGATTTTGGACGTACAGCAGATTGAAATAAAGCATTTTTCATCAAAGCTTGACGAACTTTTGCTTGAAGCTCTTTCTGAGATATTCCTGCTTTTAGTTGCTGATTATTTTTAACTAATTTAGCGTGCCAACCTGCGGTAAGTTTTCCATCAATAAATTCTGCTTGTTCTAGACTTTGTTTAATTTCGGCAACTTCATCAGGAGAAAAAATATGATCAATCGAAAAAATCATAGGGATAAATTGATAAGTCAATAAAATATCTTAATTGAGATCTAACACCCATGATTGGTCTTCGTATTTTCCCACAGATCTTATTTCCCAGAAGCCAAAAAAGAAAAATCGTGCGATCGCCATTATGGAGATAAATGTTATGAAACCGTAATAAAGAATCTGTGATTAGAATTGGAACGCTGAGTAAAGCCAAAAAATCTGTAGTAAAAACACTTTTAAGACGACCCTTTTCGGTACAATACCCTCTGAGTTATATAGCAAGAGTTAATTTATATCTATGGGACGTGCTAACAAAGTTGTTTTAGCTTATTCAGGTGGAGTAGATACCACTGTATGTATTCCTTATCTGAAAAATGAGTGGGGAGTAAAAGAAGTAATTACCCTCGCTGCAGATTTGGGGCAGGGTGATGAATTAGGACCTATTCAAGAGAAAGCATTAAAGTGTGGTGCAGCAGAGTCTTTAGTTGAAGATGCTACAGAAAGCTTTGTTGTAGACTATGCTTTTCCTGCTATTCAAGCGAACACTCTTTATGAAAATCGCTATCCTCTTTCTACCGCTTTAGCGCGTCCTCTGATTGCTAAATTGCTGGTAGACGCTGCGGAAAAATATGGTGCAGATGCAGTAGCCCACGGTTGTACGGCAAAAGGTAATGACCAAGTGCGTTTCGACTTGGGAATTATGGCATTAAATCCCAATCTAAAAGTATTAGCACCCGCTAGAGAATGGGGTATGAGTCGCGAAGAAGCAATCTCTTATGGAGAACAGTTTGGTTTAGAGTTTCCTGTCAAAAAATCTTCTCCTTTTAGTATAGATCGCAATTTGCTCGGTCGTAGTATTGAAGCTGGTCCCCTAGAAGATCCGATGGTAGAGCCTCCTGAAGAAATCTTTGTTATGACCAAGGCGATCGCTGATACTCCCGATCAACCTGAATATATTACCATCGGTTTTGAGAAAGGTTTACCTGTAAGCATCAACAGCGAAAAACTTTCTCCCGTCGCATTAATTACTAAGTTAAACGATCTGGCAGGCAAACACGGTATTGGACGCATTGATATGTTAGAAAATCGCGTTGTCGGCATCAAATCGCGAGAGATTTACGAAGCACCAGCCTTATTAGTGTTGATTCATGCCCATCGTGACTTGGAAAGTTTAACTCTTACGGGAGATGTGACCCAATACAAACGCGGTATCGAGCAATCTTATGGTGAATTGATTTATCGTGGTTTGTGGTACAGTCCCCTCAAAGCTGCTTTAGATGGTTTTATCCAACAAACTCAAGAAAGAGTTACAGGGGAAGTCAGAATCAAGCTGTTCAAAGGTAATGCGGTAATCGTTGGTCGTCAGTCGGATAATTCAATTTATACTCCTGACTTGTCTACCTATGGTGCAGAGGATCAATTCGACCACAAGGCAGCTGAAGGCTTTATCTACATCTGGGGTCTACCTACTAGAGTTTGGTCGCAAAAGACTAGAGGAATGTAATCCTAGGGAGGGCAAAGCAAGTTAACTTGCTTTGCCCTCTTTGATTAGGGTGTTATCTCTTAAAAAATTAGAGAATCAACGATAAAAGCGGCAAAGACAAATAACTGACTACCAATACCGCTGATGAATAAAATCATAAATAAAGCTAGTCCAATTTGTGATTTTCCTAAAGCTTTCATTTGAGGAACAAGTTCGCTGGCTACGTGATAACCATCTAAAGGCGGTATAGGAATTAAATTAAATAAGCAAAGAGCAAAATTAAAAATAGCAATTATCCTGAAAAATTCGAGACTAATTACTCTATTCCAAGAAAAATATAATGCCAAATTAATCGTGACGACTGCTAACATTCCCAAGGCAATATTAGTCAAAGGTCCTGCAGCAGAAACTAAAATATTTCCCCATTTAGGATTACGAAACTTGCCAGGGTTTACAGGCATTTGTCCCCAAGCCATACCTGCAAATAGTAGGAAAAATATTGAATGTACTCCCATATGAACTATTGGGTTCATAGTCATGTGTCCTTTGACAACAGGGGTATCATCTCCTTGGTAAATTGCAGCAATTCCATGCCCTAATTCATGTAAAGAGATAGAAATAATTAATACGGTAACTACTCGAATGTAAAATATCGGATCTTTAAACAGGTACTCAAGAAACATAAAAAAAATAAAAAATACTTAAAAAATATACTGATAGTATTAACTATTTACTTTGAATATCTATCAATTTGAGAGAACATAAAAACAAAATTTGTTAAAGGTAATTATACGATTCTAAAAATAATACATTAATTTTAAGTAATTAAATATCAATTAAAATCAAAAACGTTTAAATAATCCCTAACTTAGTTATAAAAATAATTATCGAGTCAAGGTGTGATCGCGTAGAGTCGCCTTCGGCTCATCGCGATCGCTAAAATCTAGGAAAAATAGACAATCAAACAGGACGGAAATAGTTTTAAGGCAACTATGTCAGGGACAATGCTTTTCAGAGGTCACTGAAATTAGATAGCATAGAGACTACCTAGAAACACAAACATCATCAAAGCAGATAGTGACTCAAAACAATTTAGATTTTCTTGCCCAAACAGATCCAGCGATCTCCGAAATTATCGATCTAGAACTCAAACGTCAGCGATCGCATTTGGAATTAATTGCTAGTGAAAACTTTACGTCTCCTGCAGTTTTGGCTGCTCAAGGTTCGGTATTAACCAATAAATATGCAGAAGGTTTACCTGGCAAACGTTACTATGGCGGTTGCGAATTTATCGATCGCGCCGAACAATTAGCTATCGACCGTGCCAAGGAATTATTTGGGGCTCAAATGGCAAATGTACAGCCCCATTCTGGCGCGCAGGCTAACTTTGCGGTATTCCTCACTCTATTAAAGCCTGGAGATACTATTATGGGTATGGACTTATCCCATGGTGGACACCTAACTCATGGCTCGCCTGTAAATGTCTCTGGGAAATGGTTTAATGTTGTTCAGTATGGCGTAAATAAAGATACCGAACAGCTAGACTTCGACCAGATTAGAGAAATAGCTCTCAAAGAACGTCCTAAACTTATTATTTGTGGTTATTCAGCTTATTCCCGTATTATAGATTTCACTAAATTTAGAGCTATTGCCGATGAAGTCGGTGCTTATTTATTAGCTGATATTGCCCATATTGCTGGTTTAGTAGCTAGCGGTCATCACCCCAATCCCTTACCCCATTGCGATGTGGTAACTACAACTACTCACAAAACTCTACGAGGACCAAGAGGGGGATTGATTTTAACTCGCGACGCGGATCTGGGTAAAAAGCTCAATAAATCTGTATTTCCTGGAACCCAAGGAGGCCCATTAGAACATGCGATCGCAGCTAAAGCAGTTGCTTTTGGCGAAGCACTCCAACCAGAATTCAAGGAGTACTCTTCTCAAGTAATTGCCAACGCTCAAGCTATGGCAGAAGCATTTAAAGCTAGAGATATTAAGCTGGTTTCTGACGGTACAGATAATCACCTGATACTGGTAGATTTACGTAGTATTAGCATGACTGGGAAAAAAGCAGATGCTTTGGTCAGCCAAGTCAATATTACCGCCAACAAAAATACCGTTCCTTTCGATCCCGAATCTCCTTTTGTCACTAGCGGACTACGTTTAGGTTCTCCTGCGATGACTACTAGAGGTATGGGTACGACAGAGTTTGCAGAAATAGCCAATATTATTGCCGATAAATTGCTCGCTCCTGAAGACGAAGCAGTACAAAATGACTGTCTAGATAGAGTGGCAGCATTATGCGATCGCTTTCCTCTTTATCCTTATCTACAAATCCCTGTACCAGAGAAAATCTCAGGTTAGACAAATAGCAACATCTAGTTATAATCTATGGCTGTGGTGTTGCTATATTGTCAACACTTTTATATCCTTACTAGCCGTTCGAGAACGCCTGAACTCAGATGCCTGTTGAATTGTATCATCTGATTGCTTTTTTAGTGTCTATGACCATTGTGCTGTGGACAATACCTGATGTAAAAACTCTGGGTCTAAAACTAGGCATCGTAGACCGACCTAATGCCAGGAAGATTCATAAAAACCCCGTTGTTCGTGTTGGGGGGGTTTCTATTTTTGCAGGAACTATTTCTGCTTTGGTAATTGTCTGGCTGTTGGGTGGATTTTCCGCTTTAGCTCCTCATAAAGTCCAAGAGATCTGGGTTGTCATTATTGGTAGTATCCTATTTTTTGGTATTGGTTTTGCTGATGACCTATTCAACCTCACCCCTGTTTCCCGTCTGCTAATGCAGTTTGCGGTAGCTACTGCCTGTTGGTATATGGGGGTACGGATCGATTTTGTATCTTTCCCCGTTTATTCTTTAATTCAAATCTATTGGCTTAGTTTGCCTGTTACCGTTATTTGGTTAGTTGGTATGGCAAATGCGATTAATTGGATTGATGGCGTAGATGGTTTGGCTGCTGGAGTTTCAGGTATTGCTGCTTTTGTCATGCTGGTAGTTACTCTGTTTATGAATCAACCTGCTGCTGCCTTGATTGCCGCTGCCTTAGCTGGAGGAGCTTTAGGATTTTTACGCTACAACTTCAATCCTGCCCAAATATTTATGGGGGATGGAGGGGCATATTTTATGGGTTTTACCCTGGCAGCAGTAGGTATTATTGGCTTGGTAAAAACTACTGCCATTACTGCTGTAGTCTTGCCCTATTTAATTTTAGCCGTCCCAATTATTGATATGTCAGCCGTAATTTTTTCCCGTATCTGCAAAGGGAAATCACCTTTTATTGCTGATAAGAGCCATCTTCACCACTGGTTACTCAAGTCAGGAATCTCCCAACGTCAAACTGTCTTATTTATCTATAGCCTGACTTTTTGGGTTGGTAGCCTGGCATTGGGCTTCTCTAATATTCCTAGCGGTTGGGGCTACGCTATTGGCGCAACTATGTTGCTTTCTTGGCAGATTTGGCAAATTTGGCAGGTATGGCGCAATACTCGCAGTAGCAATAGATAATGATTTTGAGTACTAGAAATTTTAAATATATAACTAAAAATTAATGAGCGCGGAAGTTATTTGTATTGGGACGGAATTACTTTTAGGAGATATCTTAAACACCAACTGTCAGTATTTAGCTCAAGAGTTGGCTAATTTGGCAATTCCTCATTACTATCAAACCGTAGTTGGAGATAATGTATCTCGGATTCATCAAGTATTAGAAACTGCTATTAATCGTTCTTCGATTTTAATTTTTACTGGTGGTTTGGGACCAACTCCTGACGACTTGACTACCAAAACGATCGCAAGTTTCTTTGATACCTCTCTAGAAGAAGACCCCGACATCATTGCCGATATTAGTCGTAAATTTGCCTCGGTAGGACGAGAAATGACTCCCAGCAATCGTAAACAGGCTCTGGTTCCTCTAGGGGCAAAGTCATTGCCTAACCCTACTGGTACAGCCCCTGGTATTATCTGGCAGCCAAGATCGGGGATTACGATTATGACTTTTCCTGGAGTACCTTCAGAAATGTACCGAATGTGGCGCGAAACTGCTGTTCCTTTCTTGAAAAACCAAGGTTGGGGGAAAGATACTATTTACAGTGAAATGTTGCGTTTTCGGGGTATTGGAGAGTCTGCTCTGGCAGAAAAAGTTGTTCATCTATTTGATTCGGATAATCCTACCGTTGCTCCCTATGCAGGAAAAGGTGAAGTACGTTTGCGAGTAGCAGCTAAAGCAGTTGATCAAGCTAAAGCAGAAGCCATGATCGAGCCAGTAGCAACCGAAATTAAAAAGATTGCCAAGCTAGATTATTTTGGCAGTAATGAAGATACTTTAGCTTCTGTAGTCGGTAAATTATTAAGCGATCGCTCTGAAACACTCAGCGTAGCTGAATCCTGTACTGGAGGAGGTTTAGGCGCAATGTTAACCGAAGCTCCAGGTAGCTCCCGTTATTTTTGGGGCGGTATAATTTCTTACGCCAATCAAATCAAGCAAAATCTACTCAAGGTCAATCCTCAAGATCTAGAACAATATGGTGCTGTAAGTGCTACCGTTGCCCGACAGATGGCTTTAGGAGTCAAACAAAGTTTGCAAACTGATTGGGGTATTAGTATTACGGGAATAGCAGGTCCTGCAGGGGGAACACAAAGCAAACCTATCGGCTTAGTTTATGTCGGACTAGCTACTCCTGACAACAAGACTATTAGCCAAGAATATCGTTTTGGCGATCGCCGAGGAAGAGAATTAACACGTTATTTGAGTTCTTGTTCTGCTCTGGATTTGTTGCGACGTAACTTGATTACAAATTACCAATCAGTTTAATTGATTTAGAACTTGATTAACTGAGGTCTAATTTTGCTTTGCTATGAAGCCAATCATAAATACGATCTAATTCTTCTAGGGTAATTAACCCATACTGCCACAGAATCATCGGGATAGGAGCAGGATGTTCTTCCACTGCACGATTAATAATTTCAATTGAATCGTTAGAAAGAGCTAATTCTTCTTTTAAAAAGGTGACAAATTTTGCATATATTGCTGGCTTCATAATTATTTTCCTGTACTGATATTAGGTATCAAATCATAGATTCGTATTGATTTTGTGATAGTAATGATCAAAACTACTATTATCACAATTTGAAGTTTTTACTATTGTTGGGTATAAATGAAATTTTGCCCATATTTGAGATCACAATGGACAAAATTTGATAAATAAATTTACCAAATTTACGCTAGCCGATTAAAACTAGCAAAAGATCTCAAAATAAGAGATTTGGGGATTTATATAATGACACATATTAATATGTAAAATCATTTAATTTTGCTAAGTACAAAAAAGATAATATTTTTTTTGATTACTTTTGCTCCATCTGTCGATAGAAATATCGTTTTAGGCAATTATTAAATATATCTTAAATGTATAAAAGTTAATTGTTACTGAGAAATATTACCTACTCTCAAAGTATTTTAAATATTACTCAGTACTTATGCTTATTATTTCTTGAGCTATTCAATAGATTCTAGAGACTTAATTGATATACGATCGCCTTGCTTAACACCTAATTCTGCTGCTCTTCCACCTCGCAATTCAATTACCCGATCAACTAAAGCTTGAGGTCCGTAAACAGGACAAGGATTCGTCGTACAGGGAGGGACATCAGCAGCTATGCCAACAATGCGATCGCCATTCATAAAAATCATATCCAATGATATAGTCACATTTTTCATCCAAAAACGCGCTGTGCGTTCATTTGGGAAGGGAAACATCATTCCGCGATCGCTTGCCAAAGATTCGCGATACATTAACCCTGTTGCCTGTTGTTGAGGAGTCTGAGCTACTTCTAGCTCAATAGTTTCTCCTGCAATATTGGCAATGGCAGTAATAGGTAGCATTTGACCTTGTTTGATTTCGACTCTTTCTGAAGCATTAACAATTGTCTTTTTGGTAGAGACAATTGTAGAACAACTAGATAATAAAATTAATAATACGATGCCTATATCGATCCTAAGTTTCATCTGATAACTAATAACTAATAACTAATTCTATGATTCTCGCAAAACATAACCAATACCTCTAACGGTTTGAATCAGCCTACGATGGTTTTGACCTTCTATCTTCAGTCTCAAATAGCGAATATAAACTTCAATTACGTTAGATTCTCCACGATAATCATAACCCCATACATTTTCGATAATTTCCTCTCTAGTCATTACCTGCTGAGGGTTAGACATCAAAAATTTGAGTAGTTCAAATTCTTTCATAGTTAGATCGATTGTCAAATCTTGCCGAAAGGCTTGACGAGTGTTCAAATCCAAGATTAATTCGCCGAATCTCAACTGTTGGTCAGCGCTGATGTCTGGTTGGAGATAAAGATTGATTTGTTCTAATAATTTTGCTTTTTGATATGGTTTTACTAAATAATCATCTGCTCCTGCTTCTAAACAAGCCACTTTTTCTTCAACAGTTTCTTGTTCTACCAACATCAAGATGGGAATTCGCTCGCCAATGTTCCGCAACTGACGACAAAATTTTAGTCCCAGTTTACCAGTCAGCTCACGATCTACGATCGCCATTGCTGGTTTGCTTAAACTTAGTTTTTGCCACCCTTGCTGAACTGTTTCAAATATAGGAGTGTAGCCAGAAGTTTGCAGATCTAAGCTGGCTTGTTGAGCAAAAGAGTGCTCGGTCAACAGTAAAATTGATGAAGAATTGGGGGTAGTTACTTTCTCTGCCATATTTCTACTCCTGAACTATGCTAGCTTTTCGTATTTTCAATTGATCGAATGCTATTAGATTCAGGGTAGCTCAACTGAAGTTGGTTTTGCGATATGGGGTAGTCCCCAACCTAGCTTTTCTCGTAGAATGCGGAAAAATTCAGGAGATCTTAGGCGAATAAAGCGGGCAGGATAGGTGGACTTTTCAATTTGAATACGATCGTCTGGCACAATATAGCAGCCTCCATTACCATCTACCACCATAACCATCCGATTGGGAGTAGCAGGAAGTATCTCTACCAATTCGCGATCGCTAAATACCAAAGCGCGAGAAGCTAGAGAGTGGGGACAAATAGGAGCTAGCTGCAATACAGGGACATCTGGAGTTACGACAGGACCTCCAGCACTCAACGAGTAAGCGGTCGATCCTGTGGGAGTCGAAATGATAATGCCATCTGCTGCAACATCTACAGGAGCGTGTTTACCTATTTTGACTTCAAAATGACACATACTAGTTAGTGGCTCTCGATGTAGAACCATTTCATTGAGACTGAGAGCTTCCCAGAGCAAAGCATCATCTCGAAATACTTTCACCGCTAGCATAGAACGTTCTTCAATTTCGTAGTCCTGAGCTAATAGCAGGTCGATCGCTTCATCTAAATGGCTGAGATAAGTTTCGGTTAAAAAACCCATGTGACCTGTATTGATGGTCAACAAAGGTATTTTATAAGGAGCAAGCTGTCTAAAAGCAGACAAAACTGTACCATCACCTCCCAAAACAACTGCAAATTTAACGTCTCGATCAAAGTTAGGAGGAGTAAGTTGATCGATTCGAGTATGACATACAGGACTACCAGGAGTTGAATATTGTAATATTCCTCCTACTCCCGTAGTCATTCTCACATCCCACCCCGAAGCAGTAAATTTTTTTTCTATTTCTGAGGCAATTTTGCAAGCTATGGGCTTGATATCGTTATAAACAATGCCGGCTTTTGGCTTTGGCACAACTAATCTATTTATCCTGTAGTAAACTGAATTATTATTTAAACCGCCAGACTGTGATGCAGTACTGAGGTTAGGTATTGGCTATTTCGTTAATTAAAATAAGTATTAAACCATTATCTTCTAGCCTATCGTGTAGCAGCAAAAAATCATAGTCTGGTTTGGTGAAAATAGCGATCAATTTTGGACTTAGCTCTTTTTCTAGATGTGTTTGATTAACGGCTAGCCTGGTTAAAATTACAATTACTCCAGTTGATCTCAGTTAAATTGGGATGACCGCCGAAGGCGGTCAAAATACTATTTTGGAAATTACGGATTCCCTGGGTATACAATACTTTTCGCTCAAGCCTGTTTATTGATTGGTTTTTTTTGAGTTATAGCCCTTCGGGTATATCCTACGGACACGCTCCGCGAACGGGCGCGTTCCTTGGCTGCTGTTTCAGCAACAGGGTCGCCCTCAGTTATAGGTTATAGGTTATAGGTTATCGACACTTGTTAAACGAGAAGTATTCCCTGGGTATAGCCTTTTATTAACTCGCTTTTACTCTTGATCCTAAAACATATTTGCTGATGGTTAATTATTAACTGTCGTCAATATTTTCTACTAATTTGTCTAATAATTTTGAATTCTAATATGTTTAAATATCATTATTTATCTAAAAATCTAAAATATGGGTCAGTATTTAATTAAAAGGGTATTGATCGCCATACCTACTTTAATTGCTATTAGTATAATTATCTTTACTATTTTGGCATTAGCCCCAGGAGATCCTTTAGGTGAATTTGCTTCTAATCCTGCGATTACTGCTGAGGTTAGAGAAAATATCCGTAAATCTTTTGGTTTGGACAGACCAATTCATATTCGTTATTTCAAATGGTTCATATCTTTTGTCCAAGGAGATATGGGCTATTCTTTTAATAGTAGAAGTCCTGTTTATGAGCTTTTGATTCAAAGATTATCCACGACATTTTGGGTAGTAGGGATTGCCTATTTTCTAGGAATACTAATTGCTTTTCCTTTAGGTATTATTTCGGCACTCAAGAGATATTCTGTGAGCGATCGAATAATTACGACGATCGCTTTTCTTGGGTTTTCAATTCCGCCTTTTTTTACAGGATTGCTGTTTATAATTGTTTTTAGTGTTTGGTTGGGCTGGTTTCCTTTCATCTATAACAGTACTCTTCAGGTAACAGATTGGCAGAGCTTTGTTGCTCAAGTCAAACAGTCAATTATGCCCATTTCGGTGTTAGCCTTATATCATGCAGCAATTTTGATGCGTTTTATTCGCTCGGCGGTTACGGATGAATTGAAACAAGAATATGTCAAGACAGCCTTATCCAAAGGATTAAGTAAATTCGCAGTCATCAAAAATCACGTATTGCGTAATGCGATGATTCCAGTTGTTACCTTGATTGCTTTGGATGTCCCTAGCATTTTTACAGGAGCATTAGTTACCGAGCAAGTATTTCGCGTCCCTGGTATTGGAGCATTACTAATCGATTCAATTTATCGTAGCGACACTCCTGTAGTAATGGCGATCGCATTTATTTATGCCATTTTAATTGTGTTCTTCAATTTAATTGCAGATCTAATATATGCCCTATTAGACCCCAGGGTTAAATATTAAAACAGTAAGCTGTAGATCGTAAGTTAGATGTGCTATCTAGACTACGGAGTTATTTTTACAATAAAGTAAAGAAAGATTCCTAATTTTGATCGAAGCTAAAAAAAGTGCGGAATGCACTACCGCTTGCCAGCGATGACTGATAGCTAACCACAAACAAGGTTTGAGATTGAAAGCAATACATTATATAAAAACACTATGGATTTAATAGCATTAGAAAGTTTACTAGATAACACCTCATTTGGGGTATTGCTAGTTACGATGTTGATTTATTGGGGAGGAGCAGCATTTCCCAATCTGCCATATACAACGACCTTAGGAACAATTGGTATGGCGATCGCCAACCTTTGTATGGCAACCTTATTAGGCTCGCGCTGGTTAGAGGCTGGGTATTTCCCTTTGAGTAACCTCTATGAATCTTTATTCTTTTTAGCCTGGGGCATTACCACTATGCACTTTGTTGCTGAAAGAATGAGCCGCAGCCGTTTGGTGGGAGTGGTCACTAGTCCTGTAGCAATGGGAATTACAGCTTTTGCTGCACTTAGTTTACCTGTAGAGATGCAGGAATCTGCGCCCTTAGTACCTGCATTAAAATCTAATTGGTTGATGATGCACGTTAGCGTAATGATGCTCAGCTATTCCACTTTAATGGTGGGAAGTGCGATCGCTATTGGCTTTTTGTTTGTGACTCGTGGACAAAAAGTAGAGTTGAAAGGTAGTTCTGTAGGTACGGGAAGCTTTCGCGATCGCGTTAAGCAAAAGACAACCCAGACTCCTCCTGATAATGCTTATGCTAGTAATTCAAATACTGGTAACACTGCTGTTTTAGATTTACCCCAAACCGAAACCATAACTCTTTCTCCAGAGCGTTTGAGCTTAGCTGATACTTTAGACAATATTAGCTATCGCGTAATTGGCTTAGGTTTTCCTTTATTAACTATTGGCATCATTGCTGGTGGAGTATGGGCAAACGAAGCTTGGGGTTCATATTGGAGTTGGGATCCTAAAGAGACTTGGGCGTTTATTACCTGGTTGGTATTTGCAGCATATCTTCACGCCAGAATTACTCGCGGATGGCAGGGTAGAAAACCTGCTATTTTGGCAGCAATAGGCTTTGTCGTTGTTTGGGTATGCTATTTAGGTGTTAACTTGTTAGGTCAAGGTTTGCATTCGTATGGTTGGTTTTTGTAATGAACAATTTCTAATTAAAACTCAAAAACCGTCTAAGATGATCAATAATTCGATCTTAGACGGTTTTTTTGTCCAGGTAATCGATCAAGGCACATTCCCAAACTAAACGGGGTTGAACGTAGCTTAAAAGATACTTGCGGGTTTTTTCCCACTTTTCGATTAAGGCGATTTCTTGAGTTTGTTGCCAATAATAATATTGCAGATAATCTACCAACCAAAGTTGAGACGAACTATCCAACTCTTCACTAATAGTTTTGGCTAATTCAAAAGCAGTTAAAGCTGTTTTCATTGGCAACTTTAACTGCTGTAATAGTTCTGGGGGAATAGTTTGTAATTGATGCCAAGCTGCGATCGCTTTTCCTGGACTACCCTGAGCGATCGCAATTAGTTCGGGATAATTGATGATTTGTGAATAACCGTTTTGTTCTAATACTGTTTTTAGATCCGTTTGAGATAAGCTATAAAACTGGATACGCTGACAGCGGGATACCAAAGTAGTGAGTAAAGAATCTAGATCGGGGGCAAGCAAAATCAGGGTGGCAATACCAGGCTCTTCTAAAGTTTTTAACAGAGCATTGGCTGGGGCTTCTGCCATAGTTTGAGCATCTTCGATAACTACCACTTTTCGAGTTGCTTCTAACACAGGACGATTGAGAAACTGGGTAAGATTACGAATTTGTTCGATTCTAATTTTGGGTGGAGTTTTGTACTGTAATCCCTTTTCAAGAGCTTGTGAAGCAGTGTATAACTTTCCTTGATTAAGATAGGTAGGTTCTACCCATAACAAATCGGGATGGTTGCCTGTAGTCAGTTTACGATCTACTAGAGGATATTTATCGGCTGATAAGCCCGTAGTAAGTAGCAGCCGTGTAAAACCTTTGGCTGCCCTACTTTTACCAATACCCAACGAACCAAAGAATAGATAGGCTGGAGCAACTCGATCTTGTTTTACCGCCTGTTGTAATAGTTCTATTACTTTATCTTGTCCAATTAAATTATTAAACATTGAACATTTAACTTAAATTCTCTGCCAGAAAGTCAATTGTTTCTTTCCAGGCTGCTTCTGCTGCTTCGGCAACGTAATTTTGACCAGAAGGGTTGGCAAAGGCGTGTCCCGCATCATCGTAGATCTGAAATTCTGCTTCTTTGTCTAGTTCGTCTAAAGTAGATTGCAAATTTTCCACGGTTTCGACAGGAATAGAAGTATCTTCCGCACCGAATATCCCTAAGATTGGCATTTCTAAAGTTGCTAGTTCTTCGGAGGTAACTTCACCTATTTGTCCGCCATAATAAATAATTGCCCCGTCCAATTCTTGAGGAAACAAGAGGGCGGTTTCTAAAGACCAACTACCGCCAAAACACCAGCCAATAGAAGCAACGGAGGGCGCTTGTTTTTCTTTGGTCAAATAATTATAGGCTTTAGTAATATTAGCTTCTGCACCAAAAGGATTGTTTGCTACTTTCCCTACAAGGTTGATAGCTGCCTGAGGTGTTTCCGCAGTTTGACCGTTGTAGAGATCCACTGCTAGAACCTGATATCCTTCCCCTGCTAATCTACGAGTCATCGCTTCAATGTTTTCGTTGAGTCCCCACCATTCATGAATAGCCAGAATTCCTGGTAAGGGTTCGCTGGCATTTTCAGGATAGGCATAGTAGCCTTTGATCGCTTGTCCATCGATGGTGACATATTTTACTGACTCTGTAACGACGGGGACTGTTGGTTCGACCAAAGCGATCGCATTAGGGCTAGGATAGTCATTATGGTGGGCTGCAAGCATGGTAGCTACCGCAGAATCGGCTCTAAACCAAGAACTACACACTGTTAACAACAACGCTACTAAAAAAGCAGTAGCGAAGAATAATTTGTGTTGATTAATTTTTTGCATTGGCTAATAATTTGAGTAAATATTCTCTATTTTATCGATTTGCACCTTGAGTTTACGAGTAATCACTAATAGTCAATCTGTTTTGAGAAATGCTATCAAGTATGATGTTTCATCTTTCCAGAAATTGTTGACGATCTCAAGAAAATTAATTTAGCCTTACCGAGCAGCAGATTTTTTTGAAATTATGCTGCAAACTATTAATTCGCTTATTGAAATTTTGTTACTATAGCGAGAAAATCAAATCTTTGATCAGGGTAATTACCGAAGATTGATGTAAATTTTAGATCTGTCGGATTGAAATATTAAATAAATATTGTAATTCTTCAAGCCAGCATTCAACTAAGCTTATTATCGTATAACATCAACATCAAAAATATAAATACATTCAATTTTTAATAATAAATCTATTTTATTAGTCCTCAAAAATTAATTTTATTTTATAGTAATTTCGTTATCACAAATTATATATTATTTAACTAAAGCTATTTATGCAAACGCTTAAAAACAGTATCAATACTACCTTGACAGAAGCAGATGTTTTAAAACAACTAAAACATCTGCAAGAAATCAATATAAAGTTAAAGTCTCAACTAAAATATACTCAAGAATTGTTTGAAACAGTAGTAGATACTACCTCCGCTTTAATGTGGATGATTGATGCTAAAGAAAACTATATTTTTCTCAATCAGGCATGGTTAAGCTTTACAGGGAATACTTTAGATGAAGCATTAGCGGAAAACTGGCGCGATCGCATTCATCCTCAGGATCTAGAAAAGTGCGATCGCGCTTACCAAGATGCTTTTAAAAAATGCCAAGGCTTTCAAATTGAGTATCGTCTTAAGCGTTTTGATCATACCTACCGTACTATTTTAAATACTGCTGTACGTCGATACGATGAGCGTGGTATTTTTACTGGTTTACTTTGTTCTTGCTTGGATATCACCAAACGAAAAAAAATCGAACAAAAAGTAATTAGACAAGCACAAACAGACCGTATCTTAGCAAAGATAACTCAAAATATTCATAGTTCTTTGGAACTGGATGTTTTTTTACAAATTGCAGCCGAACAGGTGATCAAGTATTTATCCGTAGATCAAATATCGATCAATAAAGTTGTTGCTGGTCAGGGACTATCTTTATTATTTGAAACTGGGAAAAACAACTCTTATTCTAGTTGCAAAATATCTAATACTAAGCACAAATACAACCGAATATTAGTTGATTATTCTGAAAAATTGGCTAGAGGAGAAATTATCAATTCAGAAGATGTATCTCTTACCCAATTAACCACTAATGATTTTGAGTTGATTAATATATCTTACCCATTACTATCAATTCCCATTATTGTTTCTCACCAACTTTGGGGTCTAATTTTTGTCGAGCAACACTTACCACCTAGATGCTGGAAAACTGACGAAATAAAACTTTTAGAAAGGGTAGTAGCACAATTAGAAATTGCAATTAAACAGTCAGAACTATATCAAGAGCTAGAAGAACTTTCAATTATTGATGGCTTAACTAAAATAGCCAATCGTCGTAAATTTGATAGTTATTTGGCAACAGAATGGAGGAGATTAACCAGAGAACAAAATACCTTATCCTTAGTTCTTTGTGATGCAGACTATTTTAAACTTTATAACGATACCTATGGACATCAAGCAGGAGATCGCTGTTTACAACAGATAGCTGAAGCTATTAGTAAAGCAATTAAACGCCCCGCAGATTTAGTTGCTCGTTATGGAGGGGAAGAATTTGCCATTGTTTTACCCAATACTGATGCTGAAGGCGCAAAATATCTAGCGCAACAAATACGTTGGCAAATTGAATCTCTGAAGATTCCTCATATTAACTCTCCCGACGATCTTTATGTTACTTTATCTTTTGGCGTATCAAGCTGTATTCCCCAAAAACATCTAAATTGTTCTACATTAGTAGCAGCAGCAGATCGAGGGTTGTACAAAGCCAAAGAATTAGGCAGAAACCAGATTGCCTATTGCTCACTCGACACTTAAAAATAATGTCTGGATATACCCTGCCAGTTTTTGCCTGCGCTAGCGCGATCGCAGCCTTGCGTCATCTCCATCAAGAGCCTGTTGGCGAGACTATAGAACTCAATTTGATTAAGCCAGATTGCCAGGTAAAGATCGAGATCGAACAAGTAGCAACGATCGCAACCGATACAGCGATCGCCATTACCAAAAGCGATCCAGGAGATCATTTAGACATTACCCGCCATACTCCCGTATGGGCAAAGGTGAAAGTGAGTCATCAGAAAATCCACCCGATTACTATTGAAGGAGGAGAGGGCATTGGTAAGCAGGAGAACAACCAAGATCGAGCAGCTATCTATAGTTATGCCCAACAACTAATTTTAGCTAACCTCACGCCATTGCTAAAAAATGATGAAAGTGTTGTTGTAACCATTATTATGCCAGAAGGAAAAAGACTGGCAAAACGTACCTCTAACGAGGCTTTTGGCGTAGTTGAGGGATTATCTTTATTAGGTACAACAGGAATTGTTCAACCCCTTACTGCTGCCGATCAATTGGAAGCATTTCAAGAGCAGATTAGGCAAAAAGCAGAATTATACGAAGATTTAGTATTTTGTATTGGGGAAAACGGAATCGATCTAGCCCAAAAATCGGGAATAGATCCGCAACGAATTGTTAAAACTGCCAACTGGTTAGGCTCCATGCTAGTTACAGCAGGCTCGGCAGGGGTAAAATCGGTGTTACTATTTGGCTATCATGGCAAACTAATCAAGCTAGCTGGCGGAATTTTTCATACCCATAATCATCTTGCTGATGGCAGATTGGAGATCCTGACTGCCTATTGTGCCAGATTCGGCATCCCAAAAACCGAACTAGACCGAGTCTTTGACTCTCCTACTACTGAAGTAGCTTTAGCTGTATTGCGAGAGTTAGATACAACTGATCTTGGCGATCGCCAAGCCCACAGCCATTCGAGTGTCAGCCCAAAAACTAACTGCAGTTGGGTAGATTTAATTTATCAAGAAATTACTCAAGCAATTGATCGCAAATCCCAAGATTATATTCGCAAGTATACAGAGAAAGATCTTTGTGTCGGTTCTGTACTATTTGATCGCCAAAGAGAAATCATTCAACGTAGCGATAATGCCCTTCTTTTGCTAACTAAATTGTGTTAACCTGATGGGAATATCTATAAACCCCTCTAACTTATAGTTAGAGGCTATAGCATCTTAACCTAACAGCTACAAAGTTTAGTAAAAAGCTCAAATTCCTTCATACTTTGTTACGTAAATTATTTACACTGACTTTCTAGATTTATAGTGACTATCCAGACAGAACCAATCTCCGCCAGTGATGGGACTCTATCCCCTGAGTCTCTCCTAGACAACGTTAATCGCCAAAAAATTATTATTATTGATTTCGGTTCTCAATACTCCGAGTTGATTGCTCGCAGAATTCGTGAAACGCAAGTCTATTCAGAAGTTTTATCTTATCGAACTTCTACCGAAAAGCTAAGAGAAATCAATCCTCAAGGCATCATTCTTTCTGGTGGGCCAAATTCAGTTTATGACGACTATGCACCCAAATGCGACCCTGAAATTTGGAATCTAGGCATCCCAGTTTTAGGCGTATGCTATGGAATGCAGCTAATGGTCAAAGAATTGGGTGGCGCAGTTGAAAAAGTCAAGCTGGGCGAATACGGTAAAGCAGAATTATTTATTGAAGATCCCACAGATCTACTAACTAATGTAGAACACGGCTCAACAATGTGGATGAGTCATGGCGACTCCTGTACCAATTTACCTGAAGGATTTTCGGTTTTAGCCTATACCAAGAATACCCCTTGTGCTGCTATTTCCAATCCAGAGAAAAAGCTTTTCGGCGTACAGTTTCATCCAGAAGTAGTACATTCTGTTGGCGGAAACGCTCTAATTCGGAATTTTGTTTATCATGTTTGTAAATGTGAACCAACCTGGACGACAGAAGCCTTTGTTGAAGAATCTATCAGAGAAATCAGAGCAAAAGTAGGAAACAAGCGAGTCTTGTTAGCATTGTCTGGGGGAGTAGACTCCTCGACTTTGGCATTTCTCCTGCATCGAGCGATCAAAGATCAGCTAACCTGTATGTTTATCGATCAGGGGTTCATGCGAAAGGGCGAACCAGAAAGACTGGTCGAGATTTTTAAAAACAAATTTCACATTCCTGTAGAATATGTTATGGCGCGCGATCGCTTTTTGGCGCAGGTCGATGGCGTAACCGATCCCGAACTGAAACGCCGTCGCATTGGACACGAATTTATTCAAGTATTTGAAGAAGAATCCAAGAAATTAGGACCTTTTGACTACCTAGCACAAGGGACTCTATACCCCGACGTGATTGAGTCTGCCGATACTAATGTCGATCCTAAAACAGGGGAAAGAGTAGCGGTGAAAATTAAAAGTCATCACAATGTTGGTGGTTTGCCCAAAGATCTACGGTTTAAACTAGTCGAACCTTTACGTAAGCTGTTTAAAGACGAGGTGCGTAATGTTGCCCGTGCGATCGGTTTACCAGAAGAAATCGTGCGCCGTCATCCTTTTCCTGGTCCTGGTTTGGCAATTCGGATCGTAGGAGAAGTAACTGCCGAAAGATTAAATATTCTGCGAGATGCTGACTTTATCGTGCGCGATGAAATTGGTAAACAGGGTATGTATCATGACTATTGGCAAGCTTTTGCGGTGTTGTTACCGATTCGTAGTGTGGGAGTAATGGGAGACAAACGTACCTATGCCCATCCCATTGTATTGCGCTTTATCACTAGTGAAGATGGTATGACTGCTGATTGGGCGCGAGTACCCTATGATTTGCTAGAAACTATTTCTAATCGGATTGTCAATGAGGTAAAAGGAGTTAACCGCGTAGTTTACGATATTACTTCTAAACCCCCTGGAACAATCGAGTGGGAATAAATTAAAATAAAGCGATCGCTCCTAGAGTAAAATTAAAATCGCTGTTAATTCCCCAGTTGATCAAACTTGCTGTTCAATGTTTAGCTCTGCCTGGATGTTATGTCTAGCTTGTTGTTCGAGCTTTTGATAAAAATAATCAGTGTAATAAATTCTCGATCTAGAAATAAAGCTAGCTAGAACTCGCTTTCTGCCCTGTTGATATTGGCGATCGCTTAAGTAACCATACTCTTTTCTAATTTCACGGGCATACTCTTGATAGCGATCGCTTGTTGCACCCAAAATTGCGAGATCGACATCTAGAAAGATGAGATTATCGGTACCCCGTACTCTTTGTTGATGCTTTTGGGTACTGATAATGATTTGTTTGACTAATTGAATAGTATCTCGGTCTAAATTGAATCTGCCTAAGATATTTTCTGCAGATAAAGCACTTTTTAACTCATTATCCTGAGCTTGAGGGACATATATATAGTCATGAAACCAAGCGGTCAGCTGTAATCCAGTAAAACATTGACAACTGTCTTTGACTTCTGCCAGTAAATTTAGAAGGTGTTGTATATGTCGAAGATTATGATAATAGCGATCGCTCTGGCTATAAGCATCAACTAAATTACTAAATATTTCTTCGGCGATCTGTTGATCTACCTGTAAGGTTGCTAATAAATTAAACCAGTTAGTTTTTAATTTTGAGGTCAATATTCTTTGTTGGTTGACATTGTTCTCGAACATTATCAAGCGATCGCTATTTTAAAAATTGTATTATTCATAATTTATCTTTCTCTTTACAATTGTTTAATATTATTTAATATAACAATTTAGGATAATGATGAATTTCCTAATGACAAAAATAACTAGTTACGTCTTTATAGACAAAGTTGATATTTAACAACACGTTGAGCATTTTGTGTGGCAACAAGGATCTTATTAAGATTATTGCTTTTTTGTAAAGACAATTGCTATCAAATTTAGAGTTTGGCGAACGTCGGCTCCACAAAATAAAAGTTTTGTCAAAAAACTTTTTGCCTTAATTTAGCTGTTAAATAAGACTCTACTATCCTTGTCCTCTCTACGATCAAACGTTAAAGACCATATTTTATTGAGGGAAGAGTTAGGTGGTAAGAGCCAAGAGCTAGAGCCAAACCCTTGATTAAAAACAAACTGCTTAAATAATTAATATAAATATTTTAATTAAGTTTTTCATACTGAAAATTTAGAGTAACCTTTTATCATACACTCTATTACTGTTTTAAACGGTATGTTTGCATACGGCAATAAAGAAAAAAAAATCACAAACTAGACAGAATTAAGTTTGTGATTGTAGACAAACCAACAAACAAATTTATATTTTCAAAATTAATCAAAGTGTAAATGAATTCTAAATTCTTAAAAGCAAAAACCACATCAGGGCAGCATTATGATGCTTTGGTTGGTAAACAGATTAAAGGTTTAATTCCAAGACCTTTAAGAACAATATTAAAATCTTTCTCGGCTCCATGGTTAATCTGTATTCCCCTAGCAGCAGTAATTGTTGTTATTTGGGATTCTGCAGCTACTGCTCAAGGACTAGATGCTCCTGCTACTCTTGACGAATTAAGAGTCGTCTTAGACTCAATCTTCTTGCTATTTTGCTCTGTTCTAGTCATTTTTATGAATGCTGGATTCGGAATGCTAGAAGCAGGATTTTGTCGTCAAAAAAATGCAGTTAATATCTTAGCGAAAAACCTGATCGTATTTGCGATCGCGACTTTAGCTTATTGGGCAGTGGGTTATGCTCTGATGTATGGCGACGGCACTCCCTTTATTGGTTTAAAAGGATTCTTCTTTAGCGGAGATCCCGTACCCTATGGTGACGATCCTTATCCCACAGCAGTTCCTCCGGCAATCGGATTCTTGTTTCAGGTAGCTTTTGCAGCCACAGCAGCAACGATTGTTTCTGGTGCAGTAGCCGAAAGAGTCAAATTTGGTGCATTCTTGATCTTCAGTACTTTATTAGTGGCATTTTCCTATGCTATTACTGGACACTGGGTCTGGGATGGTGGTTGGTTAAGCGAAATGGGCTTTTCCGACTTTGCTGGCTCGACTGTAGTTCACTCTGTAGGTGGATGGGCTGCTTTAGTAGGTGCAGCTATTCTTGGGCCGAGACTGGGTAAATATCAAAACGGTAGAATAAGTGCTATCCCTGGTCATAACATGGGTTTTGCAACTTTAGGGTGTTTGATTCTGTGGATTGGCTGGTTTGGTTTTAATCCTGGTTCAGAACTTGCCGCAACAGCTAATGTTCCTTACATTGCTGTAACCACTAACCTAGCAGCAGCAGCAGGTGGTGTCACAGCTACCTTCACCTCTTGGATTAAAGATGGTAAACCTGACTTGTCAATGGTAATCAACGGTATCTTAGCTGGTCTAGTTGGTATTACTGCTGGTTGTGCTGATGTTAACTATTTATCCGCTGTAATTATTGGGGCGATCGCTGGTATCATCGTAGTATTTTCCGTTGCTTTCTTTGACAGCATCAAAATCGACGATCCTGTAGGTGCAACTTCCGTCCACTTAGTCTGTGGTATCTGGGGAACTCTAGCAGTAGGTATTTTTGGTACTGGTAACATTGTTACTCAAATCATTGGTATTGTTGCGATTGGTGCATTTACCGTGATCTTTAGTGCGATTGTTTGGACTCTGCTCAAGGTAACTATTGGAATCCGCGTCCACGAAGACGAAGAGAGACGTGGTTTGGATATCAGCGAACACGGTATGGAAGCATACAGTGGATTTGTTAAGGAAGCTGATGTTCTATCTGGTGGTGGTTCTAACTTTCCTGTAGGGATGAATCCTGCTGAAAACTCTGAATTCTAGGTTTTTACTACCAAAGGCGGCAAACCTTTGACAAAAAATTTGGCATAGTTTGATTTTATCTTTTTAAAGCGATCGCATTTGTTCATTTGCGATCGCTTTAATTTTTCCAAGAATTAAAGTTTGGGGATGAATAAACCTTTTAAAGATTGCTCCCTAGCGGTTAAGTTTTTACCTTGAATTAATACTCCAAAATTGCCTAACCCCGTAGGATTGATTAATTGATGTAGAGCATCGCGACGCTTAAAAATTTCAGTAATGTTGTATTTACCACTAGAAAGCTCGTTAAGGCGATCTCCTAAACCCAAAGCCATTAAAAAGAGTCCCTGTTGTGTAAAGCCTAATGTAGTAAGGTTAGATGATTCTCCACAGCGCATCAGGGAAGTAAAATCTATATGGGCAGTAATGTCTTGATAACCTAAATTGGCATAGGGATTATTGTGACGACGATGTTGAAAATAACACTGTAAAGTACCGCGATCGCGACTAGGATGATAATACTTGTCGGCGATGTAGCCATAATCTATGGTTAAAACATATCCTTGCTTTAGTTTGCTCCCTACTGTCTGCATCCAGTCTAAAGCTTGCAGATTTACCTCTGTACGATAGTGAGTAGGATATTGTCGAGCTAATAAATTAATGGCAATAGAATCAAAATATTGATTTATTTGTTGGCTAGAAATAGAGTTAGTAGTCTCAGTTAACTGTCCTTCTTCTAAGCATAGGTATATCTCCTGTAGCTGTCCTTCATCTTTTGTTACCAAATGAACGGGGAAAGCATCCACTAATTCGTTGGAAAAAAAACAGCCAACTATACTTTCATTCGCAATATCTGACCAAGTTTTCCAGGTAAGATCGATGGTCGAAGAAGCAAGTTTTTCTTGTTGTAATTGAATTAGAGCAGGCGATCGCTCAACAATGATATATTCTAAAGCTCGTTTAAAATCATCTTCTGCATGCTTTTGTATATAGCCCAAAATATCTTGCGCTAATTCTCCATTTCCTGCGCCCATTTCAACCAAACAAAAGCGATCTTGACACCCTAAATTTTGCCACATTTGCCGAAACTGAATTCCTAACAGTTCGCCAAAATCTTGACCCAAAGATGGAGAAGTAAAAAAATCGCCTTTAGAGCCAATACTTACTGTACCTGAATTATAGTAACCATAGTCTTGGTGATACAAAACCAAATCCATATAATCGGCAAAAGTGATACGTTGGTCGGTTGACTTTTCAATTTCAGCCATAATAATGTTTTCTAAAGCTTCGGCAGTCATTCAAGTTATTCCGCTTCGAGGATGCAGTTAATATTTAATAATTATCCTTCATCCTGGAAAAGGCAGACTATTCTCAAGGTGGCACACGTATACACGGTTTTGATGGCGATTGATGTAAGCTGTGGAATAATTAAATTATTCCAGACAGAATTATGCTCTAAGTTGATTTATATTTGGATTCTCGATTAATTAAGATATGGTGTAAATTGATCTCAACAATCAAAAGTGAATGAGTGGTTTAAAAAATAGAATCAAAGCGGATACATTGGTTGATATTCTCCGCAATCGAGTTGAGTCACAGCCTAATCAGACTCTATACAATTTTTTGGTGGATGGAGAATCAGAAGAAATTAGCTTAACTTATGGTCAACTAGAGCAAAAAGCCAGGGCGATCGCCACTTATCTCCAGTCTATTAGCTCTCCTCAAGATCGAGTTTTATTATTGTTTCCTGCTGGTTTAGACTACATTACGGCATTTTTTGGTTGTTTATATGCTGGAGTTATTGCAATTCCTGCCTATCCTCCTCGTCCCAATCGTTCCTTAAGCCGTATCCACAATATTTTACAAAACGCGGAAACAAACTTAGCTCTAACTAATAGCGAAACCCTCAGCAGCTTAGAGAGACAGTTAGAAAAGACTCCAGAATTAAATAGTTTACAGTGGATCGCCACAGATAATATAGATGATGCTGGTGCAGAAAACTGGCAAAAACCAGATATTTCGACCGAAAGTATTGCTTTTCTGCAATATACCAGTGGTTCAACCGCCGAACCCAAGGGAGTAAAAATTGCTTATCAGAATTTACTTCACAATTTAGAGGCAATACATCGCTGCTTTAGGCATTCCACCCAAAGCAAAGGAGTTATTTGGCTACCGCCTTATCATGACATGGGATTAATTGGTGGCATTCTCCAACCCCTTTATGGTGGTTTTCCTGTGACCTTGATGTCACCTTTAATGTTTCTCCAAAATCCTTTACGTTGGTTAAAGGCAATTTCTCGCACTCAAGCTACCACCAGTGGCGGACCAAATTTTGCCTATGATTTATGCGTACGCAAATTTAAGCCAGAGCAATTGACAGGACTTAATCTTAGTAGTTGGCAAGTAGCTTTTAACGGTGCCGAGCCAATTAATCAAGAAACATTAAACAAATTTGCCAAAATATACGAACCTTATGGATTCGATCCTGCAGCTTTTTATCCTTGCTATGGCATGGCAGAGGCTACTTTAATTGTTTCAGGGGGTTCAAAGGCAAGCTCAGTAGTAACAAAAGTCGTTCAAGGAAAAGCCTTAGAACAAAATAAAATTATTGCTACAGATAGTCATGAAGCCCAAGCTCGAACTTTAGTTAGCTGTGGCAGAAGTCTCATCGACCAAGAAATTACGATTGCTCATCCCGAAACCCTAGTTAGTTGTCCTCCAGGAGAAGTAGGAGAAATTTGGGTATCTGGAGCTAGCATTGCTCAAGGCTATTGGCAACAACCAGATGTCACTAAAGCAACTTTTGATGCTTATCTCAAAAATAGTAATGCTGGACCTTTTTTACGAACAGGAGATTTAGGCTTTATTGATCGCGGAGAATTGTTTTTTACGGGTCGTCTTAAAGATATGATTGTCATTAAAGGACGCAATCATTACCCCCAGGATATCGAACAAACCGTTCAGGAAGTAAGCTCTTGGATTAGACCAAGCTGCGTCGCTAGTTTTTCTATCGATCTTCAAGGAGAAGAAAAATTAATTGTTTTGGCAGAAGTAGAGCGTAAATACTGGAGTAGCAATCGAACTAGCAAATCTAGTGATAATGGTAGTTCGGCTTTGATTAGCGTCAAGGATTTATCACAATTAATTAAACGAGAAATCTCGAAAAATCACGATTTACAAGCACATACTATTTTGCTTTTAAAACCAGGCAGCCTGCCCAAAACTTCTAGTGGTAAAATACAGCGTCATGCTTGTCGTACTGAGTTTTTGAGTAATAGTTTATCAGGCTTGCCTAGTTGAAATTTAGCTCAATTCAATTGATGTTTGCCACAAATAAGGTTCGGGTAGGGGCAAACAGTAAGGTAGCGCAGTCTTGAGAAGCCAGTCCGTCAAACAAGGATACCGCTCCGCATATTGCGGAGGTTCCTAAGTCCGCGAGGGGCGAATTTAGTTCGCCCCCTTGTGTCGGACGCTCCGTCTTCTGGAACTGGCGCGGTTTCCCTCCTAGAGCGATATGCGCAGCGGTATGCGTGCTCGGTATCCGTGATTAGCTTGCACTTGCCCTAAAGGATTAGCTTCGCGTCTCGCACGCTCGTGTATCCTTGTTTGACTACCGCACCCTTTAGGGCTAACAGCCCTAAAGGGTGATTGACGCTTCAAAGAAGAAGCGTCAATGATCGCAGTTTATTCTTCCTCTCCTTTGTCTTCAGGAGTCTCTCCTGTAATACACTCTTGAGTTCTTAAAGTAGCAGCAGCAGCGTAGTTTCTAGCTGCAGGAGTATCGGGTTGGAAAGCATCCCCTGTTTCCTGGTAAGCAGAAGCAGCTCCACAATAGGCTGACATAGTTTGAATGGTTTCTGCACCCCAATGATCGCTAATATCAGAGAAATTAGTAGGCTCTTGAGTAGTCTCTAACTCCATTGACTCGTTTTGTTGGTCATTAGCTAACATCGCCATTTTATTGAGAACTACTACTAGTTCTGCTCTAGTTACGGGTTTGTCTGGTTGAAAAGAACCATCGGGATAGCCTTTGACAATCTCAGAGCCTTTTGCCCACTCAATTTTTCCCGCACTCCAACGATCTGCTTGAACGTCAGGATAAGGTGCAGCACTCGCCGAATCAGCAGATTCTAATTCCACATCCTCAATCGTGCCTAGAGCATCGTAAACAATAGATACTAGTTGTTCTCTGGTTAGAGGTTCGGTAGGACGAAAAGTTTTATCTTTGTAGCCAGAAATAAAGCCTACTTTTACTGCTTGCTCGATTCCATCTTTATAAATATCGCGATCGATATCGCTAAAGGCAGAGGCAGCAGGAGGAGGGGTTGGAGCAGTACCGCTAGCAGCAGCGATCGCCTGAGAATCACCACTAAAGAAGAAATGTCCTAGAACCTTTCCTTCATAAGCTTTTTTGGTGAATTCCCAACCGTCGTTCAGAAAAATTTTGACATATTCTCCCTCGGCTGGCATGCCAAAGGTTTGACCGACAACTAAGTTAGAACCATCTTTGTAGTTTTTAGCTACTAGCTGAAGCTCAGTACCTTTTTTGACAATGTCTAATCGGTAGTCAAGGCTCGTATCTTGTCCGTCAAGGCGCACAGAATAACCATTACTATCAGTAGAACGATTACAGCTACCTGTAAAATCAAAAGTAGTCCAGAGAGGGTCAACAATGGTAGGTTCAGAACCACTAGTGGCATAACACTGTTGCTTTCCAGGGACTTGCTGTACTACATTGAGATTGTAGCCGATCGCACCAGCAGGTACGGCAATAGCAATTACCTCATCTTCTGAGATGGGTGCTTCGGTAAACTGCGCCCAAGCAGGAAGTAGAGGCGATGTTAAGGCGATCGCGCCAGTGAATATTGCTGCTAATTTTAGTTTTTTTGAAAGTTTCATTGTAGTGTTAGGAATGTTTTGTGGTACTTGATCGATATGATTAAAGCTTAAAATTCTACTTTCGTCCCGTTTGATCAACAATTATTCGGTTTTGATTACTAATTATTAATTCTTGTCACCTGGGCGATCGATAGTAATTAACGTGATGAGTTCGGGATAAGGAAAGGGACAGATAGTAAGCTGAAAATAACAACAAATTCAGCAAACCTGCCCTATGTTTAGCGGCATGGAAGTCGGATTTAAAAGAATTATTCTGCTCGGTTGATGATTTTTGCACTCTATTTGAGCCTGGTTGGAAACAACAGTTGATAGCACAGGGAAAATATCGCACCCTCGTGTATCCTTTAGGACAATCGGCGCATTAAACAACATCGTGTTTTTCAAGCGATCACCAAAAGAGGAAAAACATCTGTAAATTGGTTTTTTGGTGCGACCCCGCGCCGACGGCAGGCGCTTTGGGTAGCGCACCAACGGTTTTAAATTACATCTAGCAATTAATCATCGTGATAAAAAGCCATCTATTGCTATAGATGACTTGATTTTAGATGCTTTTGCTTAACTCAAACTCACGTTAATTAGTGCGTAACATCAGTTATTAAGAAACTACCAGACTATTGATAAACTCTAATCAATTCCAATAAATCCCCTGCGACACTTGAAACGTGAGGGATTTCTTTAGCAGTATTCAATTACTAATTATCAAATCTACATACCCAAAATATCCTCAGAAATAAGTAGAGATGTAAGCAAACAATAAATACTTTCAAGAAAAGACAATCATGAAAAACATCAAAAGTTTAGTTACAGGCGCGATCGCAGCTAGCTCTATAATCAGCCTCAAGCCCGCTCAAGCTCAAACCCAAATGACTTTTAATCCTGCGGGACAATGGATGTGTCAGCAAACTGAACAGGCGCAGGGATTTGTCTCTTACAATCAATTTCAACTATTGGTTCATCCTAACCAGCAATATCAAGCCAGCGGGATGGGTGAAGTGAAGGCTCAAAATGGACAAAGCATGCAATATCAATCTCAATCCCAAGGCTTATGGGAAGTCAACGGAGCGAACGTTACCTTTGCAGGGCAAAGTTTAGCCAACTTCAATGGTGAACCAGTACAATCTTCTTTTGTTCACCAATATACTGGCATCAATCAAAATACAATGGCGATGAATCTGAACGATGCAGAAGGAGTAGTTAATACCGTATGTCAGCGTGGTTAGTTTTATAATCGCAATCGGAAATATTCAAGCTAAACTCCAAAAAGAGAACTATAAACTTATGCTGATAACTGTCCGCCAGTCACGTCATATAAAGCTCCCGTAACAAAGCTACTGTCAGATGAACCCAAAAAGACATAGACTGGAGCGAGTTCTTCTGGTTGGGCGGCACGCTTGATAATACCGTCAGTATCATACTTATCTACTTTCTCAATTGGCATAGTAGAAGGTATATTGGGAGTCCAGACAGGACCAGGTACTACAGAATTAACGCGAATACCGCGATCGCCCAAATTCAGAGCTAATGATTTAGTAAAGGTATGTACTGCACCTTTAGAGGTAGAGTAGTCTACCAGCATTCCCTTACCCATTTTGCCCACAACGCTACCCGTATTAATAATCACGTCTCCTTCAGATAGATGAGGTAGTGCTGCTTTTACCATATAAAAATAGCCAAAGACGTTAGTTTCCATAGTGCGACGAAACTGTTCGATTGAAATATCTTCAAATTTTTTTTGCGTCATTTGGTAGGCAGCATTATTGATCAAAATGCTCAATTTGCCAAAATGCTTAACTACTTGCTCGATCGCTTTAGTACAGTCTTCGTAATTGCGAACGTCCCCCTTGATAACCAGACAGTCTTTGTTGCCAATTTCTTTGACCATCTTTTTAGTATCTTCGGCATCAGTATCATTACTGTGATAGAAAATAGCAACTTCTGCACCTTCCATAGCATAAGCGATCGCGATCGCTCTACCAATACCCGAATCAGCACCAGTGATAAAAGCAACTTTTCCTGTCAATTTGTTAGCAGGACTATAGTTTGATAAATCGCTATCAGGTTGTGGTGTCATATCCCTTTGAGACGCGGGATAATCTAACTTCTGAGGTGGAATATCATCGGGAGTTGGGCGACGTTCTTGGGTAGCCATGCTTTTTATATATGATTGTTTTGCATATTCAATACAATAATTAAGATTAAATTAAAGCTTTTTGAATCGAATGGGTCGAAAGTAAGATCTTTGGGAAAAAGATAGTATTTGAAAACTATACCTGCAGGGAGAGTAAATCTCGGTAAAAAGTTGTCTTAATATTTATTAACGAATTAGAAAAACAACATTTTATTTATGTCTGACCAAACATTAGAAGCCAACGTCATATCTAACGCTAAAGAGAAACTTGATGAGGTAATTCCTACTCCTCCCGAAGCTACTCCCGTATCTAGCGCACAAGCACTAAAAGAGCGTCTACAGTGGGGTGAACCTGGTTTAACTATTATTGATGCTCGCGATCGCCAAGAATTTTTGTCAGAAAGAATTACAGGTGCGATGTTGATTGAAGATGTCAACAATCTACCAAAAGAACGCGAAGTTTATGTTTATGCCAACAGTGACAGCAAAACCAAAGAAGTAGCTGATGATCTACGCCAAAAAGGTTTTGAAAGTGTATCTCAAATTCAAGGTGGTTTGGCTGGTTGGAAAGCAGTAGAAGGAGCGACAGAAGGTAGAGCAACAGCGTAAATAACTTCTGAAATTGATAAGTTGAGATCTCAAATCAAATTTTGGATGATCGCACTTTAGTTTGATGAAATAAATTTTTTCAATACTAAAGGTTTGTTACTGGGATAATCATTTGTCAAGCAATATATTATTTACGTTATTTGCTCTTGTTATTCCCTCAGAACACGATCTCTAATTTTGATTTGAGATCGTGTTCAATTCAGGGTCTTAGCAAAAACCAATACTAAATTATAATTAATCATGAAAAAAACTAAACTTTATTTGGGTAGTTTGTTAATATTACTATCTGCTTTTTTAGCTGCTCCAAAAGCGATAGCTCAAGAAGTAGAACAAGGTGATAATGACACTAGAATAGAGAAATATCAAGACCTTACTGAGACTGAGTCTAGTTCGGCTTCTGATTCAGATTCTATATCCGAATCAGATCTAGATATGAAGGAAAAGAAAGATACTATGCAAGAAGAAGAAATGGATTCAAGCATAGAAGAGCCTAGTACTCGCACCGAAGAAAAGTTGGAAGAAGTACAATAATTTTAACTATTTAAATAAACTCTTAAATTATGAATACTGGTGAAGAAAAATTTGCACAGACGCAACCACTTACCGAACCAAATGATCTAAACGTTCCTAATCAAGAAGCTGGTTTAGAAATGAACGATGTCGATCGCTTGGGTAAAGAAGCTGGTTTAGAAATGAAAGATAGTGAAGAATTAGGCTTAAAAAGTAAACTAGAATCGAGAGACGATAGTCGTTTGGACTTGGATAATGCCAATCAAACTTTAGAGGATGTCTGAAAAGTATTAGATTATGCCAGTCTTCTCAACATCAGACCAATCATCGCAACTCGAATCATAGTTTCAGAGGTTGCGGGTAAAACTTCGTAATCCTTGTTTAAACGACGACACCAATTAAACCATCCGAAAGTTCTTTCGACTACCGAACGACGAGGCAAGATTTTAAATCCTTTTTGTTTGTCTGAGCGTAAATCAAAGTCTTAATTATTTCCCACTGCTCATCTGTTAAATCAGTACGATATGATTGATTCATAACTCTCGTTACCTGTCTTTTTAGCGATTGACAGATTTAATTTAGCGAGAGTTTTTCTAATTAAAATTAGCGATCGCATTTATTTTGACTTTTCAGACATCCTCTTAAACCTAACAACCGTTTGAGCAGAAGAAAACTTTCCTCATGAGCGATAGTAGGCTAGTTGATTGTAAACACAAGGCTTCAACAATTGCTCTAATTGTCGTTTTGCTTGCTTTGTTATCCACATTGGGATGAGTTCTATTTCTGGCGTGCTCTGTGATACTTTTTGGTGAGTGTGCCATTGAATAAGCTGGCGAGCGCATTTGTTTAATCTATCTTTTTTGCTTAGTCCAAAACCTCTGCAATGCCTATATTTCCTTTGATTTGACAATTTGTACCAACTCTTAACTTGTCACCAATGGGTATTGATTTGTCCCAATCAAAAATTAGTTTTCAGAAGCTGAAGCAGTTACGAACTAAGGTAGGGATGGTGTTTCAGCAGTTTAATTTGTTTCTACATCTCAATGTGCTGCACAATTTGATGTTAGCTCTTACAGAAGTACTAAAAGAGTCAAAGTCAGAATGTCGCGATCGCGCCCTACATTATCTAGATCAAGTCGGCTTAAGCAGTAAAGCTGATTCTTATCCCGAACAGTTATCTAGAGGACAAACACAGCGGGTAGCGATCGCTCGTAGTCTCTGCATAAAACCAGAAATACTGCTTTTTGATGAAACAACTAGCCGAGGAAGGAATGACAATGGTGGTAGTCACTCACGAAATGCAGTTTGCTCGTGAAGTAGCTAATAAAGTACTCTTTCTCAACCAGGGAGTAGTAGAAGAATCAGGAGATGCCAAAGAGGTACTGACTAATCCTCAATGCGATCGCCTAAAAAGTTTTCTCAGTCGGATGAATGGTTAAGCGATTAACTCCAACTTCATCAAATCAAAAGTCTCAGACCCGCTATTACCAGTAAAATTAGGGTAATACGTCGAAAAACTAGCGGATTAATTTTATTCGATAGAACTATTCCTAGCCATAGTCCTAAGGCAAAACCAGGAAAGCTATAAATTGCCAGCTGTCCGACCCAGAGAGTTATATTTCCCTGTAAGGTATGGGTTATAGCAGCTAACAGAGAACTAAAGAAAAATACGGCAGTTAAGTTACCCTTAAACTCCCTTGGTTGCCAATGACGACAATTGGCATAAATAATTACGGGAGGACCGCCAACGGTATATGCGCCATTAAGAATTCCCGACATTGCGCCAAACAAATAAGCCCAGATAGAGGATTTGAAGCTGGTTAACTTCAAATCAAACCAGTCATAGAGGACGTAGCTAAAAATTAAGATTCCCAAACCTTTAAGAGCGATCGCTTCAGGAATATAGTCTAATAATAAAACCCCAATGGGAGTAGCTACTAAAGAAGCAATGACTAATTGTTTGACAGCTTCAAAATTGCAATCTCGCCGATAGGAATACCAGATAATGATATTGGCGACAATGCTAACTAAAGTTACTAACGGTACGGCGGTTTGTAAACCGAGGACTTGAGGTAAAAAAGACATAGAAACGATCGCAAAGCCAAATCCAGTTATGCTTTGAGTTAAAGCAGCTAGAAAGACAATTCCACCAACCACTAGATAATCGTTTCCAGATAAGTCCATTTACTTTAGACTCTAAAAAATTCAGCAGTATTGGTAATCAAATCTTTGAATACTTCTCTGACTGCAGGATGAACTAGTTGGTGATTACACACATTTAATCCCATAGCCAAAGCAGGATCATCTTTTAAAGCTTTAATACCCAAATTGGCTAACTTAACCGCATAGGGTAAGGTACTGTTGTTTAAAGCCTGAGTAGCTGTCCAGGGTACAGCCCCAGGCATATTAGGAACACCATAATGTAGAATTTCTTCTTCTACATACACGGGTTCGCTATGAGAAGTTGGACGTAGAGTTTCTATACAGCCACCCTGATCTACCGCGACATCAACAATAACCGAACCAGTCCGCATTTTTGCCACTAAATCTCGATTTACCAAGGTAGGTGCTTTTTTCCCAGGAATTAATACCGCACCAATCAACAAATCGGCATCAGGTACAGCAGTTTCAATAGCAGCAGTGTTGCTATGAAGCAGTTCTACTCTAGAACCAAACAAATTTTCCAAATAAGCCAAACGTTCGACATTAATCTCAAAAATCTGTACTTTTGCACCCATACCAACGGCAATTTTGGCAGCTTCTGTACCGACGATACCTCCGCCTAAGATAGTCACCTTGCCAGAAGGTACTCCAGGGATACCTCCTAATAAGACACCTCTTCCTCCCTGCTGCCTTTCGAGAAAGTGCGCGCCAAACTGTACTGATAATCTACCTGCAATAACGCTCATGGGCATTAATAGAGGTAATTTTTGATTTAGTTCTACCGTTTCATAGGCGATTGCTGTTACCCCAGAATCAATCAAACGTTCAGTCAGAGGTTGATTGGCTGCCAAATGCAGGTAAGTAAATAAGATTTGCCCTGATTGAATAAAATCATATTCTGCTGCTAAAGGCTCTTTTACCTTAATTACTAGCTCTTGATTCCAAGCATCTTTAGCTTTAGGTACGATAGTTGCCCCTGCTTGTTGATAATTGCGATCGCTAAATCCCGAACCAACTCCTGCAGAAGTTTCGATCGCTACGGTATGTCCTTGATCTGTTAAAACACGAACACTATCAGGAGATAAACCTACGCGGAATTCTTGGTCTTTGATTTCCTTTGGTACGCCAATCTGCATAATGAATTTTTAATGGATAATTGATCATCAAAAGCTACTTGTGCGAGCGAATCATCGTTCGTCCTTAGCTTATTTCTTTTAACGCTTACTTTAATCACTAACACATCGCATTTTTCCTAGAAAAAATACTTGCCACAAAATGCAAATATTGAAATAATTGCGATCGCTGTTTTATTGACTGTTGTTAAAATATTTTCAGTCTAATAAGTTAACACAGTTACTTAAAAAGCTATATTTAATCAAATATTCTGGCTAAAGCTTTCTGTTTACTACCAGCATTTTTGAGAAAATGCTATTACTTTGCCTTTTTATAAGGTCTTGATAGACTACTAAAGTTGGGATATATAAAGTATATAAAATAATGCGTAACAGTTTTTTTAGTGATTCGTTAGATAAGAGAGGGATTAAACAACGGATTCGTCAACTGAGTAAAGCTAAAATAGGCTTTTATAGTATTGGTCTATATCCTGCCTCTCTTGCTTATAATTCAGTAATGCAGAAAAGCGAAAAATCTTTATTATTAGCACCTCGTCAGGGTAGAGATTTGATGGGAGCTTTTTCTGAAGACGAAATACGAGGCATGGATTCGAGGCACGTAGTAAAAATGCAGCGATTAGCCCATCACAAAGAAGAAGAAGAGACAGTTGCTAATAACTTAGAATATCTAATTGCTAAGTGCGAGATGGTGTTATTAAGTGCCAACAGTAAATATATCGAACAAGATCTGATTCTAGCTTGCCAAATCAGAGAAAAATTACAACGTAACAATGTCGTACTAGCTTGTCTGGCTGGCTCTTTTAGTCATGACGATAGCCAAAACAATTCTTACGTATTATGCGAAAAAAATCCTAATCTAGCCTTTTTCTCTGGTTTTCACAGACATGGTGCTTTGCGCGCTCCAGTAGATAGCTTTACCGCCAATTTTTGCCATGCTAATGCTTTAACGGCATTAATTGGAGCGCAAATGATGAATAAACTATCACCCAATATTCAGGTTTCTCCAGGCATCCATAATGTTGAAGCGCAATACATTAAAGCTGCCAAAAATATGGCCTCTATCTTTGCGGGATTTGGATATCAATATCATCGGCAAAACCCTGGTATTTTACCAACATTATTGACATTGCTACTCAATCAATGTCTTGACCAAGCTGCCAACGTTTCTATGTTTAGACGTGATCGCTTGAGGCTATATCAACAGCAACCCATCGCTTTGACTGAATTAGGCTATGCTGTACCAAGAATTGAAGCAACTCTCAATAAAGGTGGTTTTACAGAGAAGGTACGGGATCACACTTTTTCTCAGTTAACAGCGATCGTAGCAGACGCACGAGGTAGTATGATGCTGCCAACAACAGGCAAGCCAACTAGAAATTTTCAAGCAGGACAAGCTTTGGCAAATGGAATGCTCGAACATGGTCGTTGTCCTATTACTGTTGAAGAATTCGAGCAGTGGTGTGAACATGCTAGTTTGAACAAAGGCTCCTTAGAAGGATTAAAAGCTTTGAGATATTGGCCTCAAATTGAGGAAAAATATTCTATTCCTAGTCACGATGCGTCAATGGTCAATCTTCTTTACAAAGGACTATATGGTAGCGAAGTAGAAAAGGATTTTGCCTTTGCGGTAATGACTGAAAGTAGGGAGCTTTCAAATTATTGTCAAGAGTCAGTGAGGCATTCCCATAGCCGAAAATATGTTGATGCACTAAACAATATTGATCGCCTTGATGCTTTAGAACTAATTTCTAACGCTGTAATTGCTGAAAATGCCCGAAAAGCTATTTATGATGACACGATTGAAGAAAGAGAGATCCAACCAGACGATCCTGCTTATTTACAGGTGATGGATTGTATCGAGCAAGGTGCTTGAGTACTCTCCTTTATAAGATCTGATTCGAGTATTAGTTGCGGTAAACTATTGCTCGAATTAAAGTAGCGAGTCAAACAAGGATTCGCACCAAGTATATCAGAGACGACGTAAGACGTTTGTATTAGAGGTCTATGTAGATGTGGTCTGTTTATATGATTCGCTGTGGTGACAATTCTCTTTATACAGGGATATCTAATAACGTTGCTAAACGTTTTGCAATACATCAATCTGGCAATGCTAAATCTGCCAAATACACCAGACATCGACATCCCCTACAGTTAGTTTTTAGTGCAGAAATAGGTACAAAATCCTTAGCCAGCAGAGTAGAATATCGAATTAAGCAGCTATCCAAAAACAACAAAGAAAATTTAGTTAAGGGGACAAAAACCCTAGCGGATTTCGGATTAGCAACCCCAAGCACTATCATATTAGAGACGGTAGAAAACAGATAAAAACGGACAGCCTATCGGAAACCTAAGAGGTTGGTCAATTACTGTTTCCTTTCAAATACTGCCAACCTAACAAAAATCCGATCGCGATAGATGGAAAGAAGACGATAGCGATCGCCGTTTCCGTAGTTGGCCCGATGGGTAAATATTCTCCGCCATATTTAATAAAAATTGATAGTACGGTAGAAACCAACAAAACTTTGAGAATAAATCCCGCCTGACTGTTCATGTATCAATCCTAAAAACTAAAAACTGTGGGGAGAACTGCAGTTCTTTCTCATGAATAACTACAATAAAAAATGGAGCAAGCATAAATTAAAGTGGAATTGATATGGCTTATACAGCAAATTTGACCAGTAATCAACAGTTAACTATAACTTTACAAGGAAATCAAACTAATATTAGTTTAGTATCTAGCAGCCCAGGACAACAGCAGAGTCAAAACAGTAGCTTTACTACAGGAAATTGGCAGACACCACCCAAGCTATACAGAATTGGCGCGGGTTTTGCGATCGCGATAAATAGCCAGAGAGGTTCGCAATTTATTTTAATTCAAGGAAATAGTATCAGTACTACCTCTGCACCCGATTTGAACAATGCTAGCCAAATTGACCTAAAAGAAACATCCGATCCCCCATATAATCCTAATAACATAAATGTTGACTTTGAACCCATGCAGCCAATGAAGATGGGTAACATGGCGATGGATATTAATTCTATGTCAATGCAAATGGGCAATATGGCAATGAATTTAAATCAGGGGAAAACACCTGCCAAACGTTTTTGTGCCCAATGTGGAGAACCAGCCAAACCAAGCGATCGCTTTTGCAGTAGTTGCGGTCATCAACTAAATTAAATAGTTAGCTGTGTTTTCCATAATTTATTCTTTATCCTTTCTTTAATGACATATTGCCTGGGCATCATCAATCAATTTGGCATTGTAATGGCTTCTGATTCTCGTACTAATGCAGGAGTCGATTACATTTCTAGCTACAGAAAAATGTTCGATCTCTCCTTACCAACAGAGCGATCGATTATCATCTGCAATTCTGGAAGTTTATCCGTTTCCCAAGGAGTGCTTACAAGGTTAAATCGAGATATTCAAAACCAGGAAGCCAAAAATTTACATACCATAAGCAGTATGTACGATATAGCCCAATATATTGGCAATAAAAGCCGAGAAATTCAAGAACTAGATCGCCCTTGGTTAGAAAAAGATGGTATTGACTACAGCTGCAACTTTTTACTAGGGGGACAAATTAAAGGAGAAAGACCCGAACTATATCTAATTTATCCTCAAGGTAATTTTATTCAAGCCACCCCAGAAACACCATTTTTGCAGATTGGCGAAACTAAATACGGCAAACCTATTTTAGACCGTACTATTACCTTCAATACTCCCCTAGAGGATGTCGCTAAGTGCGCCTTACTCTCTCTAGATTCAACGATGAAATCCAATATATCCGTAGGTCCGCCGATTAATTTGGTGATGTACGAGACGGATAGTTTTGAAATTGATAACAAACTAGAGTTACGCATTGGCGCGCCCTATATTGCTAAAATTCGCAAACTTTGGGAAAACTCAGTACGCCACGCTTTTGAATCGATGCCTGATATTGAATGGGAACAAGATACCAGCGAACATGAGGAAGATATTTATATCGATTAAGAGCGATACTTGTGGCACATCCTCAATTTTCATTTTCCATTGCGCCCCAGAAATCTTAAGTCTCCTATTGCATCGATATGTTGTGTAATCTCTTTTTCTTCTTCTGGTGTCATTTACTTCTCCTTTCTTTACTAGTTCCTTTGTTCTTGTCTAAGTGACCTACTCCCCTAATAGATTGAGTATAAAAAAACCAAAATGTTTTAAATATTACTTAATTTTTAGAGATTTAAATAAATATATTTTAGAGATTTATTTAAGCTTGATTAGTAATATATACGAGCGGTAAAATCATTGTCATATATAGCTTTTTAATATCTATTAGCTAAATTAAATTAGCCAAGACAATATTAAGAACTACCTTTATTTTTTACACATTTACCAATAATTTATTACAGTAAAGAAGAAATACATCATTTATCATAAATTTCAACTAAAACAATGGTTGATGCCATCATAATTATCATTTGTATCATTGCAGCAGTAAACATCGGTTTTGATGGGTTACAGTTGCTTCCTCCCGACATCTTGGAAGGAGTATCTAATATTGAAGCCTTGCGCTTTGTCATTGCAGGATTTGCCGCTATTATTGGTTTGGGCATTGGTGTAGCAGTACAGACAACTTACCGTCGTTTAGAGCGTCAGATTCGCAATACTCAAATCGAGATCATTATTACCAGAGCAATCGGTTTGGTGATGGGTTTGTTGGTTGCCAACTTGATGCTTGCTCCGATGTTTCTTTTGCCCATTCCCAAGGAGTTAAGCTTTTTTAAGCCGACAGTCGCCGTTTTAGGTAGTGTCATGTTCTCTTATCTGGGCGTCGGTTTAGCAGATACTCATGGACGAACTTTCTTGCGACTAATTAACCCCAATAGTATTGAATCGATGTTGGTGGCTGAAGGTACACTCGAAGCGATGCCCACCAAAATATTAGATACAAGCTGTATTATTGATGGCAGAGTAGAAGAACTGTTGAAAACTGGATTTTTGGAAGGACAAGTATTGATTCCTCAATTTGTGCTTCAAGAATTGCAAAATCTGGCTGATGCTAGTAACTCTCAAAAAAGAATTCGTGGCAGAAGAGGATTGGATATTCTTAACCAAATGCAGGAAGATTATCCCGATCGCATTGTAATCAATAGTGCAGACTATGAAGAAATTGAAACCGTTGATGCTAAGTTAGTTCATTTAGCTCAAGAAATTAACGGTACTCTGCTGACTAATGACTACAACTTAAGCAAAGTTGCTAATCTTCAAAAAGTTCAGATCCTCAACATCAACGATCTTGCTCGCTCATTGCGCCCTATTTATCTCCCTGGAGATAATTTAGAGCTTAAAATACTTAAACAGGGTAAAGAACCAGAACAGGGTATTGGCTACTTGGAAGATGGCACAATGGTAGTAGTAGAAGAAGGAAGCGATCGCGTCGGCGGAGAAATACAGGTGGTGGTAACTTCTTCTTTACAAACTTCGGCAGGAAGAATGATTTTTGCCAAACCTGAATCTGAATCTGTAGTTTAACCATAGCTTGAAGTTTTTTAATCAAATACCATGATGCGCTCGGCAGGTAATTGAACGTACCAAGGTAAAGCTCGATCTTGTAGTTTCCGCCATTTAGCAAGAGTGACTTCTGCTACTAAATGATAATCTTGGCGATCGCTAGGCGAAGAATGTAGCTTAAGGTACAAGGTTACGTTGCTAGGAAATTCAATATGTTTAGTCAACCAAACAGGAAATGTATTGGTTTCAGGCTTGGTGTTTACCACAATAACTGCACGATTATGAATTCCAATCTGGTTAATGCTGTCGGCTATTGGTTGCTTTAGTTGTAAATTACATTGCCAATCCAAAGCCTTGACAACTTGAGGCGCAATCTTTTGTACGGTAGAAAAGTTACGACATCCCGTTGTCTGTGCCGTTTGTATATTAGGTGGGTGGTTGATTATATTTTGTCTAGTGTCCCAGGCGATCACTTTGCCGCGATCAATTAATAATAATTGCGGACAAAACTGATAGGCTTCTTTAAGGTTATGAGTAACATAGAGACTCAAGCCCGAATACTCGGCGAAAAGTTCTTGAAATAATGGTGTAAGTTTGGTTTTTAAATTGGTATCTAAAGCAGAAAAAGGCTCATCAAGCAAAGTCAGTTCGGGCTTACTTGCCATTACTCTGGCTAAAGCTACTCTTTGCTGTTCTCCTCCCGATAGCTGATGGGGTAGACAATGTTCTGTGCCTAATAGATTTAGCTGCTGCAATCGTTGAGTTATTTCTGTTTGCGCTACCTGGGTAGATTGTTCTGGAGACATTCCAAAGGCTATATTTTCGGTAACAGTAAGATGGGGAAATAAAGCATAATTTTGAAAAACTAAACCCACTCTCCGTTTTTGAGGCGATAAGTTAATTCTAGCTGCAGAATCAAATAAAATTTTGTTACCCAAAACAATTCTGCCCCTGTCAGGAGTTTCTAATCCTACAATGCAACGCAGTAAAGTACTTTTTCCCGCTCCTGATGCCCCCAATATTCCCAAAGGATGTTGCTCAAGATCAATACTGAAGGCAATGTCTAATAAAAACTCTGGTAGTTGTTTTTGAATATTTACCTGCAATCTTGAGGCAGGTTCTTGGTTTATTCGCTCTGTTTTAGGTATAAATAACTTTTTATAGTTAATTTTGTAATTAATTCTACGATTTACTTGTATATTTGGGCGATTGCGATGCTGCCAATAATTCACCCCTGCAATCGCGCTAAGGGAAATACTTAATAAAATAATCACCAACCCCAAAGCACGATCCATCGCCCCACTTTCCGCTGCAAAAAAAATAGCAATGGGTATTGTCTGAGTCTCACCAGGAATACTGCCAGCCAAGATCAAAGTTGCTCCAAATTCACCCAAAGCACGAGCAAAAGATAGCAAAGTACCTGCAATTAATCCTGGTTTAGCCAAAGGCAAGATAATACGCCAAAAAATAGTTGTTTCTGAAGCTCCAAGAGTTCTGGCACAGGCAATTAAATTATTACTTTGGCTTTGTTGAAATGCTACTAAGGCAGTTTTATACATAAGGGGAAAAGCCACAACCGTTGCAGCGATTACAGTGGCATACCAAGTAAAAATTACTCGGATTCCTAAAAGTTCTAGAAAATTACCAATTAAGCCATTTTTACCCAAAGCTAACAGTAGCAAAAATCCAACTACAGTTGGCGGTAAAACTAATGGCATAGTCAAGATGCCATCAATAATATTCTTGGCTTTTCCCTGATAGTTAGCAATCCAAAATCCCGCCCCAACTCCCAAGCAAAAAGTAATAGCAGTAGCGGTAACTGCTGTCTTGATTGATAGCCAAATTGGAGTTAAAACACTACTATCACTAATTAATAATAAATTCAAAAATCTCTGTTAATGGCTAATTGCCGATCTTTTTCGTTGAGATCTACATTTTGGATCTCATTACCTGATGCAAAACCATGCTTTTTAAAAACAGCCTGAGCTTGAGGGGTAAAGAAGAACTCTAACATTTGTTTAGCTGCTTGAGGATGTTTGCTGTTTTTCAAGGCAGCTACAGGATAAACTACAGGAGAATGATTTTCTGATGATGCGATCGCTACTACTCTTACCTTCTGCGTATTAACAGTATCGCTACCATAAACTATCCCCGCGTCAATATTACCCGTTGCCACGTAATTAAGTACCTGACGTACATCTTTACCGTAAACAATTTTAGATTTAATTTGCTCTGCCAAATTGAGATTAGTTAGTATTTCTTGAGCATATTTACCTGCTGGAACGCTATTAGGTTCTCCCAAAGCAATTTGTTCGATAGATTTTTTGGTCAAATCTTCAAAATCACCAGTTAATTTATTATCTACTGGCACAATCAAAACCATCTGATTTTCTACCAAAGCTTGACGAGTTCCAACCATTAATAATTCTTTAGTTGCCAAATTATCCATTTGTTGTGGTGCAGCAGAAATAAAAATATCAATCGGCGCACCTTGTTCTATCTGGTGTTGTAGCGAACCTGAAGAACCAAAATTAAAAGTGATATTTGCCTGGGGATATTTTTCAAGATACAACTGCTTTATTTCTTGAAGCACATCCTGCATACTCGCAGCAGCAGACACAATTAATTTGCCTGAATCCCTATTTTCCTCGCTGTCTAATGTTTGTCGATCAGATATGGGGCTACAGCTACTGATTAAACCAAAAATCAAAAGTGGAAAAAGCAATAATTTTTGAATGATCATCTTTAGTCTGTTTGTTTTCATCAATTACAACAGTCTAAATTGAGAATAGGTAGATAAAGATTGTGCATTAACCAGAGCTACATACAAAAAATGATTCGGATATCACGCCTGTATTAAGCATCCCGTATTGCTGCTGCCGTCAGGCTCTGACAAGGTTTGGGCGTTGATACCGCATGAGTCCGAATCATTAACTAGCATAACATATTCATCAAAAAAATAACAGCTAAGGCTTTACTTTTCCAAAACGTCGATCGCGTTTTTGATAAGTATTAAGCGCTTTATGAAATTCGACACGATCAAAATCTGGCCACAAAGTAGGGGTCACATAAATTTCCGCATATGCCATTTGCCACAACAAGAAATTACTAATTCGCATTTCACCACTGGTACGAATCAAGAGATCGGGATGAGGAATTTCTTTGGTATATAAATGCTGCTCAAATAGTTGTTCGTTGATTTGTGGTATTTTTAAGTATCCTTGTTCTACTTTCGAGGCGATCGCCTGACAAGCCTGAATAATTTCTTGTCTACCACCATAATTGGTTGCTACGGTAAACTGAGTCCCTTGATTATCTTTAGTATCTTCCATTGAACGGCTAATTTCTTGACGCAAAGATTCGGGGAGATCTTCCAAGTTGCCGACAAAACGAATTCTGACGTTTTCTTCCTTCATTTCCGCTAACTCCCGTCTGAGTACACGCTCAAATAAGGTCATCAAAAACTGGACTTCTGCATGAGGTCGTCCCCAATTTTCCGTAGAAAAAGCATAGGCAGTCAAAGCAGGAATCCCCCAATCTTTACAGCAGCGCAGGAGATCTTTTAAGGTATCTACACCTTTCTGATGACCGATAATGCGTGGTTTTCCCTGGTTTTTTGCCCAACGACCATTGCCATCCATGATCACCGCTACATGCTGGGGTAAACAGTTTATGTTCAGGTCGGTGGGTAATTGTTGCAAAGTGACTGGCTCTAGGCTCATCGGTTCGGATTTAAAGTTGAATACTTATTATTAAACAACGTAAACCTAGTTTTTCTTACGAAAATTTGACGGGCGCAGACGCAATAGACGCTCTAATAAGATTTTGCCCTGAAAACCAATTTTACGACTAAGACGTACTGCATCTCCTTCGACAATGGGTGTAAATCTAGATTGTAATAACTCTTTAAGCTTACTACTAGTTAAAGGTCTGTTTAATGTTCCTTTTTCTGCCAATGATATTGAACCAGTTTCCTCCGAAACCACAATACAAAGACATTTTTCGATTCTTTCGGTGATTCCCATTGCTGCGCGGTGACGAGTTCCCAATTGGCGAGAAGCAGTACGTTCAGAAAGAGGTAAAATTACTGCTGCTGCTAAAATTCTCGAACCGCTGATTAAAACTGCACCATCATGTAGTAAAGTGCTGGTTTGAAAAATTGTTTGTAACAGTTCCTTAGAAACTTCTGCATTTAGGTTCACCCCTGGAGAAACAAAATCTTCTTCTTCTAGAGAGCCTGTAGTCTCCACTAAAAGTAATGCGCCAGTACGGTTTTGTGACAAATCTTTGACCGCATCAACAATACGATCTATTACACTATCTGGCTGAGTTTTTGGTCTACCAGAACTTCTGAACAACTGCACCACTTCTCCTCTACCAATCTGCTCTAGAAAACGGCGAAATTGAGATTGGAAAATAACCGCCATGGCTACGGCAGAACCTAAAACTAATTTTTCTAGTAGAAATTTGAGCAGCTTTAACTCTAGCTGCCCACTAATTACGGTGGCTAACATGAGGACAATAAAGCCTCGTACCATCCACAAGCTGCGTCTTTCTCCCTCGCCAATAATCAACAACAGGATATAACTGAGGGCTAAAACTAAGCCCAAATCAATGATATTGACTAAATCTGGCAACCAGGAAAGAACCCGATCGAAGTCAGGAACAAAACCCGACAGTGACATTATTTTTATTACTCGGCTATTGATGGTTGGATAGATACCTAAAAATTTTACGGATTAATAGGTATTAATTGCGTACCTTAGTACTTATTATTTAACAAAGTTAGAATTGTTTGCTGGCTTCTATACTAAGTCTAGTTTTCTGGTTTTACCAGTCTTTCGGGAAGCAGATCGCGTTCGATTAAATTATGATAAGTTTCTCGTTCGATAATTAGATTCACTTCTCCGTGATTAACTACTACTGCTGCAGGTCTACCGATACGATTATAATTCGACGCCATGCTGTAGTTATACGCCCCTGTATCTAACACCACCAAAATATCTCCAGGTTCGGTTTGAGGCAAGTCAGCCTCTTTGATGACCACATCTCCAGATTCGCAGTGTTTACCTGCTACAGTTACCTGTTCGTTAATCGGAGCCGACATTTTATTGGCAATTACCGCACGATAGATAGATTGGTAGGTAATCGGACGAGGATTATCAGACATTCCTCCATCCACAGCGATATAAGTATTAAAATTTGGTATTTCTTTACGACTACCCACAGTGTAAGCAGTAACACAAGCAGAACCAATTAGAGAGCGTCCAGGTTCAGCAATTAACTTAGGTAAAGGCAACCCAACTTCTTTACAAGCAGCTTCGATCGAAATACTGACTGCTTTTACCCATTCAGAAATACTAGGAGGATCGTCAGACTCAATGTATTTAATTCCTAAGCCACCACCAACATTAAGAGTTGTTACAGGTAAGCCATGACCCTGCGCTTTTTTCATCCAGTCAACCAAAACTCCTGCCAAATCTTTGTGGGGTTGACGTTCAAAGATTTGCGATCCAATGTGAGCGTGTAGCCCAATGCAGCTAAGGCTGCTTTGCTGTGACAGGTAGGTAAATACTTCCTCTAGCTGGTTGGGATCGAAGCCAAACTTACTATCGAGGTGTCCCGTGCGAATATACTCATGAGTGTGACATTCGATACCTGGGGTTAGACGAATCATAATTGGAACTGTCGTTTGTTGGCTGGCAGCCAAGCGAACCAAGGTTCTCAACTCCAGCCAGTTGTCTACCATTACTGTACAGCCAACTTCAATAGCAAACTCTAATTCAGCGGTAGATTTGTTATTGCCATGAAAATAAATTTTATCTTGGCTAACTCCTGCTTCTAAGGTAGTATGCAGTTCGCCTCCAGAAACCACATCAAAACCCAAACCTTCACTATCGACGATTCTACATACTGCCAGGCAACTCCAGGCTTTAGAAGCATAGATAACTTGAGATTCACCACCGTAATAAGTGGCAAAACTATCGCGATACTGACTACAAGAAGTCCTCAAGGTAAATTCATCTAAAATGTATAGGGGAGAACCGTACTTTTGAACTAGCTCTTGCAGATCGCAGCCACCAATTTCCAAATTATCTTGGCTGTTGACTTTAGCAGTCAAAGGCATTAATTCTTGATTGGGAGAAGGAGGAATTTTTAAATCAGTAATTTGTGGAACGTAACGATGTCCAGTATTTGGTAAACTGCGATCGGTCGAAAGCATAATAATGATATTTTCGCTTAACTAATAGAGTTGATTGTTTTAAAGCCAGAGGTTTAGGCTTACTAGTAATAGAATTTAATGCCTACTATTTTCTAGTCTACAATTAGCGTCTGTCAAAAAGTAGATAATTTAGAGTGCATATTTTAAAAATAGATGTCTTAACCCCTCAAAGAATTACAGAAATAGTAGCTTTGGATCGAATCTGCTTAGGGGGATTGTGGACAGAAAATGGATATCGGCGAGAAATAGATAGTCCTAACAGTAGCTTGCTGATTTTGGATTTATTTGACGGCAAATCTTCTAGCTCTGATGGTATTATGGTAGGAATCGGGTGTTTGTGGTCGATCGCCGAAGAAGCCCACATTACATTATTAGCGGTTCATCCCGACCATCGTCGCCAAGGATTGGGACAATTATTACTCCTGACTTTACTAAAAGATGCGATCGCCAGAAAGCTAGCATGGGCAACTTTGGAAGTAAATGTTAACAATCGTACAGCGATCACTCTTTATCAAAAATTTGGGTTTGAAGTAGCGGGGAAGCGAAAAGGATATTACCAAGCTACAGGAGAAGACGCGGTAATCCTCTGGCTAAAAGGAATACAACGCTCAGATTTTCAGCTTAATATTCTTCAATGGCGTAAAAATATCGAAGAACGCTTGCGTAATACTGACTACAGTTGGCACAAAAGTTAAAATAGTTAAATTGCGTATCGTATTTTCCTCCCCCCAAGCAGAGTCAGTAAACTAATAGGCTGTGCTAGAATCACCATACACGGGCAAGCAGCAGGTGGATGGAAAAGACATGTTTGAACGCTTCACAGAGAAGGCAATAAAAGTAATTATGTTAGCCCAGGAGGAAGCACGCCGCCTGGGTCATAACTTCGTAGGAACGGAACAAATCCTCTTAGGTTTAATCGGAGAGGGGACTGGAGTCGCAGCCAAGGTTCTCAAATCGATGGGAGTTAATCTTAAAGATGCTCGCATTGAAGTCGAGAAAATTATCGGGCGCGGTTCTGGTTTTGTGGCAGTAGAAATTCCTTTCACTCCAAGAGCTAAAAGGGTTCTAGAGCTATCTTTAGAAGAAGCTCGCCAATTAGGTCATAACTATATTGGTACAGAGCATCTACTTTTAGGCTTGATTAGAGAAGGAGAAGGAGTTGCTGCTAGAGTCCTCGAAAACCTGGGCGTAGACTTGTCAAAAGTCCGCACTCAAGTAATCAGAATGTTGGGAGAAACTGCGGAAGTAGCTGCTGGCTCTGGCGCTACACAGGGCAGAAATAAGACTCCGACACTAGATGAATTTGGTTCTAATTTGACCCAAATGGCAGGAGAAGGAAAACTAGATCCTGTCGTCGGTAGACAAAAAGAAATTGAGCGAGTAATTCAAATTCTCGGTCGTCGAACCAAAAACAATCCCGTTCTGATTGGCGAGCCTGGGGTTGGTAAAACAGCAATCGCTGAGGGATTAGCCCAACGTATTGCTAATAAAGATATCCCTGACATTCTCGAAGAAAAAAGAGTTGTTACTTTAGATATCGGTCTACTAGTAGCTGGTACAAAGTATCGTGGTGAATTTGAGGAACGCCTCAAAAAGATTATGGACGAAATTCGTCAGGCTGGAAACGTAATTCTAGTAATTGATGAAGTACATACTCTAATCGGTGCTGGTGCAGCCGAAGGCGCGATCGATGCTGCCAATATTCTTAAGCCAGCTTTAGCCAGAGGTGAGTTGCAGTGTATTGGTGCAACTACCTTAGATGAATATCGTAAGCACATCGAACGAGATGCTGCTCTAGAACGTCGTTTCCAACCCGTACAGGTTGGCGAACCATCAGTAGATGAGACGATTGAAATTCTCTTTGGTTTGCGCGAGCGTTACGAGCAACACCATAAATTAAAAATATTAGACGAAGCATTAGAAGCAGCAGCCAAGCTGTCAGATCGCTATATTAGCGATCGCTATTTACCAGATAAGGCGATCGATTTGATCGATGAAGCTGGTTCTCGCGTCCGTTTGATTAATTCTCAACTTCCTCCCGCAGCCAAAGAGCTAGACAAGGAATTACGGGAAATTCTCAAACAGAAAGATGATGCGGTCAGGTCACAAGACTTTGACAAAGCTGGCGAACTGCGCGATCGCGAAATGGAGATCAAAGAGCAGATTCGCAACATCGCTTCTACCAAAAAGAACGAAGACGAAGGTGGTGAAGATTCTCCCCAAGTAGATGCAGAAGAAATTGCTTACATTGTTGCTTCTTGGACTGGAGTTCCAGTTAACAAGATTACTGAATCTGAGTCTGAAAAATTAATGCACATGGAGGATACCCTTCATCAGCGCATTATCGGACAAGAAGATGCAGTCAAAGCAACTTCGAGGGCTATTAGACGGGCTAGAGTTGGTTTGAAAAATCCGAACCGTCCTATCGCCAGCTTTATCTTCTCTGGCCCTACAGGGGTTGGTAAAACAGAGTTAACCAAAGCTTTAGCCACTTATTTCTTTGGTTCTGAAGACGCCATGATTCGTCTTGATATGTCCGAATATATGGAACGTCATACAGTTTCTAAACTGATTGGCTCTCCTCCAGGATATGTCGGTTATAACGAAGGCGGTCAACTAACTGAAGCAGTACGTCGTCGTCCTTATACAGTAGTATTGTTTGATGAGATCGAAAAAGCACACCCCGATATCTTCAACATGCTGTTGCAGATCTTAGAAGATGGTCGCTTAACTGATGCTAAGGGTAGAACGGTAGATTTTAAAAATACTCTACTCATCCTAACTTCCAACATCGGTTCTAAAGTGATCGAAAAAGGTGGTGGCGGTCTTGGTTTTGAGTTTGCTGACGATCAAGCAGAAGCAAAATATAATCGCATTCGTTCTTTAGTTAATGAAGAACTAAAAAGCTACTTCCGTCCAGAGTTTCTCAACCGTCTCGATGAAATCATTGTCTTCCGTCAGCTAAACAAAGACGAAGTAAAAGAAATCAGCGAGCTCCTACTAAAAGAAGTCTTTCAACGTCTAACAGAGAAAGAAATTACTTTAGAAGTAACCGAGAAATTCAAAGAACGTCTAGTAGATGAAGGGTTTAACCCTGCTTACGGTGCACGTCCTTTGCGTCGAGCAATTATGCGTCTTTTAGAAGATGTGTTAGCAGAAGAAATTTTGTCTGGTCGTCTGAGTGAAGGAGATACCGCTAAGGTAGACATTGACGAAGAAAACAAAGTCAAAATCATACCTCAAAAAGAGAAAGTAGAACTGTTACCTTCTTCATAATTAATCATTAACCGATCAACAATTAAATTTTTACGGGTAGGAATAATTTTATTCCTACTTTTTTTTGTAAATTAAATTTGATTTTTGAGTGTTTTAGTTGTTCGTGGAAAAGCGTTATCTTAAAAACTACTGGTTCTCACAACGTAGTTAATATGCTTTGTCATCAAGAGCTTTTAAAGCTGGAGTTATTTCGAAAATTAGAAAAAGATCGCCTGGAATGGATTTGCGATCGCTCTATAGCAATTGAATTATCCCAAGGAGAAATTTTAGTCAAAGAAGGAGATCCTCATCGGGGCTTTTTTATTTTAACTTCAGGAACGATGGGCATCACTCGCTTTAGTGAAGGAGTCAAGATGCCCATCGGACAACATCAGGCACCCTCATTTTTTGGCGAAATCCAGATTATGACAGACGATATGGTACCAGTAACTTTGACAGCGTTGACTGACTGTTTAGCTTACGAAATTACTTCTGAGAACTTTTTAGAATTAACCCACAGCTGTCGTGATTTTGAGCGGATGGTATTTAAAACGATTCAAAGAAGAATCAAAGGATTACAGTCTTTTATTCAAAATAGAGAGAAAATGGCTGCTTTGGGAACTTTAGCGGCAGGTTTAGCTCACGAACTCAATAATCCTTCATCTGCTGTAGTTCGCGCTTTAAAAGATATTACTCCGGCAATAATGGAATTACAGCGTATGAATCTAGTTTACGGACAGCGCAATGTAGACGAAGAACATACCGCCCAGTGGCTTAAAGTGAGAGATGATGGTTGCAATTTTATTATTAATCATCGTGTCGATCCTTTAGAGTTAATGGATCGAGAAGATGCAATTCTCGATTGGCTAGAAGACTATGAGGTAGCAGAAGCCTGGAAACTAGCCGAACCGCTCGCAGCAGGAAACGTCTCCTCTCAAACTTTAACCGAACTTACTCAACGCTGGCGCGATGAAACAACTGAATTAAGAGATATGGGAGTGCGTTGGCTAGCTCTTTCGTTTGAGGTAATGACTATAATCCAGTCTGGTTTGCGGGGTGCACAAAGAGTATCAGAATTACTACAGTCGATGCGTTCTTATTCTTATTTAGATCGAGGTGCCAAACAGCTAGTAGATATCCATCAAGGAATAGAAGATACTATTCAGTTGCTTTCTTACAAGCTTAAACAACGAATTGAAATCGATCGCGACTATGACACTACATTGCCTCAAATTCAAGCTTATGGCAGCGAACTAAACCAAGTTTGGACTAATCTAATTGACAATAGTATTGATGCGATCGCCGATCAAGGTAAAATTAAAATTGTTACGGTCAATAAAGTAGATCGTGTTGTAATTAAAATCATCGATTCTGGATCGGGTATACCTCCAGAAATTCACTCCCGCATTTTTGAGCCATTTTTTACTACTAAAACTATTGGTAAGGGTTCGGGTTTGGGTCTAGATGCTGTCAGGCGTATTGTCGAAAATCGTCATCTTGGTTCTATTACAATCGAATCAGAATTAGATATGACTTGTTTTGTTGTCTGTTTACCCGTAAATTAATTCAGAATCTAGTTTAAGCCGATCAACCTGCTAATAAAGCCAATCGATCTGCAATTAATTGCTGCTTATTAGAGCCAGATAAACCATAATACTCTCGATACCATCGAGCAAAACTTTCTAAGCCTTGAACAATAGAAGTAGTGGGCTTGAAGTCAAAATCAGCAATCAATTCATCGACATCTGCATAGGTAGCAACCACATCTCCTGGCTGCATAGGCAAAAAATTCTTCTGGGCTGATTTGCCCATCACCTGTTCGATCGCGTCAATAAACTCCCCTAATTCTATAGGGTTATTATTACCCAAGTTATAAACTTTATAAGGAGGTTGATTCAACTGTTGAGGAGATTGGGGAATAATCAGCGCGATCGCTTCGACAATATCATCAATATAAGTGAAGTCTCGCTTCATTTTGCCGTAGTTGTAAATATCAATCGGTTGCTCTTGGGCGATCGCTTGAGCGAATTTAAAATAAGCCATGTCAGGTCTACCCCAGGGTCCATATACGGTAAAGAAACGCAAGCCTGTGATGGGAATTTGATACAAATGACTATAGGCATGAGCCATTAATTCATTGGCTTTTTTGGTAGCTGCATATAAAGATACAGGACGTTCTACATTATCTCCTACCGTAAAAGGTACTTTCGTATTTGCACCATACACTGAACTAGAAGAAGCAAATATCAAATGTTCGATCTCGCTATGTCGACAGCCTTCTAAAATATTGGTAAAGCCAACCAGATTGCTATCTACATAAGTGTGAGGATTTTCAATTGAATATCTTACTCCTGCCTGTGCTGCTAAATTCACTACACAATCAAAATTGTGTTTTTGAAATAGTTGTTCGACTAAGGTGCGATCGCTAATATCCAGACACTCAAAAGTAAACTGTGTATGGGGTAATAGTCGATTTAAACGAGCTTGTTTGAGACTAACATCGTAATAGTCATTAAGATTATCAATTCCGTATACTTGATTTCCCAATTCTAATAATCTTTTTGCCAAATGATACCCAATAAAGCCAGCTACGCCAGTAACTAAAATTTTCATTGATTTAATTCTCCTCACGCTGGAAACCAAACAGCATCACCAGCTATTGCCATAAACTATGATGTAATTTACTATTGATACTCGATTTATCGGTAAATGTCAGGGGTTCAATAAAATATGACATACCTTGGACAGTTGTTAACTGTTCACTGCTAGCTGGTTATTGTTCCTGCTTGTATCTTCAACACTTGAGAATCTTGTATCCAATCTCGATTAAATGAGTCAATATGGGTGGTGGTAATAATTGTTTGAAAGCGATCGCCAATAACTTCTAATAATTGCTGCTGACGATTGAGATCTAATTCTGCTAAAACATCATCCAACAGTAACAGGGGCGGTTCGCCAATGACTTCTTCAATTAATTTTAATTCGGCTAATTTTAATGCCAGTACTAATGTTCGCTGTTGTCCTTGTGAGCCATAATAACGTGCAGGTGTTTGATTGATAGTGAACTCAATTTCATCACGATGAGTCCCCACCACGGTTCTTCCTTGATACTGTTCGACCATTCGACGTTCATTTATTTTTGCCAAAAAAGCTTGCTGTACTTTTGCTGCTTCGTCTTCTGTCCACTCAACATTAGGTAGATAGTTAATCTGTAGTTGTTCTGTTTCTCCGCTAATTCTTTGATGCCAAGATTCAGCTATGGGAGCAAGTCTGGCTATTACCCTAGCGCGTCTGCGAGTAACTCTAGAACCTGCGGAGGCTAATTGTTCGTCCCATAGTTTTAATTGAGGCTCAAAAATATCAACAGATTCTAGCGACTCATCTTGTTTTACAGTACGAATTTTTTTTAGTAAGGCATTACGCTGACGTAGTATGTGATTGTATTGCTGCAAAATACTAGAATATATTGGCTCTAGCTGAATCAATAAACCATCAAGCCAAGTTCTGCGAGTATCTGGCGTACCTCTAACCAAATCCAAATCTAAGCTAGAAAACTGTACCGCATTAAGAACCCCCAGAAAATCTAGTTGACGGCGGAGATTTTCGCGATTGAGGGCAACTGTTCTTCTTCCTTGTTTGCGAAACAAAATACTCAATTCATTGGTGCTATGAGTTCGTTCGACAACTGCTTCTATTTGCCCTATGGTCGCTGTATCTAAAACTAATTCGCGATCGCGACTGCTACGATGACTTTTGAGAGTGGCTAACAATTCTACCGCTTCTAAAAGATTGGATTTTCCCTGGGCATTATTACCCACTAAAATAGTTTTTCTCGCTGTAAATTCTACCTGGCGATCGAGATAATTCCGAAATGAACGCAGGTGCAGTTTTTTTAAATACATTTATCAACTAGGACGAAGGAAAAAATATTAGTAAATTACAAACTATTGGTAACAAACAACCAGTTTATTACTATTGATCCTTCATCCTTTAAAAGTTATTCAGTTACAGAAGAAGCGAATTCTGGTGGTTGTTCTTGCTGCTCTGTTTGAGCCAGCTTTTCTCGATCCTGACGACGTTTTTTAGCGTAAAGCTGAATACTAGCCACCATTGTAATTACCAAGCCTGCAACTAACCAAGTAGTAAGATCTAAAGGTAAATTATTTTTGAATACTGCTAATAATACGATTAATACTAGTAATATAGTGGGTGCTTCATTTAAGGCTCGAAACTGTTGTCCTGTCCATTGACATTCTCCAGCAGCTAATTTTTTCATAATTCTTTTGCAAAAATGATGATAGCCAATCAGCAACAAAACGAAGGTTAGTTTGATGTGTAACCAACTAGACTTAAGAATTTCTGGCTCAGTAGAAATCAAGCCGATTGCCATGGCCACAGTTACGATCATTCCTGGAGTAGTAATAATCCCATACAGGCGTTTCTCCATTATTTCGTATTGCTTTTTAAGAATACCGCGGGCAGGTTCTGGTTCTTGTTCCGCTTCTGCATGATAGACAAACAAGCGCACCAAATAAAACAGTCCTGCAAACCAAACTACAACACCAATTAGATGAAAAGCTTTAAACCAGTAATAAGCCATAAAAAAGATCTTTATCAAAAATTATTCTGTATCTCAATCTGCAGTGTATATTTTTATCACACTACAGATCGAGGGTACGCAATAAAATTTTAAAGATCAATGGAACTATTGCCTAAAATCAAAATAATACAACGGGACTGGCCAGATTTGAACTGGCGACCTAGCGCTTCAGATTGGTGTAAGTTTCCTTACTCTCTGGACTATCTCTTCACCATGAATAACAGCTTTAACTATTAGCTTTAGGTGGTGGCCGTTATGCTGTAGACAGTTTGTTGTTAGCAAACTATTTAGCCGATTCCTGATTCTAATCTACAGCTAGTCTCTGCACCTTCTCTACCAGGAAATAATAGAGCTTGGTTCAAGATTACCTTGGCTACAAACTGCAACTTTAGGCTTCCCTGAATTTGACCACATTCAAAACATGAAGTTTCCTTCATGATGCCCGATTTTTCAGGAGGCGCTTGCTCTATCCTACTGAGCCACAGCCCCATGTTTATCTTGAGAACTTATATTATAAGTAACAACATAATCTAGGATAAAAAACTCCCATTGCTGAGGCTATTTTTGTATATAAAACTTTACTAGATTAATAAATATTGCAACATCGATTAATACTTCTGTTGTGTAAAGAAATAAACTTATTATCGATTCAAGAAGATAAATCATCGTCTTTAAACAGGAGAAATCAAACTTGACTTATTTAACTTTATTAGCAGCTTCCGTACCCAACACTGTATCTTGGAGTCCTAAAGTAGCGATTGTCATGATTGCTTGTAATATTGTAGCGATCGCTTTTGGTAAGCTAACTATCAAAAACCAATCTGCTAGCCCTGATTTGCCTTCTCCCGCTTTATTCGGCGGAATGGGTCTACCTGCCTTATTAGGTACTACTAGCTTAGGTCATCTTTTGGGTGCAGGGGTGATTCTTGGATTGGCTAATGCTGGCGCACTTTAATCAAATAGTCAGCACTCATAACGCAAAGCTAATCCTTTTGGGTAGGAATGCTTGAGGACAGGACAGTCAACAATATATTTATCCCGTTATGATAATCAGGAGTTAACCATCTGGCGTTAGCTCCTATTTTTCAGATAATTAAAGGCTTTAAAAGGTTTAAGTAGTCTTTTCCAATCAAAAAGGGCTACTAAAAAATAGCAACCCTCTCAAACTCGATCAATAAGTTTGAATTGTTAGTTATACTCCGCCTCGCTTATCTCGACCTTGGCGACGACGATCGCGCCATTTAACTACAGAAAGATAAGATATTCCGATGCTAAGTAGTGCAAGTAAGCCTACTGCCACCAAGAATAAAGTGTTTAATAGTTCGTTTGTTTCTACTGTTTCCACGACTTAGAATCCGTTACGACCCCAAACAACCATCGCAATCGACCATGTAAATAAAGCCAAGATAGTAACCCAGCCTAATGTCAAAATATCCATGTCAGTATTTATTTTTTGAAATATATATTTAATTTGGCAACTATAAACCCTATCATACTTCTTAAGGGATCGTTTGTGGTGAGGATTGTGCCTAATTTAGTTACGGAAAGAATAGAGTCTGTCAAAGCAGGAATAGTAAGTGCGGGGGCATTTGCGATCGCCGAAGTCGTTGTTGTTTTATTAAAGGCAATTATGACCAATGCCTTGCCACAACAGGAAGTTATGCCCATAATACTTGATTGGGAATTGATGCTACAGCTGTTTTTTGGGGCAGTTAGCGGTTTTCTGTTTGGAGTCACATATCGCTATATTATCCGAGACGATCGCAATTCTCATCTTAATGAAGGGGCAGTATTTGCTTTTGGCTTAGTCAGAGGATTAGCTTTAATCGAAAATAATCTGATTTGGTCAAAGATAATATCTTTATTATTCTTAATCATTCAAAGTATTATTTGTTTTGCGATCGCTCGTATGGTTCTCGATTTGGCAATCAAACGAAAATTGATCAAACCCTTCATCTAATTATTGATTGGGTGATTGTCAAATAATTATCTCTCAAATATGTCTCAGAAAACTATTGAAGTAGAACACCTTAGTAAAGTTTATGGTGCAACCGTGGCAATTAAAGATGTTCACTTTTCAGTAAATTCGGGAGAAATAATTGGCTTGTTAGGACCCAACGGCGCGGGAAAAACAACCATCATGAGGATTTTAGCAGGATATCTTCCTGCCACTGCAGGAACCGCAAAAATCGCTGGCTATGATGTTTATTATCATTCAATGCAGGTACGTCGTCATATTGGCTATTTACCAGAAGTACCACCTTTATATCCTAATATGACGGTAAAACAGTACTTACATTTTGTCTCCAAAATTAAAGGTATTAGATCGGGCGATCGCCGTCGCCAAATTTACAATACCATGGTACATTGCCAACTAGTAGACCTAGAAGACACTATCATTGGCAAACTCTCTAAAGGATATCGACAAAGGGTAGGTATTGCTCAAGCTATAGTTCATCAACCCCCAGTGATTATCTTAGACGAACCAACAGTAGGACTAGACCCTCGCCAAATCATCGAAGTGCGAAGTCTGATTAAAAGTTTAGCCGTAGAGCATACTGTGATCCTATCGACTCATATCTTACCTGAAGCTAGCATGATTTGCGATCGCGTAATCATTATCAACCAGGGTAAAGTAGTAACTACTAATACACCGTTTAAGTTACAAACCCAACTAGATAATAGTTTTGGTTACGAAGTAGAAATAGAAGGAGACCCTAATACTGTTATACCCCTATTAAAAGAAGTACCAGGAATTATTGAGATCGTATCAGGTCATAGTTCTTTATTTCGCGATCGCGAACATCATGTACTCAAAATATCCTGCGAACCGAACCCTGAATTAGGAAAAGATATTGCACGGCTGATCATACAGCAAGGATTAGATTTGTATCAGTTACGTCGTACTAGTGCCAGTTTAGAAGATATCTTTTTAAAACTAACTACAGAAGAACCTTTAGAAGTAAAAAAACCATAGCTGATGATAGTTAATAATATTCTGGCAATTATCCAAAAAGAATTACAAAGTTATTTTGATAATTCTTTAGCTTATATATTAGCAGGAGTTTTTTGGTTTATTTCAGGACTATTTTTTATTGAGATTCTATTAGGAGAACAAGGTATCATTCAACAAATTGCTTTAAGCGAAAAGGCAGGAGTTAATCTTGCTTATGTTGATGCTCCTACCGAATTACTCAATTCCTTTTTAGCAACTTTAGGTACTCTATCTTTATTGATAATTCCTATATTATCCATGGGGCTTTATGCTGAGGAGCGAAAAAGAGGAACTTTAGAATTATTAGCAACCTCCCCGATTACCAATTGGGTAGTAGCTTTAAGTAAGTTAATTGCCGTAACTATGCTTTTTATATTTATGTTGCTACCTTCTTTTTTTTATGAAACTATCGCTTTTAGTGCTGCTACTCCCTCTGTATCTCTCATAGTTCCTTTATTAGCTAATTTGGGTTTAATATTAATGTCTTCTGCTTTACTATCTTTGGGAATGTTTATTTCTTCTTTAACTACTAGTAATATTTTGGCAGCAATTTTAACTTTTGGTTTGATTTTAATGCTATGGTTGATCGATCTTATTACTAATAATATTAGTATTTTGTCAGAAAACAACTTAAGCCATGTTTCTTTATTAGAAAGCTATAGTAATTTGATTCAAGGTATTGTTAACATAAGTGATTTGGTTTTATTTTGTAGCTATATATTTTTGGGTTTGTTTTTGACATCTCAATCAGTTTATTTACTACGTTCAAACCGTCAATAATATATCAATAAAATAATTATAATACTTTTTTAGTATTGCGCATTACTGTTATATGACCAAAATAATTTTGCTTTTTTTTAGTATTGCTTATCTTGTTACTGGGATAATTATAATTAGTCTTGTCGGTCAATTATCCCTAATAGTAGTCGTATTCTTGATAGCTGGCTTTACTTTATTAATAATTAGCTTTCTTTTTCGCTCAAGCGCACAACAATATTGGCATAAACGTTCAACAAAGCAGAGTATTAATGCTCTATCTACGACCATAATAGTATTGATTATCTTGGGAATAATCAATACCCTGGCAATTCGATACAATATGCGCTGGGATCTCACTGAAAATCAATTACATACGCTTTCGTCTTACTCTAAAACTATTATTGGAAAATTAGAACAACCCCTACAAGTCTCGATCTTTGATCGCAGTATTAATTCAAATTTAGAAAATTTATTACAAAACTATCATCGCCAAAGTCAACAGTTTCGGTTTCGCTTAATAAATCCCGAACAGGAACTCGGTTTAGCAAAGCAGTATGGAGTAGAGTCTTTAGGGGAAATATATTTAGATTACGGTAATAAAAGACAAAAGCTAAATCAAAGTACAACTGCAATTAGTCAACTTGTAGATGAAAGCCAGCTGACTAATGCCATCGAAGCTATCAAACGCGATCGCACTATAAATATATATTTACTTCAAGGACACGGAGAAGCTACTACCGAATTAGTAGAAAGGGGATTAGCGCAGGCAATAGCTAATTTAACCGCTAAAGGTTATGCAGTTCAAGAACTCAACTTGGCGACTCAAAATCAAATTCCTGATAATGCGGACTTAATTGCGATCGCTGGTGCTACTAGAAAGTTATTAACAGCAGAAGTTTCTGGTCTACAAAATTACTTATTAAATGGTGGTAGTTTGTTACTTCTACTCTCTCCTAATACTGATATCGGCATAACCCCTCTGTTACAAAACTGGGGCATTGAATTAGACAATCGCCTGATAGTAGATGGTTCTGATGCTGGAAACATTATGGGTTTTGGACCAGGAGTAATAATTGTCAATGATTACGGCAATCATCCAATAACTACTAATTTTCGCCATGGTACTTCTATTTTCCCAGAATCTCGACCGTTGAAAGTTGAAGCAAAAAAAGGAATCAAGGCTACTTCTCTGGCTATTTCTAATCAGAAAACCTGGGCGGAAAGTAATTTAAAAAATGAAGAAATTACCTTTGATATCAACTATGACTTATCAGGGCCCTTAAACATCGCGATCGCCTTGGAGAAACAACAATCTAGTCTGTCTCGAATAGTAGTTTTCGGTAGTTCTACGTTTGTTGCTAATGGATGGTTTGAGCAACAATTAAACGGTGACCTTTTTCTCAATTCCATTACTTGGCTAACTGGTGAAGATCGAACCATATTATCTCTGCGACCAAGATTTACTGTCAATCGTCGTATCAATCTTAGTTCTCTACAAAGTCAAATAATTAGTTCCCTAGCTTTATGTATTATGCCTCTGATAGCATTTACTGTCGGTATTTTATATAGTCATCAACGCCGATAGAAGAAGTATTTACTGTACCAGTAGTTAACACTATTAATCTGATTCCTTTTCTTGCTAATAAAATTTTTATAAAGTGATATAAATCAATCAAAATATAAAAATCACAAGTTACAATATATAAAAGTAAAAAAACATTACCTAATTTTTATCTAAGTAAATACAACATCCTTTGCTTTCTTTTGACGAACAAAATATCATGACGATTCCGCAATAGGATTTACCTAAATAAAGTGAGGTAAGTGAGACACAATAATATATTGAGAATCGACTTTTATTATCTTTAATACCCAAAAAACAGATTAGTTTGAATTATAAAAATCTAAAATGTTTATTTATTTTAGTAAATAAAGGTAGTAAAAATAACTACTGATTATTAACTACTAGATTATTGTTGACTGTTGTTAAAAATGGAGAGGATAATATAACCAAGGCAAAAAAATCTAGATCGAGCTACTTTTTAATATTTTTATATTAAGTTAGCCCAACTTTACTAAAACTTTAAGATATACACCTGTCTAATAGCCTATAAATTTTTTATAACAGTAAATACTAAGAGATTATTTTAGGAAAAGGCGGAACATAGTTTAAATTTACGCTCTAAGGAAAACACTATGACTAACTTGCAAAAAGATAATGGTTCTTATTCTAATTCTAGAGAAGAACTTGATTTTAATATAGGAGATTATTTATTAAAGCTTAAAAGACGTTGGATTCCAGCTCTGGCTGTCTTTATTTTTACCGTAGGTTCAACCGCCTTCCTAAGTAGTTTTTTAGAAAAAACTTACAAATCCGAAGGAAAAATCTTATTCAAGAAAGAATCTTTAGCTGCTTTAAAAGATCTAGGAAGTTCGGAAATTACGGCGATTAGAAATGACGACAGCCCTTTGGCAACGGAAATGATCCGTATGACTTCTGAGCCTGTTGTACAGCAAACTATTGACCAACTAAAACTAGAAGATGCTGAAGGCAAACCCCTCAAACCCAAAGATTTCAAAAAAAGGTTAAATGTAGAGATCTTAGGCGGTACGGACATTATTGCTATGTCTTACAAAGACCCCGATCCTGTAACTGCCAAAAATGTAATTGACACCTTGATGGATGTCTATATCCAAGCACAAATTAACAGTAGTAATGATGCGGTTAATAAGGCAGACAGTTTTATTGCGACAGCCTTACCTCAACAAGAATCCAAACTTCAGTCTCTAGAAAGTCGTCTGCAAAACTTCTATGAAAAAAACCAGATTGTAGACTTACAGGAAGAAAAGAAAATTTTAGTAGGAGAGTTGGGTAATCTCAATCGTCAGATTTCTACTGTCGGTGCAGAGTTACAAGGAAAAAAAGCTCAAACAATCAGCTTACAAAATCAATTAGGGTTGAATCTAAATCAAGCTATCAGCGCGACTCAGCTAGGTAACACTCCTCAAGTGCAAAGTATTTTGGAACAGTTAGCTAGTACAGAAACTCAACTTTCTCAAGAAAGACAAAGATTCAACGATAATCATCCAGTGGTTGCTAGTCTCAATGATAAAAAGCAAGCTCTCAACTCCCAATTGCAGCAGTTGATTAGTCAATATGTTGGTGCAAAAGTATCTACTGGTCTATTGCAGGGTGGCAATATTAAAGAAAACCAGTTAGAAAGATTTATCAGTCTTAAAATCGATGAACTAAGCCTTCAAACTGAAGAATCTGCTCTGCGCCAATATCAACAAGTTTATTTGAACCGCACTAAAGACGTTCCTCGCTTAGAAAAGCAGGAACAAGGGTTATTACGTGAAGTTGAAACTGCTCGTTCTTCTTATCAAAACTTGTTAGCTAATAAGGAAGATATTCAAGTATTAACTAATCAGAAAAATGGTAATGCTCAAATCCTAGAAGAAGGTGTAATTCCTCAAGAAGGTAGCACTGGTAGAGTTGCATTAATGACTTTGGGTATTTTAATGGGGTTATTCCTCTCCAACTTGACTGCAATTCTTCTAGAGATGCAGGATCGTACTCTCAAAACTATTCCTGAAATCAAGCAAAAATTCTCCTATCAAGTTTTGGGAATCGTACCTTTAGACAATTTGCAAGAAAATCAAGGTGGAATTGTAGTTCAACGAGAACCTGACTCTTTTGCCAGCGAAATTTATCGCATGATCCAGACCAACCTCAAGTTTTTGGCAGTCAAACGACAACCAAAAGTAATCTTGATGACTAGTTCTGTCCCAGGTGAAGGAAAATCTACCGTTGCAGCCAACTTAGCAGCAGCAATGGCTCAGTTAGGTCGCAAAGTGCTGTTGATTGATGGCGATCTTAGAAAAGCTTCTCAACACGAACTATGGCAGGTAAGTAACAAAGCTGGAGTGAAAGATGTAGTAGCTCATAAAACTCCCCTGGCTAAACTGGTTAGTCAACCGATGAAGCAGTTGGATTTATTGACTTCAGGAATAATTGCTCCTAATCCTCTAGCATTATTAGACTCAACAGAAATGAGCGAGTTGGTTGCTACTGCTAGAAAAGAATACGAACTAATAATTATTGATGCACCACCTTTAGCTGTTACCGCCGATGTTTTAACCTTGACCAAACTGGTAGATGGTATTGTCTTCGTCAGCAGACCAGGAATAGTAGAAACCGAAAGCGCCGAATTAGCACAAGAAACTATTGCCAATGCTAATCTTTCTGCCAAAGTTTTGGGAATGGTCATCAATGGTGTTAAACCCAACGAATTTGATCGCTATTCCTATCATGCTAAGTACAGCAAAAATTATTTCACAAGCTCTAGCGAAGGTAGTCCCTCTAAAACTGCACCTGCGTAAAACTACATAATTCAACTATTCAATTCGTAAAATTAATTTAAAGCAACATCACTTGGTAAACATGAAAAAATCAACTATTGTCATCGGCTTAGATGCGGGGGAACCTCGGTTAATTGAAGCATGGATGGCAGCAGGACACCTCCCCAACTTAAGCAAGATAACTCAAGCAGGCACTTACAGTCGTCTAGATAATACAGCTAATTACTGCGGTCAGCCTACTGAGTACTCAACTACAGAACCTTTGTGGGCAGCTTTTAATACAGGATGTCGTGTTGATACTTTGGGGTATTGGGATACTGCAGCATATAATCCTGAAAATTACGAAATCATCTGTGACGTAGTAAAAAGCGGTTATGACTATCAAGAATTTGCTCCTTTCTATGCTTTGGGCAAAGACTACAAGGTTGCAGTACTAGACGTTCCTGTTAGCACTCTTTCGGATGACGTTAATGGCCCTCAGATTTTAGGATGGGGTGGTCACTATCCTTATACAGTAAGTGCTTCTAATCCTCCCGAATTATTTACGGAGGTAACCGAAAAATACGGCAAAAACCCAGTGCTACACAACGACAATGGACTGTGGTGGAATCCTGAATATGTTGAGTGGGTAGAGAATGCTTGTAAAGAGAGTATCGCGGGTCATTCTGCAATCGCTCGTGAAATGCTTAAAAAAGACAATTGGGATTTATTTCTCATGGTCTTTGGTGAAACTCATACTATTGGTCATGATGTTTACAACTATAGCCAAGATGACCATGCTGTATATAATCACTTAACTCAAAACGGTACTAGAGCAGAAGATCCTGTCTTGAATACCTATAAAAGGGTCGATACAGCGATCGGCGAAATCTTAGCAGAAGCCCCAGAAGATGCTAATGTAGTTTGTTTTTCTGCTCATGGAATGGCAGGGAACTTTACCGATCTGTTAAGCATGGCTGTACTCCCAGAATTAATGTACCGTCTTCATTACGGTAAATCAGCTTTAGCACCAGGAGAAGTCGGCACAACTCCTAGCCCTGTAATTACCAAACCAATTCGTAACTCTTGGCCAGGAGAAATCTGGAGTCAAATTCACGAACCTAATCCCATCAAGAAACTATTCCGCACTTGGACGCACAAGAAATTCTTACGTGGTAAAAAACACGGTTTGCTTTCTCCCTATAGCTTGTTAGATGAGCCGATAGAACAAGAACTAGCAATGGGTTGGATGCCTGGTATGTGGTACTCTCCCCTATGGCCTGAGATGAAAGCCTTTGCTTTACCAGCCTTTACTAATGGACATATTCGGCTCAATCTCAAAGGAAGAGAAAGAGATGGAGTAGTTGAACCTGCTGAGTATTTTGCTTTGTGTGATGAAATAGCTGATATTCTCTACGACTTGGTAGATGCTAGAACTGGCAAAAAAGTTGTTAAACAGGTTGTTAAGACTCGTACTACGCCGTTGGATGACAATCCTAAACTACCCGATGCCGACATAGTCGTACTGTGGCAAGAGCCAATGACTGATGTGGTTGATAGTCCACAATTAGGTCGCGTTGGGCCATTAACTCACTGTCGTGCAGGTGGTCACAAAGGTCAAGGATTTATCGCTGCCAAAGGGCCAGATATTCCTACGGGAGTCGATTTACCTGCTGGCGAAGCTGTAGATTTAGCCCCCACTATTTTAACCTTAATGAATGCAGAAATTCCTCAGCACTTAGATGGTAAACCTTTAATTCAAAACACCAAAAGTTCGGCATATTCAGCTTAATTTTTACAAAACCTTAAATTGACTAGATAGATGAAACCAGAAGTATCGATCATAATACCAACATATAATTGCGAAGACTATATTGCTCAGGCTTTAGAATCAGTTTTTGCTCAGACCTATAGTAATTTTGAAATTATTGTGGTGGACGATGCCTCTACTGATTCTACTTTAGAGATTGTTCGTAGTTTTGAAGATCCTAGACTAAAGGTCATTGCTCGCCCCAGAAACAAAGGAGTAAGTAGTGTTCGCAATTGCGGTATTAGACAAGCAAAAGGTAGGTGGATTGCCCTTTTAGATTCTGACGATTGGTATGCACCAGAACGCTTAGAGAAGTTATTAAAAGTAGCATCAAAACAAAATGCCGATCTAATTGCTGACGACTTGTTTCTAATTCGCGATCGCGAGCAATATCCTTGGAGTACTTTATTACAAGAAAATCAACCAAGAAGAGGTTTTGTCGAACTAATTGATGGAGTTAGATTTATCACTAGCGATCGACCATCACCAATTAATGCACCTAGAACTTGGAGTTTTGGCTATACTAAGCCTCTAATGAGACGCGAGTTTTTGCTCCAGCACAATATTAAGTACAACGAATCAATTAATGTTGGTGAAGACTTTATTCTTTATATGCAGTGTTTGCTTAAAAAAGCTCGATTTTTGTTGGTATCTAGACCTTACTACTATTATCGAACTCGCGAGGTATCTCTTTCTACAAGAACGCCGACAAAGTATTTAGCCGAATCCTGTCAAATCACTCAAAAATTCATCAATCTAGAACAAGCTGCTGCTAATCCAGATCGACAGTTACTAGAAGCAATGCATCAAAACTTAAAGGCTTTTCAAAAAAGGCTCGCATATTATCGTGCCATAGAGTACATTAAACAGAAAAAAATTTTTAAGACTTTGATTCAAGTTATTAAATGCCCTTATATTTTGATTTATTTTACTAATAAGCTAATTACTATTTTAGAAAATAAAACTCTAGCTATATCTTCACAGAAAGAAGACGAATACGTTAATTTGACTTTTGATTAATTTTTAATTAATAGGTAAAAAAAATATATAATAGCGATTTAATCACGAAGCTTATATAAGCAGATCTAAAGTAAAAGCAATTTTCAAATATATTTATTTATTATTAAAAGCCTCGATATTATGTCAAAAAGCCAAAGCTATTTTCTGAGAATTTTTGAATACATTTTTTCAATCTGCTCTTTAGTTCATATATCCCAGGCAATTGCTCCATTAATTTTAACCAAGGGTGCCAATGAAGGAGATGGTGTAGACTTAAGCAGTCTTGACTTATCGATTAATGCCAAGATATCGCTTTTAATTTATTTTGTAACTTTTCTTTTGTTAGCAGTACGCTGGAAAAAAACTTTAGGTACAATTTATAGCAACAAATTTCTTTGGATACTTATTGGAATTATTGGTTTTTCATACTTTTGGTCAATCAATCCCAGTCAAACTTTAAGATTTGCTGTCTATGCTATTGGTACAACTGGCTTTGGACTTTATATAGCTACTCGTTATACGCTGCCAGAGCAATTAGAATTATTGGCTTGGACTTACGGATTACTTCTTACCTTGAGCATACTATTTGCAGTAGGTATCCCAAGTTATGGATTGATGTCAGGAGTGCATGAAGGCGCATTTCGAGGTGTATTTACTCATAAAAATCAGTATGGTGCATTTATGGCTCCTGGAGGAGTTGTTTTTTTATTAAATGCGTTTCAAGGAAAAAAACATACTTGGATTTACTGGTGTTTTTTAATTCTTACCTGCGCCACAATGGTTTTATCTCAATCAACAACGGCTATAGGGACTTTTGCGGTCATGCTGATGTTATGTATTGTTTATCGTGTTTTTCGCTGGCGATATGAAGTGATGATTTCAGCTATATTAGCGGTGACCATGGTTGGTTTAGCTGGCTTAATCTATATTGCAGGATATGTAGGCTCAGATTCTTTATTCGATCTAGTGGGTAAAGATGTAACTTTATCAGGTAGGACAGATATCTGGACGTATGTTTGGGATCAAATTCAACTACGTCCTTGGTTTGGTTATGGGCTAGCTGCTTTCTGGAATGGTTATGATGGACCTTCTGGCTATGTTCAACTAGCAATGAGGATTGCAGTTATTTATGCTCACAATGGCTTTTTAGATATTTGGCTATCTTTGGGCTTAGTTGGGTTGAGTGTCTTTGTAGTTGGCTTTTTAAGCACCACTATCCAGTCTCTGACTCTACTAAGGAAAACTAATACCCCTGAAGGGTTTTGGCCCTTACTGTTTTTGACTTATATCTTGTTATCTAATCTAACAGAAGGAACTATATCTAATATGAATAGTTCTTTTTGGGCATTGTATACAGCAGTATCTTATTCTCTAGTTATTGCCAAAAAGAATCAATATACAATTTCTGACTAGTCTCGATCGCAACTTTTAAAAGCTGAAATAGTAATTATGAATCTGGCAGAAATTAAGGTAAAGGCAACAAATCTGTTTCAAAGTGGTCTGGCACAAGATACTTTGTGGATGTTATTGTCCAAACTATTTAACGTAGTTATGCAAGCAGGATATTTTATTATCGTTGCTCGTTTGCTAGGAAAAGAAAATTATGGTTCTTTTATTGTAATTACTGCTTCAGCTTCGATTATTTTTCCATTTATTGCTTTAGGTAGCGAACATATATTAGTCAAAAACGTCGCTACTAACAAAGCTTCTTTTAGTACCTACTGGGGTAACACTCTAGTTTTGCTAACTTCTAATGGGGCATTATTGACCCTTGGTTTGTTACTGCTGTCTCCTTTGATATTTCCAGTAAACATTTCCTGGTTAACTATCTTACTAATTTTACTAGCGGATTTAATTTGTTTGGGACTTCTAGATACTAGCTACAAAGCCTTAGTTGCAGCTAACATGGTTAAAAAAACAGCCCAGTTAGGAGTATTGAGTACTTGTGGCAAACTACTGGCTGCACTATCTTTGGCAGTATTCTTTAGTCAACCAACTATTGCAATCTGGGGTTATCTGTATATAATTAGCTCGGTTATAACTGCTGCGATCGCCATTTTGGTAGTCAATAAAATGGTAGGTCCTCCTCGTCCCGTATTTTCCGAACTCAAGTCTAATATCGGACAAGGATTATATTTTTCTATTAGTGCTTCAGCCAATAATATCAATGCTGGTCTGGATAAATCTATGCTGGGTAAATTATCTAATGTTGCCGCTGCAGGAATTTATGGCTCTGCATATCGTTTTATCGATGTGGGTAATGTTTTTTTATTGGCTTTATTTGGAGCTAGCTATACGCGATTTTTTCAACATGGAGCTTCTGGAATTAAAGGCAGCCTAGCTTTTGCCAAACGATTATTACCTATTTTAGTATTCTATGCCATTGTCAGCGTCATAGGGTATATATTACTTGCTCCGTTCATTCCTGTGATTTTGGGTGAAGAATACCGCGAAGCGATTGATGCACTACTATGGTTATCGCCAATTCCGGCGATCGCTGCATTTCAATACTTGGGAGCAGATACCTTAACTGGCTCTGGACACCAAAAAGCACGTAGCATAGTACAGGTTAGTGCAGCTATTCTCAACATTATTTTAAATATTGTCTTAATTCCTCGGTTTTCTTGGCAGGGAGCAGCATGGGCCACTCTTATTTCCGACTCCTTGAGATTAATTTGCCTATGGTTAATAGTTTTATTGTTATATCGCAGAGTAAACAAACAAGCTAGTGAAAGTTGACATTTGGAAAATAGATATAGATACTAATTTACATTACCTTTTGAATCAAGATCAGTATAAATATCAGTATTTAAAATGTCTGTACCATCAATTTTCATAGTTAATTTTCATATTGTCAAGAATATGTTGCCATATATAACTGCAAAGTAAAACCATGCTTTTTAATTCTTTTGAATTTATATTTTTATTCCTACCGATTACGCTAACGTTTTTTTTTGTACTGGGTAAAAATGCTAAATGGGTTAAGCAGCAAGTTCCTATCTTGTGGTTGGTAATAGCGTCTCTCTTTTTCTATGGTTGGTGGAAACCTCTAAATTTACCTTTAATCGTATTGTCTATCTTGGTTAATTATGGTTTAGGTCATTTATTAGGTAATGTCATTGAAAAATCATCTAACAAGAAAGCAGTAGTTGCACTAGGAATATTTTTTAACTTAGGATTAATTTGCTATTTCAAATATGCTAATTTTTTAGTTAGAAATATCAATCAATTAGTGGGAGTAAACTACGATTTACCGACCGTAGTGATTCCTCTAGCAATTTCTTTTTTCACTTTTCAACAGATTGCATATTTAGTAGATGCTTATAAGGGTCAAACTAAAGAATACAACATCTTGAATTATATGTTGTTTGTCTGCTTTTTTCCGCAGTTAATTGCAGGACCTATCGTACACCACAAAGAAGTACTCCCACAATTTAAAAAATCATCTATATACAAATTTAGTCAAAAAACTTTGGCTATTGGTCTTACTGTTTTTATCGCTGGTTTATTCAAAAAAGTAATTTTTGCTGATCGCATTGCCGAATATTCTAATCTGGCATTTGCGGCTGCCTCACAGGGAATAGATTTAACTTTTTCAGAATCATGGGTAGGAGCGTTGGGTTACAGCCTACAGCTTTATTTTGATTTTTCAGGCTATTCTGATATGGCAATTGGTGCAGCATATATGTTTGGCATTAAGCTACCACTTAATTTTAATTCACCTTATAAAGCAGTAAGTATTATTGATTTTTGGCGTAGATGGCATATCACTTTATCTCACTTTCTACGAGACTACTTATATATTCCTTTGGGAGGTAGTAGAAAAGGTCAACTAAGAAGATATTCTAATTTAATTATGACCATGTTATTAGGGGGGCTTTGGCATGGTGCTGGTTGGACATTCATTTTTTGGGGCGGTCTACACGGCATATATTTAGTAATTAACCATTTATATCGCTCTATACGAAAAGGATTAGGACATAATCTTAAAAATGATGGCTGGTTTTTACGAGGTATTGGCTGGATTACCACTTTTATTGCCGTAGTAATTTCTTGGGTCTTTTTTCGTGCTAACAGTTTTGAAACTGCCACTTCAATCCTTAAATCGATGTTTGGTTTTCAGGGAGTACAATTACCAGTTTTCTTAGAACCTTATTTTGGTTTTTTGAGAAATATAGGAATAGGATTTTTAGGTTTTAGTGTCAATGTAGGTATCAGTCAAAAATATGCCACTTTTGGGATCGTGATACTTTTGCTAATTGCTTGGTTTACCCCTAATGTTCAGCAATGGATGGGCAATTATAATCCAACGCTAACCGAGCCAGTTGAACCTAATTTGCCATCGTGGCAACAAAAATTCTGGCAATCTATATCTTGGAAACCCAATAAAGTTTGGACTATCATTGTTGCTGGATTAACATCTCTTTCTCTGCTGTGTTTTACTAGAGTAAGTGAGTTTTTATATTTTCAATTTTAATTTTTAGAATATATACTAACGATAGAAAATAATGAATTTCAGAAGTGTAGCAGCTGAATTTTTCAATATAGGTAAACGTAAAACTACCCAAATGTCTGTTTCCTCAACTGATTCAAAAAATAAAAAATTCAAATTCAGCTTTAAACTGTATGGATTAGTAACCTCTTTCTTATTAGGTTCAGTAGCCGGTATTAATTGGGCAATCGATCCATTATGGTATGGCAATGGTAATATATTGACTGGTAAAAATTTTACTTTTAATGAAAGAATTACTAAAACAAATTTATTCTTGAGAACTAAAGATAGTAAAAATTATAACTGTATAATTTTAGGTAGCTCTAGAGTAACTGCTTTAAAGCCATCAAACTTTAAAGAGCATAATTGTTTTAATTATGCTCTTAAAGGTGGAGAAATTCCCGATTTTGTTAACTATGCTCAAGCATTAAAGAAAGAAGGTATAGACCCTGAGATAGTTTATATTGGTGTAGATGGTCTTAACTTTGTAGAGAAAGAACGCAAAAACCAAGAGCCAGTAAATCTTGATACTTTACGTACCAAATCTCCTTTAGAAGCTTATTTATCTGCTGATGTTCTGTTATTTTCGGCGATGACCTTATTAGGCATTAGTCCCGATCCTGGTAATTATTACGATCGCAATTTTGAACCTGTAGATTTTGATGATCCACCAGTTTATACACCAGGATTTTATAAACCTGGTTCACAACAGAAATGCGATCTATCTTCTGTAGAAACTTTCGCTAATTTGAAAAGTATTTTTCCCAATGCTAAATTTATTGGTTATGTTCCTCCTAGATCTGCTTGGAGCATGATCAACGATACCTATGGTAGAGGTTTAATGGATTGTTATCTAATGGGATTTTATGATTTAGCTCAAAAGTATGATGCTATGTATGATTTTTCTGTACCTTCAAAAATTACTAAAAATCCAAATAATACTTTTGATGGCAGTCATTATTCAGTTACAGTTAATAATCAAATTGCTGATATTTTGCAGGGTGAAAATCAAGAGGACTTTGGCATAAAAGTAGATCGATATAGTTTTCCAGAATATCGAAATTCATATCGACAAAAACTAAAAGATTTTCTAGCAGATAATAATGAATTAAAACGATGGCAAAAATCAGATGAAATATCTGTAGAGATGGTGGAGTAATTAAACAATTATTGATTCATAACTGACTTAGCAATAGAAACATCTATATTGCCAAAATAAATTCCAAAAGCAATCAGTAAATGTTCTAAAGCCTTAATTAACCAAGGTACATCCTGTATATTGTGCATTTGGTAGTAACCGACAATTGAAGTAATTTTCTTTTCTAGATCGGCTTTCGATTCAGGGCAAATAAGGGCAATTTTGATTAAAATAATCATTACTTGCGCCGTGCCCAAGCTAGCAATTAGATCGGCAAATTTTTGAGGGTTAGTAGTAGTAGTAGGATCGACAATAAAGTAACTAAATAGCTGACGACTGGTTTGTAAAATTAAAGTGTTGTTGAGGGGTTTATCATTAGACTGAGGAAAGATCTGCTCTAGCTTAATTGCCAATTGCTGATTAAAATTATAATTACTATTTCTTGATTTAATATTTTGACAGAGAAATCGATGTAAATCCTGTTTAAATACTTGATAAGAACTGCGTAATTTATTATCGGCTACGAAACGTTGCGATCGCTCCTGTATTGTTTGTTTGTTCTCTATTTTCCCTAGATATTGTTGTAATGCTACTCGAAAGGCTCTTTCTGAAAGTATCGAAGGATTATTGACCTTAGTAATTACTTTTCCCGATCCCTTCGCTAAGAGTTTCATTCGGGCTACTTCTTTGAGGCGAAAACGATAAATAATATGTTTGGATAATTGAAATTCAAAATCTTTTTGACGCTTATTTTGTAGAGACTGAATTAATTCGTGTAAGTGATCTAGCTTAATAGTTGAGGGAGCAAGATATTCATAAAGATAAGTATAACGCGCTAAATAAGTATTAATATTAGTGTTGATATAACCTTTACTATTTGACACTGCATCTGTAGCTGTACCATTGGCTAAAACAACATTGGCAATTTCTTGCGGATCGATAATAGCCAATACTGCCATTAACTGAAAATAAGCGGTCGACTCTTGGTAGCTTTTAATTAATTTTATCAACTGTTTGCGACGGCGATCATAAGAACTTGCTTGAGAAATCTGTTCTATGGTTTTGAGTAATTCTAAGATAAAAGATAGAGATTCAGGCTCGATCAACCAGCGATCTAAGATGATATAAAAACAATTACTTAAAAAAGTTGGAAAATATTTTTCGCCTGCGGAAGCAAAAATCAGTTTTTCTAAAGCTTTGGATACCTCTACACTTTTATTTCTACCCTGCAAAAATAAATTTTTGAATTCTCGAATTACCGTTTGAGGCGCTTGATTACTTGCATATTTGTACCAGTAATCATAGATAATCTCACTCGATCGCTCAATTGGTTGGGATGAACTATTTAAATCATTAATCACTGGTAGAAATAAATATGAGGTCTTCTGTCACATATTAACCTCAGATAAATTTTAATGTGGAATCACTGAATCAAATTTATGACTCTTATTTAACTATCACACAGAAGATCTTAGACAATTTGAATTAGCGAAAAGTCTGCTTCTCCAAAATGTACGCTAAAAGCTACCTGTAGGTTTTCTAATGACTTGATTAACCAGGGTGCCTCTTCTTCAGATACCATTTCGTAATGGGCAAAAAGAATTGAAAATCTCTGCTCTAAATAAGGTTTGACCTTGTTACATAACAATACGAGTTTAAGTAATAAACCAATTGTTTTGACTTCTCCCAAATAGGTAATCAAATCTAGATAACGTTCGTGATTAAAGTTACCTTTACCATCAACCACTAAAAATTTGAATAGTTGGCAGTAAGTACGCATGGTTAAAAATTCATCTAGCTGGCGACCTTCAAAATCTGTCATCATATTATTAAGACACTGGTGTAGCTTATCGTTAAAACGACGCTCACCAAAACGAGAATCAATTCCTGAAATAATATATTCGTAAAGATCGTCTTTAAACTCTTTATAAGAGCTAACTTGACTTGTATGAGTTAAAAATTTTTGTGATAGGTCATAATAGCTGCGGTTATCTTCTACTTTGCCCATGTAGTGACGTAAAGCTCGATCTAATTCACGATCGCTTAACAAAGTTGGATTTTCAGTTTTTTGTACTAGCTTTTTAGGAATCTTAGTTTTATTCGCGGCTCTGTATTGCTTGACCATCCGAGCCAACCGAACACGGTAAGTTATATATTGAGATAGATTTAATTCGTAGCTTGATTGAATGCCTGCTTGAATACTTTCTACTGTCTGTTGAAATTCTTCGGTACTAGCTTCAGTAAGCAGACAATGTTGATGCAGATAAGGATAACGTTGAATTAAATCTCCTACTGAGTTGCTAACGATTTCGATACGATTATGACAACGCATTTCTTGCTCTAAACTACCGTCAATTAGACGAGCCAAACGTTGCAACCTAACATAATAGTCTGTATGATGAAAATCTTTGACAAATTGCCTCAATTTGCGAGCAGTACGAGTTACCACCGCTCCTGGAGGTAAGGTTCTGTCGATTAAAGAAACTAGTTCAATAATTTCGACTTTGTGATTGGGTTGCATTTGCCAACGGTTGACAATAATATGACAGCAGCGATTAAAAAACAAAGGAAAATCTGCTTCTGCATTACTAGCCTCGATAATACTTTCTAAGGTAGTGCGAATACGGTGATCTTGATAACCCGTTCCTTTAATAAACAGGTGATGAAATCTTTCTAGGATCTCAACAGGAGACTCTGTTTTTACACAGTACAATAAGTGATCGTATATTTGCTGTTGTCGATTTTCAACTGAATTAGTAGGGGTTTGATATTGTTTTTTGACCACGATCGCAGATCCTCCCTCATTTTAAAATGGGGAAACTTTTAATTATTTTTAGCAAGAAATTATAATATGACAAATATAATTCACTTTTTAATATTAAGAGCTAACTTTGTTTAATGGTATAAATTTATGGTCAATTTTTTAGAAGATAGCTGTTAGTATATACACTCAAACTATTGTCCATAGGTTTGGGGCAAAAGTTCATCCAAGTATTTTCTTGAGTAATTAGCACTATGACTACCTATTTTTCCCTATCTCAACTAAGTGAAATTATCAGTGCTAAATCTTATTTAGGCATCACTGCCAAAAATGCCAATGTAACTGTTGATGGTGTTGCTACAGATACTCGTACCATAAAGCCTGGAGAAATTTTTGTGGCATTAGTGGGAGATAACTTTGATGGTCATAATTTTGTCGATACTGCCATGAATCGAGGTGCGATCGCGATCATAGTAAATCGTCAGTTAGAAGAAGTGGACATACCTCAATTTGTGGTTTCAGATACTTTGCAAGCTTATCAACAAATTGCTAAATGGTGGCGCGATCGCTTAGGTATTCCAGTTATTGGCATAACTGGATCGGTAGGAAAAACTAGCACTAAAGAATTGGTGGCAGCAGTATTAAGTATTCAAGGCAAAGTATTAAAGACTCAGGGAAATTTTAATAATGAGATAGGTGTTCCCAAAACCATACTACAAATTACGCCAGAACATGATTATGCGGTGATTGAAATGGCAATGCGAGGAAAGGGCGAAATTACCTTATTAACAGATATTGCTAGTCCTACTATTGGCATTATTACTAATGTAGGAACAGCCCATATTGGTCGTTTAGGCTCAAAAAAAGCGATCGCTCAAGCCAAATGCGAATTGCTGGCACAGATGCCCGAAACTAGTATCGCGATTCTAAATTACGATAATTCTTTATTAATTGATACCGCAAAGGAAGTTTGGCAAGGAAAAACCATCACCTATGGTTTAACGGGGGGAGACATTCAAGGGCAAATCAAAAAAAATAACCTGCAAGTTCTCGAATACAGTTTACCTTTACCCCTACCAGGAGAACATAACGCCAGTAATTACTTAGCAGCAGTGGCAGTGGCACAGGTATTAAAGATAGATTTGGCTATCTTAGAATCCGAGTTGAATGTCGAACTACCTAAAGGGCGATCTCGCCGTTACGATTTACCCCAAGATATAGTTGTCCTTGATGAAACTTACAATGCAGGTTTAGAGTCCATGCTAGCTGCGCTACAAATGCTTAAAAACACCCCAGGGAAGCGTCATATTGGAGTGTTAGGCACCATGAAAGAATTAGGAGAATATTCTGCTGGGCTACATCATCAGGTAGGCAAAAAGGCTCAAGAGTTAGATTTAGATCTCTTGTTAGTGTTAGCAGATGAAAATAGTACCCAAGAAATTACTAAGGGTGCAGACAAAATTGACAGCGAATATTTTAGCGATCGCGAAACTTTGATTGCCAAACTAAAAAAAATTATTAAACCAGGCGATCGTATTTTATGTAAAGCTTCCAATTCTGTTGGTTTAGATCGAGTAGTTGAAGCACTAATTAAATAGCAGCTAAAAGAAGGATCGTTAAAAAGGAATAGCTAAATCGACTCCTACTGCTGCGTTACCATTTTCTCTAACTCTCAATTGATGCCAAGTAGATGAACCAACACGGTTAGTAAAATATAGTTTGAGGTGAGGATCGCTGTTATTATTATTTGCTTCTTTGCCCAATAGAGATAAGGGTAGCCACTTAACTCCTATTGTCCAAGGAATTTTATTTGCTCTTTGCCCGTCAACCAAACTATTGCCTTCTCCTACCAAATTTGCCCCGACTTCAACGATCGCACTAACTTTTTTACTTAGGTCAAATGAACCACCCAAATTAAATCCGCCGATCTCTAATCCCTGTCGTTGGGCGTAACCCAAAATGGGAGTAAACCAGACTGCTGTACCAGGATTTATCTCGTATTGCATGGGCAAAGATAAAGTAAGAATTAATAACTTGCCGCGAGCCCCGTCATCTCCCCCTGGGGTAAAGATGGGAATAGTTTTATCCAAGTCTTCTTCTTCAAAAGCATCTGTGTCGTTGCGCACAAAATTAATAAAGGGTTCGTTAGTTAGGCTGGCAGTAGCAGCAGCACTTAGGGTAAATGGCGATGTTTCAGCTTGATTGAGTAAACGAACTTTACCACTAATACCCTGTTCTGATTCGTCTACTTCTCCCGCAACCGAATCAAGAAAAATTCCCCCCTCAAAATCTTTGAGTATCCCATAACGTAAAGCGGTTAGAATTCCTTGGCTACTATTTTGCAAATGAAACAAAAATTCCCCACTGGGAACAGTACCGCCATCAAAAAATGCCAATCCATCAGTAGTAAAAAAATTCGTGTCTGCTAAATTGCTTTGACCTTTTCTGTATTTGCGATTTGCCAAGATAGCATCGGGCATAAATACCAAATTTACCCCCAACCCCATAAAATCGCGATCTGCAGTTAAAGACAGAGGCGCGTAACTAGCAAAAGTATTAGTAGCATAGAGATCCAAAGCTAAACGGGGATTAGTCAAAAAACGTAGTCCTGCATTATAGGCGATCGCTTGATCTGGTTCGCCCGAATCTCGATTGATGCTATTGTTCCCTGCCAGAGGCAAAAATAGATCGCTAAAAGCAAATAGCCGAGAGTTTATTTTAAAGGTAACTCCACCACCTAAGCCAAACACCGTACCGAAAGAACTATGATCATCGTCAGGAAGACGACGGAAAAAAACAGCACTCTCATCTTTAAAGAATGCCATTGTAGGAGAGATGTTAAATTGCCAGCGATCGCCTACATCTGTTGTAAAAGGCACTGCCAAAGAAACAAAAATATCTCGATTATTGATTTGTGTTTCTTCTCCGTCACGGGTAAACATGAATCCTCGCGTACCCCAAGAAGCAGACACAACACTGCTTAAGCTTTGATCTAGCTTGTTGTTCCAGAGATTATATTTTAGTTCGATAGCAGCTTCGTTATCTTCAGTACGTTCAGAAATAAACTCTCCTTGCTTAACGGGGGAACTACTATCTACGTGCTGGAATTGTAAAGTTAGCTGCAATTCATCGGTAATTCCCCAGCTAAAGCCCGTATTAAAATTAACCGCACTATCTTCATTATCTACCGCACCTCTAACTAGATCGGGAAAAAAGAAAGTACGGGTATCGAGATTAATAGTTATCTCGCCTCTTCCTAAATGTTTTGCTGTTGCTTGAGTAGGAAACTGCTGGGCTAGAGGAGTAAAAACAATTTGAGAAGTTTTCTTTGGTTGAGAAATAGTTTTAGCAGGTTGAGCTTTAACGGTAGTAGTGTTGAAAATCAATAAAATTACCGTACTAACCAATCTAGCTAAAAATTTATTCATGCGATCGCGTCTCACTACCCTTTGTAATATTAGGCTAGATTCTATCTTAAATGTCGCCAAAGGACTCTTGTTAAACCTCTTAGGATTAGAGGCTATTTATTAATAAGATATTAAACAGTAGATCGATTACGAGAACTTTTATTGGGTGTATCGCGATCGCGAACAGTCAATTGTCATCATCAAAAGTGTATTCAAACAATTATGAAGTACTTATAGAATTACAAAATAGAAGACTTTAAATTCGATTACAATTAGCTGAATTATCAGGAATATGACCGCCTGAGTTGTTAGTGCGATATGCGGTTAAGATTACTTCTCCAGACTCACTTATTTCAACTCCTCTTGCTGGCTGTATTTTACCCTGACTAGTTTCTAGAGGGGCGGGAACAGTTGATGTCGGATTTGTTTCAGCACTTACAGTAACGTTAAGAGAATTTAGAGGTAATGCTGGATCGGGTAAAGTACCACCTTTCCCATTGATAGTAAAACTGTTTTTCGCTGCTACTTCTCGATTGGTTTGACAAGCTTGTTGAGTAGTTTCTTCTGGTTCTACTACATTAGTCGGTAATTCTGTCGCACCTTGAACTGGATTAAGATCGGGTGTTGAAATATTAATAGTACCGTCTAAACTAAATCTAGAACTAGCATTAATGTCATTAGTTTGAGAACTTAAAGCACGTTCTTGAATACCAAACAAAGATTCAGCATTAATGTTAATATTCCCTCCATTTCCTTGTTCAGCATTAGCCAAAATATCATTATTTCCACTAGGAAAAGCAATTATAAAATTTGTATCAATATTAATATTGCCTCCATTTCCACTGCTTTCAGCCTCTGCAGAAATCAAACTATTATTGTTAAGAGTGATGGTGCGATCGACTGCCAAATTAATATTGCCTCCATTTTCCGAAAAAGTTTTTGCTACAACAGATGCGTCATTATTGAGTTCCATAGATTTTACCGAGATAAAAATATTTCCCGCATCTCCTTCAAATGCTCCATCTGCGCTTACTTCTGCACCATTCAAAATTTTCAGATTGTTAGTTGGAAAAGAAGATCTCCTTTGAATAAAAATGTCGCCACCATTTCCTATTGCTCTTTCTGTAGCATTCACAAATAAGCCTGTTCTGTTTTGTAACTCATTTAAAACAGGATCTTCAAATTGTATTTTAGGAATACTAGGAGATTTTCCATTATCAATAATTATTTGGTCACTAACGCTTAAATTAATTGTTCCTGCATTTCCTTCTCCATCGGTTGAGGTAATTAATTTTCCTCCGCTTTCCAATATTAATGTGTCACCAACTACATTAATTGAACCTGCATTAGATTCAGTTATGGTAAAAGTACTTACAAATGAATTGTTTTCTACTCGTAAAATGTCTGTATTGAGGTTAATTTCTCCACCACCAGAAGCAATTCCTTCAATATCACTAATGACAAAAGCACCATCGTCTATATTGATTTGATTGGCAGCAAGATTAATATTTCCTGCATTTCCTTCTCCTACTGACTCAACTACTCCAGTTTCATCGTTGATGCTTCTGTCTAAACCAGTAACTATTCTTGATGAACTTCCTTCAGAAGTACTTTGTAAAATAATATTTTCCTCTGCCGTGATCTTGATATCTCCAGCACTACCCTGAGCTTGCGAATCAGCAATAATGATACTGTCAGTTATTGTTTGAAAGCCTGTATTAATTTCTATATTGCCTGCATTACCTACTGCATTTGGTTCTGCCGAAGTAGAAATTATCGTGTTATCTTTTATCAAAAATTGATTACCAACATTTATTTCTATATTGCCTGCATTACCTGTCGCGTTTGGATTTAGCTGACTATTGATTTTATTTTCATCTTGCATCGTCAAGTTTTCAGTAACATTTATCTTAATGTCACCAGCGTTTCCTTTGTTGTTCGTATCAGAAGAGACAAGAGCGTTAACCATATCTAAATTTTGGGAAGTTAAAGTAATTTCTCCTCCTTGTCCTTCTCCTGTTCCTTGTATTTGCGTCAACAAAAGTGTTCCACTTCCTAAAACAGTATTTTCTTCTGTATTGATTACTATCTTCCCTGCATCTCCCACAGAAGAACTATCAGCAGCAATAATTGCCTTGTTATCTAACCGAAAGTTTCTGGCATCAACTGTAATATTTCCTGCATTTCCCAAACCATTGGGAGTTGCTTGAGTAAAAATTCCTGATGTAAATACAAAAGTAAAGTCATTTACAGTTATAGGCGTAAATCCTTCTCCGTCAACGAAGACATCATCACTTACGCTTACATTAATGTTTCCAGAATTTCCTAGTCCAGATGTTTTACTTACTAAACGCGCACCATTTGTTAAAGAAAGAGATTTTCCCTCTATACTAATGTTGCCTGCATTTCCTACTGCATCTTCAATTACCGTATCATTACGTTGTAAACCAACGTTAGTATTGATGCCACCAAAATCTCGATCAAAAGAAACATCACCCGTAGCGTTAATATTGACATTTCCTGCATTACCTTGACCAAAAGTGCTAGCAACAATAGCTGAACCTTCAGTGAAATCTAATTTTCCTGTGACGATGTTAATATTTCCTGCATTGCCAATACCTAAAGTCTCGTTGCGAATTTCTGCATCTTGCCTTGCTATGAGATTGTTTAAATCAAAATTAATATCTCCTGATTGAACATCAGGCGTTCCAGAATTGATTGGTATTCCCGCTAAAAAATTACTATCTTCAAGAATTTCTAAATTATTGGCGTTTACTTGAATGGAACCACCTACTGCACCTCGCACGTCAACTCCTGCTTGTTGAGTTAAAAATACATTACTCTTATTAGATATTTCTTCAGGAAAAGTAAAACTATTTGTTTCTGTAACGTTGATTGTTCCTGTAGTATTCAAACCGCCCAAAGTTATTTTTCCTTCTGATGCGGTTATTAATCCTCCTTCTAAATTTATATCTCCTCCTAATAAAGCAATATCTTCACCTGCTACAACTTGCAAGCCTGCATTATCAAATCTAGAACGATGAGTAATCTCACCAGGATTATCCCGAAAACCTAAACCAATAGGGGCATTCACAGTTAACAATGGAGGATTTTCTAAATCTGCTGCGCTAAACTCCCCATCCTCGAATAAAATGCTACTCGCGCTACTACCATAAAATGAACCGCCTATATCTAATCTGGCATTCTCGCCAAAAATAATACCTGCGGGGTTAATCAAAAACAGACTAGCACTACCATTAGCTCGAATCGCACCATTAATGTTGGAAATATTACCGCCTGTGACTCGGCTGAAGATATTCGAGATATCCGACGCATTGTTAAAGAACGCTTCATTTCCTGTACCAACTGAAAAGTCTTGAAAGCTATGAAATAGATTACCTCCTCTGTTTTCTCCTCCCGTTATTTCGGCAACATTATTATTTTGATTAACTTGAGTATCGAGAGTTCCATCAGTGGTAACTTGAGCGAGAGTGACGGCGATGTTTCCTCGCCATGTCAAATCTCGCTGTTGAGCTTGTGAAATATTACTTGAAGCGTAAAGATATCCGACAGTGCAAAGACTAAGCTGTAAAGGAAAAAATAGAGCTTTTTTCATGGTGTATGTGAGATAGGAAATCTTAGAGATACATCTAAATCACATACTACAGTGTCAGATATTACAGATATCAAAAGTACTTTACAAAAATCAATTGAAGCAATTTATTTATTCGATCACCTGTTTTCCGAATCATCAATTCAACTACAATCGGGACAATCATAGTGAAGTATTCTCTCATTTTGATTAAACTCATGTCTGCATTGAGGACAGACACCCGTTAAAAAAGGATGACTGTCTAATGTCTAACATCTCTGTTTGTTTTCTTGGCTGTAACGAGAGGGTCTATTAGAAATCAGTTCATTACTTCATGTCATAACCAAATAAATTAGCGTCCACTTCTTTTAGATCGATATCTCCCAAACCATACTCTTGCCAACGTCTTGATACCATTGCAGCTACATCATCATCAGATTCTAAAGGTTCGCCCCATTCATGGTCGGTTTCGGGAGGAATTTTGGTAGTAGCATCAATACCCATACGTCCGCCCAAGCCAATTTTTTCACTGGCAAAATCTAAAGTATCAAAAGGAGTATCGGGCAAAATAAAGACATCGCGGGAAGGATCGACTTTAGAACTAATTGCCCAAACAACTTGACGGGGATCGCGGATATTAATATCTTTATCTACTACAATTACAAATTTAGTATAGGTAAATTGAGGTAAGGCACTCCAAAAGGCTAAAGCTGCTCTTCTTGCTTGACCAGGATAAGCTTTATCAATTGAAATAATTGCTGCTTTGTAACTCAAAGCTTCCATTGGCAAAAAGAAATCAACAATTTCTGAGACTTGCTGGCGTAAAATAGGCGTATAAATCCGATTAAGCGCGATCGCCATCATTGCTTCTTCTTTAGGAGGACGACCACTAAAAGTAGTTAGATAAATTGGATCTTGACGGTGAGTCAGGCAATGGAAACGCACTAGAGGAGAATCTTCCACTCCGCCATAATATCCCATGTGATCCCCAAAAGGGCCATCGGGTAGCATTTCTCCTGGGGTAATCGTTCCTTCTAAGACAAACTCTGAATCTGCGGGGACTTCGAGATCGACTGTTTTACACTTGGCTAGTTTTACTCCACTACCGCCATATAACCCAGCAAATAACCATTCAGACAAATCTACGGGTATAGGAGTGGCAGCAGCCATAATAATCATCGGATCAACACCTAAAGCGATCGCAATTTCTAATTTTTTCCCAGCTTCGGCTGCTTTACGTAAATGCCTAGCACCACCACGCACCGACAGCCAATGAACAGTCATGGTATTTTTGGACTGTAGTTGGAGGCGATATACTCCAACGTTAGGCGTACCAGTTTCTACATCTTTGGTAATGACTAATCCCAAAGTAATAATTTTGCCCGCATCTCCGCAATAGGGGCGAATCATCGGTACTTTGTGGAGATCTACTTCTTCTCTTTCTAGTACTACCTGCTGGCAAGGAGGGAAGAAGTCTCGTCCTGGTTTTGCCTTTAATACATCAAATAGTACCTTACCGAAATCTACTGCTTGCTTGATTTTTTTGGGTGGTTTTGGCTGCTGCAGCATGGCTAACTTCGACCCCAAAGTTTCCAATTCTTCGGGGGTTTCCATATTCATTGACCAGCAAATTCTTTCTACTGTCCCCATGAGGTTAACTGCCACGGGAAAAGAAGATCCTTTGACGTTTTCAAATAGTAGTCCTGGTCCCCCCGCCTGCAACATTCGATTAGAAATTTCTGCTATTTCTAAATCGGGATCGACTAAGGCTGAAATACGTCTTAGTTGTCCTTTTGATTCTAAAAGTTTAATGAATCCCCGTAAATCTCTAGCCATATAAAGAAATGTAAAGCAATTTGTATATTACTAGTCTAGAAGAGTTGGGGAGTAATCTTCAATTTGTTTACAAGATCTCTATTGCCTGGAAGTGTTCGCTGAGGGTACGATATTTCTTTTCTTAGAACCAAATTTTCTGATTTTATCTTACAGATTTGACTTCCAAATCTTGATTCATCGCATCGATAATATTGTGGAGTGCCTCAATAAAAGTTTGTTCTGATTTAGAGTTCAAAGCATTGCGTAAATAATTTCTACCTCCCTGGGGCTGGCAAAGGAATTGCGCTACTTGATTTTTATTGCTTTGAGTTTTCATAGAAGTAGTTGATATATTAAATGTTGTCTATAGTTAAATATACTTAGTATTATTATATTCAACGTAATATATTTCCTCAGCAAAATTGCTGATTTATCGATCAGAAAAAACTATGTATCGCCTAATACTCATAATAACTATTTACGGTGATTGCCTCGATAAAAATCTATTTTAGTCGAATGTTACGTATAATAGCTGATTATTTCAAATTACTTATGAGGTGAACGGTAAAAAGGCTTTTTAACTACTCTAGCTGGATAGGTTTTACCACGAATTTCAATTTCTAAACTTTGACCTGTTTTACTAAGAGGTTGGGCAACATAAGCAAGAGCAATCGCTTTACCAACGGTAGGAGCTAATGTACCACTAGTTATTTTTCCTACCTCTTTCCCTTCATGCATTACTTTATAATCATGACGAGCAATATGTCTACCTGACATTTCTATTCCGACCAAACGGCGCTTTACTCCTTCGGCTTTTTGTTGTTCTAATGCCGAACGCCCAATAAAGTCTTGTTTATCTTTAAGATGTACTACCCAACCCAAACCAGCTTCTAAAGGAGTAGTCTTTTCATCTATATCTTGTCCGTAGAGGCTCATAGCTGCTTCTAGACGTAAAGTATCCCTTGCACCCAAACCACAGGGAACAACCCCAGCAGTCAGAAAAGATTGCCATAGCTGTTGCGCTGCTTCTGGCTCAAGCATAATTTCAAATCCATCTTCTCCTGTATAGCCAGTACGAGCAATAAATGCTGAATAGTCACCAATAGTAACGGTTTGATGGTTAAAAGCTTTCATGTTGCTTAGATCTTCGGTTACCAAATCTTGTAAGATCTTGGCAGCTTTTGGTCCTTGAATGGCGATTAAAGCGTGCTGTTGAGAAATATCTGTCATAGCGACGGAACTATTTTGCAGATGGCTTAAAATCCAAGCTTTATCTTTGTTAGTTGTACCTGCATTAACGATCGCAATTGCTCGATTATTTCCTTGATAGTAAAAAATAATATCGTCGATAATTCCTCCTCTTTCATTTAGCAGCAGCGTATACATAGCCTGTCCTGGTTGGAGACGACTAAGATCCGAAGGTACTAGAGTTTGCCAAGTATCAATCAAATTTTCACCCACAAAAGTGAATTTACCCATGTGGGAAATATCAAACATTCCTACTTGCGATCGCACTGCATGATGTTCTATTTTTAGCCCCTGATATTGTACGGGCATTGACCATCCTGAAAAGGCTGTAAAACGAGCCTTTTGTGACGATGCGAGGTCATACAAAGGAGTCCGTAACAAGTTTGATGATTGATTTGCCATCTGTTCAAAATGTGAATAGACAATACTAATACTTAATAGCTTAAAGCTTATTGCCGTAGAGAAATCGAATTATGGTAAGGTATTCGGGTATGATTTAATAATTAAGCAATTATTTGTTTTTCAGAATTTTATTTACTTTGTACGCTGATAGCTATAATCACCAACGCGATCGCGCTATGGATGATACCTAACAGTGTGTTTGGTTATTTAATTTAATTCTGGAACAGAAAATGCAAGTTAATAATTCGGTCAGTTTATTTTGTCGATATTTCGGTGGGATATAAGGAAAAACTCCTTACATAGCGATCGAGCGTTCTTTTTTTTAGATTTATTAGGAGAAAATTAAAATGGCTACTTTAAAAATTGCTGTTTATATAACTGTATTTTTCTTTATTGGAATATTCATCTTCGGCTTCTTGTCTAGCGATCCCGCTCGTAATCCTGGTCGTAGTGATTCTGAATAATTCCTAATTCAGTTTGATTAAAATACAAAAAAGAGATTCTTGATTGAGTCTCTTTTTTTGTGGCGATCGCAGTTAGAGTAGTTTACATCGATTTAAACAAAATGAATGATAGTAGCAAGCCAGAACAATTTTGGTACATAGTCCAGCAAGAAGATCGCACTTGTAAAGTAGTTAGTTTGACCAAACAAACCCCAGAGGAATCTTCTGAGAAATTACAATGGGGTTCGTATGCTAGCGAGCAAGAAGCGATCGCTAAAAAAATTGGTTTAATTCGTGCGGGTAAATGCAAACCAGAGTAATGACTGATTTACTAAATTACTTAACTGCTTGAGGTTGAGAATTTTGCTGTGCCTGAATATCTTCTGTCAGAACTTCCAGTGCTTTGGCAAATTGGGGATCTTCTACTGTTCCTAAGTTAGAGCGATCTCCACCATATAATTCTTTTAGTTGCTCTTCACTCAATTTAACTAACACATCTGGGGGAATTCCCTCTTTATTGATGTCTATGCCGTTAGGAGTAAGATATTTAGCAATGGTAACTGCCAAGCCAGAACCATCCCCTAGAGGACGAACTGACTGTACTAAGCCCTTACCAAAGGTTTTAGTACCCAATATAGTTGCTCGTTGATTATCTTTTAACGCACCAGAAAGAATTTCGCTGGCACTAGCAGAACCTTCGTTAACTAGTACGACTAAAGGTTTGTTGGTTATAGCTTTGTTCTTCGCCGATTCGCGATCGCTTACTCCCTTACGATTTACAGTAGAAACAATCGTACCCTCATCCAACCACATACGGGCAATGTTAATACTAGAGTAAAGTAAACCACCAGGATTAGAACGTAAATCCATCACATAAGCAACTACTCCTTCTTTTTCTTGAGCTTCAATTGCCTTCTGCATATCCCTAGCTGCGTATTCGTTGAAGGTAGTCAAACGAATGTAGCCAATTTTACCCAGTTCTGTATTCCTAACGTGAGCCCTAACAGGATGAATCTCAATTTTTTCGCGCACGATGGCATAATCACTTTCTTGACCATTGCGATCAATGGTGAGAGTAACTTGACTACCTCTTTCTCCTCTAATTAGCTTAACTGCATCATTAACATCCATGCCTTTAGTATCTTTGCCATCAATTTTGATAATTAAATCTTGAGCCAAGATTCCGGCTTCTGATGCGGGGGTATCTTCAATCGGAGATATAACTATTAGCCTATCTGTTTCCTCATCCTTCGCAATTTGAATACCTACTCCAGTTAATTCACCTGAAGTATCGATTCGCATATTCTGAAACTCTTCTGGGTTCATGAAGCGTGTGTAGGGATCTTCAAGTTTGCCCAGCATCTGGCGAATTGCTTTATAAGCATCTTCTTGATTTTCATAAGAAGCGTCATTAACAAATTCCTGACGAATCTCTAGCCAATCATTATTATTAAAACTAGTATCTACATATTGATGATTAATAATCTGCCAAACCTCATCCACTGTTTCTTTCGGGCCAGTTTGAATTAGAGCTTGACTTTGAGACAGGTGAATTCCTGCACCAGTAACCGCTATTGTTGATAATGCTACAGCAGTTGTCCCTAATACTAGTCCTTTTTTCTTAGTTACCATAAGTTCACAAATATAATAAATGTTGTCAGTGAGATAGATGACAAAAAATTCTTATAGTTTAAAGTTTAATCTACCACAAATGATTTTTACGCCAGCGTGATCTGTTGGCTACGCAATAGCACAATAGCTTGTCTCTGGGTAGACTATCTAAAATCTAAGCGATATCCTTGCTCAAGGTTAACTCGCTCTTTCTGTATGTTAACCCAAAGACAATCAGATTCTAATAAAGACTATGAATCTAGTTTAAATAGCGATCGGGTACCTTTTTATCATGTAATCATTACAATCTGTAAATATGTCTTCTTTTCCTCCGCCCAAGCTACAGTATAAATTAGCTGTGATTGACATTCAGGAAGCTCGACTAGCCCGTATTGCGTTATGGCGTTCTTGTTTAATCATCGGTTGTGCTTTGAGTTTAGGATTGCTAGCGACCTTACCCTATTGGAAAATCAAACACCAATCCCAAATCTATCTAAGTGGCAATAAGTTAGTCAATCAAAATTCTCTTTATACTGCTTTAGAGTTTGGCTATCCTCAATTTATTTGGACGATAAACAGCACGAAATTAGCAGATAAAATAGAATCGATTCCTGCTATTGAAGTTGCTAGAATTGATAAACAAATTATTCCTCCAAAATTAACAATTTATCTTCAAGAAAGAATCCCCGTCGCAATTGCAACATCTCTAGGAAAAGTAGGATTTTTAGACATCGATGGCGAATGGATACCTCAACACTTGTATGAGAATAGCAGTCATGATTTTAGTTTGCCCAAATTAGCAGTGCTTAATTATCAGCCTCAATACCAAAAATCTTGGAAAACTATTTATCAGTTAATTTCTTTATATCCCGAACTAAAGATTAGTGAAATTCAATGGAATCATTCTGGCAGCTTATTTGTCCAAACTAATCTTGGTCGAGTTTTCTTGGGTTCAGATTCATCGAGATTGGAACAACAGTTCAAAATTATGAGCAAGCTGCAGAATTTGCCAGAACATATCGAAAAAAGCAAAATTGCTTACATAGATTTAAGTAATCCTCAGCTCAATTCAATTCAAAAGTACTAATACGATCGCCGTAAATTCATAAAATACGTAATTACCCTGAGACATTTTGTACTTCTAAGTATTGAATCAGTAAATTCTTGGAGGATAGTTATATTTATGTGTTTAATAATTACAAAAACTTTAATATTTTATAGAGAATAAATTAGTTAGATGATAATAAATTGAGCCGAATTGCTACACTAAATCGTCATATAAGAAAACTTAAGTGGAAACCTTAATGTACGCCCATGACTTCAGATAAAAAAATAGTCCGTACTTTTAATAATGAAATTAATTATAATTCTGAGTTACCCTTAGCTTTAGGAAATAATTCTTTAGGTAATGGAATGGGAATACCTTTCAGGGCTAATCATAGTAGTTCTCAAATTCCCAAGGAAGAAATCAGGAGTAATAAAATAGTGCCTAGTAATGTCGCTAAGATCAAAGTAATGGGAGTGGGTGGCGGAGGCTGTAATGCAGTCAACCGCATGATTGAAAGTGAAGTGAGCGGTATTGAGTTTTGGGCAATAAATACTGATGCTCAAGCTTTGAATAGTGCCAAAGCACCTCAAAAATTGCAAATTGGACAAAAAATTACTAGAGGTTTGGGGGCGGGTGGCAATCCTGCTATTGGACAAAAGGCAGCAGAAGAATCACGGGACGAACTAGCTCATGCTTTGGAAAATACCGACCTTGTATTTATCACAGCGGGAATGGGAGGCGGTACGGGAACTGGTGCAGCTCCTATTGCAGCAGAAGTTGCTAAAGAGATGGGTTGCTTGACTGTTGGGGTCGTAACACGTCCTTTCACTTTTGAAGGTAGAAGACGTACTAAACAAGCAGAAAAAGGAATTGAAGCTTTTCGCAGTCGAGTGGATACTTTGATTGTGATTCCCAACAATCAATTGTTATCAGTCATTTCACCTGAAACTCCAGTACAGGAAGCTTTTGGCGTAGCAGATGATGTATTGCGTCAAGGTGTACAAGGAATTTCCGATATTATTACCATTCCTGGTTTAATTAACGTTGATTTTGCTGACGTTAGAGCTATCATGGCCGATGCTGGTTCGGCATTAATGGGAATTGGTATGGGTTCGGGTAAATCCCGCGCGCGCGAGGCAGCCATTGCTGCGGTATCTTCTCCTTTGTTAGAAGCTTCGATTCATGGAGCAAAAGGAGTAGTAATTAATATTACGGGAGGTTATGACCTGACCCTTCATGAAGTCAATGCTGCTGCCGATAGCATTTATGAAGTTGTCGATGAAGATGCCAATATTATCTTTGGTGCAGTAATTGATGAAAATATGGACGGTGAAATAATAATTACCGTGATCGCTACTGGATTTGATAGTAACGCAGAAGAAGATTTCGATTTAGAAGAACCACAGGTAGAACAAAAGAGTGTGTTTCCATCGATGGCAGCTTCCTCAGCTCCAGAAAGAGCAAGAGCGAAAGATTCTAACGATCGCTCTCGCATCGAAATTCCTGATTTTTTACAACGTCGGCGTTTTCCTAAAGGCTAGATTTCAATATTTATGAATCAAATAGCTTTGACTATTGCTGGCTCAGATAGTAGTGGAGGAGCAGGAATTCAAGCAGATTTAAAAACTTTTGCTTTCCACTGCGTTCATGGAGCTAGCGCACTTACCTGTGTTACCGCCCAAAATACTGTTGGTGTAACTAAAGTTGCTGCTTTAGATCCGTCTTTAGTTAAGGCTCAAATATTAGCTGTGGCGGAAGATTTTCAAGTCGATGCTGTCAAAACAGGAATGTTGCTGAATAGCGAAATTATTGAGGCGGTTGTCGAACAAGTCGATGATCTTGGCTTCGATAATTTGGTAGTAGATCCTGTAATGGTATCTCGCGCGGGAATACAGTTAATTGATGATGATGCGATCGCCTTGCTAAAAAAGCGCTTGATTCCCAAAGCGGCGATCGTTACGCCCAATCGTTACGAAGCCGAAATTTTGAGCGGGCGGTCGATAAATAATCTTGACGAACTTCAACAAGCTGCGATCGCGATTTACGAGCATTGGGGAGCAAAAGTAGTGCTGGCAAAAGGAGGCAGCTTATCAGGCAAGGATCGAGGTGTCGATGTTTGGTATGACGGAAAAGAAGTTAAAATTCTCTTAGAAAAGGTAGTTGCAACTTATAACACTCACGGTACGGGATGTACTCTTTCTGCAGCAATTTGCGCTAATTTAGCTCGAAAACTGGATTTATGGTCATCAACTACCGCAGCCAAAAAATATGTTACCAGTGCCTTAGAACATTCTTTAAATATTGGTGCGGGAAGTGGCCCTGTCGGTCATTTTTTCACTTTAATAGCATAAACATTGCTAAATATTGCAAATTATGGAAACCAGACTAGCTACTAAAATAGAGGCAATAATCTACATCAAAGGTAGACCGCTTTCGGTGGAAGAAATATTTGCTTGTCTCAATCCGCAAAGTACAGAATCAAGCAAAATTTCCGAAGTAGAACGGGCATTAGTAGAAGATGGGATCATCGAACTAATGAATGATTATGCTCATCGAGATAGTGCTTTAGAAATAATTGAAACCGAAACAGGATATAGTCTACAGCTAAGAGATGAACATGAATATCTACTGCAAGAATTAGTACCTGCAGAATTAGGTAAAGGTGCGCTAAGAACTTTGGCAGCAGTAGCAATTAAAAATCCGATTTTACAAACAGAATTAATCGATCTACGGGGTAGCAGTGCTTATCAACAGGTTGCAGAATTAGTTCGTTTGGGCTTTGTCCGTAAACGAGAACAAGCTGATGGTCGTTCCTATTGGTTGGAAGTGACTAATAAATTTCATCAATACTTTGAAATCAGTAATATGGCTTTATCCTAGCCGTTATCTACCCCCTTTTTTACTAGCGATTACCACCACAACTGTGTCAAAGTATAAGCAGAATACATCCATATTTGGGTAACGAATGATTTTTAACTTCGATTTCTCCAATTCCGAACAGCAAGAGCAAAATTATAATACTCTCATGCAGTATTTGCGCCAGCAACATCCAGAAGTTTTGGCGCAAATTGCCCAATCTGCTAGTCCGGACGTTAAACAAATTATTTCCCAAAATGTACAGGGACTTGTAGGGATGCTGCCCTCAGGAGACTTTAACGTTAAGGTAACAACAGATCGCGAAAATTTAGCTCATCTACTGGCTTCAGCTATGATGACTGGTTACTTTCTTTGTCAAATAGAAAAGAGAAAGGATCTAGAAGAGAAGTTGAGTGATTCTACTTCTGTTGCCGAAAGTTCTTTCAAGGACGATGCAGCAGAGGAATAGACCAAAAAACTGCATCATATATTGAAGATACTTTGTCTAGCTTGATTGTCTACTAGTTTTGTTCCCTCGCGATCGAGTACAAACTTCAGAATAAAACTGGGGCACTCAACACAAAATAAAGTCAATGATTAAGTAACAATTGACGGTAATTTTCTAGCGTAAATTTATTTAACCACCTTTGGCAAAAGTCAACATTAGGATTACAGATAGTGCCATACCTGGACTAAGTAAAAGAACTAGATTTAAAAGTTCGCTTGATGTCATTAGATTCCACAAATTGATGATTAATTGCTTAACAAAGTAAATGCTACGTCTCGATAGTCATTTACGCTGCTTAATTTAGAATAACCGCAAACACTTAGCGCATAACAGAAATATATATTTTATTAATAATGAGTACAACAATGCTCTAATCAAGCAGCAAATAATAATAAAAGGTGAAGTACTCCAATACTTCACCTTTTAATAATTATTGTCGATTCAAAAAACCTAAGTCCAATTACCAGGATCGAAGGAATACTAGGAATTATTTATGAGCGAATTCTGGATTACCCCATCTATTAGTACTTCGTCGGTAGAAGGAATTGAATCGCTGTTTGAACCTGTACTAGCAATAACCCCATCAAAAACACCAACCCAAACACCATCACCGTATTCTATATCTACCAGATCGTACCCTTCGTCTATTTTCTGAGCGATCTGTTGCTCAAATTGTTCTTGACTGGTGCTGATAGCGTAGTCGCTTTCTACTGCACCAGTGTCATCATAGAAGACGCTGACCCAACTACCGCCAGTATATTCTACGTCAACCAAGTCGTACCCTTCTGCTTGAATACTGTCGAGATCTGCTGCTAGCCCAGTAATGTCTGAAACATAATGAGTGCTACCTCCTAAACCATCATTTAAGACTGCAGCCCATACACCATCTCCGTACTCAAAATCAACAAAATCGTATCCTCGATATCCTCCCCCATCTCCCAGTTCTTGAATTCGTCCAGTGAACTCATCAGCATTAGTTCTAGAGACAAAATAACTATCTTCGCCAAATCCTTCCTCATAACTGGCAAACCAAATACCGTCGCCATATTCTACATCGACAAGTTCGTAATCATTTTCATGTTTGGTTTCAATTTGCCCTATTAGTCCTTCAATATTAGGATGCCAACTCCAGGTACTATCCGAGCCATCATTGGTAGTAGCAATCCAAAGACCATCTGCATACTCTACATCGCTTATATTGCGTCCTGCATTTATTTCAGCATCAAGCTGTTGGGTAAACTGTTCTAAATTTTCGTTGCCGAAGTATGTCGAAGCCATATCTAATTTATTTCTGTCGATTAATTATTGCGTAGCATAGATGATGCTTTAGTACGTACATATTGTTGAGAGCTAGCTGTAGTAAATGATAACAGCAATCCAAGAACCGTTTGCTTACTCTACATCGCTTATATTGCATCCTGCGTCTAGTTCGGTATTGATCGTCTCTTTAAGATCGTTTAAATCTTTTTCTACCAATAATGTTGAAGTCATAATTTAATGCACCTCTATTGATCGCTTTATCTAAAATTTACTTGGTAGTATAAAACATACACACACTGAACAAGGCACGAATCATCAAATTTCAATATTTAATTCTGATTGGTTAAATACGCAAAATATCCTTACGTCTTATACTTCAGAGTCTGCATCCCAAGCAAAATTGTGGAAGGAATTGTTGACTAATACATTTTGAGCGAGCTTAATCAAGCCAGAAAACACAAGCTTAAGTTGCCCCAAAATATAATAAAATCCTAATTGGTAGCGAAATACTCATTTTATTTAAAAAGTCATCTCCGTTTCTTAAATAACTTTAAATTATAAAAAAGTCACATAATATTTCGATAAACCCTGGGCAATAGGTCAGAGCTTATTTAAATTTTAATAAAGATTCGGATGAGTACCTCTGGTGACAGACTTTTTGTGTAAATGAGCTATCGCTCGATCAAAAAATTAACAACGAGCAATTAGGGAGGAAAACCTTGCTGGAAACAACCCTCGGTTTAGAAATTATTGAGGTAGTAGAACAAGCTGCTATCGCCTCTGCCAAATGGATGGGAAAAGGCGAAAAAGATACTGCTGATGAAGTTGCAGTAGAAGCAATGCGCGAACGCATGAACAAAATCAATATGCGCGGTCGCATCGTAATCGGGGAAGGAGAAAGAGATGACGCTCCCATGCTATATATCGGTGAAGAAGTCGGTATTTGTACTCAGCCTGATGCCAAAAACTATTGTAATCCAGATGAACTAATCGAAATCGATATTGCAGTCGATCCTTGCGAGGGAACTAACCTAGTAGCCTACGGTCAAAACGGTTCGATGGCAGTACTGGCGATCGCTGAAAAAGGTGGATTGTTTGCTGCTCCTGATTTCTACATGAAGAAATTAGCAGCACCAGCAGCAGCTAGAGGTCATGTAGATATTAACAAATCTGCAACTGAAAACCTCAGAATTATGGCAGACTGTCTCAATCGCTCGATTGAAGAACTAGTAATTGTCGTTATGGATCGTTCTCGTCATGGCGACTTGATTAAAGAAATTCGCGATGCGGGAGCCAGAGTTAGATTAATTGCTGATGGCGACGTATCTGCTGCTGTGTCCTGTGCTTTCTCTGGTTCTAATATTCATGGTCTAATGGGTATCGGTGCTGCTCCTGAAGGTGTTATTTCTGCTGCTGCAATGCGTTGTTTGGGTGGACACTTCCAGGGACAGTTAATTTACGATCCTGCGGTTGTTAAAACTGGTTTAATTGGTGAAAGCAAAGAAAGCAACCTTGAAAGATTGTCAAGCATGGGCATCAACGACCCAGACAAAGTATACAATGCAGAAGAGTTGGCTAGTGGCGAAACAGTATTATTTGCTGCTTGTGGTATTACTCCTGGTACTTTGATGAACGGCGTTCGTTTCTTCAAAGGTGGTGCAAGAACTGAAAGTTTAGTAATTTCCTCTCAGTCTAAAACTGCTCGTTTTGTTGATACAGTACATATGTTCGATCAGCCTAAGTCTTTACAACTACACTAGAGACAGAGGTGCTTTGTAGTGTCGGGTAGATTTTCAAGTAGTTAAAGATATGTAAATCCTAATGCTAAAAAGCCCGTTTAGAGGCGACAAGACTGTATAACTTGATAAGGATTAAAGGCAAATAGTAACAAGGGTAGTACTCTATTTTACTATTGCCTTTTCTTAACTCCATATTTGATCAGAAATTTTGGTTAATACAAAGCTATAAAATATAAATTTTTTTTGCTTTACTTTAAAAGTATCTAGTTAAAGCGAAACTTGTAAGAAAGATAATGAATATTGTTGTTGTTGGTTTAAGTCATAAAACTGCTTCAGTGGACGTACGTGAGAAACTGAGTATTCCCGAAGCGAATATAGAAGAAGCGATCGCAGTACTAAAAGGCTATCCTCATATTGAAGAAATTGCGATTATTAGTACCTGTAACCGTCTAGAGATTTATGGTGTTGCTAGAGATATAGAGCAAGGAGTCAAAGAAATTAGCCAATTTTTGGCTGATAAAGCTCAATTACCTCTAAGACAGCTTCGTCCTAATCTATTTACTCTGTTAAGAGAAGATGCTTTGCGTCATCTCATGCGAGTATCTGCTGGTTTGGAGAGTTTGGTTTTAGGAGAAGGACAAATTTTGGCTCAGGTCAAAAACACCCATAAATTAGGACAGAAATACAAAGGTTTAGGTAAATTGCTAGACAAGTTATTTAAACAGGCTATTTCTACAGGAAAAAGAGTTCGCAGCGAAACTAGCATTGGCACGGGAGCAGTTTCGATTAGTTCTGCTGCAGTGGAACTGGTACATACAAAGGTCGATAATCTTCCTGGCTATAGTATCACTATTATCGGTGCAGGAAAGATGGCTTGCTTGTTGGTCAAGCATTTAATTTCTAAAGGCGTTACCGATATTTCGGTAGTTAACCGTTCTCATCGACGGGCGCAAAAGCTTTCCGAACAATTCCCCAAGGCTAATTTTAAAATTTACCCCATCAGTGAAATGATGGAAGCTGTAGCAATATCCGATCTAGTATTTACAAGTACTGGAGCAACAGAGCCGATCTTAAATAGAGTTAAGCTAGAAACTCATTTAACTTTGGAAAAAGATTTAATGTTGGTTGATATCTCTGTTCCTCGGAATGTAGCTGGAGATGTCAGTGAACTTGGTTGTATTAGTGCTTACAACGTAGACGATCTCAAAGCAGTAGTAGCAGCAAACCAAGAAAACCGTCGTCAAATGGCATTAGAAGCTGAAGGTATTATTGAACAAGAAGTTGCTAATTATATTAACTGGTGGCGATCGCTAGAAACAGTCCCTACCATTAGCTGTTTGCGTACCAAAGTAGAAACTATTCGAGAGCAAGAAATGGAAAAAGCTTTGTCTCGTTTGGGTTCTGAGTTTGCCGAAAAACATCAAGAAGTTATTGAAGCTTTGACTAGAGGAATAGTCAAGAAGATTCTGCACGAACCAATGGTGCAGTTGAGAACTCAAAAAGACATTGAAGCTCGTCGCCACTGTCTGCGTTCTTTACAGATACTTTTCGATCTTGATACGGAAGAACAATACAGCTAATTTAATTAATTTTAATTTACTAATTTTTTAAAATTTAAAACCAAGCATTTTAAACTTTGTCCACAAGTCAAATAGCAAAAACGCGACTATGATTAATCAATAGTCGCGTTCTTTATTTTTGTAGTCAGTAAAGCGTAAGAACTGTAAAAATATTTGTTTGAATAACAGAAAATATATAATTTTATTTTGGAAAATTTTTAGTGTAATAAATAAAGTTTAAATTATTGACGTTGATAGTTGTCATACTGAAATCTTGATGGCTAGCAACATAGCTACCTTAATTACCAACAAACAAATCCCATCCAAGGAACTTCAACACACCACTCACCATCAGTCAAAAGAGCAGATTCGTTAGATTTGGCAGATTCAGTATTGTTGATTGAAGCTTGCTTGATTTGGGTATTAGCTGCTTTTGCTGGTAAAACGTTTAGACCAAGGATGTTAATAGTTAAAAGAGCTAGAGATAGTTGCTTTTTCATGATTTATACTGACTTCTAATTAATATTTTTTAAAGTTTGTTTTGTTCTTATGAAGCCAGTATAAAGTTGCTCTGCGAGATAACCCGTGACGATTGTCACTACACGATCGCCAACTTTGTCACTTTGAAATATGATTGGCAAAATCGAAACTAATAATTAGAGTCATTTTAACGATAGTCATAACTTAAAGACTACTAGAATTAAGACTTTCTGCTTCTCCAGAAGTCTGGGGTAAATGCAAACCACATTCTTGCTTTAGACCCCGAAAACGGGTATCTCTGCCATTACTATCATCAGCAGTCATGGGACGACTAGAGTGCCAATCACCAACAGTGACATAACCTTGATCAAAATAAGGATGGTAGGGCAAGTCATGAGATGTGAGGTAACGATAGATATCTCTGGCATTCCAATCTAGAATTGGATAAATCTTGTATAAATCTTCTTGATGTTCGATTCTAGTGAGATTTTGACGGTGTGTAGTCTGACTTTTTCGTAGTCCAGCTAACCAGGCAGTAGCAGAAAGTTCTTTTAAGGCTCGCTGCATAGGTTCAACCTTACGGATGCGATCGTAAAGATTAAAAGCATCGACATCATCTTGTTCCCATAATTTGCCATGTATTGCCTCCATTCGGGCGGGAGAAATGGGAGACTGGTATACTTGGAGGTTTAGCTCTAGCCTTTGAGTTAATTGTTCGGCAAATTTGTAAGTTTCTGCGGGCAAATAGCCAGTATCAACCCAAATCACCGGAATTTTTGGCATCACCTTCGTGACCAAGTGCAACATTACCGCTGCCTGGATACCAAAGCTAGTACTCATCACCAAGCCACTGCCAAAAGTTTCAGCACTCCATTCAACTACGGATGATGCTTCAGCGTTAGCTAATTCTTGATTGACTTGAGATAGGTTGAGTTCGGGTGCTTTAGCGGTAGTAGAGATCATTAATTCCAACTCTCTAAGGGTTTTGAGCGATTGATTACACAAAAGAACAATAGCAGACAATCGTTAATTGTTGGTTTTCTGTAGCCAGAAATCTTTCAATTTATAATTAATTGGGCAATTAAATATGACAAATGCCTCTAAGAAGTAATATTAACTACCAATCATCCTCTTCTGTTTGTCTTTCTAACAAAGAAATAGCTAAGGCGATCGCTTTTTTAATTCCTGCGTCGGTTTCTTGGTTTAAAGCGGTTTGTAATGGCTCGATTGAGTTACGATCGCCAATTTTCATTAGGGATAAGGCTGCGGATTTGCGGGTTTCTCCTTGGGGATGAGTCAATAATTCAATCAGGCTAGGTATGGCTGGCTGATACTTTAAATTACCTATTACTGCAGATGCTTCACTACGGACGTTAGCTGCATCATCGCTTAAAGATTTAACCAACAAATTTAAAGCTTGAGTATCGTCGCGATTTTCTTCTGCTACTTTGGCGATCGCACCTACCACTGCTGCGCGAACTTCAGGAGAATCTGAACTATAGGCTGTATATAGTTTTTCTTTGGCTTTTGCGCCAATAAAAGCTAACGCCCAGGCAGCATGACCTTTGTTACTTTCAGTCGAATCAGCAGAAGCCAGTACTTCTAATAAAGGATCTACCGATGCTTCTCCCATACGAGCCAGCGCGCCAATAGCAGAAGCCTGAACGACGGTATCATCATCGTTGAGCAGGGCATAGATTAGATGAGGCACGGCGCGAGGATCTTCAATCAAAGTCAAAGTCTTTCCTGCTGCCCTTCTAACTACGACATTAGGATGATGTAATAGAGCTTCAATAAGTTGCTCCACCGCAGGTTCACCGAATACTTTACCCAGGGTTTCCGCATAATATAATCTTACCAGACCTCTAGTATCACCCAAACCTTCAATCATCTGAGCAATAAGCTGGCGATCGCTTGTATTCAAAGTCGATTGAGCAATTTGTTGGTCAATACTGGCTCTGAGTTGATCTGCTTCAAGATGAGACAGGGCAGGTACTACCTCACTGTTATTCTTGGCTGTATTGGAGTCGGTCATATTAACTATTAGCGGTCAAGTTAGCCTGTTGTTCACGAATTCTCGCTAGTTTGGCATCAATATCGACAAGTTGAGGCTCTAATTTTGCCATAGTTGCCTTTTTGGATAGTTTGGCTTTTTTAGCTGCTTCTAAGGTATCGCTAACTAGACGCTCGCGATATTTTTCAAATTCAACAATCAGTTCTGCCAAGTCTTTTGCGGTTACGGTCGTATCTGCCATATTTATTGTTTCCGAATCAAGCTTTTGTTAGATATTTTTATGGTAATAATTTTCTCAGATTGAGAGTCAACAGTAAACCATTAATTTGACAAAGAGGTTATCAATAGAGAATTAGAATTCTAACTATCTCGATTGTCTATGACTTCCGAAAAATTTAGATATCAATTGCGTCAAGAAGCTCAAAAATGGCAAAGTGAAGGCTTGATTAGTTCGGATATCTACGAGCAATTAGCCATTCGCTATCAATTAGAAGAGTTAGATTTGGCTGCTCGCGATCTTTTTATCATTATTATCCTAGGTATAGGCTCTGTTCTCCTGGGTTTGGGAGTTATCACGTTTGTCGCTGCCAATTGGCAAGTATGGTCTAGACCTATCAAAGTCATACTGCTACTGAGCTTATTAATTGGTACTAATTACGCGGGATTTTACTTATGGCGATCGCCCGATCATGGTAAATCAGGATTAGGACAAGGATTATTATTACTTGGTGCATTAAGCTTGGGGGCTAATATCGGCTTAATGTCGCAAATGTTTCATCAGACTGGCTCGGTTTATACGCTTTACTTTGTTTGGGGTTTGGGTGTCTGGGGGATGGCTTACAGCTTGAGACTGACTTCCTTGGGGTTTATGGCGATTATCTTAATGGCGATCGCCTATTGTTCGGGAATTTATAGAATCGCTGTTGGGTTTGATCAAGACTTAAGCTTGGTGTTGCAGCAAATGTCTTTAATTATTGCCTGTTTATTTATTCCCTTGTCATCTTATTGTCGCTCACGCTGGATTTTTAGTTTGAGTATCATTTTGATTGTTTTTTCCTTGGGTATAAATATTGGACATTATTTAAGTTTTGCCGATTTAGCCGATTTCAGCTTCATTCGTGCGCTTTTGTTTATTTTGATTCCTGGCTGGTTGTGGAGTTATCGCCATAATTTACTATTTTCTAATGCTAAGGCTAATTTTGATGTAATCAATCGCCGACTAGCGGTTTTGTATTTGGGTTCTTTTCTCTACTTGGGTTCGTTTAATTCTTGGCTAGAAAATTCTGAATCTAGCCCAACTGGAAAGCTAATTGATTTTACTACTTGGTTATGGTTAATTGCGCCAACAATTTTTATGCTGTTTAGCATTTGGGCATGGATACAGTTAGGAGTTAGAAAAACCGAAGGTTTATCTTGGAGACTCGATCGCAACTCTACTTATTTTGGAATTGCTCTTTTGATTGTATTTAGCTTAGGTTGGCTGCACCAAGCTATTAATCCTCTGGGCATCTTGGGAACAATTATTTCTAATGTACTGCTGTCTTTGCTCGCTTTAGTTTTAATCAAGCAGTCAATCAAAGAAGGGCGTAGATTTAACTTCTGGTTGGGAATACTTCTGGTGATCTTACAAATATTTTCGCGAATGTTTGAATATAACACTGGCTTAATTTTAAAAGCGATCGCATTATTTATCTGCGGTATTGCTGCAATTTTGGCAGGACTTTGGTTTGAACGTAATCTAAACCATCAAAATCTAAATTCTCAAGATTGAACAACCAAATATTATGAATACTTCTAGAAGAACTAGCTTTTCTTGGTGGCGTTTTATTTTACCTTTTTTGTTGCAATTAACACTGGTTTTAATTGTTCCTGCTCAAAGTGCTTATACTTACAACTTTGGCACGTCAGCAGTATTGCAAACTGTTCCTGTAGATCCCTATGATTTTCTCAGGGGTTATTCTCAAACTTTGCGTTACAACATTTCCCGTGTTGATGATTTTAAAAGATTTCCTGGTAGCAAAAATTTTAAGCCAGGACAGCTTTGCTATGTAGTTCTAGAACCCAATCTTACAAATGCTAAATTGCCTCCTACTCCTTCCAAAATAGTTAAGATCACCAAAGAATTCCCCCAAGATCTGACTAAATTTCAAGTTGTACTTAAAGGAAAAGTTAAAAAAAACTATCGCGTTAGCTATGGTTTGGAAACTTATTATATGCCTGAAAGCCAGAGAAATAAAATCAATCAGGAAATTAGAGACTTACAGAGTGACTCTGAAGGAAAAAGCCCTTTTGTTGTCGAAATAAAAGTAGATCGCTGGGGAAATTCTGTACCTGTTAGCCTCTGGGTAGAAAACAAGCCATATAGTTTTTGATTATGAAGTAAATTTGTTTTTCTAGAAGGGAATACTGGGATTGTTCCGTTTTTAACTATGACTGATGACTGATAAAAAGTCTTTTCCCCAATGGTTATTTATTTTGGTGAGTTTAGGAGCAATTAGTGCTGCTGGATTAACTCTGGGAGTAACGATCTTGAAACCAAGCTATAAAGCCCTGAGTCCACTGCTTGAAGCTGCTGAGAATGGATCGAAAGAGGATGTAGAAAATTATGAAACTCGATATTTAGCCGCTAATTCGATGAAACCTACTCTAGTAGCTGGCGATCGAATATTGATTGATAAGAGAGCTTACAAAAATGCTGTACCAAAACGGGGAGATATCATCATATTTCATCCTGTAGAAGAATTAAGAAAACAAGAATATGACAAACCTTTCGTCAAGAGGGTTATTGGCTTACCTGGAGAAACAATCGAAGTAAAGTCTGGCAAAGTTTACATAAACAGCAAGCCATTAGCAGAAGACTATATATTAGAACCTCCAGCATACAAACATGATATTCAGCAAATTCCTGAAGGTTCTTATTTCGTTTTGGGAGATCATCGTAACAATAGTTATGACAGCCATTATTGGGGATATGTCTCAGAAGAATTAATTATTGGCAAGGCACTCAGCATATTTTTTCCTCCTTCTAGGGTAAAAGAATTAAGATAGTCTTCAATTTATCCGTAGCAATGAATAAGAACTCAGTTTCAATAATGTCAAAAATATCCACGTAGTTTCATTGACTTGTAAGAAAATTAAGCTATACTAATTTAGGTAAAGAAAAATAGCCTCTCTTTTCAGAAGCAAGGGACAATGAATATTTAGATACAGCCATTGACAAACAAATTATCCATCAAGCTAGCAAGATGACATTACATAGCTAAGGATAATTCTCTTCATGGTCAAGTCGGTGCGTATCTACGCGCTTGCCTAACTTCAATGGCTGATTACTCAATTCCAATTCAACCCCAATGCTAATGGGATAAATATTAAGATGCGATCGCAAAGCGTACCCGAAGGGTAAGCGCGCTTGTAGTGTAGTTCGACGATTACGCAATCTCTTGTCGTAACCTCTGTCTATACCCCAGGGTAAATATATCTTATTATTATTTAATAATTAGCATTATAATGAGCATCGTTGCCATCAGAAATTGGACTGGCTGCACAAAATTCATTATTACGGTTGAAATCCAAACCCCCAGTGGTTAGATCTAACCATGCCATGACCTCATTAAATAGCACCTAAACAGTGACTTCCTCTGGGAAATCCTAATGCGATCGCGAGGTCAAAAATTAAACATAAAAGTATAGACAAAAATGAAAGACCTTTCTCGATATCGGAACATAGGCATCTTCGCACACGTAGATGCTGGTAAAACAACGACCACTGAAAGAATCCTCAAGCTTACTGGTAAAAGCCACAAAATTGGTGAGGTACATGACGGAGAAGCCACAACTGATTTTATGGATCAGGAAAAAGAACGTGGTATTACTATTCAGTCTGCTGCAACTAGCTGTTTCTGGAAAGACCATCAGTTAAACATCATTGATACTCCTGGTCACGTAGATTTCACGATTGAAGTTTATCGTTCCTTGAAAGTGCTTGATGGTGGCGTTGGCGTGTTCTGTGGTTCGGGTGGGGTTGAGCCTCAGTCTGAAACTAACTGGCGTTATGCTAACGAGTCTAAAGTTGCGCGAATTATTTATGTCAACAAGTTAGATCGTACTGGTGCTGATTTTTATAGCGTCTGCAAACAGGTTAAAGAAATTCTCGCTGCGACTCCTTTGATAATGGTATTACCTATCGGGATCGAAAATGATTTCGTAGGAGTCGTAGATCTGCTGACTGAGAAAGCCTGGATCTGGGATGATTCTGGTTTGCCAGAAAATTTTGAAATTACAGATGTTCCTGCGGACATGGCTGACGATGTAGCGATGTATCGCGAGCAGTTAATTGAAACTGCGGTGGAACAAGATGACGATTTGATGGAAAAATATCTCGAAGGAGAAGAACTTACCATCGATGAAATAAAAGGTTGTATTCGTAAAGGTACTCGCGAGTTGGCTTTCTTCCCAACTTACTGTGGTTCTTCCTTTAAAAATAAAGGGGTACAAAATGTCCTAGATGCAGTCGTTGACTACTTGCCTAACCCCACGGAAGTTCCCCCTCAGCCTGAAGTTGACTTAGAGGGTAACGAAACTGGTGAATATGCGATCGTTGATCCTGAAGGGGCTTTCCGTGCTTTAGCATTCAAAATTATGGATGACCGTTACGGTGCATTGACCTTTACTAGAATCTATTCTGGTACGCTCAACAAAGGCGAATCTGTCCTAGATACTGCTACAGGTAAAACTGAGCGTGTGGGACGGATGGTAGAGATGCACGCCGACTCTCGCGAAGAGATCGATACTGCTCAAGCAGGAGATATCATTGCGATCGTTGGGTTGAAAAATATCCAAACAGGACACACTCTGTGCGATCCCAAGAACCCTGCAACTTTAGAGCCGATGGTTTTCCCCGATCCTGTAATCTCGATCGCGGTAACACCTATGAACAAAGGTGCTTCTGAAAAAATGGGTACTGCGCTCAGTAAAATGGTTCAAGAAGATCCTTCCTTCTATGTAGAAACTGACTTTGATAGTGGTGAAACTATTATTAAAGGTATGGGAGAACTTCACCTTGATATTAAGGTAGATATCCTTAAACGTACTCACGGTGTGGAAGTAGAAGTAGGTAAGCCTCAAGTAGCTTACCGCGAGTCTATCACTAAAGTAATTGAAGACAGCTACACTCATAAGAAACAGTCTGGTGGTTCTGGTCAGTTTGGTAAAATTGACTATACTATCGAGCCTGGTGAACCTGGTTCTGGCTTTGAGTTTGAATCTAAAGTTACTGGTGGTAACGTCCCTCGTGAATTTTGGCCTGCGGTGGAAAAAGGATTTGCCAACAGTATTGAAAAAGGCGTACTTGCTGGTTTCCCCTGTGTGGATTTAAAAGTAACCCTCAAAGATGGTTCTTACCACCCTGTAGACTCTAGTGCGATCGCTTTTGAGATTGCAGCTAAATCTGGTTATCGTCAAACTCTACCTAAAGCTGGGCCTCAAATTCTTGAGCCTATTATGAACGTAGACGTATTTACTCCTGACGATCATATGGGAGATGTAATTGGCGATCTTAACCGTCGTCGTGGCATGATTAAGTCACAAAATTCTACTCCTATGGGTGTTCGTATCAAAGCTGACGTACCTTTGAGTGAAATGTTTGGTTACATTGGTGATTTGCGTACTATGACTTCTGGTCGTGGTCAATTTTCAATGGAGTTCGATCACTATTCACCTTGTCCTAAGAATGTTGCTGAAGAGGTAATTGCTGAAGCAAAAGAACGTCAAGCAGCTAAATCGTAAGCGATTGTCAATTCAATTGTTTAGAGTTTTAGTAGTATGGTTTTAAGCTTATAGCTATAGGCTTAGAGCTTTAAATAAACAAAGTCCCGTCTAGCTATTCATAGCTAGACGGGACTTTTATTTTATTTCTCATTTAGTCTGGATGGTACTGTTAATATTTCAACTTGTTTGTCTTCAGTAATAAAAAACTTCGATGATCAGGGAAAGCAGAAGAGAGAGAACCTAAAATATTTCTTTTTCGCTAATGAATGAGAAATAGTATTAGCTTTAGACTCAGCTGTGTCATTAAGTCATGATATAGCTAAATTTTTACTTGCAGGAAACTAGAACAATGTTATAATTTGGTGACATAATATACCGTAAACCCTATTTAACTCGTTCGCACATCTGTTTTCATCTTGTTTAAAGTGATCCCCATAAGAAAATTGCTGCTATAACTAAATAAGCGTGGTTAAAACCTTTCCCACGAACGTACAAAAGAAAACTAAATAATAAACAATTAATGTAGACGAGAAATAAGGTTAAAAGACTGACTGGAGTACTGGCTACTTTTCTAGCTTCAAAGTCTTAAAAATGGCTGCCAGCAGCTAGACACCGTCTAATTAATCGGAGGCTGTAAATCAATGGCAAAAGAACGACCACCACTAGAAGAAATGACCTTAAGGCAACTAAGAAAAGTTGCTAGCGAATATAAAATATCCCGTTATAGCAGAATGCGGAAAGCGCAACTGCTTGCTTCGATCAAAGAAGCTATAGAAAGAACAGAACAAGAAAAAACAGAATCAGAAATACTTATACAAAATCCATCAGGTATCCAGGAGGAACAAGAAGTGAAAGCAACAAAATTTGAAGTGGGTCAAGAAGATAACCTAAAAGAAAGTCTTGCTTCGGTAGACCAAGACTTAGGAGAATTACCTGACGGTTATGGAGAAAGCCGCATCGTTTTAATGCCTCGCGATCCCCAATGGGCCTATACTTACTGGGATGTGCCCAACGCTCATAAAGAAGAACTTCGTCGTCAAGGTGGGCAACAACTAGCTTTGCGTATTTACGACGTAACTGACATTGATATTAATCATCAAGCTCCCCATAGCGTTCAAGAGTATCTGTGCGACGAGTTGGCTAGAGAATGGTACTTACCTATTCCTGTAAGCGATCGCGATTATGTAGCAGATATTGGTTATCGTTGTGGCGATGGTCGCTGGTTAATCTTAGCTCGTTCTGCTACCGTCAGCATTCCTCCTGTATATCCTTCTGACTGGATTGAAGATGCTTTCATTACCGTAAATTGGGAAGAAGATCTCCAAGGTCAAACTCTTTACAACCTAGTTCCTCCTGCTAAGAAGCAAGCCATGACTGGTGCTAACTCTACAACAGGCGATCGCCTTTACGATACTGTATTTGGTATGACCAAAGATACAGAATCTATGCGGATGGCAGGCTCTTTGTTTGGTTCGATGCAGCAAACACCTGAAGCAGCAGTTAGTTCTTATGTATTTCCTTCTGGGGCAGGAATGTGGGCAGTACCTACCGCATCTGGTCAAAATATGTCTGGGGCTGGCTTCTCTGGAGATGTTGCTCCTGCTAAACCTCGTAAGTTCTGGCTAGTAGCTGATGCAGAATTAATTGTCTATGGTGCAACTGAACCCGACGCTACGGTAACAATTGGCGATCGCAAAATCAAGTTAAATTCTGATGGTACATTTCGCTTCCAGATGTCTTTCCAAGACGGAGTTATCGACTACCCTATCAAGGCAGTAGCGGTAGATGGAGAACAAACTCGTTCAATTCACATGAACTTCGAGCGCGAAACTCCTTCTCGCAACACTAATACTAAAGCAGAAGCTGTTGAAGAGTGGTTTGCTTAAACCGCTTTGCTCTTTGCTCTTTGCTCTTTGCTTAGATAAAAGCTAAGACTAGCAAAAGAAAAACTGAGGTAGGAAAAGTCCTACCTCGGTTTTCTATTTCTTTGCTTGATCGCGATAAAACTTGCTCAACTTGGCAGGGGAGATGCCCAAGTAATAGCCAGCAATAATCAGTTGATTAATTAAAGTAGTCTTAGCGACTCCTAACTTTTGCCAACGTCTACCAGAAGTAGTTACCGCAGCAGAAGTGATCGCAATTTTCCCCCGTTGTTTTAGGCGTTGAATTAATTCAAAGTCTTCCATAATTGGTAAATCGGCAAAACCACCAATCTCGACAAAGATTTGTTTGGTAATAAAAATTGCTTGATCTCCATAGGGCAGAGAAAACAAATGCGATCGCAACTTAACTAGAATTTCAACCCAACGCAGGGATTTTTCTCGACCATCTATAGCCAATTCAAATGCCCCTGCAATTACCTGAGGTTGCTTTAAAGTTTGTCTTACCAAATGATTAAAGTTGGGCGGAAGTAGGGTATCAACATGAAGGAACAACAAAATATTTCCTTGGGCGATATTTGCACCTGCATTCATCTGGGTAGATCTGCCTCCCGTAACGGTTATCACCTCAACACCAATTTCTTGGGCAATATTTACCGTATTATCTTTGCTGCCGCCGTCTACCAAAATAATTTCGAGATTAGATTTGCTTTGCAGGTTTTGTAGAGTGGATTTAATAATTCCAGCCTCATTAAGAACTGGGATAATAATGCTAATTATATTTTTGGTCATCTTTTGGAGAATGCAGGATAAATCAACTCAAAACCAGTCATCATCAAGCATTGAATATCATATTTCAACTATTTTCCTGTTTTTAATCATACTATTTGGTTTTTCAGCCACCGCAGCGGCAACAACTATTCAAGAGCGCATTCAACAATTTCCTCAATGGGACAATAAACCATCTATACAGCTTGCCAAAGGAGACTTAGAATATCCTGAGTGGATGGCAGGGACATGGAATGTATCGAGTACTCTGATTGAAAAAGTAGCTCCCCTCGCACCAGATATCGTTAGTCCTGGGTTTGAAGATAATAATGATTACATCGATCAAGCGATCGCTTTTCAAGTAAGATTTGGCAAAGAATACTATACACCACCTCAAGGATTGTTATCTGCGTTTAGATCTTCTCAACCCCAAGTAGTAGCAGATCGAGCATTTAACGGTAAAAAAATCGCCGAAGCCTATTTAGGAGAAGACAACGTATATCGGGTCAAAACCGATCCAAAAAATCCGAACCAGCAGATCGCTTTTTTAAAGGGCGATCGCAAATTGATTTCCAAAATCACTGGACGCGCTAAAGAAATACCAGACAGTGACGAATTTATGGCGACTGAAGTGACCCAACAATTATTTAGATCTCCGGAACGTTTATACCTCAATGAAGTAGAAACCACCTCCGACTATCATCTACTAGATTCGGGAAACATCGAAGCAGAACAAATTACCGCTATCTATCTTTCGCCCCAAGATCCTGATTATTTTACAGCAGGAGATCGCCCCGTGGCATTATATCGTTATCATTTATTGTTGAACACCGAACAATAAAAATCTCATTTTAGACTTAGCACAATTTAATTTTCTCAGAGTTTACTAAAAAAAATCAAGGAATAATCATCATGAATAATTTTACTGTAGAGAATCTCAACGACAATGGTTCTGGTTCTCTAAGACAAGCCGTTGAAGATGCCAATCAAACTCCTGGTGCTGACAAAATTCAATTCAATTCACACTTAGACGGTCAAGAAATTGTTTTAACTAGCGGGGAGATAGAAATTAGTGACGATTTAACGATCGCTAGTGATGATGTTGAGATTACTATTAACGGTAATCTCAACTCTCGCATTTTTACAATTGACGACTTGGATGCAGCTAATCAGTTAGATGTAACCATTGATGGGTTGACTTTGACTGGAGGCAGTTCTAATCAAGGTGGTGGTGCGATCGCTAATTCCGAAAATTTAATCATTTCCCAGAGTGAGATTGTCGATAATGAAAATACTAGTGTAGAGCCAACTGATGGTGGTGGTGCAATTAGAAATAGTGATACTGGCAAGGTAAATATCAACCATAGCTCAATTGCCAGAAATCAATCTGCTGCATTTGGCGGTGGCATCACTAATTTTGGTGAATTAAATGTAGAGTATAGTCTTGTCTTCGACAACGAAGTAACTGGTGGTGGTGGTGGTGGTATAGATAACCGTGGTAGCACAGCTAATATCACAGGTAGTTTGATTGCCAATAATACTAATAGTGTTAATCCTGCTGGTGGTTTTGGTAATGGTACTGCTGATAGTACAACAATTGTTCGAGACTCATTAATTACGGGAAATCAGGCAGTTAACGGGGCAGGCTTCTTTATTAATGCGGGAAATGTTGAGTTGTTTGATAGCTTAGTCTTAAATAATCAAGCTCAGAATAATGGTGGCGGTGCTGCTTTGGCAGCAGATGCCAACCTAGAAGTAAATAATAGCTTAATTGCCTTTAATAACTCGGAGGTAAATGGCGGTGGAATTGCTAGTGTGGGGGGCAACGTAACCCTTAACGATAGCCAAGTTTTTGGTAATGAAGCCTTCACTGGAGATGGAGGAGGAATCTTTAATGAGGATGGCTTGCTGGATTTGAATTCCAGTTCTATTCAGGCTAATCTTCCTAATAATGTTGTGGAAATATGAGATTCGGGTTTCTAAGATGCTTTGGCTAATGCTTGTTCTGAGTTTAAATCAACTGCCGAGCGTTTTGTAGGAATGTAGCCAACATAGTTACGAGCAAAATCAAGAGCGTAGATCTCTGAGTGCATTAACTGCGATCGCTTGAACTGTTGTACTCGTTGAATTGATTTTCCTTCAGGGGTGCTATCGTCATGGGTATTAATCATCTGCAGCAAAGATTCGGAAAATTGCTGTATCTTTCTTACTATTGGCAAACGGGTTTGAGAATAGTTTTTTAGAGCGAGATTTTGATGGTGACAGTAATAACTAATAAAAGCTTGACCTAAAATATCGGCATCTTGAATCGCCAGATTTAAACCTTTACCACCGGCAGGATTCATCAAATGGGCGGAGTCTCCAGCTAAAAACAAACGGTTGTTTTGCATTGTTTGGGTGGTAAAGCTGCCTATTTCTAGTACCTGTAGCTCGATAATTTCTCCTCTAGCTAACTTCCCATCTAGTTCCCCCAACCTCAATTCTAGTTCCGACCAAATACGCTCGTGCGACCATTGATTTACAGTATCTTTTTTTGGTATTTGAAGATAGTAATTCAATATATTGTCGCTTTCTAGAGTATATCCAGCAAAGCCTCTAGGATCGGTGCTATAAACTGTATTTCTATTGGCAAGATTACCTTGGACACGAATACTCAACCAAGAATAGTCAAAATTTTTGTACCGTAGTTTAAGACTAGTTTGGGGTATGGAAGCGCGAGTAATACCATGAGTACCATCACATCCCGCCACAAATTCGCAGTTGATAGTTAAAGTAGTTCCATTTTGCTGACATTTAACTGTCGCACCATCAACATGGTTATTAATTTCAACCGCTTGAGTCTCAAATAAAACTTCTCCACTCTGATGTTGCAATTTACTAATCAAATCTATCAATAATTTTTGTTGGGGATAGATGTAGTTAGTTTGATGGCGACATTTTTGGGCATAATTCAAAATAAAGCTTTGTTCAGGAGTACGAAACTCACATTGACTTTGAGCAATAGCCTCTGTGGTTAAGCGATCGCTTAAGTTGTTTTCAGTTAGAATATTTTCAGTCTGGCTATCGATCAAGCCCATATCTTGACGAGCAGATATTTGAGCCTCAGAATGTTTCTCGATCAAAATATAGGGGATGTTGTATCTTTGCAGCATATTAGCCACAATTAATCCAGCAAACCCCGCACCAATAATACAAACTTTAGTATCGATTTTTTGACTAGACATATTTATAGCCCGTTGATAGTTACTGATTATATTTAGATTGGATCAGTGTTTAATTGTTCCCACCGAAGATAGATAACGGTTAAGCAACACCTAATTTAATAGGTTATTTAGATAATATTTATGCAATTTCCTATCAAATAAACTTAATACTAAAAACAATACCTAGAGCGATCGCACCTAACAATAAACTACTTTTTAGTCCAATATTTTGAGTTCGCCAATCAGGTATACGCCACCAGACATAAGACAGGAGTAATAATTCGGCGATGGAGATTGTAGCAGCCATCTCTACTGCTTCATTTATTCCCCAGATCAAGCTACTTACACTTACTAGCAATATAGGTATGCCAATAGCCAAAACTCCTCCCTGTAGTTTTGCTTGAGGTTCAGTTTTGGTAATGGCGATCGCTCCTAGTTGGGTAACTCCAACCACGATACCTGCCAATACAGCGATCGCTATATTAGTAATTGTTGATTCTAAGGTGCGATCGATTAACTTTATTCCCCAGACGCTCACAATACTCAAACCAGTAAGAGCCAATGTTCCTACGGCAAGTTGGTTATCTAACCCTGAGCTAAGATTTGGCACTAGACTATTGGGGAAATCGGATTTTTGATCGATCGCTAGTAATGCTTCTTTGGCAGTTAGAGCATCGGGAAAACGCTGACTAGTTTTAGCATTGGTCATCTTTTCGAGCCAATTTTTGAACTGTCGATCTAATTGAGGAAATAGAGCGTTGATATTTAATTGATAGGGGTCGTCTGTAGTCATCAAATCTTGAATTTCATTGATACTTTTGTTGGATAACAGACAGACAAGAGTTACTCCTAAGCTGTATATATCTGATGCTGGAGTTGCTTTAATAATTTGTTCTGGAGCAATAAAACCTGGTGTTCCCTTAAAAACGCTACTACCAGAAAGTTCTTTTTCATTAAAACTGGCAAATCCAAAATCAATTAAATAGAGATTGAATTGTTCGTCCAAAAGAATATTTTCTGGTGTAATATCGCGATGTATGATGGGAGGATTTTGGGTTTGTAAATAAATTAATATATCAAGAATTTTTAAAGCGATCTGTTTTACTTCTGGTATGGTAGTACTGCGATCGCAATCAAGAGTGGCAGCAGATATGTATTCTTGAATTAAACAAAAGCCATCTTGGGTTTCAATCTTAGATAAGTATTTTGGTATACCAACACAATCTATTTTTTGTAATATGTTTAATTCTTGTTCATAAGTTTTATATCCCGACCAAGTCGAATCAGCTACTGCAAAGCAAAATTGCTTGATGACGATATTTTGTTTGGTGCCTAATTTTATTCCTTTCCAAGTAATTCTTCCTCCTTCTCGATTGCGTCCTAATTGCTCAGTAATTTGATATCCATATTTTTGTAGATCGGGATAGTAACTCATATTAGACTTAGGTTAAAGACTTAGAAAAAGGTACTTTCGTTAGTTTTTTAGCTGATTGAGTTTTATTTTCAAGATAATTATTTACCAAACAACAAAATTCTTATTTTTAATTCTACTAGTTTAGTTTAGATATATAGCAATCCTAAATGATTTATGAAAAACTCTCTTCTTTCTGATCTCCGTGTCCTCCGTGTCCTCTGTGGTTCATTTAAAAAACCATTTTCACGAATGACTTAGGATTGCTATATAAGAAAAATTTAGTAACTTGTAAAGTTATAACTAACTAGTAAAAATAAAATTAATGTTAAACCTAAAATAAAATTTTAGCAAAGTCTTTATGATTAAATTAAAATTGATTGCTATTATTTAACTTCTATTTTAGTGTAGTAAAATACATGGAAAAACAAGATAGAGTAAAAAAATAACTACCTTTTGGTCTGTAACAATGTTGTTAGCATAAAATTATATTTTAAAAATCAGACAATTATTAAAAATTACTACTAAGTCAACAAACTAAAAAATCACTAGTTGACAATAACAAATATAGACAAAAATATATGTCAGTTAAAAGTATATTATTAGTAGAAGATAACCCTGACGATCGCGAATTGATGAAATTAGCTTTTGCCCAGGAAAAGACTCCTCACAATTTAGTTGTTCTCTCTGATGGTATTGAAGCCTTAAATTATTTAATCGGACAAGAAAATACTAAAGGAGAATTACCTGCTTCTAATAATAATGGTAATGACGATGCTAACGCCATGCCAGCATTAATCATGTTGGATCTAAATCTACCCAAGATTAATGGAGTAGAAGTTTTACGCCGTATCCGCGCTCATCCTAAAACAAGATTATTGCCTGTAGTAATAATTAGCTCTTCAAATGAGCCACAAGACCTAATTGATAGTTATATTAATGGTTGCAATAGTTATATTCGTAAACCAATACACTTTACTCAATTGCAAAAATTTGTTAGAGAAATAAGTAGCTATTGGTTGAATATTAATCAGCTTCCCCCTGTTTTTGGAGTCCCAAATGAGTGAACTTCTGCGAGTCTTGATTGTCGAAGATTCAGAAGATGATGCCGAACTATTAGCCATTGAATTAGAGCGTGGCGGTTATAAAATAAATTACCAGAGAGTAGATACTAGAGCAGACATGGAATCTGCGTTGCAAGAGCCTTCTCCTTGGAATATTGTCCTAGCTGACTATTCCATGCCCCAGTTTAGTGCGATTGCAGCGTTAGATTTACTTAAAGAAAAAGATTTGGATTTACCATTTGTCATTGTTTCGGGCAAAATTGGTGAAGATACCGCCGTTGCAGCCATGAAAGCAGGGGCGCACGATTATCTAGTTAAAGGGAAGCTTGCTCGTCTAATTCCCGCAGTTGAAAGAGAGCTAAGGGAAGCTGTTTTAAGAAAGCAATATCGGGCTGCCCAGCAGAGATTGCGATATTTGGCTTATTACGACGGTTTAACCAACTTACCCAATAGAACCTTATTTATCGAACATCTAAGCCGTGAAATAGCCCGTCAAAGCGAGAAAAATACCGCTTATATTGATGGTACGGTTGATGATAATTTTTATAGAGGTACATTTGCAGTTTTGTTACTGAGTATCGATCGCTTTAATGATATTAAACACAGTTTGGGATATCAAATTAGCAAACAACTGTTAATTGGAGTAGCGCGCCGTCTCGAAAAGCTTTTGCAAGATAATAATTCTAATATTCTTGCCAAAATCAGCGAAAATGAATTTGCTTTACTCATTAATAATATTAAAGATCTTCAAGATATTCGCGATCGCGCTGAATCTATTTATCGTAAATTAATTGAACCTTTTCAACTCGGCAGCAGTACGGTGTGTTCTACAGTTAGTATTGGCATGGCTTTAAATAAAGGTAATCATCAAAAGCCCGAAAAACTATTACAGTCGGCAGATACTGCTATGCAATATGCCAAAGTAAACTTTGCTAAAACTTCAGTATTGTTTAATGACAAAATGCATAGCAAAGCTGTAGAAAAGTTACAGTTAGAAAATGACTTACAGCAAGCAATAAATAACAATCAGCTATTTCTAAAATATCAGCCCATAGTTTGTCTGAGAACAGGTAAGATAGCTTCTTTAGAAGCCTTAGTCAGATGGCAACATAATTCTCTAGGAACAATTCCTCCCGATAAATTTATTCCAATCTCTGAAGAAACTGGACAAATTATTGTTTTAGGTCAATGGGTATTATCAGAAGCTTGTCAGCAATTAGTCACCTGGCAGAAAACATTTGATCGTGATATGTCTTTGAATATGAGCGTTAATCTATCAAGAATTCAAATTTATCATCCCGAACTAATTCCCCAGATAGATCGACTTTTAGAAACCTTAAATTTAGAAGGAGAAAACCTTAAGTTAGAGATTACCGAAAGTACTTTAATGGAAAATAAGACTGCGGTAACTAAAGTTTTAGAAAAGCTAAAAGAGCGTAATATTAAGCTGTGCTTAGATGATTTTGGTACTGGATACTCTTCATTAAGTTATCTACGTTATTTGCCTGTAGATACAGTTAAAATAGACCGTTCTTTTATTGCCCCTGAAATCAACAATACTAATTACGATATTATCAAGGCAATTATTAACCTTGCTCATAGTTTAGGATTAGATGTAGTAGCAGAAGGTATTGAAACCGAAAGCCAAAGAGATATTTTAAAAGGTTTAGGCTGTGAATATGGGCAAGGATATTTATTTTATTATCCACTAGATAGTAAAGATGTGCCTGATACATTTAAGCAGTAAACAATTATCAATTATCAAAACATCGCCTTAATATATTCACGACGCATAGTAGCAATAGTATCTAGAGAAATTCCTTTGGGACATACTGCAGTACATTCGCCATGATTGGAACAGTCACCAAAACCTTCAGTTGCCATTTGAGTAGTCATGTTGAGTACTCTTTGTTGGCGTTCGGGATCTCCTTGAGGAAGCAAAGCTAAGTGAGACACTTTCGCTGCGGTAAATAAAGAGGCAGAAGCATTAGGACAAGCTGCTACACAAGCTCCACAACCAATGCAACTAGCATAATCAAAAGCGCGATCGCCCGTTTCTTTGGCAATAGGTAGAGAATTTGCATCGGGTGCTGCACCTGTACTTACTGAAATATAGCCTCCCGCAGCTACAATACGATCTAGTGCAGAGCGATCGACTACCAAATCTTTAACTAAAGGAAAAGCCTTAGCTCGCCAAGGTTCGATCACAACCGTGTCTCCATCTAAGAAGCTTCTTAGGTGTAGTTGACATACAGCAGTTTGTTTTTGTTCTCCATGAGCTACCCCATTGATCATCATGCCACAAGAGCCACAAATTCCTTCACCACAGTCACTATCAAAAGCGACAGGTTCTTGGTTGTTTTTAACCAACTGCTCATTAAGAACATCTAGTAATTCGATAAACGACATACTAGGGTTAGCATTCGCTACTGTATATTCTTCTAATTTTCCTGGACTCTGGGAATCTTTTTGCCGCCAAACTTTTAAATGAATTCTCATATTGCTCGCTGATTATTAATTCTTTCTTTATTCCTGTATGATTTGATCTTTAAAGTCAATCAATAGCTGCATATTATCGATCATAAGACTTTTTAGATCTTGAGTCAGTGGTAAGACTCCGTTTGCACCAAACCATTGCTCAAAAATAGTCACATATTCAGGTCGATCATTAAGAAAACCCTGCATAAATTCAACCAAGCTGTAATTAACCACATTGAGTAACTGAGAATTATTTTCTGCCACCATACAGGCAATACCTTCGCGAGAATAGTCACCCATGATTTGATAGTTTTCAGGATTAGGACTGTTATACAACCAGCTTTCTAATAAGATACCGTCAGAAGCAAAAGCATCAATTTCTCCCTTTTGTAATGCTGCATAACCCGAAGCGCGATCTTGGAAAATAATTATTTCTGCTTCGGGTTGGGCGCGTCTGATACTTTTTTCGTTAGTAGTTTTGGAGATCGCACCAATTCGTTTACCTTTTAAAGATGCAGCATCCCAAAAATCATTACCTGTTTTGGCGAGTAATCTAGTTCCAGTAGAACTATAACTAAAGGAAAAATCAATTTCGCGATCGCGTTTCCAGGTAAAGCTACTTGCATCGCAAATAATGTCCACATCACCATCAGTTAGTTCAAGAATGCGTTCTTTAGGCTGTAGGGCGATTAATTCTAATTCGAGATCTCGTTCTAATTCTGTCTCTAATTGCTTGAGGATCAAATTTAGAATATCAACTGAGTAACCAACTAACTCGCCATCTTCATTACGATAAGCAAAAGGCAAAGCATCTTTACTAGTGCCTGCAATAAATTTACCAGTGCGATCAATCTTTTCTAAAACTGTTTCGGCGATTGCACTAGAACTAGGCAAAATCAATAATCCAAAACTTAAAAGCGAAATCGCCGCTGTTTTTGCCCACAAATACTGCAACATATATATTTTCTAGCTTTATTTTTAAATTTGATACCGTATTACGTCAAAAAAACTAAATTGACCAGTTTTCTAAGTGTTATTTAACAATTTTCTAAAAAATACTATTATTTTTGAATAACTAACGAAAATAAAATTGTGACTCGAATATTTTTAGCGATCGCTGCGGCTTTAGGTGGTATTTCAGTAATATTAGGGGCTTTTGCTAGTCATGCCCTAAAAGATCGATTGAGCGAACGTGCTTTAGAAATCTGGGAAACTGGAACAAAATATCAGATGTATCATGCTCTAGCTTTAATTTTAGTCGCATTGCTATTAAATAGTTTATCTAGTAATCCAAGATTTTTGATAATTGCGGGATATGCTTTTATCACGGGAGTAGTTTTGTTTTCTGGGAGTTTGTATGCCCTAAGTCTTAGTGGAATTAAAATACTCGGTGCGGTTACTCCTTTGGGTGGGGTGGCATTGATCACAGGCTGGATCTGCTTGGCGATCGCAGCATTGAACATAAAATAAAGACCGATTAAAGTTAAAACCAATTTAAGAGATGATTATGAGCTAATTTTACCTAAAATAGCAGTAAAATCTTATTTAATGGTCAAAAAACACAGCTTAAAGCTATTTATTACCAATAGAGAAACAATTATAATTTAAATTTATTATGCGTATTGCTCTTTTCACTGAAACGTTTTTGCCAAAAGTTGATGGCATTGTGACTCGCTTGCGCCATACTATCGAACATTTAGAACGCAACGGCGATCGCGTTTTGGTAGTTGCCCCCGAAGGTGGTTTGACAGAGTACAAAGGAGCAAAAGTATATGGTGTCCCAGGGATGCCATTGCCGTTATATCCAGAGTTAAAATTGGCATTACCGCCTATTGGTACAAAAAATGCGATCGAGGAGTTCCAGCCAGATTTAATTCATGTGGTCAACCCAGCGTTTTTGGGTGTAGGAGGTATTTATTATGCCAAAACGATGAATATACCCTTGGTGGCTTCTTATCATACTCATTTGCCCCAATATCTCCAGCATTATGGCTTGGGGGCATTAGAAGGATTATTGTGGGAACTACTAAAAGCTGCCCACAACAAAGCCCAACTAAATCTTTGTACCTCTAGCGCGATGGTCAAAGAGTTAGAAAAACACGGTATCGAAAGAGTAGACTTATGGCAGAGGGGAGTAGATACGGAAATGTTTCAACCCCATTTAGCTTCAGCACAAATGCGATCGCGACTATCTCAAGGAAATCCTGAAGATCCTTTATTACTCTATGTTGGTAGAGTCTCGGCAGAAAAACAAATCGACCAAATTAAACCCGTACTCGAAGCTATACCCAACGCTCGCTTGGCAATTGTGGGTGATGGTCCCAACAGAGAAGCCCTAGAAGCCCATTTTGCAGGGACAAAAACTAATTTTGTCGGTTATCTCCAAGGATTAGAATTAGCATCGGCTTTTGCTTCGGCTGACGCTTTTGTCTTCCCTTCCCGCACCGAAACATTAGGCTTAGTCTTGTTAGAGGCGATGGCTGCGGGTTGTCCTGTAGTAGCTGCTAGATCTGGTGGCATTCCTGATATTGTGACAGATGGTGTCAATGGTTATTTATTTGAACCAGACGATCCTAATGGTGCAATTACCGCTACCAAGTCTTTATTAGAGGCTAAAGAGATTAGAGAAGAATTACGCAGCAATGCTCGTAATGAAGCGGAACAATGGGGATGGGCTGCTGCAACCAGACAGTTACAGAGTTATTATCGTGGTGTGTTGAGTGCCAGTTGCAATTTTTCTTCGGCGGCATAATCGAGGAAGCAGGAAGTCAACCGCAAAAACCCAACAATTAGTTTTTGCTGAAGTTAGAGAAATTTTTCTACACTAGATAATGAAATAATCAGCAGCATTTTAAGATAAATATGACAGATAATATTGCACGCGATCGCTTTCAAGCAGCTTACGAAAATCGCTATACTTGGGATAGTAACTTCCCTGGCTACACTACCAAGCTAGAATTAAAACAAGGCGGCGAAGTCTATACTGCCAACATCAAGGTTAATAGCGATCTAGAGGTAGAAGTAACTGGCATTGAAGATGAAAAAGTATCTGAAAGTGTCTACAACCACATGAGAGATGTGATCACTCATCGTAAACGCAATACCTTTGAAAAAGCTCATGGTAAAAGCAGCTTTACTCTAGGAGAAGAAGATGCTTCTGGCGCAGTAGAAATACTCGTCAAGGGCGACTCTATGGGTTCTAACTACAAAATTCGCGGTACAGAAATCTGTCAGGTAAGCCGTGTGATGGGACCCATGGCGTTTGTAATTAACACCAACGAAAGTCTCGATACTGGAGAAGGCTATATTTCTACTGGCTACAATGCCATTTTCCGCGATTCCAAAACCGACGACCTCAAGGCAAAACGAGAGTTTGAAGAAAGCTACGAAAAGCTAGGTAATTATTATGTTCCCAAGCATCAGGTAATCGATTCTATAGATCCAGGTGGCGACAAAATTACTACAGAATTTGTTTTCTCCGAAACTAAATTATTAGAACCTGCTACAGTAGCTTAATCAGAAACAATCGATCGCCCAAATTACAAATTACCGAGTCTAATAATAGTAGTATTAAATAAATAAATCAAATCAACTATGGCATTAGCATTAACTACAGATAATGTAGAAACCGTCTTAGATGAATTACGTCCCTATTTGATGGCTGACGGCGGTAACGTCGAACTAGCTGAAATTGAAGGACCAATTGTCAAATTACGACTACAAGGGGCTTGTGGTTCTTGCCCCAGTTCGGCGATGACCCTAAAAATGGGAATTGAACGTCGTTTACGAGAAAAAATTCCAGAAATCGTTGAAGTAGAACAAGTAGTTTAATATTACTTTGTTAAAAAAAGCTTTAAGCTCTAAAACTTTAGGCTTTATGGTTTACTCTAGTCAGTTTCCGTCTTATCCCAGGGCGGAAACTTATTTTTTAGCATTAATTAGCATAGAAGTAATACCAGTTCTTAAAAGTAACAAGAGACTTAGTATGAAAACAAGGGAATAGGGAATAGGGAATAGATAAATCAGGGATTCCCCATTTTTTTTGATTAATAAATGAGTAAATTATTTATTAAGTAAGTTTCGAGAAATTGTATAACCAGGATTATTAACTTTCAGGCGAACTCAGGTTATTCAACTCAGCGAAAACTAAATTAACTTGTTTGATAAGAGAGTTAGACAAACCATTAAGATCAATTTCTCTTTGTCTAGGAGAACGTATCTCTGAAGCAAATGAGATCAAGACTTCTGGGTTATTGCTGTTGACAATTTCTGCCAGGTAATTAAGTCTTGATCGCGGATTGTGACACAATTTGTCATAATTAAAAAAGTTAATCTTCCCTACATTTTCTTGCAGTAAATATTGATAACTCGCTAACCAATATTCCAGCCAAAAAGCTAAAGATTTAGGATCTTGTGATTCGCGCCTGTCGTACCAACCTGCAAAATCTATGGGGCGTAAATTTTGTCCAAAATCATAATGACCGATCGCTCTCATGTATTCTGAAGCAAAAGGATCGTCGGCATGAATTTGTAAGAAATTGAGATGTTGCTGTAGCAAAGAACTAGCATGGTGCAGTGGATCTCGGAAGGGAACGATAATAGTTGAGTCGGGATAAAGTCGGCGTAAAAGCTTGGTGCGGGCAATATTAGCGTTATTTTTGGAAACGTAACGAGTCAAAGTTGTGGAGTTTTGACGACGTAACCAAATAATTTTTCGCAGATGAGCATCAAAAAATTGTTTAAAGTTCTCATTTTCTTCATATTCCCAAGGAATCAAGCGATCGCGATGATAATGTCGCTGCCAGAAAGTCTTCCATACTACTTCTTCTAGTGCTTCGTGGCTGTCAGGATTAATCTGCATCCCATCACCGTGGGCGCGTTCGGTAGATTTTACCTGGCGTTGAAAAATCTGGGAAAAGCGATTCCACATACAGGGAATCATCACAAAAGGCAGATCGCGGTAACAGTGGGCTGCAAACTCAGGAGAACTGGCACAACATTCTAAAAGTAAAGTCGTTCCTGCCCTAGGCAAGGCAGTGATAAATACGGGTCGTTCATTTTTACAGTTGACAAGCTGTTTGGAGAATAGACGATCTTCAAAATCTGCTAAAGATACCTGGGCATGATAGGTATTAAAAGCTACCTGATGTAAAGTACGGTCTAGGGGTGAATAACTGCTAGTTTGGACAGTATCACTTTTCTGATTAGGTTTAAGATACAAAATTGCGATCGCCAAAATACTGCTGACAATCAAAAATGCAGGAGAAACAGTTGTAGCCAATACAGCATCTAGAGAAAGTAGCCCCAAGCGATCGCCTAACCATAAGATTACCATAGGGATTAAAAGCGCGATCGCGCCACTTAATGCCAAGATAAAAAATAGTCCAAATAACCTTTTGGAGTTTTTTTGTAGCTTTGACTCTTTTTGCTCATCACTCAAGCGAGAAGAACCAATAATTTTCATCGAGTGGAGGGCGATACGGACAACATTGTGACTCTTTTTGGTCACGCCCAATAGCTGCAGCAAAACCACAAAACCCACTACCAGTATGATCGCCCCAACCCACTGACTCATACTTGTTCCCCTTCTCTTTCTGGGATATCTTGACTAGCATTACTAGCAGCCTGTTTACGTTTTTTGATTAGTCGCTTCATCGGATACCAAAGAAAACCAAATAAGGCAGCGATCACCCCGACGATGATTGCTAATAAAGCTCCTAAAGCTGCAATACCTGTACCTGGACCAACATAAGCCATTGCAGGTTGCTGAACAAAAACAACTAGCAACAGCACGCAGATAGCAATACTAATTAAAGATGAGGTTTTGAATTTCATTTTGGACTAAGATATAAATTTTATTTGCTTTTACAGATAATATGGAAGTCAAGAAAGCCTACCCGTTTTTAGCGTTAGGACGGGGGGTAAGATCTAACAGGGGTAGGTTTTAAACAAAGGGACGAGTAGGCACTTTAATTCACGTATAGAAACCATTTGACATCTTTGAATATAATAAGCGAAAATTCATGGTCTAGTTAGAAAACAGGTAAAAAAAAGTAATTCCTAAACTTTATTAATGATTGACTCGCAAGCAGTGAAAAACACTTGTAATGCTAGCATTGAAAGTAAAGGATTTTATTTTTATCAATCAACTAATGGTAATAGAATCAAAAGAGATTTAGCCGTAGATACTTTGGGATTTCTTTTCTTTACTCACTGTAGTAAAGCTAATTTATCCGCTATTACCGTTACCGTGTTTTCTATTTCCAAAGAAGCTTCCCTGGATTTAAAAAGCTACAAAGCTTAGTAAGCAACGCCTTTAGGCGAACACTACGGGCAATAACATCTGCGCTAGATTAGCACTGCGGATTGCAATGCCACCACTCAATCAAACCTTTAAGAGCAGCATAAAGACGATGAACTTATAGAGCAGATGTTCAATACATTTATAGACTTAAACAAATCATAAATAAAAATAGATTGATTTTCATGTATCTATAGATAGTAGATCAAAAACTTCAAAAAAATGCAGCTAGTTCTATAAAAAAGATTCATCTAACTCTCAATAATTTCTTATTAGTAGTGTTTACATATTGACTAATAGATTGAAATTGATAAAAAAGGTTTTGAAGATAGAAAAAAATAACTGAGTTTTTCATTTTTAGTGATTAGCTTGTAGCTAGACAATCTGTAAAACGAAGATGTTGAGCAACTGTAAAGATTTAGAATTATCTATGCAGTAACTATAGTCCAAGCATTGCCAAATAAAACTCATAGTAAAGCTATAGCTTTATGCCGATCACATCTCATCAATAGAGCGACATAACTTGCCTTGATTTTGCAGAAGCTACACAAAAGCACAATTGTCATAATGCTCGGCTAATAGCTCAAAACCAGCCAACAGCAAGAATAGTCTATCCTACGAAAGATATATGGCTAGGTAGAATATAAAATTTGTCAATATGTGATAAAAGATTTTTATATGAAGACTAGTAAGCTATTGTGTTAACTTATAAATGTAGACAAAAGTATAAATACTCATTCTCAGGCTTTGAATCTTAGTCCCAAAACATTTCAAATAACTTGGATTATTCAACATGATTGCAACCACAAATACTAAACAAACCAAACCTATTAGATTAACCTTACAGACTGTTGAAATTGCTTCAGACACCACAGCAATTCGCTGTCTAGATTGGGATCGAGATCGCTTTGATATTGAGTTTGGTTTACAAAACGGCACGACCTATAATTCTTTTCTTATTCGGGGTAAAAAGCTGGCTTTAGTCGATACTTCTCACGCCAAGTTTCGTCAGCTTTATCTAGATATGCTTACAGGTTTGATCGATCCTACCCAATTGGATTATCTAATTATCAGCCATACCGAACCCGATCATAGTGGTTTGGTCAAAGATATCTTAGTATTAGCACCCCAAGTTACGGTAGTCGGTGCGAAGGTGGCGATTAAGTTTCTAGAAAACATGGTGCATCAGCCGTTTAATTCCCAGATGGTGAAGAATGGAGATCGCCTAAATTTAGGGAATGGACACGAATTAGAATTTGTTTCTGCACCCAATTTACATTGGCCCGATACCATTTTTACTTACGATTATAAAACTCAGATTCTCTATACTTGCGATGCCTTTGGGATGCACTATTGCGATGAACCTACTTTTGACGAGGATTTAGAGTTAATCGAGGCAGACTTTGAATATTACTATAACTGTTTAATGAAGCCCAACGCCCGTTCGGTTTTAGGTGCTATCAAGCGGATGGCAAAGCTGGAGTTGGGTACGATCGCCACGGGACACGGACCTTTGCTACAACATCACCGTGAAGAATTAGTCAATCGCTATCAACAATGGAGTAAGGCTCAAACCAAAACCGAAACTTTCGTAGCACTGTTTTACTGCGAAAACTATGGCTACAGTGAGGATCTAGCAAGAGCGATCGCAGGTGGAATTATGAAAACGGAAGCTGCTGTAGAACTGATCGATTGGAATAATACCGAACCGCAAGAAGCCAGAGAATTAGTGGAACAAGCAGCAGGCTTAGTCATCGGAATACCCTCTCAATCAGACCCAAAAGCCAATGCTATTCTTAGTACAATTCTAGCAGCAGTAAATGGCAAACAGGCAATTGGTTTATTTGAATCTGGTGGCGGTGAAGACGAACCGATCTATCCTCTACGCAATCAGTTTCAGGAGATTGGGCTTGCCGAAGCCTTTGAACCAATTCTAGTCAAACATGCACCCGATGGCGCAACTAATCAAATCTGTGAAGAAGCTGGTACAGATTTAGGACAGTGGTTAACCCGCGACCGCACCGTCAAACAGATGAAGGCGATCGACAGTAGTTTACAAAAAGCTCTGGGTCGAATTAGCAACGGCTTATATATTATTACCGCTACTAAAGGTGAAATCTCTAGTGCCATGGTAGCATCTTGGGTAATCCAGGCTAGCTTAACTCCTTTGGGAATTGCGATCGCAGTGGCAAAAGATCGAGCAATTGAATCTTTCTTACAGATCGGCGATCGTTTTGTGTTGAACGTCTTAGAAGAAGGAAATTATCAGCATCTGATCAAGCATTTTCTCAAACGTTTTCCCCCTGGTGGCGATCGCTTTGAAGGTATCAAAACCGTACCTGCTAGCAATGGTTTGCCAATTATCGCCGAATCTCTAGCCTATGTTGAATGCGAAGTTACCAATCGTTTAGAGTGCAGCGATCATTGGATCGTTTATAGTACCGCGCAAGCTGGCAGAGTAGCCAAGCTAGATGTTTTAACAGCCGTTCACCATCGTAAGGTTGGAAATCATTATTAATGCGTGATGTGAATCAACTTTGTTCTAATTTATCAGCTAAAAGCTAATAGCTATTAGCTATTAGCTTTTTACCACTGCTTCCCCTACACCCAATTTTCATCATGCAAAAGTTTGTCGATTCATCACCAACTCCTTGGTATAAATGGCTAAACAATAATCGAGTAATTAAACTTTTGGAGTTTATCCAAGATTCTATTATTATCTCTCTCTGTATCGGTTTATTTGGCTTCATGACGCTTCAGTTAAAGGAGATGTTTGTATCTCTGCTTCCGCCTTTGAACTTTACACAAGTCACGGCTGATATTCTATTTGTGCTGATTTTAGTCGAATTATTTCGATTATTAATCATTTATCTGCAAGAACGCCGAGTGTCTATTGGTGTAGCGGTCGAAGTTTCTATCGTTTCAGTTTTAAGAGAAATTATCGTCAAAGGAATTTTAGAAATACCTTGGAGTCAGGTATTAGCCACCTGTTCTTTTTTACTAGTTTTAGCCGTTTTGTTAGTCGTTCGAGTTTGGCTACCTCCCACCTTTGAAGGCGTAGATCCAGAACAAAAAATATCCAAAAGATACAAACAAAAAGTAGAGGGAATTTAGACGCGAAACTAATCCTTTAGAGCGAATTTCCCCTACGGTAATAACCCGATCAACCATCATGAAACAAAAAACAATACAACCAACACCCATTAGAGAAAGAGACGTTCAAATAGCCGAAATTGGTATGAATACCGAAGTATTGCGATCGCGTACTTGGGATAGATTGAAGTTTGAAGTTGAATATTCCCGTCAGAAAGGCACTACTTCAAATTCTTATCTAATTCAAGCCGACAAAGTAGCTTTAATCGATCCACCAGGACAATCTTTTACGCAGATTTATCTCGAGACAATAGCACATCTTGACCTACGAAGGTTAGACTACATTATCTTGCAGCACGTTAATCCCAATCGATTAGCAACAGTGCAAATACTTGTCGGATATGCACCTCAAGCTAAAATCATCTGTTCTAAACCAGCAGTCAAAGCTCTAAAAGGTGCCTTGATGTTTCCCGCCTGGAAATCGCGGGTTTGTGTAATCAGAGACAACGATACTTTGGATTTAGGACAGGGGCATCAACTACAATTTATCACTGCGACTACTCCCCGTTGGGTCGATGGTTTGTGTACCTACGATCCGCAAACTAAAATTCTCTATACCGATAAGTTTTTTGGGGCGCATTTATGTAATGAAGCCGTTTTCGATAAGTTTTGGAAACAACTAAGTCAAGATCGCCGTTTCTATTTCGACTGTCTTCACGCAGGTCAAACCAAACAGTTAGAGGCTGCCTTAGATAAATTTATCACTTTAGATAGCAAAATATATGCTCCCGCTCATGGCTCATTGGTTAAATATAGCCTCAGTCGCTTTAGCTACGATTATCGTTCCTGGTGTCGAGAACAAACCAACCGAGAATTTAAAGTAGTTATACTCTATGCCTCAGCTTATGGCAACACTGCTACTGTTGCCAGCGCAATCGCTCGCGGCTTGATTGAGTCGGGAGTAGAAGTAGAATCAATTAACTGCGAACTAGCATCAACAGAGGAGATTACCACAGCAATTGACACCTGTGATGGTTTTATTATTGGTTCGCCCACATTAGGCGGTCATGCACCGACGCAAGTTCAAACCGCACTGGGAATTGTAATGGCTAACGCAGCAAAAACCAAGTTAGCAGGGGTATTTGGTTCTTATGGCTGGAGTGGTGAAGCGATCGCTATGTTAGAAAACAAGCTTAGAAATGCTCACTATAGCTTCGGGTTTGAACCGATCCGCGTCCGTTTTAGTCCCACTACTACCGTGTTAAAACAATGTATGCAAGCGGGGCAAAAATTTACGCAAAAACTTAAAAAAAGTAAGAGACTACGTACTCCGCGTCAGGCGATAATAGAAACTCAAATTGATCGCACCGCCCAAGCAGTCGGAAGAATCGTAGGTTCGATCTGCGTTTTAACTACCTATAACAATAATGTTCATCGCGGTGTTCTTACTTCCTGGGTATCGCAAGCAACTTTTAATCCTCCTGGGGTGATGATTGCGCTGGCTGAAGAACAAGACTTAAATTTAATCGCTAATCCTGGGGATAAATTTGCGTTGAATATTCTCAATGAAGGTAGAAGCGTCAGAAGGAACTTCTCAGCCAATCAAAGTAGTAATTCCTTTGGTAATTTGACTACCAAAACCGCTAGCAATGGTTGTTTAATCATTGAAGAAGCTTTATCTTATTTAGAATGTACTGTCGTCAGTTATTTGCCATCAGGCGAGCGCACTTTAATTTATGCAGTGGTAGAGCAGGGTGAAGTATTAGAGAAATATGGAATGACGGCAATTCAACATCGTAAGTCTGGAAGTCATTATTGACATTATCCGATTTTCCTAGTGATGGCAAACGAGTAAAAAAATCTCTTTCTACTCGGACTCATATCTGTGATTGTGGTATTTCAGTTCTTGATCGTGATGATCGTGATTATGCAGCGTCATTAAACATACTCAAAAAAGCTATCCAAGGGCATGGAGAAAGTTAGCCTAAGTACTTGGTGTGCCTCTATTATGGTTGGTGGTAGCATAGCATCGTCAAAGTAAGTTGAATCGCTGAACCAAGAATCCTACGAATGCCAGCGTTTAGCGGAGTCGTGCTGAGTGTTAATTTATTCTGCTGATGTAAATACTTGGGTATATTCTGGTGATAGACGCTGTACTTCGCCCACCACGCCAACGATACCTGGTTCGACATAGTTAATATATTCCCAAACTATCTTACCCTGGGGATCTATTTCTAGACCTCTACCCGACATCGACTCAGTAATCAACAAATTGCCGTTGGGTTGCCACTGATGTTTCCCCATTACCCTGGTATAAAACTTTTGATCTTGGCTGCCTTCAAAGAATACTTGGTGGCTATTATCCTTGGCTGAAATAATCGTAATTTTACTTTTGCGTTCTGGTTCGCTGGCATTATTGTTATCAAATACCGAGATCGTATCACCGTCAATAAAATCTGGATCGTGTTGTCGTATGAATTGACCTATAGAAATAAACTTAATTTTTTCACTCTCAATGTTAAAGACAAACACTGTATTAATGTTACGCAGAGATACCATTACATCTCCTGGCTGAAAAAAACCAGGCTGCATTTGCTCAGAAAAAGGTTCGATATCATTAAGGTGTAGAATATCAGTATTACCTAATAGGCGATCGTCTCCAACAATAGTAGTATTTTCATTATTGAGGCTGCCCAGATAAAGTAGCCCTGTATAGCCATTTTGACGAAGGATATCAGCAACATACCACTCCCGCAAAATCTTACCTTCTGGACTGATTTCTAAAATTGTTTCTTCATAAAAAGGTGGTTTTAAATTGGGTAAGCGAGCCACTTTTTTGGTCTGATATCTTGTCCCCGATACCCATAAGTTACCATCATCGTGTTGATGAACTGAATGATGGGTTAGATAGGGCAAACGCCAAACAACTTCACTATGGCGATCGATACGAACTAAACCTTTGCTTTCAAAATTAAATACCAGATCGCCATTTTTCATTACTACCGCACCGTGAATATTAGTGCCTGGCTTAGACTTAGGGATTATTTTTGGAGGTAAATGCTGAGGATTAGACCACATTTCAAACCAGTCAATATCCCACTGGTGAACCGTCTTACCATCAAGATCGATAATTTTGGCTAAGATATTGCGATCGCTTGTCATTTCCGTTACTAAAGATAATCCTGGCTGAGTCTGGCTAAGATTCTTAATAGCTTCGATGGGCTTTTTATTAGTACGGATATAAAACCAAGGAAGTTCTTCTGATTGTTCTTGACGAATTTCCGTCCATCCTTTGACAGCCTCAGTATAAAGTTGATAAGGAAAAAGCTTGAACTCCCTAGCCAAATAACCGCCATTAAAAACCAAAAAGACGCTGGAGAAAATAAAAAATATTAAACTAAATTTTGACGAATTCATCTAGGATGTGTCAGGTGCTTGAGTACTGATTCTAATTGTTGGGTATGTTACCTAAGTTCGCGATCCGAAAGCTAGGCTTAAGCTCAATCGCCAACAAATTTGATCGCAAATAGCGTAGCGAAGCCATGCCGTTAGGCTTATCACTATCTGAAGGTTTTTTGATCACACAAGCTACCTAACTTACCAAGATATCTTTAAGTAGTTTATCTATAGTATAAACTACTCATGAAGCTCAATCGACATCTACTTCTACTAGCAACAATATCTACATTTATATTTGCTTTACCTAGATTCTCTCAAAAAGCTTTAGCTAAAGAATGTCCTTTTGATAGTTACATCGTAATCGGCGATCAATGTCATAATATGACTTCCCAAAAATTTACACCAACAGTACATAAAACTATTTATACTTATCCCGATATAAATAGCAAGTTTGACCATTTTAATTCTCAAAGCTTATCAAAAGAATGTAGCGATTTTGGATATCAAGAAAGCGCGCAACGTCATTTTGAGAATTATCCCGAACATAAACATTTAGATAGCGACCGCGATGGTTATGCTTGCGACCATTTAATTAGACTTAGCAATGATGTTTTGAACACCGAAATTTGGCGTAAATTAGTTTACGAGAACATTCAACGAAAAAACTCGACTACAAATAAAGAATCGCTTTCTTATTTTGAAGTGATGAGAATTATTGGATTCCCTCCCAATGCAAGCACCCGTAGTAGAACTGTTTGGGAAGATCCCATCAATAATATGGCAATTAAAATCAGATTTCATGACAAAAAGATTATGGACATGAGGGGAATTGGATTTTGAAAAACTATAATCGCAATTTAGCTGACAGACAACCATGACAAAACTGAAACAAACCTGACACAGCAATATCATATCCTCAGAATATTCTATAAATCTAGTTTCTCCTAATAAGTTAAAAACTATAGCTATGGTCTTAGGTGCTATTTTTTTAAACCAATTAAAAGTAGCTTGGTCACTACTCATATCTATACTTTTTGTAGTTTTTTTA
>Ga0209303_1000043_pt1 | contig 169918 bp, 151 predicted proteins | sample SidtaG_3_FD_187449 | JGI IMG/M metagenome (GOLD analysis project Ga0209303, IMG submission 187449) | Marine algal microbial communities from Sidmouth, United Kingdom - Sidmouth_Asex1 metaG (SPAdes) (version 2) | ecosystem: Host-associated > Algae > Red algae > Unclassified | place: Sidmouth...
AGCCCGAGTGCGCCCACACGCCTGCGTTGCCCCTCCTCGACGCACCCCGGTGCGCCTTCGTCACGGCGCCTTGCCGTGCGGGCGCACTCGGGCTCTGAGCGTCACCTTATTTCCCGAACGGGCCACTAGCACCACGTCCACCATGAGGTCGCGGGGAATGGCAACACGCGCGGTGAACTCGGCGTCGATGTCCGTGGTGACCCGCTGCCCGGTGTAGAGGTGCACGGCCAAACCGCCGGCCAAGTAGAGACCCACCTGCTGCTCGAGTTCGAGCCGGTCCTGCAGCTCTGCCAGAATACGACGGAGCCCCTGCGCCAACGCCGTGTCGCGATGGAACCTCGCGCTGCGGATCACGCCAAGACGGTCGTCCATCAAGACTCCGCTAACCGGGAGTCAAGCAGTTCGCGAAATCGGGGAAGGCTGATCAGCCAGCCAAGGCGGATCATCTCGCCCGAATCGCGCAGCGCAGCGGGCTCATTAACGAAGAAGGCGTCGGCTGCACGCCTCAGGCGCGCCGATGCCTCCGCACTGCGCGGGCGAACCAGCATCGAGGCCAGTCGCAACAGGTTGGCTTCCCGCTCGTCAAGCGCGGCGGGGTGATCACCTCGTGCGACCAGCGCGCATCGGTCCAGCATCGCAGCTTCCATTGCTCGTGAGTTCAACGCCCTGCCCCCGTGCTCGTCGACCTTCAGTCTACCAATGCCCTGCAAGGTTCGATGTGTGGACCGAACTTGCCCGAACACGATGCATGGATCAGGCGAAAGCTACGAAAGTGCACCGAAGCGGCAACGAGCAGCCGCCTCGATCACAACCCGCGTCTGGCCAGCGCGATCGGATCCTGCCCTCGGACGCCCCGGGTACGCGCCGCCGCGTCGCGCTCGGCGAACCACTCGCCCAGCACCACGTCCAGCACATCGTTCACCCCCGGAAAGTAGGTCGACTCCATCTCCGCGCCCGGCACGATCCAGTTGGGGGCCCCCAGCACGCGAACCGGCATCGCCAGCTTGTCGTGCGCCATGCGGGACACGGTGGCGGCCAGGGTCATCGCGAAGCTGCCGCGCTCGGACGCCTCGGACACGATCAGCAGCCGGCCGGTCTTCTCTACCGAGGCGATCAACGGGGCGTAGTCGAACGGGACCAGGCAGCGGGCATCGATGACCTCGATATCCGTTTCGTACTGGGTTTGCAGTGTATCGGCCGCTTCCAGAACCGGGTACAACGACGGCCCGATGGTCAGGATCGTGGCTTCGCTGCCCTCGCGGCGCAGTGCGGGCTTGCCCGGCTCGATCGTGTACGACTCGACCGGCACGCCGCCGTCGACGAAGCGTTCGGTGACGTCGTACAGCCGCTGGCTCTCGAAGAACACCACCGGGTCGTCACCGGCCAGGGCGGCGGCCAGCAGGCCCTTGGCGTCAAAGGGGGTGGCCGGGTACATCACCTTCAGGCCCGGCACATGCGCGCACAGCGCCGACCAGTCCTGCGAATGCTGCGCGCCGTACTTGCTGCCGACCGAGCAGCGCAGCACCACCGGTACCCCCAGCGTGCCGCCGGACATCGCCCGCCACTTGGCCATCTGGTTCAGGATCTCGTCACCGGCCCGGCCGATGAAGTCGGCGTACATCAGCTCCACCAGCGAGCGTCCGCCCTCGAGTGCATGGCCCACCGCGGTGGCCACGATGGCCGCCTCGCTGATCGGCGAGTTGAACAGGCGCGAGTGATCGAACAGGTCCGACAAACCGCGATACACCCCGAACGCCCCGCCCCACTCGCGACATTCCTCGCCCCAGGCCAGCAGGCGACGGTCGGCGAGCATCGCATCCAGGATCGCCTCGAACAGCGCATCGCGCAGCGTGATGGCGCGCATCGGCGACAGCGCCCGACCGTCCTGGTCCAGCGCATGCCGTGCTTTCTTGGCGTTCTGCCGCACTCGGGAACAGGCGGCCAGATCCACATCGTGGCTCGGCTGGCGAGCCGCAGGCGCCGCCCCATCGGGGGCGAACATCAGCTCGCCGATCAGCAACGGCTCGGCGCGGATGTCCACCGGCGGTGCGTTCGACTCGTCGGCCACCGCCGTCACGATGCGCGTCACCAGCGCCTGCACCTCCCCGCTCAACCTCTCCAGCGCGTCGGCCCCGATCACGCCATCCTCGATCAATTCGTCGGCGTAGCGCGCGATCGCATCGTGGCCGGCCCAGGCCTTCAACTCCTCGCGGCTGCGATAGGCGTTCGCATCCGAGGTGGAGTGCCCGGACTGGCGGTAGCACTCGATGTCGAGCAGGCAGGGCCCCTCGCCTGCCAGCAGGCGGGTGCGCGCCCGCGCCACCGCATCGGCCACCGCCAGCGGCCGGGTGCCATCGACCGTCTCGGCGTGCAGCGCATCGGCCCGCACCCCGGCCCCGATGCGCGACAGCCGCTCCCAGCCCATGGTCTCGCCGATGGTCTGGCCGCCCATCGCGTAGAAGTTGTTGGTGAAGAAGAACAGCACCGGCAGGCCACCGCGCAGCGCCGCGGGCCACAGGGTGTCGAACTGCGCCATGGCGGCGAAGTTCATCGCCTCCCACACCGGGCCGCAACCGGTCGAGCCGTCACCGGCGGTGGCCACCGCGATCGCCTCGCGCGCCTGCCCGCGCATCGCCAGCGCCGCACCGGTGGCGATGCCCGCCGATGCGCCCACGATGGCATTGTTCGGCAGGCTGCCGAACGGCGGGAAGAAGGCGTGCATGCTGCCGCCCATGCCGCCGTTGAAGCCGGTGGCGCGCATCAGGATCTCGGACAGGAAGCCGAACAGCAGGAAATCGATCGCCAGCGCCTCTCCACCCGCGCCGTCATGATCGCCCAGGCAGCGCTCGACGGTGTGCAGCAGGGAGCCGTCGGCGTGCGCCGCCATGCGCGCGCGGGTGTCGTTGTCGCCCAGCGCAGCGATCGCCGCCAGCCCCTTGGCCAGGAACTCGCCATGACTGCGGTGGTTGCCGTACACATGGTCCGATGGCGCCAGCGCCAGCGCCAGCCCCACCGCCGCGCCCTCCTGACCGACCGACAGGTGTGCCGGCCCCCGGTACGGCAGCGTGATGCCCTGGTACTCGCCCTTGCCGCGCAGCGCCTGCAGCATCGATTCGAATTCGCGCACGATCAGCATGTCGCGCAACACCTTCACAAGAGTTGCATCGTCCCGCTGAGCGCGCTCCTCGGCGATCGATGCGCGGTAGGCGTACACCGGAATCGTCGGCATCGCCAGCGCCTGGCGGCCCGCGGCCAGGCGGGCGGGATCGATGTCCAGGGACTTGGGCATGCAGCGTCGCTCAGGTGTCGGAAGCGCACGACAGTAGCGGATCCGCCGGTCGCTGCGGTGACCATCCTTCGGGGCTTGCGCTGCGCACCGATGGGTGAGCCACCCCGCAACGGCACGCCACCGACTCGTGATACGGTCGAACAGGATCCGTGCCGATCGAGCCGGTATGACGCTCGGACCCCTTCACCCGCAGGAGACTCCCCCATGAGATTCATCGCACGCACGGCCCTGACGGCGCTCGCGGCAACCACGCTCGGCCTGGGCTCGCAGGCTCAGGCCCAGGACAAGCCCCACGACGGGGTGACGGTGAACCTGATGACCTTCACCGGCCCGCAGATCGCCGAGCCGCTGCAGCGTCGCGGCAAGGAGTTCGGCGAAGCCACCGGCGCCACGATCAACGTGATCACCGTGCCGTTCTCCGATCTGTACCAGAAGGTGCTGACCGACTGGCTGACCGGCACCGACTCGCTGGATGCGGCCGTGTTCGCCCCGCAGTGGTCGGTGGACTACGTGGTGCCGGGCCTGCTCGAGGACCTGTCCGATCGGGTGGCAGCGGATGACGCCCTGCAGGCGGACGACATCGCCGAGTTCTTCCGCGAGTTCTCGCAGAAGGTCGACGGCAGCACCTACATGATCACCGTCGATGGCGACTTCCACATGGTGTACTACCGCACCGATGTGGCCGAGGAGCTCGGCCTGGAAGGCCCGACCACCTGGGACGACTACCTGGCCTTCGCCGAAGCCGCGAACGGCATGGACATGAACGGCGACGGCGAGGCGGACTACGGCTCCTGCATCGCCAAGAAGCGCAACGCCCAGTCCTACTGGATGATCACCTCGATCGCCTCGGCGTGGCTGCAGTCGCAGGGCACCTCGCAGGGCGCCTTCTTCGACACCGCCGACATGACCCCGCTGACCGACAACGCAGGCTTTGCCGCCGCGCTGGAGGTCTACAAGCGCACCGGCGACTACGCCCCCAGCGACGAGATCAACCTGGACGTGGGCGACACCCGTAACCTGTTCACCCAGGGGCGCTGTGCGCTGACGCTGGACTGGGGCGACATCGGCACCCTGGCGATCGACCCCGAGAACTCCCAGGTCATCGACAAGGTCGGCGCGGTGGTGCTGCCCGGCTCCACCGAGGTGCTGGATCGCGAGAGTGGCGAGCTGGTGGCCTGCGACGACACCACCTGCCCGCACCACGTGAACGGGGTCAACCATGCACCGTTCGCCGCCTTCGGCGGCTGGTCCGGTGGGGTGAGCGCGGCCGCTGACGACGCGGTCAAGGATGCCGCCTACGCCTTCTTCAGCTACGTCAGCCAGCCCGAGCAGTCCAACGCGGACGTCACCGTCGGCGCCACCGGCTTCAACCCCTACCGCACCAGCCAGTTCGATTCGCTGGACAGCTGGATCGAGGGCGGCATGAGCGAGCGGGCGGCCGAGAACTACCTGGGCGCCATCCAGGACAGCCTGAACTCGCCCAACATGGTGCTCGACCTGCGCATCCCGCAGAACCAGCGCTACCAGCAGATCGTGCTGGACACCGCGATCGCGCGCTACCTGGCCGGCGAACTGGACACCGAGCAGACCATGGCGGCCATCACCGAAGGCTGGCAGGAGATCACCGAGGAGCTGGGCAGGCAGGAGCAGCTGACCGCCTACACGTCGACGATCGGCGCCGACTGATCGCACACGCCGCTCGAATCGCCTGATCTTCGGTCGCCCTGACGATGGCATCAGAGCGACTCGACGGCTTCTTCGACCGGAACGCGGGCCGGCTGTTCATCCTGCCCGCGGTCCTGTTGATCCTGACCTTCTCGTTGTTCCCGCTGATCATCTCGGCCTGGCTGTCGGTGTCACGCTTCAAGCTGGGGCGTGACGGCTTCACGCTGAGCTACATCGGCGAGCTGAACTTCAAGAAGCTGTTCACCGGCTCCCAGCAGTTCCACTTCCTGGGCACCTTCTCCAGCATCCCGTTCACCGGCTGGCTGATCCTGATCGTCACCGCGCTGCTGATCGGGCTGGGCATCCGGCAATGGATGCGCTCGGGCCGGCTGACGGTGCTCGGCGGCATCGGCCGACTGATCGCGTTCGGCACGATCGCCGCCCTGGCCTGGGTGTTTGCCAGCACGATGCAGGACGGACGGCTCGGTTCGCTGTCCACCACGCTGTTCTACGTGGTGGCGGGCGTCAGCCTGCAGTTCGTCATCGGGACCGGGCTTGCCTTCTTGTGCGCACAGGACATCCGCGGCCGCTCGTTCTTCCGGCTGGTGTTCTTCATTCCGCTGATGGTCACCCCGGTCGGCATCGCCTACACCTTCCGCATGCTGGCCGACATGTCGCTCGGCCCGTTCTCGCCGCTGTGGAAGGCGGCAGGCTTCGGCGACTTCTCGTGGGCGGCGGACCCGTGGACCGCCCGGCTGGTCATCGTCATCGGCGACAGCTGGCAGTGGATCCCGTTCATCTTCATCATCATGCTGGCCGCCTTCGAGAGCCAGCCGCGCGACGAGATCGAGGCGGCCGAGCTCGACGGCGCCGGCCCCTGGCGGGTGTTTCGCGACATCACCTGGCCCTCGGTGGCTCCGGTGGCGGCCACCGTGGTGCTGATCCGCATCATCGAGGCGTTCAAGATCGTGGACCTGCCCAACGTGCTGACCAACGGCGGTCCCGGCATCGCCACCGAGTCGCTCACGCTGCACGCCTTCATCGAGTGGCGGGCGCTGAACCTGGGCGGCTCGGCCGCGGTCGCCTACACGCTGCTGTTCGTCTCCACCATCGTTTGCGTGGCCTTCTTCCAGCTGGTGGTCAGGCCGATGCGCCAGGCCCGCGGACAGACCGGATGAGCGCATCAGACGAACCGATGGGGCATACGTCATGAGCGATCGACGCCTGGGCGAGATGTCGCCGCTGACCAAGATCGTGGTGTACGGGCTGCTGATCGGCTGGTCGCTGATCGTGCTGTTTCCGCTGTACTGGGTGCTGATCACCTCGGTCAAGCTGCCCGGCCAGGTCGGCGACGGTCCGGACTACCTGCCGTTCATCGACTTCACCCCCTCGCTGCACGCCTGGCGCTACATCTTCGTGGACCTGGGCAGCGACACCTTCCGCCCCTACCTGAACAGCGTGATCATCGCCGGCGCCTCCACCGTGCTGGCGATGGCCGTCGGCGCCTGCGCCGCCTACGCGCTGGCGCGGCTGCACTTCCGGCCGCGGCTGCTGTCGATCGGGCTGTTCCTGGTCTGCCTGGGGCTGGGGGTGTGGATGATCGGCTCGGGGCTGGTCGGCTGGCCGATCGCCGCGGCCAGCGGTGTGGCGATCTTCGTGATCTCGGTGCTGGCGCTGTCGCGGGTACGCTCGCCCCGCCTGGGCAACAGCGACATCCTGTTCTGGGTCATCAGCCAGCGCATCCTGCCACCGGTGGTGGCCGCCCTGCCGATCTACATCATGTTCCAGCAGATCGGCATCCTGGACACCCACCTGGCCATCATCCTGACCTACACCACGGTGAACATGCCGATCGTGGTGTGGCTCATGTACGACTTCTTCGCCGCCATCCCGATCGACATCGAGGAGTCGGCCGAGCTGGACGGGGCCTCGCGCTTTCGCATCTTTCGCGAGATGGTGCTGCCGCTGGCCAAGCCGGGGCTGGCAGCGACCTCGTTGCTGGTGCTGATCCTGTCGTGGAACGAGTACCTGCTCGCATTGTTCCTGTCGACCGCCCGCGCACAGACCATCCCGCTGCTGGTGGCGGCGCAGAACGCCACGCGGGGGCCACAGTGGTGGTACATGTCGGTGCTGATCGTGATCATGATCGTGCCGGTGGTGCTGCTGACCATCCTGCTTCAGCGCCTGATCGCCAAGGGCCTGCTGCTGGGTGCGGTCAAGGGATGAGCGCCAGCCGCCCGATCGTGCCGACCATCGCCCTCACCCGAGACCTGCCCGCATGACCGTCGTCCTGGATCGCGTCTCCAAGTCCTTCGGCCGGGTGGAAGTGCTGCGCGAGCTGGACGTGGCCACCGGCGACGGCGAGTTCCTGGTGCTGCTCGGTGCGTCCGGTTCGGGCAAGACCACCGCGCTGCGCATGATCGCAGGCCTGGAGTCGACCACCTCGGGTCGGGTGCTGATCGGCGAGCGCGATGTCACCCAGGTGCTGCCCAAGAACCGCGACGTGGCGATGGTGTTCCAGTCCTATGCGCTGTACCCGCACAAGAGCGTGGCCGAGAACATCGGCTACCCGCTGCGGGTGCGTGGCCAGTCCACCTCCGAGATCGACCGGCAGGTGAACGAAGTGGCCTCGCAGGTGCAGCTGGACAAGCTGCTGGGTCGCTACCCGCGGCAGCTGTCCGGTGGGCAGCGCCAGCGGGTCGCGCTGGCACGTGCGATGGTTCGCCGCCCGGCCGCCTTCCTGATGGACGAGCCGCTGTCCAACCTGGATGCGAAGCTGCGCGGGCACATGCGCACCGAGCTTCGGCGCATGCAGCACGACCTGGGCATCACCACGGTCTACGTCACCCACGATCAGATCGAGGCGATGACGCTGGCCGATCGGGTCGCGATCCTGGAGCAGGGCGTGCTGCAGCAGCTGGGCACCCCGCGCGAGATCTACGAGGATCCGGCCAACCTGTTCGTGGCAGGCTTCATCGGCTCACCGCCGATGAACCAGCTGCGCGGTCGTCACGAGAACGGACGCTTCGTGAACTCGGCCGGCACCATCGACACCGGCCTGCAACGCACGCTGGACTCGGTCACGCTGGGCATCCGTCCCGAGGACTGCCGCATCGTCGACGCCTCACAGGGCACCTTGACCGGCAGGCTCTACGCGCTGGAGCTGATCGGCGACCATGTGCTGGCCAGCGTCACGCTTGACGGCTCGACCCCGCAGGTGCACACCGGCAAGACCGATGCGTTCATCACCGCCGACACCTTCGCGGTGAAGATGCCCAAGGACTACAGCGCCCCGATCGATGCCCGGGTGGACATCAGCGTGGCCCGCGAGGGGATCCGGTTGTTCGCAGCGAATGGTGAACGGTTGCGGCGGTAGGGGTGCTACACCGCTTCGGTGTTCGATGCCACACTCACCGATCAGGCCGTCCCGGCCCCTCGGCCGCCCTTGACCGGAGCGCCCCACCATGCCGATGCTGACGCCGACCGATGTGCATGCCGCCGTGCGCGCGCTGCTGATCAACGAGGGCGGGGACGACCTGACCACCCAGCCTCGAGCGTCGGTCCAGGTGGACTGGGACGGCTTCATCGGAGAGACGCACGGTGGGCTGACGCGCCCGTCCTGCTCGCGCACCCGGCTGCAATACCCGCGCGGCACCACCATCCGCAACGTGCGCCAGATCTCGGCCCTGTCCGCCGAGCAGATCGGCGAGATCGCCGCCGGGCTGGAACTCGACACGCTGGAACCCGCCTGGCTGGGCGCCAACCTGGTGGTGGAAGGGATCGAGGATTTCAGTGGCCTGCCGCCCTCCTCGCGCCTGATCGCCGACGATGGCACCTCGCTGGTGATCGACATGGAGAACGCGCCCTGCCGCTTCCCGGGCGAGATCATCGAACGGCATCGCCCCGGTCACGGCAAGCGCTTTCCCAAGGTGGCGATCGGCCGACGCGGGGTCACGCTGTGGGTCGAGCGGCCCGGCCAACTGGCGATCGGCGACCGGCTTCGCCTGCACGTACCGCCGGTGGTGCGGTGGCGGGCACCGTCCGCCGCCGGTGCATCGGTGGGCTAGGGAGCCTTTGCATAATGGTCCAACTAGCGATGCTGCACGATCCGGAACACGCGGTGCTCGATCGCTTGGGCGGCATCGAGGTGCTGTCGTTGATGGCCGCCGACGCCGAGTACGGACCGGCGCTGGCCGAGCGGCTGCAGCCGGTGCGCATCGGTGTCGGCCCTGTCGAGGCGGCCATCAACACGGTGCGCACGCTGCAGGGGCTGTCGCTGCGCGACCGGTTGCCGGCGCTGGTGCTCTCGCTCGGCTCGGCCGGCTCGAACACGCTGCCACAGACCAGCGTGCACCGGATCGCCAGCGTGTCCTGGCGCGACATGGACGCCTCCCCGCTCGGCTTCGAGAAGGGCTGCACCCCGTTCCTGGATCTGCCGGCCGAACGGCGGTTGCCGCTGATTGGCCACGGCCCGGACCAAAGGCCCGGCGTGCGCCTGTCCACCGGGGCGAACGTGGTGGGCGATGCGGCCGGCTATGCGGCCATCGATGCGGACATGGTCGACATGGAAACCTTCGCGGTGCTGCGCGCCTGCGAGGCGTTCGATCTGCCGCTGGTCGGCATCCGGGCGGTGTCGGATGGGGACGCAACCTTGACCCGCTATGGCGATTGGGCGGACTGCCTGCCGCGGCTGGATGCCGGGTTGGCGGCGGCGGTCGACGAACTGGCCGCGGCGCTGGCGGGCGGTGCGCTAGCCGCCCAGCGCCAGTAGCGCGGCCAACGACAGCATCACGATGCCGATCGCTGCGTCCAGCACCTGCCAGGCGCGTGGTCGGGCAAACACCGGTTGCAGCAGTCGGGCGCCGTAGCCGAGCGAGAAGAAGAACACCAACGAGGCCAGCACCGCACCGGCGGCGAAGGCGATGCGCTGACCATCGTGGCGGCTGGACACCGAGCCGAGCATCACCACGGTGTCCAGGTAGACGTGCGGGTTGAGCCAGGTGAAGGCCAGGCAGGTGGCCAGCGCCACCCGCCACGACGGGGCGCCGCGTTCGGCCGCCTGCAGCGCCTCGCCGTCGAACCGCCACGCCGCGAGCAGCGCCCGCAACCCGTACACCACCAGGAAGGCCACCCCGCCGATGCGAAACAGCGGGTCGATCCAGGGCGCGGCGGCCACCAGCGCACCGAAACCTGCCACCCCGGCCACGATCAGCACCGCATCGGACAGCGCGCAGGTCGAGCACACCAGCAGCACGTGCTCGCCCCGCAAGCCCTGCCGCAGCACGAAGGCGTTCTGCGCACCGATCGCCAGGATCAGGCCGAGCCCGAGCAGGAAGCCCTGCAGCGCGACCGACGGATCGATGCCGGTCACGGCATCGATCACCACCGCCGCGGCAGGTTCGGCCAGGCCGCGACCGAGCGGTCGATGGTGCGATCGATCGGGGCGCGCGGCGGCACCGGCGTGCTCAGACCAGCACCGGTGCGTCGCGTCCCGGGTAGCCCGGACCGGCATCGACACCACGAGCGGCGCAGAAGGCGGCCACGTCGAAGTTGGGGCAGGTCTTCTGGGTGGTCGGAAAATCGCGGTGACCGCACACCGTCGCCGCCGGGTAGGTCTCGCGCCAGAACCGCAGCACCAGCTCCAGCGAGTCCAGCTGCGCCTCGGTGAAGGCCTCGCGCCCGATCAGGCAGACGCCCAGGCTTCGCTCGTTCTGCCCGTACACGTGCGCCCCGATCCAATAGTCCGGCCGCCCGCCCTGGATCGTGCCGTCACGCTCGATCACCCGGTGATAGCCGATGCCGTGCCAGCCGAACCCCAGGTGCATCGCATGGATGTCGCGCGTGACCACGGACGCATCGTCCGGGGTGTCCGAGCAATGCACCACCAGGTGGCGAATATCGGTGGCCTGCAGCACGCGGCAAGTCCTCGCAACGATCGACGGCCGGACAGGCTACCGCGAAGCGATCCTCACCGCTTGCGGATCTTGTATTGCGTGGGCGCGTGCGCGCGCAGCACACCGGCCGGTCGCTTGATGCCGTGCTTGGTGGCGCGACCGCTGACCCGCTTGCGCCAGGCGCGAAACGAGCCGGGCTTGAGCTCGGTGCGCATCAGCGCGATGACGTCACGCTCGGCCAGCCCATGGCTGGCGGCGATCGCCTCGAACGGGGTGCGATCCTCCCAGGCCATCTCGATCACCCGCGAGCGTTCCGCCTCGCACAGCCCGGCCGCTCGGTTCACGCGGCTCATCGCCTCGCGTTCGCCTGCCTCGACCCGCTCATCCTGTACCGCTCGCGGGCACGGCACGCTCGGGGGCCTCGAGTGGCCGGAACGGCCGGTCCGCCGGCACCAGCCCGAACCCTGCCAGCAGGCGAGCCATCGGCCCCGACGGGGGGCCGGCGGTCATCAGCGCGATGTCGGCCATGCGCTCGCGCGGATCGCTCGGTGGCACCGGCCCGATCAGCGCCAGCACGCGTCGGGCGATGGCTTCGGCCGGCTCGATCCAGTCGACCGGCCAGGGAGCAAGCTTTCTCATCTCGTGCACCAGGAAGGGGTAGTGCGTGCAACCGAGCACGATGATGTCCGTGTGCCGCGATCCTTGCTGCACGAAGCAGGGCATCAGCTCGCCACGCAACTTGTGCCGATCGATCGTCTCGCCCTGCATGTGCTGCTCGGCCAGTCGCGCCAGCCCGGTGGAGCCGACCAGCTTGACGGTGGCATCGCGCGAGAACCGCTTCACCAGGTCCAGGGTGTAGGGCCGGGTCACCGTGCCAGGGGTGGCGAGCACCGACACCAGGCCCGAGGCGGTGCGCAGGGTGGCCGGCTTGATCGGCGGCACGGTGCCCACGATCGGGATCGAGAAGCGCTCGCGCAGCGCCGGCATGATCAGCGTGCTGGCGGTGTTGCAGGCAACGATCGCCAGCTCCGGATCGTAGGCCTCCAGGCAGCGCTCGAACAGCGCCACCACACGCGGAATCAACGCCTCCTCTTCCCACTCGCCGTAGGGAAAGCCGGCATCGTCGCCGACATAGACGATGCGCCGCCCGGGCAGCATGACGCGCACCTCGCGCAGCACCGACAGGCCACCGATTCCCGAATCGAACAGCAGGATGGACATGGGCGCCCCGGCTCGACCCGTTCAGCCGCCGATGAACGACATCTCGACCTTGGGACGCAGCACGCTGACCTGCGTACGGGTCTCGGAATAGCGGTCGCGGCGATGGTTCCAGATCGATCGCAGGTGCTCGCCCAGCGCACGCTCGTCGCCGCTGCGCAGCACCGCGCGAAGATCGTGACCGGAGCCTGCGAACAGGCAGGTGAACAGGCTGCCGGTGGCCGACAGGCGGGCGCGGCTGCAATCGCCGCAGAACGGGTCGGACACCGACGAGATGATGCCGATCTCGCCGCCGCCGTCGGTGTACTCCCAGCGCTTGGCCACCTCGCCGCGGTAGTTCGCCTCGGCGGGGCGGATCGGCAGCTCGGCATCGATGATGTCGGCGATCTGACTGCTGGTGATCACGCTGGACAGGTCCCAGGCATTGCTGTTGCCCACGTCCATGAACTCGATGAAACGCAGGATCTGACCGGTGCCGTGGAAGAAGCGCGCCATGGGCAGGATGCCCTGATCGTTCAGTCCCTTCTTGACCACCATGTTGACCTTGACCGAGTCGAAGCCGGCACGCGAGGCCGCCTCGATGCCGTCCAGCACCGCCTGCACCGGCACGCCGACATCGTTCATCGCCGCGAAGGTGGCATCGTCCAGCGCATCCAGCGAGACGTTGATGCGCTGCAGGCCGGCCTGGCGCAGTGCATCGGCGCGCTCGGGCGTCAGCAGCGAGGCGTTGGTGGTCATGCTGACATCGCTGATGCCATCGATGGCCGCCACGCGGCGGATCAGGGTGTCCAGGTCGCGGCGCAGCAGCGGCTCGCCGCCGGTCAACCGGACCTTGGTGACGCCGAGCTCGGCACCGGCGCGCACCACGCGCTCGATCTCCTCGAAACTCAGCAGCTCGGACTTGGGCAGGAACCGGTAGTCCTTGCCGAACACCGACTTGGGCATGCAGTACACGCAGCGGAAGTTGCAGCGATCGGTGACCGAGATGCGCAAGTCGCGCAGCGGGCGCGACAATCGATCGACGATGCGTGTGGCCTCGGTATCGGCAGCGCTGCCCGCCTCGGCAACGTTCCGGGTGCGTTCCGTGTCCGTGTCCGTGTCCGTTTCCTGGGTGCTCACCGCTATCCGCCGCCTCGCTGGAAATACAGATCGAAATGCTTCTTGAACGCCCGCTGCTGGACAAGCGGTACCCCACGGAACAGGAACGACACCTTCGCGTAGGGAATGGCCATCAGCGCGATCCGGCGCACCTGCTGCTCGCCGACATCGATCCGCACCGTGCCCGGCGCGACCGTGCCGCTGACCGTATGCCCGACGACGGTGTAGCGGTGCTGGCCCATCGCCTTGGGCAGGATGCGAAAGAAGTCGGCGTGCGTGACGCCCATCTCGCGATGATAAGCGATGTCCGGCACGGCGACGGCATCGGCCGCGTCATGCTGCGCCGGCGCGCCCTGCGGGGAATCCATCGGCTTCAGCCTCCGGCCACCGGCGGCCAGATCGCCAGCACATCACCCTCCTTCAAGGTGCCCCGCTCGTCCCGATCCGCCTCGCAGCGAAAGTGACCGTTGACCAGCACCAGGTGCGCCAGCTCCCTGGGCACCTTGAACCGATCGATGATCTGGTTGAGCGTGGCGTCAGCGGGCACCTCGATCGGGGCGGCATTGCGGCGGGTGCCGGCCGGCAGCAGGTCCTGCAACGTGGCGTACAGCTTGAACGTGATGCCGATCGGTGCGCTGCCGGCGCTGTCCGGCGCCGCTGTCCCGTGCGCCTGGCCAGCCACGGGTGCGGCCACCTTCGACTCGCCATCGTTGCCCTGCGCCGCGACCGGGCAGGCATCCGCATCCGCGCCGCCGAGCGCGGCGGTGTCGTCCACGCCGCTCACGCGGCCGCCAGCGCGGCGTGCTGGCTCTGGACGGACGCCAGGTAGGCCTCGTTGATGCGGTTCGGCTCGGCCATCAGCACCTCCTTCCAGCGCCCCAACCGCGCACCCGTCTGGATCAGGCCGCGCAGCACGCCGACGTGCTGGGTCATGCCCAGGCTGGAGGCACCCACCAGCACATCGCCCTGGAACTGCAGGTTCAGGTACTCGAAGCGCTCGGGGTTGGACAGCTCGGCGGTATCCCCGCCCTCCACCCCCATCCACAGCCCGAACGAGGTCGAGATCAACCCGACGGTGTCGAGCACGTTCATGTTCACGGTGCCGGCGCGCGGCGTGCGGTTGCCGTTGATCATGTTGGTGGCCGCCAGCTTGCCGTGCTCGACCGCGGTCGGCTGGATCGCCTGGATCTGGTAATCGCCGGTGGACAGGTCACGCCCCTGCGCCACATCGCCCGCCGCCCACACGTCGGGGGCGCTGGTGGCCATGCACTGATCGACCACGATGCCGGCGTCCAGCTGAATGCCGCTGCCGTCCAGGAACGCGGTGTTGGCGCGCACCCCGGTGGCGCAGATGACCACGTCCGCCGCCAGGGTGTCGCCGCCGGCGGTCGAGACGCTCAGCGCACCGTCGGATTCGGCCAGCGAGGTCACGCGGGTGTCGGTCATCACGCGGATGCCGCGCTCCTCGCACCAGCGCTTGATCATGTCGCCCATCGGCGCGTTGGTCATGCGCGAGACCATGCGCTCCTCCATCTCGATCACCGTCAGCTCGACCTGTCGGGCCGCCAGCGCCTCCAGGATGATGCAGCCGATGAAGCCTGCGCCCATCAGCACCACGCGCGAGCCCTCCGAGGTGCCCTGGATGATGCGGTGCGCATCGGCCAGCGACCAGCAGTTGTGGACCGCATCGAGATCGATGCCCTCGATCGGCGGGCGCGTGGCGGTGCTGCCGGTGGCGATCAGCAGCCGGTCGTAGTCCAGCGTGTCGCCGCCCAGCAGCGTGACCCGCTTAGCATCGGTGTCGATGCCGCTGGCGCGGCCGTGGATCACATCGATACGCAAGCTCGCGTAGTGATCGGCGTTCTTTCGCAGATAGCAACCCTCGGCCTCGATGTCGCCGACCAGGAAGTACGGCAGCGCCATGCGCGAGTACGGCGGCACGCCCTCGGCGGCCAGCAACGTGATGCGGCAGGCCGGATCGAGCTTTCTCAGGTGCTCGGCGGCGGTGACCGCCGCCGGTCCTGCGCCGATGATCAGGTGGTGCATGGGCGTTGTCTCGTTTCGCGGCGATGGCTCGATTGTGGCCCAACCGCGCAAAGAATTCTTCCGCCCGCTCCCAGGCTGGAACATGCCGCCGTGGCGTACCGGTGAACCGCCGATGCCGCCCGCCCGGGAAGCGATCGGGTGCAGCGGATCGCTGAGCGGTACGCTTGGCACCCCGCCTCGCGCTCGCGGCGTGTTCACCGACGGCCCCATCACCCCGGCGGTTCGTCTGAACGACACCAGCGACACCTGGAAAGCGCGCGGCAGCGGCGTGAGTGGTTCTACCGCCAAGAGCTCCAACGCAGGGCCGGGACCGCTCTGGACGACCCTCTGGGCGAGCCGCTCGGCGCCCCGTGCCGCGTTTGCGCCCTCGACGGTGGAACCACCACCGCGCTTCGGGCCCCGCCTTGCCCGGAACACCGAGCGGCTCGTGCAGGGGGTGGCGCATTATGCAGAGGCTCCCGGTTCGTGGAGCACGACCGGGTAGCCACGCTTACGCAGGTAATCAGCGTAATACTCGTTGAGCGGCTGCCCCTTCCAGCGCTTGTTGTTTCCCATGGTACGCAGTGCGAAGGCAACGTTGTCCAGCTCCAGCTGCGTCAGCTCGCGCCGCTCGGTGATCATGTCGAACAGTTCCGGCAAGATCAGTATGTGATTGACGAGCGTGTGGAAGCTATCTGCGCACGACGGGCACACCGAGATGTTCGAGTTCGCACCGGCGTCCAGCAGCCGCTCGAAACTGGCCACTCCGTCCTCACCGTTAGCGTATGCCAGTGGCGTAAACGTGCATGCCTTGTATTATACCGAGAACCTTCAGCACGCGGTCTCGTATCGCAGCACTATATGCGGCGTCATCGTGCTGATGTCGTAGCCATCGAGTAGCCCGTTCAGCTGCTCGCCGGTGAGCGCCATAGTGCGCTCCCCCGGGCCCGGCCAGCAAAAGCGCTCCTCGGCGAGCGCCTTGTAGTAGAGGACGAATCCGTTGTCCTCCCACAGCAGGATCTTGGCCTTGTTGCGCGCCCGGTTCACGAACGCGTAGAGCGTGCCGGAGATCGGATCGTGACCGAGCTCCCACTCCACGACCGCGCTGAGCCCGCGATAGCCCTTGCGAAAATCGATGGGGTGGCGATAGAGCGCGCAGCGCACGCTCACGGGCACGAACGCGGACGAGGGCCGGGGCGGTGCCGGGACGTCGTCGCGGGCTGAATCTGGTTCGCGTCGGTCCTGAGGACGCAGGCGCCAGTAGGTGAAGCTGGGGTAGGCCAGCTCGTGGGCCTGGCAGTAGGCACGCTGGGTGAAGATGCCGCGGGCCTGAGCGTCGACGTGCGCGCGCCGATGCTGGTGGCGATCGGCGTGGGAGATGCGCTGGTCGCTGGAGTGCCGTGCCATGAGGAGGAGCCCCGCTGTAGGGTGCAAGGCGATCGTCGGCCACGCACGCGCGCGAGGGAAGACGCTGATTCGTTGGCGCTTACGATGATGGCGGGCGGCCTGTCGCGCCGACTGGTGCGCGTCGGACAGGCACTCGTGCAGCATGTGACAGGCGGGCTCGGGATGGTGACCGTTCTCTCGGCCACCTTCTTCGCCGCGATCTCGGGCTCGGCACCGGCCACGACGGCGGCGATCGGCGGGATCATGATTCCCGAAATGGAAAAAGGCGGTTGGAGCCGCAGCTTCTCGACCTCGCTGGCCACCGCATCGGGTCCGATCGGTCAGATCATCCCGCTATCGATACCGATGTTCATCTGGGGCGTGGTAGCGGCAGAGTCGATCAGCCAGCTCTTTCTGGCCGGTATCATTCCGAGGCTGCTGATCGCCTGCGGCCTGATGGGATGGTGCTGGCACATCGCTCGACGCGAGGGGATCATGGTGGACACCGCTCGCGCCACCCGCGCGGAACTCGTCAAGGACATCGCCAGGGGCAAGTGGTCGCTTGCCGCGCCGGTGGTGATCCTGGGTGGCATCTACGGTGGTGTGTTCACGCCGACCGAAGCTGCCGCGATCGGTGTGGCCTACGCGTTGGTGATCGGGCTGCTGGTGCATCGCGAGATCAAGGTGGGCGAGCTCGCGCCGCTCGTGCTGAAGTCGATGCGCACGGCCGCGATGCTCTGCTACATCATTGCCGTGGCATCCGCCTTCGGTCGGCTGATCGCGATCGACAGGATCCCGGACGAGATCGCCGGAGGGCATCCTTGCCCTCTCCTCGAACCCCTACGTCATCCTGCTGCTGCTCAACATCTCGCTGCTGTTCATCGGTGCGGTGATGGACAACGTCGCCGCGATGATCATCCTGGGCACCATCCTGACCGCACTGGGCGAATCGATCGGACTCGACCCGATCCATCTCGGCGCGATCGTTGTCATCAACTTGGCCATCGGCATGGCAACGCCACCGTTCGGCTACTCCCTGTTCGTCGATTCGGCGATCTCCGGCATTCCGATCGAGAAGCTCGTCAGGACACTCTGGCCCCTTCTCATGATCATGTTCGCCGTCCTGGCTCTCGTCACCTATGTCCCCTGGGTGACGCTGGCCCTGCCGTCGCTCATCAGGTAAGTCGAAGCCGCTCCGGCTCGACGGACCGAACCGGCCGGTTGCACGAAAGCATCGCTACATCGGAGTGGCCAGCCGTTTCGCCATCTGTACTTCAGGCCGACATGGGCGCCTATGCAACGCGCGCCACGTCCCACCCTAAAACCATGACTCCAGATGGCTCGAAACGCTGAGTTCACCGCGACATCGCAGAGACTGCGTCGTGCATCAACACCTCCCGGTGAACAAAGTCCGATTCTTGGGGGGTCCCCCGGTTCGCAGGTGAACTCAGCTCTCACTCGCGTTCGGGATCTCGTCGTGCGGGCCGTAGAACCCCACATGCATCAGGCGCGTCAGGCCTCGGGTATCGTCGTGGAAGAAGATCCGCGGAATCTGTTGGCCGCCGTTGCGCTGGACCTGGACATGTGACTCCATGAACCGGAAACCCGATTCGTCCACGCGCTGATCGATCGGCAGGGTGCGGGCACGCCGGTACTTCGGATGCTGTCTCGAGGTGTCCGACTCACTCATCGCCAAGCGCTGGCCGAGCCACACGGCGCGCGGATCCCCTGAGGTGCGCGCCCAGTCCCGAAAGTCGCCCGAGAAGCTTTGCGGTCGCACCGCATACGCCTGCATGGCGATGAAGACCTCGCAGGCCTTTCTCCCCCAGACCTCGCACTCCAGCGCGTCATCGAGTCGGTCCAGATAACGGCACGCGGACGGAGGCAGTCTGACTTTCGGAAGCGTCGAGCGCACGAAGGCTGGCACCTCGCTCGGCCGCGGCACCGGATCCGGAAGCGTCGCCCAAGTGTCGGCGGACGCCTCACCGCAACGCTCAGCAAGGGCACGCTCGGCGTGCTCGGCGCGCCCCATCAACCGATGCACCTGCTCGCCCAGCGTCGTGTTTTCGGCCGTTGCGTCCATGAGAGCATCGTCGAGCTCGCTGTGTCGCCGCTCGGCCTCGCGCAGCCGCTCCTCGAGGGCCTCGATGGCGGCCGAGTCCCCCACCGCGTCGTCATGACCCTGCCGAGTATTCTGTTCACGCTCGGCACGGTCCACGCCCACAACGTCACTTCGTCTCATTTCCACATCTCATAGTTCTCGCAACTATGCAGTCAGGTTACACGACTCAGGCCTGCCCGTAGTATAGTTATAAAAACTAATAAAGATGGAGATCGGTTCCTGCCGATGAGTTCTGACACCGACTCCCGATCGGACGCGTTCATCACGCATCTGGCCGCCGCCCTCTACCCCACGGAGCCAGATCAGGTCCGGCCCATGGCCATTCGCGTGCTCTCCGGTCTGATGATGGTGGCGCGACTCTCAGCCGACGTTCCTGCGTTCCGAGACGCGCTGGACACCGTGCTGGAGGACAAGAGCGCAACGGTCAAGGCCATAATTTTGCTGAGAAGCCATCCTAGCCACGGCATCACCGATCAGCTAGGCGACTTCGATCGGAACGTCACCTGCGTGGTGGACAAGAGGCACACGTTGATCCCCGGCCCGATGTCCTTCACCGGGCTGGAGTGCCTGCTGATGTTGCCGCGCGAATCGGACTCCCTTCGACTTGACGATCTGCGCCCGATGCTCGCCGAGCTTCGAAGCGGGGCGTGGACTGCCCAGCGCTGCGCGCGCGCCCTCACGTATCTCTTGCGACGCGAACACGGCCGCGCGAAGTTCGGAACCTGGACGCCTCCGGGACTGCTGATCGACCTGCTGATCGACCTGCTCGATCTCAGCGAGCGCAAGCTGATGCTGCCGGGCGAGGCCATGGCGCTGGCATTGGCGGACATGCCCACAGGCGTCGCTTCGATCGACTGCAGCGTGGAGGCCACCGACACCGGCTTCCTCCTCGTACGGCTCTACTACCTGCTCGGGCACCAGGGCACCGTCCGAGTCGTCGATCCGGATGCGCTCTCAACCGCGCCTCAGGGCGATGCCTGCCTGTTCATTCCGGCCTTCGGCGGCCGGTGGAGTGACAACGTGCTGGGCTATCAACCCCATCCGCTGATGCGTGCCCGATCGGGTCCCGGTGTACTCAAGTCCGAAGGCGTCGAGCTGCGCCGGATCGCGCACCGGGACATCCCGGCCGTCGTCTGCGTCCCGGCCGGTCTGCTCTTCCAGGGCGGCGATCCGACCCGGCTCCGAAAGGAGTTGGTCGATACCAGCCGTTTGCGCACCGTGATCGAGCTGCCGTCGAACGTGTTTCCCGGCGCGGGCATCGCATCGGCAATCGTCGTGTTGGGGCCGCCCCGCGACACCTCAAGGGAGGTGACCCTGATCGACGTCGCACCGATGCTTCGAGGTGGCTGGCATCCCGATCGCTGGGTGCGGGCCCGACAGGCGATCGTCGCCGCGCTCGATCAGACCGGTGTCCAGGACGCCGAGCTGCCGCCGACGGTGATCGTGGTCACGCCCGGGGAACTGAAAGCGGCGGACTACATCCTGACCAGTGCCCGTCACCGCTCGAGTCCGCTGCTGGAATGGCTGAACGAGCGGAGGACCGTGCCGCTGGACAGTCTGGTGACCATCACGAGACCGCCCGCCGTGTCGAAGACCGCAGACGACCTGTCCGAGCGGACGATCGACTACACCGAGGCGGTGCTCGCCGACTTCGACGAGGCCGACCGGCTGGACACCGACGGTGGCAGACGGCACAGCACCGGAACCGACGACCGGGAGCGCATCGACCGGATGGCGCTGAGGCCGAACGACATCCTGCTCGCGTCCCGAAGCGACGTGGGCATGGCTGCGCTGGTCCCCGACACAGTCGGTCTGCGCCATATCCCGGGCCAGACCATGGTCAGGCTCCGTCTGAAGGAGGACGTGCAGGGGATCAATGCGCCCGTTCTGCTGCGCTACCTGAGATCTCCGAGCGTGCTGGCCCACTTGCGCGCCCGAGCCGGTGGCAGTGCGGTCAAGGCGTTGAAGGCGGATGACATCAGGAATCTGCCAGTGCCCTTGTTCAGCGAAAGCGAGCGCAAGACCCTGTCGGCCCACGACGACGGGATCGTCGAGGCGTCCAAGGCCGTCGAGGAGTACCGGCAGAAGATGAATGATCTGCGCGACAGATCGCTGCAGGCGATCGGCAACGGAAGTCAACGCAGCTAGCCCGAACGATTCTTGTGTACGCTGATCTTCGGAACGGCTTGCCATACCCGTTCCGTGCATGCGATCGGGCAAATCGCTCCGGCGCGGCGCGACACGGGTTCGCGCCACACGAGTGCGGCACCCGATGCGCCGGGCATCGGAATGCCATCAAGGGTTGCCCGACTCGCTCGGATGCGCCGCCACGTGGCCGGAAGCACGGCCGGGATGTTCGCCCGGCACGTGCACGTCCCGGCACCGATTCCGCACCGGACCGCTTGATCGAAACCGCAACTTGTGGGATCAATGGACGGAACCACGACTTGGCGACACGACGGAACGGTCCAGTTCATGGACATCGATTCCGGCTCGCGACGCCTCGACGTCCCGCCCTTTTCGACCCGGAGCGTAGTAATCCCATGTGCGAATCCCTTCGTGCCCGCCGAACCCGATTCATGGCTCGGTCGTCGACCGCGGGTGCATTGCTGCTCGTCGCCGGATCCGTTCTGGCGGACGGAACCCTGGTGGTCTCGAACTGGGACGGCTACATGCCCGAGGACCTGCCCGATCGCTTCTCGGAGGCGAGCGGTACCGATGTCGAGATCTCCTTCCACGCCACCAACGAGGAGATCATGGGCAAGGTCGTGGCCAGTCGCGGCAAGGGCTACGACGTGCTCTTCGTGTCTTCGCCCTTCGCCGAGGCCCTGCACGAGCTCGACCTGCTCGCCCCGATCGACCGGGCGAAGATCCCGAATCTTGCGAACCTCTACCCGCAGGCCGAGGAGCTCGCCTACGACCCCGGCAACACCTTCTCGGTCCCCTACGCGTGGGGGACCACCGGGCTGTGCTACCGGAGCGATCGACTTGCCGATGCGCCGGACAGCTGGCAGGATCTGCTCGATCCCGACGAGGCGCTGGTGGGCCGGACGACGATGCTCGCGACCGATCGCTGGCTGATGGGAGCGGGGTTGCTGGCCCGGGGGTACTCCGTCAACGAGACCGACCCGGCCAGGATCGAACAGGTCCGGGACGATCTCGTGGCGACGAAGAAGACGCTGCTCGCCTACGACGACACGACGTTCTACTCCAAGCTCGTGTCCGGCGAGGCCGACCTCGTGCAGGCATGGGACGGGTGGTGCAACTACGGCATCGCCGAGAACCCGGATATCCGCTACGTCGTGCCCAAGGAAGGGTCCGATCTGTGGGTCGACACGATGGTCATCATGAAATCCTCCGACAATGTCGATGCCGCCCACGGGTTCATCGACTACGTGCTCGGTGCCGACACGGGCCAGTGGGTGGTCGAGAACATCATGTACAAGGTGCCCAACGAGGCAGCGATGAAGAACATCGATCCGGCCATGCTCGAGTCGTTCCCGAATCTGGCGATGACGCCCGACGAGCTCATGCAGGGCGAGCAGCTCAGGGACCTGGGCGAAACGCAGAAGGCCTACACGAAAGCGGTCACCGAGATCACGTCCTCGCGCTGACGCGTGACGGCACGGCACTCGTCGATCCTTCGTGCGCGCCCCGACGGCCCTGGTACTGCCCGGGCTCGCCTGGCTGGTCGTCTTCATGCTCGTGCCTTGCGGCCTGATCCTCGTCTACGCGTTCCTGGAACGCGGCACCTACGGAGGCATCGACTGGCTGTTCACGTTCGACAACTTCGTGCGTGGCGTCGAGCCGCTGTACGTCTCGATCCTGATCGACTCGGCGCTGATCGCGGGCGCCGCGACCGTCGTGGCACTGCTGCTGGGCTACCCGGCGGCCTGGGGCATCGCGCGCGCCGCCCCGCGCTGGCAGACGCGTCTGCTCGTGCTGGTGATGTTGCCGTTCTGGAGCAATTACCTGATCCGCACCTATGCCTGGATCGTGCTGCTGAACCGTGAGGGGCTGATCAGCCACGGCCTCGTCGATCTCGGCGTCATCGATGCGCCCGTGTCGCTGCTGTACACCGCGCCGAGCGTGGTGGTCGGACTCGTCTACAACTATCTGCCGTTCGTCGTCCTGTCGATCTACGCCTCGTTGCAACGACTCGACCCGAGCGTGCTGGAGGCGTCCGAGGACCTCGGTGCGCCACCCTGGCGGACCTTTCTCAGGGTGGTGCTGCCGCTGACGATGCCGGGGGTGGCTGCGGGCGCCGTGTTCGTCTTCGTGCTGTCGATAGGCAACTTCATCACCCCGGACCTGCTCGGGGGCGGACGCGTCGTCATGGTGGGCAACCTCATCTACGACCAGTTCCTGTCCGCGCGCGACTGGCCGTTCGGGGCGGCGCTCTCGCTCGCGCTGATCGCGATCATGATGGGCCTGCTGTTCGCGCAGGCGGTGGCGACCAACCGTGGCCGCTGAGCGCCCCGCAGGCACCCGCGGCGCTCTCGCGACGAGACTCTGGCTCGGCGTCGTCCTGTGCTTCCTCTACTGCCCGATCCTCGTGCTGATGGCCCTGAGCTTCAATCGCGCAGGCCTGCCCACGGTGTGGAGCGGCTTCGGGCTGAACTGGTACGCCGAGCTCGTCGACAGTCCGGAGATCCTGTCGGCGGCGCGCAACACGCTGGTGGTGGCGGTGGCATCGACGCTGATCGCCACGGCGCTCGGCACGATGCTGGCGCTCGGGGTCGCCCGACGCCCACCGTCGAGTGCGCTCGACGCGTTGCTGTTCGCCCCGATGATCATCCCGGACATCGTGCTCGCGATCGCGCTGCTGTCGTTCTACTCGCTGCTGAACGTCACGCTCGGGCTGCACTCGATCATCGCCTCCCACGTCGTGTTCAACATCGCGTTCGTGTGCGCGGTGGTGCGTACCCGGCTCAAGCATTTCGACTTCGCGGTGCTGGAGGCTTCCGAGGACCTCGGGGCAAGTCGCTTCACCACGTTCCGGCGCGTGACGCTGCCGATGATCCTGCCCGGCGTGCTCGCGGGTGCCATGCTCGCGTTCACGCTGTCGGTGGACGAGTTCATCATCGCGTTCTTCGTCGCAGGCCCCGGGGAGAGCTCGACGACGCTGCCGATGCGGATCTACTCGATGATCCGCTTCGGGGTGACACCCGAGATCAACGCGATGGCGACGATCGTGATGCTGTTCAGCTTCACCCTCGTGCTGCTCTCCCAGCGTCTGGATCGGTCGGCGACGCTTCCCGATGACTGATTCCATGCCTGTGGTACGCCTGGACGGCGTCACGCGCCGCTTCGGTTCGGTCGTGGCCGTCGACGACATCGATCTCGATCTCGACGCCGGCGAGTTCTTCGCGCTGCTAGGCCCCTCGGGCTGCGGCAAGACCACCCTGCTGCGCCTGATCGCGGGCTTCGAGCACCCCGATAGCGGGGCCGTGCTGATCGATGGGGTGGATGTCACCGCGCGGCGTCCCGGCAAGCGGCCCGTGAACCTCATGTTCCAGTCCTACGCGCTGTTTCCCCACATGAGCGTGCGCGCCAACGTCGCCTACGGCCTCGAGATGGAGCGCGTCGCTCGGGACGAGTTGCACCATCGCGTCGACGCGGTCCTGGAGCTGACCGAACTCGGCGAGTTGGCGCGCCGCCGCCCCCACCAGCTCTCGGGCGGACAGCGCCAGCGCGTCGCGCTAGCCCGGGCGCTCGTCAAGCGCCCCCGGGTGCTGCTGCTCGACGAGCCGCTCGGCGCGCTCGATCGCAAGCTTCGCGAGCAGATGCAGTCCGAGCTCAAGCGCCTCCAGCACGAGCTGGGCATCACCTTCGTCGTCGTCACCCACGACCAGGACGAGGCCATCGGGCTCGCCGACCGCATCGCGCTCATGCAATCGGGCCGGATCGTGCAGCTGGACACGCCCGAGGGGCTCTACGAGCGTCCGGCGACACGCTTCGTCGCCGACTTCGTCGGCCGCTCCAACTTCCTGGCGGGTCGTCTCGAGGTCGACCGTCTCGTGACGCGAGATCATGGCGCGCTGCCCGTGCACGGACCCGACGCCGTGCCGGGTGCCGGCGATGCCTGGCTCTGCGTGCGTCCGGAGCACGTCCTGATCGCGCCGCCCGAGGGCGCCGTGCCGGCAGAGCACGCCTCGGTCGCCGGCACCGTGCTCGAGACGATCTATCGCGGGGGCGATCTCGAGTTGCGTGTCGACGTCGCGGGCATCGACGGTGCCCTGCTGGCCCGTCTGCCGGCCTGGAGCCGCGATGCGGCCCTGCACGCCCCCGGCACTCGGGTCGCCTGCCGCTGGCCGATAGATCATGCCCGGGTACTCACCCGCTGACCCCGAACGAACCGCACAGGAATCCGCTCATGTCCGTCAAGGTCTTCAGCTTCTTCCCCGAAGCCGCGTTCGGCCCCGCGCTGAACTCGGTCGGCATCGCCCAGGCGATCGAATCCCTTGGTCACAAGGCGGTGTTCCTGTCCGATCCAGGCTTCGTCTCCGTGTACGAGGGCTACGGCTTCGAGACCCACCCGGTCAACCTGTCCGAACCGATGCCCGCGGAGGAGATGGCGAAATTCTGGGAAGACTTCATCAACGGCCACATCCCCAACTTCGGCAAGGCACCCATCGATCAGCTCGACAACTACGTCAAGGACTGCTGGGAGGCGGTCGTCGACAGCGCGAAGTGGGCCGAGAAGGATCTTCCGGGCGTGCTCGAACGGATCGACCCGGACGTGCTATGCGTCGACAACGTCGTGCTGTTCCCCGCGATCAAGGCCTACGCGAATGCGCACGGCAAGCCATGGGTGCGGATCATCTCGTGCTCCGAGAACGAGATCGAGGACGATCGCATCCCGCCCCACCTGTCCGGGTGCGGCGCGGACGACACGGCGTGCCACGACGCGTTCCGAGAACGCTTCGAGCAGGTGATCGCGCCGGTGCACGCCGACTTCAACGCGTTCCTGGAACGGTGCGGGGAGGCGCCCTACCCGCTCGGCCAGTTCTTCGAGACCTCGCCGCACCTGAACCTGCTGCTGTACCCCGAACCGGTGAAGTTCGAGCGCGCCGTGCCGCTGGACCCGCCGCGGTTCCGCTACCTGGAGGGCTGCGTGCGCAGCGAGGCGGACTACGAGGTGCCCGAGTTCCCGGGTCACGAGGGCGAGCCGCTGCTCTACGTCAGCTACGGCTCCCTGGGCGCCGGCGACACGGCACTGCTCAAGCGCGTGATCGCCGCGTTGGGCACCATGAAGGTGCGCGCCCTGGTCAACGTGGGCGACTACGAAGCCGAGTACGACGCGGTGCCGGACAACGTCCGCATCGCGTCCTGGTACCCCCAGCCCTCCGTCATCCCGCAGGTCGACGCGGTGATCCACCACGGCGGCAACAACAGCTTCACCGAATGCCTGTACTTCGGCAAGCCCGCCATCATCATGGCGTACGTCTGGGACGGCCACGACAACGCCACGCGCGTGCAGGAGACCGGCCACGGCATCAAGCTCGACCGATACCGGTGGGACGAGGCGGCGCTGAAGGCCGCGATCGACACGCTGCTGACCGATACCGCCATGCACCGGCGTCTGGCCGAGACGTCCGCGCACATGCAGTCCGCCGGCGGGACGGCCAGTGCCGCGCGCCATCTCGTCGACCTGCTGGACCCCGCCTGAGACGATGACGACCCGACTCGACTCGACTGCCCCGCACCTCGCTCCCGCGATCGACTGGGACGGAGGATTCGACGACTGGGGATCGGTTCCCACGGCGCTCGCGGGCAAGCCCCGCACGTGGGGCAAGCTCATCCACAGGAATCCGGACGGCTCCTCGGAGACCGGCATCTGGCATTGCTCGCCGGGCACCTGGACGTGTCACGTCACCGCGGACGAGTTCTGCCACTTCCTGTCCGGGCGCTGCACCTACACGCACGACGGCGGCGAGGTCATCGAGGTGGTGCCGGGCACCGCCGCCTTCTTCCCGAAGGACTGGCGCGGCACCTGCGTCGTCCACGAGACCGTCCGCAAGGTCTACATGATCCGTTGAACACCCGAACGATGGACGCCGCCACCGCGCGCCACTACGTGTCGCCGCACTTCCACGCCCCGGGCGACGGGGACGTACGCCACGAGGTCACGAACCCCTCGACCCTCGCAAGCGTCGGGACGCGCCAGGTCACCGGGGCCGGCACGATCGCCCGCATCCTCGGGCTCGCCAATCGTGCGCAGCGCGACTGGGCAGCGCTCGACGCCAAGTCCCGCGCGACGTACCTGCACGCCGTCGCGCACAGCATCGACACCACCGATCCCGAGACGGCGTCGGTGCTGCTGACCTCGGAGATGGGCAAGCCCTACCCGGAGTCCGTCGGGGAGATCGCGAACTGCGGCGGCGTCTTCCGCTACTACGCCGAGATGGCCCGCGACGATGCGGGTCATGTCGCCGGGACCACGCAGGCGGGTTCGTTCCAGTACGCCGTGCACGAGCCCTACGGCGTGTCGGTGCACATCCTGCCGTTCAACTTCCCCATCCTGCTGATGTGCTGGACGGTGGCCGCCTCGCTCGCCGCCGGCAACGCGTGCGTCGTCAAGCCGGCCGAGGCGACGACCCTGTCGACGCTCGAGTTCATGCGCCACTTCGATGGCCTGCCGCCGGGCCTGGTCTGCTGTCTGCCCGGGGACGCCGACACCGCCCGGGGACTCGTCGACTCGCCCGACACCCACGCGGTGGCCTTCACCGGCAGCGTGGCGGCGGGCCGTGCCGTGGCCGAGGCCTGCGGACGCCAGCTGAAGCCCTGTCTCGTGGAGGCCGGCGGCAGCGATCCGATGATCATCACCGCGAACGCGCCGCTCGACATCGCCGCAGCCGGCTGCGTCACGGCAGCCTTCCACCTGAGCGGGCAGATCTGCACCTCGGCCGAGCGTTTCTTCGTGATGGATGCCGTGCACGATGCCTTCGTGGAGCGCTTCGTGGCACGGACCCGGGCACTGCGCGTGGGGGACGGCATGGGCCGCCACGAGATCGGACCACTGGTGTCGGAGGCCGGGCGCGACAAGGTCGCGGCGCTCGTCGACGAGGCCGTCGCCGCCGGGGCACGGATCGGCTGCGGGGGACGGATCCCCGAGGACGCGGCGCCCGGCTGGTACTACGAGCCGACGATCCTCGTCGACGTGACCCCCGACATGCGCATCATGCGGGTGGAGTGCTTCGGGCCGGTGGCGAGCGTGTGCCGGGTGGCCGACCTGAACGAGGCGATCGCGCTGGCCAACGACTCGGAGTTCGGACTTGGCGCCTCGATCTTCACCACCGACCTGGAGGAGGCCATGCGCGCGACCCGCGAGCTCGCGCACGGCATGGTATGGGTCAACAACCCGCTGATCGACAACGATGCGCTGCCCTTCGGCGGCTGGCGTCGCTCGGGGGTGGGTCGGGAGCTCGGTCGCGCCGGACTCGACGCCTTCCGCCAGTCGCGCATGGTGATCGTCGATCACGTGCCCAGGCTGCATGAGTGGTGGTACCCCTACCCCGACGAGTGGTTCCACGACACCGGAGGCCGGAAGCTGTCCTGAGCCGGACCACGACGCTCACAGGTACCAGTCGTACTCGCGGGTGAACACCTGTTTCATGAACGACTCGAACTCGATCGACTTCACCTCGACGTAGGCGTCCCAGTAGCGTTGACCGAAGTACGGCGGCAGCACCGCCGCGTCCCGCATGCGCCCCAGCGCGGTCCAGAGGGTGGCGGGCATGTCCGGGTCGGCCCGCGCGCTCGCGTTGCCGGTGGCGGGCGGACCCGGGTCGAGATGCTCGGTCAGTCCGTGGTGGGCACCCGCCAGCAGGGCCGCCATCAGTAGGTAGGGGTTGGCATCGGCCCCGGCCAGGCGGTGCTCGATGCGCCGGGCGGCGGGCCCGGAACGGGGCACGCGGAACGCAACCGATCGGTTGTTCTCGCCCCAGCTCCGGTTGGCCGGCACGAAGCTGTCCGGCGAGAAACGCCGATAGGCGTTGATGTTCGGCGCGAACAGGCCCATCGCCTCGTACGCCGTCGTCCGCAGGCCACCGATCACGTGTCGCAGCCTCGTCTCGCCACCGTCGCGGCGCTCGTCGAAGACGTTGTCGCCGGCCGGGTCGAGCAGGCTCATGTGCACGTGGAAACCGCTGCCGGCTCGATCCTCGAAGGGCTTCGACATGAACGTCGCGTCGAGCCCCCGCGTCCGGGCCACGCCCTTGATGACGCGCCGAAGCAGCGATGCGTGGTCGCACGCGAGTACCGGATCGTCGGTGTGGTGCAGGTTGATCTCGTACTGCCCGGCACCGTACTCGGCGCTCGCGGCCCCCACCGGGATGCCCTGCACCGCACAGGCGGCGTCCACGTCGGCCAGGAAGTCACCGAACTCGTCGAGCTTGGCGAAGCTCGACACGCGCGGTCCGTCGTTCACCCGCCCGCCGTGCGGCGGCGCCGGCACGCGCAGCGCCCCCGACGCGTCGCGTACGGGGTCGACGAGATAGAACTCGAGTTCGCAGGCGACCATCGGTCTCAGACCGGACTCGGCGAGCGTTTCCACGACGAGGGTCAGCACGGTACGCGGATCGCTCCACCAGCCGCCCGGTCCTTCGGGATCCCGTAGCGAGAACTGGAACTGTGCGGTCGGCACCGATGCCCAGGGGACCGGGACGAGCGTGCCGGGAATCGCCCGGCCGAGGCAGTCCGGATCGCCGTCGGAGAAACCGAGCCCTGCCACGTCGCGCGTCACGCCGCGGACATCGACCAGAGTCGACGCGGGGCAGAAGAACAGGCCCGACGCCATCACCTTGTCGAGATCCCCGATCGGGTAGCGCTTGCCGACCGCCTCGCCGTTGAGGTTGAACGTCACCGCGTCGACGAATCTCGTCGTCGGGTGAGCCTGCAGAAAAGCCCTGATCTCTTCGTTCACGCGCCGAGCCATCGGGTCGGTTCTCCCGGCATGTCGGTGCGCCGGACGGGTGTCGTGAGCGGGCGCGATCTCGGCGCCGCGCGGCTACAGGCGATCACGTAGCGCATACCAGGTCATCGCGAGCACGAGCAGGGGGTGTCGCCAGGTCACGCCGCCCGGGAACGGCGGAATCCGTAGCGACGAGAGCAGGTCGAAGTGGCCCGCCTGCCCGTCGATCGCGTCGGCCAGCACCATGCCCGCGAACGTCGCCGCGGGAACGCCATGCCCGGAGTACCCGGACGCGCTCAGCACGTTCGGCTGCAGCGCTTGAAAGCTCGCCAATCGGTTCATGGTGATGGCGAGCGTACCGCCCCAGGCGTACTCGATCCGCGTGTCCTTCAGCTGCGGGTAGGTCGCTGTCATCGCGAGACGGACCTTGGCACCGATGTTGGCCGGAAACCGGTACCCGTAGGATTCGCCGCCGCCGAAGACCAGACGGCGATCCCGGCTCAGCCGGAAGTAGTTGACCACGAATCGGCTGTCGGCGACGGCGTGGCCGTACCGGATCAGCCCCTCGGCAACGGACGGGGGCAGCGGCTCGGTGGCCGCCACGAAGTTGTTGATCGGCATGACCTGGCGCGACAGCGCGGGAATCAGGTCGCCGTGGTAGCCGTTGAGCGCAACCACGGCGAATCGGGCGCTCACGCGTGCCCGGTCGGTGACGAGCTCCACCGGATCGCCCTCGCTGATCGTGCGGACCCGACTCGATTCGTACAGGTGCACCCCGGCCTCTCGCGCCGCTCGGGCGAGCCCGAGTGCGTAGGCCAGCGGTTGCAGGTGGGCACTGCCCCGGTCCAACGTACCGCCGTGGTACGCGGGCGAACCGACGTGCTCGAGCAACCGCTCCCGGTCCAGGTACTCGATCAGGTCGTAGCCGTAGTCGCTTCTGAGCAGGTCGGCGTGCGCGAGCGCCTGTCGTGTCAGCGACGGCTTGTGACAGGCGTGGATGATGCCGGTGCCGAGATCGCAATCGATGGCGTGACGTTCCACCAAGCGGCGAACCAGCGCGACCGCCTCGAGCCCCATGTCCCAGAGCGTGTGCGCCCGGGACGCGCCGACGAGCAGTTCGAGTGCCCCCTGCGACAGACGCTGGCCGGTGCCGACGTGTCCGCCGTTCCTGCCCGAGGCTCCCCATCCCGCCCGATTGGCCTCCAGCACGGCGACCGAGTACCCCTTCTGCGCCAGGTGGAGTGCGGTCGACAGGCCGGTGTAGCCCGCGCCGACCACGCAGACGTCGTAGCGCAGCGCCCCCCGTGCGGGCGGGCACAGGTCAGGCAGGGCCAGAGCGCTTGCGTAGTAGCTGTCCGGAAAGGTGCCCGGTCGGTCGTTGGCGGTCAGGATGTCCATCGGGGTCCGTGGTCGTTCGATCGGTCCGGCAGCGTTCACGCCGTGATGATTCCACATGCGCGTTCTCGGCATGGTGATCGATCCCGGGACCCTGGGTCCACCGGGTTTCCACCTCGATCGCGTTGCCGGTCAGGCCCGTCGTCAGGCGCTGCGGGCATGTACTCGTCTCGGTGGTGTACGAGGACGCGCGTGCGAACCCGCTTGTCTTCCCAGTCAACCGCGCGACGTCGCGGGCCAACGCGCTGGTGCTGCCCTCCAAGCAGGGGTGATTGCCGGAAACGGATCCAGGCACGATCTGATGCGACGGCCAGAAGGCCAATACACGGACATGCCTTGAAGCTCATGACTTCACAGATTATCGTGGTATCGTGAAGTCAGGGTCAAGGCTCGTACCCGAGCGACACGACCCCGCTCCCTTTCTTGGCCTAAGGAATCCGCCATGCGAACCATTCTCACGACCACCCTCGCCAGCAGCGTTCTGCTGGCTCTGTCCGCCGGCACGAACGCCGTAGATCTCGCGCCGCTGAACTCCGACAGTGAACCGGATCGCATGGACTGGACGGAGCTCGAGTCGCGCTTCGGTGCCCTTCCCGACGTGCCCGAGGGCACCTCGGTCGGCGGCGTGTCCAAGACGCTCACCAACGAGTACTGGCGCTCGCTCGGCGAAGGCTACCAGAACATGGCGGACGCCAACGGTGTGGAATTCGTCTATCAGGCAGCCTCGAGCGAAGGCGATCAGCTCGGGCAACTGTCGATTGCCGAGACGCTGATCACGCAGGGCTTCGATGCCCTGCTGGTCTCCCCGCAGACCGACGCCAACCTGCAGCCGGCGGTCGAGACCGCGATGAACCAGGGTCTTCCCGTGCTCAACGTCAACGACGCAGTCATTCCCAGCGCCACGCATTATGTTGGCAACGTGCAGAAGGACAACGGGGTGCGAGCGGCCGGCTGGTTCGTCGAGAACGCCGCCGACGGCGGCAAGCTCGCCATCATCGAAGGCCAGCCGGGCGTGTTCGCCGCCGGTCAGCGTACCGCCGGCTTCACCGAGACGATCGAGGCGGCGGACGGCTTCGAGCTCGTCGCGAGCATTCCGGCCAACTGGAGTCGGGAGCTGGCGTTCAACGCCGCCGCCACCATCCTCCAGCAGCACCCCGATCTGGTCGGCTTCTACGCCAACAATGACGGCATGGCGCTCGGTGTGGTCGAGGCGGTGAAGGCGGCCGGTCTGCAGGAGCAGGTCGCGGTCATCGGCACTGACGGCATATCGGACGCCTACGCCTCGATCCGTGCCGGGGACCTGACCGGCACCATCGATTCGTTTCCGGTGCTGACGGGCGAAGTGGCCATGGAGGTCGTGCTGCGACTGCTCGCCGGTCAGGAGCTGCCACGGGTCGTCGCGACGCCGCAGGCACTCGTGACCGCCGAGAACGTCGACGATTACGCAACCGACGACATGGCGGCGCTGCGCGAGATCCTGACGGTGCAGTGAGACGTCGGCTCCCCGGTCGACGGGCCGAGTGGACGGCCTGTCCACCCGACCCCGTCCTCGATGCACCGCCGGTGCCGATCCGATGAGTGACCGTGAGCCGCCCCCGCGCCTGCGCCTGGATGCGTTGGTCAAGACCTGGCCCGGCGTGCGGGCGCTGGACGGGGTGTCGCTGAGCATCCGCCCTGGCGAGGTCTACGCGATCATCGGGGAGAACGGCGCCGGCAAGTCCACCCTGCTCAACATCCTGTCAGGCGTCATCGCGCCCGACAGCGGTCACATCGAGATCGACGGTCGAGCACTCGTCGTCCGCACCCCGCTCGACGCGCGTGCGGCGGGCATCGCGATGATCCATCAGGAGCTCAAGCACGTTCCGGAGCTGAGCGTCGCCCAGAACATGTACCTCGGTCGTCCGCTGACCTTCGCCGGCGGCCTACTGGTACATCGCCGGGCGCAGGAACGCCGCGCCGCCGAGGTGCTTGCCGACATCGATCCCTCGATCGATCCGGGCGTGCCGATCCGGACGCTCACCGTCGCCCAGCGTCAAATGGTGGAGATCGGGCGCGCGATGCTCGAGGACGCGAAGGTCATCGCGATGGACGAGCCCACCTCCAGCCTGACGCCGAGCGAGTTCGAGCGACTGGTCGTGCTGATCGAGGCCTTCGCCGCGCGTGGCGTCTCGATCATCTATGTGTCCCACAAGATGTCGGAGGTCTACCGCACCTGTTCGCGCGCCAGCGTGCTGCGCGACGGCCGCTCGGTCGGCGTGGTGTCGCTGGCCGACACGGCGGAAACCGAGCTGGTGGGGATGATGGTCGGACGCGAACTCGCCCGTGCCGAACACCGCTCGTTCGTCACCGACCGCATCCGACTGCAGGCCGACGGACTGACGCGCGGGCGCCACGTCATCGACGCCTCGCTCAGCGTGCGCCGTGGCGAGGTGCTCGGCATCTCCGGTCTGGTCGGGGCCGGGCGCACCGAGCTGCTGCGCCTGATCGCCGGCATCGACAAGCCCGACAGCGGCACCGTCCGCATCGACGGCGAGCTGGTCCGGGCGCACGACCCGCGCGCGGCGATCCGGCGCGGACTCGGTCTGCTGCCCGAGGAACGCGCCCGCGAGGGCATCGTGGCCGGGCGCTCGGTCGTGTCCAATATCGGGCTACCGTCGTTCGCCCGGTTCTCGCGGTTCGGGCTGGTGGCGCGGCGCCGGCTCACCGCCACCGCGTTCCGGTTGATGCAGGAGCTCGGACTGCGACCGCTCGACGTGGAGCGTCCGATCGGCACGCTGAGTGGCGGCAACCAGCAAAAGGCAATCATCGGCCGCTGGCTGGCGGCCTCGTCCCAGGTGCTGCTGTTCGACGAACCGACGCGCGGTATCGACGTCGGAGCGAAGGCGGAGATCTACGCCGTCATCGAGCGACTGGCCTGCGAAGGACGTGCGATCGTGGTGGTTTCCTCTGAAATGCTCGAACTGCTGCGCGTCTCCGATCGCGTGCTCGTCATGCGTGAAGGGCGCGTGGTGGCCGACCTGCCGCGCGAGCAGATCGGCGAGGAGCAGATTCTGGCCCACGCCATCCCCCGCAACGCGCACCGCGCCGCATGAACCCGGCATCGTCCTCGTTCCACCACCGGATGACATCGTCCCGATGAATCGTACCGATACCGAGAGCGCCCTTTCGCCCGCGCCACGACGTCGGGTACGCGTCAGCGTGCGCGATGCCGGCACCCTGCTCGGGCTGGTGCTGATCATCATCGTTTTCTCCAGCTTGACCCCTTCCTTCCTGACCGTTCCCAACCTGACGAACGTGCTCCAGCAGTCGTCGATCAACGCCTGCATCGCGATCGGCATGACGCTGGTGATCATCTCTGGCGGGATCGATCTGTCGGTCGGACCGACCGCGGCCCTGGCGGCGGTGGTGTCGGCCACGCTGATGGTGAACGGCGTGCCGATCAGCTTGGCCGTCCTGGCCGCGCTGGGCATCGGCATCGCGTGCGGACTGTTCAACGGCGTGCTGATCGCCTGGGCCGGACTCCAGCCCTTCATCGTCACGCTCGGCGCGCTGTCGTTGTACCGCGCCCTGGCATTGATCTTCACCGACGGCAGTCCGGTATTCGGCATCCCGGCTGAATTCCGCGCAATCACCAACGGGGAGTGGTTCGGCATCCCCACGCCGGTCGTCATCGTGGCGATCCTGGCGTTGATCGCCTGGGTCTTGCTGAACAAGACTGCGCTGGGCGAGTACATTCTCGCCGTCGGCGGCAACCAGGACGCGGCCCGCGTGGCCGGCGTCCCGGTTGCCCGCACGAAGATCACGACCTACGTGCTGTCGGGCATGCTCGCCTCGATCGCGGCGCTGATCCTGGTCGGTCGACTGGGGGCGGCGGAACCGACGTTGGGGAATCTCTGGGAGCTGGACGCGATCGCGGCGGCCGCGATCGGCGGTGCGTCATTGATGGGCGGCAAGGGCAGCATCGTCGGGACGCTGCTCGGCGCGGTGATTCTCGGCGCCCTGCGCAACGGGCTGACACTCATGAACGTGCAGGCGTTCTACCAGTTGCTCGCGACCGGCATCATCATCATCGTGGCGATGCTGATCGATCGCGCGACACGAGGGAAATGAATCGATGTCCGCCATCGTCATGAACCCCAAGGCACCAGGCGCACGCCGTCTGCTTGAACGCCACGTCCGCGCACGTCTGTCGAAGGCGCTTGACGGAGTGCGCTCATGATGAGCGCGACGCCGAGGTGTCTGCTGGCGGTCGGCAGCCTGCATCACGACCTCATGATCGACGCACCGCATCTGCCGAGACGGGGCGAGACCGTCACCGGATACCGCTGGTACCCCAAGTTCGGCGGCAAGGGCGGCAACCAGGCCGTCGCGGCGGCACGGGCCGGTTGCTCGGTGCGCATGCTCGGTGCCGTTGGCGACGACGATTTCGCAGCGCTGCTGCGGGCGACCCTTGAGCGCGAGCACATCGACACGTGTCGGGTGGCCACGCTTCCCGATCGGCCCACCGGCATGAGCGTCGCGATCTCCGATGCACAGGGCGACTACGGTGCGGTGATCGTGTCCGGCGCCAACCTGGCCATCGACGCCGGGCAGCTTGCCGACGAGGCCCTCTGGGACGGCGTCGGCTGGTTGCTGCTGCAGAACGAGGTCGAGCCCGAGCTGAATCTCGCAGCCGCGCGCGAAGCCGCCCGCCGCGCGGTGCCGGTGTGCCTGAACGCGGCGCCGGCCCGCGATCTCGACGAGGCACTGGGCGCGCTGATCGACGTGTTGATCGTGAACGCGCTCGAGGCCGGAGCGCTCTGCGGCCGGCCGGTCGACGGCGCCGCCGACGGGCTCGCCGCGGCAATGGCCCTGGCAGCAACGTTCCGCACCGTCATCGTCACGCTGGGCGGGGCGGGCGTGGTCGTTGTCACGCGAAACGCGTCCGCCCGACACTTGCCGGCGGTGCCCATCCAGGTGCACAGCACCCACGGTGCCGGCGACACGTTCACCGGCGTGCTCTGCGCGGGACTGCTGTCCGGACAGGACATCGACACGGCGGTGCGCGCCGCGAACGCGCTGGCGGCCCGGCACGTCGCCGGCGAGTCCGTCGCCTGATTGTTCCTCGCGCATGCCCCATCCATCGCCCCCTTCAACCGACCCGAGAGCACATGAACTCCGAGACCCCCCCCTCCTACGCGGCTCGCCTCAACGCGTTCAAGATCGGCGCGGAAGCGTACTGGCCCGGCAAGAACCGGATCACCGTCGGTGATCTGATCGCGCGCGCGGCTACCGTGCCCGGTCTCGACGCGGCCGACTTCAACTACCCCGATCACTTCGTGGACGATGCGCCGGGCGAGCTCAAGGCGCACCTGGACGACATCGGCGTCCGCCTGAACGGCCTGGCCATGCGCTATTACACCAATCCCGGCTTCAAGCTCGGCGCATTCACCAACCCGGACGCGAACGTGCGCCGCGAGGCGATCGACCTGACCCTCCGGGGCATCGACGCGGCCGCCGAGATGGGCGGCTCTCTGATGACGCTCTGGCTCGGCCAGGACGGCTTCGACTACTCCTTCCAGGCGAACTACGCGCGCCTTTGGGACGACACCCTGGAAGCACTGGCAGAGGTCTGCGACCACGCGCCGAACATCGACATCTCGCTCGAGTACAAGCCGAACGAGCCGCGCTCCTACTCGCTGCTGCCCGACGTCGGCGCGAACCTGCTCGCGCTGCGCGAGCTCGGTCGCGACAACACCGGTGTGACACTGGATTTCGCGCACGTGCTGTACGCGGACGAGATGCCGGCGCACGCGGCCGCCATGATCGATCGGTACTCGCGGCTGCTCGGCGTGCACCTGAACGACGGCTACGGCAAGCGCGACGACGGGCTGATGATCGGCAGCGTGCATCCGGTACAGACGGTGGAGCTGTTCGTCGAGCTGCAGCGCATCGGCTACGACGGCACGATCTACTTCGACACCTTCCCCGATCTCTCCGGACTCGACCCGGTCGAGGAGACGCATACCAACATCGAGACCGTCACGCGGCTGCGCGCCACAGCCGCGCGCTTGGCACGGCGTCCGGACCTGGCCGACGCGATCGCCCGTCAGGACGCACCGATCGGGCAGCGCATCGTGCACGGCGAGCTGTACGCACGGTAGACGCCTGCGCGTGCGCCGACGCGCTACTGACGTCGCGGCCCCACGGCGGCCATGGTCATGGCGAGATTGGCTTCGGCCGTCCCGGCGTTACGCTGTGCGATGACGACGAAGAGCGCATCGAGGATATTGAGTTGCGCGATGCGGGCGGCGGCGTTCTCCCCGAGCAGCGGCGAGCCCTGGGCCGTCGAGCAGAGCACGACATCGACGATCGAGGCGATCGGCGAATCGGCGTAGTTGGTGATGGCGATCGTGCGAGCGCCTTTCGCGTGGGCCAGCTCGAGCGGGTCCAGCACCGCCTGCGTCTTGCCTGAGTGGGAGAACGCGAGCACGACGTCGTCCGGCCCGAGTACGGCGGCCGACATCAGCATCATGTGGACATCGTCGTGCATGTTGGCGCGGATGCCGATGCGCAGAAACTTGTGGGCGGCGTCCCGCGCGATCTGCGCCGACCCGCCGATGCCGTAGAAGTCGAGATTGGCGGCGCCCTGCAGGATCGTCGCGGCCCGCTCGAACGCTGCCACATCGAGGATGGCGAGGGTCTCCTCGAGGGCCTGGATGGAGGTTCGAAACACCTTCTCGACGATCGCCCCCGGGCTGTCGTCCGGCGAGATCTCGCTGTAAAGGCCAGCGGTGTCGGAGCGGTTGTAGCCGATGAGGGCGCTGCGGAAATCACGAAAGCCGGTGAACCCCAGCTTCTTGGCAATCTTGACGATCATCGGCTCGGACACGCCGGCGTCCGAGGCGATCACCTTCAGCGACGTGTGCTCGGCGAGATCGGCACGGCCGGTGATGGAATCGACCACCCGCGCCTCCAGCGGCGTCAGGTGGGGCCTGCGCATCCTGATGCGTGCTCCGACGGCACGCGGGTCCAGCATCGGCGTCGTCATCCCGGCACTCTCAAGTATCGCGCAGGTCCGTCGATCGCTCGGCGGCACGCGCGTTCGGCACCGTCGATCGGCGGTGCGATGACGATGATACCGGTTGCGGCGGACTCGTAAGTCGTCCCGGCGGGCATCGCTGTCGGTCTCCGTTGCCCGGTGCGGCACGCACCCTGGCGGGCGTGCGTCAGCCGCGCAGCGTCGTGCCCATGATGTGACCGACGACGTCCTGGCGCGTGACCTCGTCGCGCCGCACGTGGGCCGTCACCTGCCCGCGGTGCATCACGGCGATCGTGTCGGCGCAACGAAACACGTGTTCGAGGTTGTGGCTGATGAGCAGGACGGTCAGGTCCTGCTCTCGCAACCGCTCGATGATCTGCAGGACGCGTTCGGTCTCTTCCACGCCCAGCGCCGCGGTCGGCTCGTCCATGATGATCAGGCGGGCGTTCGAGTGGATGGCGCGCCCGATCGCGAGGGCTTGTCGTTGCCCGCCCGAGAGCACGAAGGCGCTGGCGTAGGGGTTGCCGATGTTGATGCCGACACGACGCTGCAGGACATCCATGGCCTCGGCGCGCATGCGCTTCCGGTCGAGCACCGTGATCAGGCCGCCCAGGTAGGATTTCGTCAACTCCCGACCGAGAAAGAAGTTCCGGGTCAGGTCGAACGTGCCGACCAGCGCGAGGTCCTGGTAGATCGCCTCGAGACCTTGTCTGCGGGCAGCCTCGGGGTCGGAGATCACGGTCCGGAGCCCGTCGAGGAAGAGGTGCCCGGACGTGGGCTGGTGCACCCCCATGAGAGTCTTGATCAACGTGGACTTGCCCGCCCCGTTGTCGCCGACCAGGGCGGTGACCCGACCCTCGGCGACGTCGAGGCTCGCGCCCCGGAGCGCCTCGACGCCACCGAAGGACTTGCGGATGTCGATCAGCGACACCATCGCGTGGTCGCCGATCGCGCCGCCCACGGACGAAGCGCCCTCGTGCTCAGTCACCGGCATTCGCCAGTTCCTTCTCGATTTCCGGCCAGTTCTCCATCAGGCGCAATGCGCCCTCGGGCACTTTGGTCAGGATGTCCTCGCGGGAGGAGACCATCACCATGTCCAGCGGGTACTGCTGCTCGATGGTCTCGCCGTTCGCATGGCGAACGATCGCGTCGGCGATGTAGCGCCCGCTGGACTGGCTGTCGCGAAAGATCGACCCCCGAATCTTGCCCTCCCAGATCATGTCGAGTTCCGGGGGGACCGCACCGAACCCGAATACCGCGACGTCGCTCCGGTCCATGCCGCCCAGCGCACCGGCGACACCCATGGCCATGCCGCTGTTGCCGGCGTAGATCGCCTTGACGTCGGGGTTGGCGAGGATCAGTCGCTCCGTCGCGTCGAACGCCTTGGCCTGATCCCAGTAGGCGTAGTGCTCGAACCCGATCTCCACGCCGGCCTCCGTCCAGAGGTCGCGGGCCGTGCCGACGCGCTGTTCCGATATCTGGTTTCCGGGCTCGGCGAACATCAGCCCCACCGCATCGCCCGACGACAGCACGTTCTCGAGTGCCCACTCCGCGGTGATCCGGCCGCCCTCGGCGTGGGAGTAACCGCTGTAGGCGAGCACGTCGACGCCGGCATCGCCGGGGTGCACGTCGAGGTGGTTGACCACGATGATCGGCACGCCCTCCCGGTTCGCTTCCTGGAGCGCGGGCACGATGCCGAAGTAGTCGATCGGACCGACGATGATGTAGTCCATGCCCAGCGTGATCAGGTCGTCGACGATGTCGAGCTGTTGCTGCACGTTCGCCTCGGAGGCGGAGGCGCGGGCGGTGAAGTCGATTGGCACGCCCTGGCGTTCCATCTCGGCCTCGAACGCGACCGCGAACTGTCCGAAGTAGTCCAGCGTGTCGTAGACCGGTGGCGCGAAGCCGATCTTCAGCGTGTCCTGCGCGGCACCGGGCGTCGCGCTCAGCGCCAGGGACAGGCCCAGCGTCAGGGCGGAGAGTGTTCTCTTCATGGTCGTTCCTCGTGTTGCGGTGGAAGATCGGGTCTGCCGCTCGGGGCCGCGACGGTCCGTACTCCGAGCGCTCGTCGTTCAGTCGTTCGCCATGCCTTGGCGACGGAACCGGTAGAGCTGGATCGCGACCGCGACGACCAGGGTCGAGCCGATGACGATCTGCTGCCAGTAGAAGGGCACGTTCATCAGCAGAAGACCGTTCTCGGCGACGCCCAGGAAGATCGCCCCGAGCAGGGTGCCGAGCAACGTCGCGTACCCACCGAACAGGTACGTGCCACCGAGCACCACCACGGCGATGGCGTGCAGCTCCATGGTGGCCCCCAGCACCGCCTGCGCCGCGTCCAGGCGCGCCACCAGCAGCGCGCCTGCCAATCCTGCCAGCGCGCCGCAGATCACGTACGCCCCGGCCTCGTGGACGTTCACGCGGATACCGGCGCGGACCGCGGCGCTGCGATCGCCGCCGACCGCGAGGATGTAGGCCCCGAAGCGGGTCTTGGTCATCACGAACGCGCCGAGAAGCAGTACCGAGAAAGCGATCACACCCGCTGCCGGCACTCCCAGAACCCGCCCCTGACCGATCCACAGGAAGCTGTCCGGAAAGCCTCGCACCTGGTTGGATCCCATCACCAGGTAGGCCAGTCCCCGCACCGCCGTCAGCGTGCCGAGGGTCACGATCAGCGGGGGCACCTTCAGGCGCGTGACGGCGAGGCCGTTGACCAATCCGACCATCGCTCCGACGCCGATCGCCGACAGGATGGCGAGCACCGTCAGCACGCCGTCTCCCGCGATGCCGCTCTTCAGGACGACACCCGCCGTACAGCCGGCCAACGCGACCGTGGAGCCGACCGACAGATCGATGCCGCGCGCGGCCATGACGATGGTCATCCCCGTCCCGAGGATCAGGAAGATCGATATCTGGCGGAACACGTTGAACACGTTCCGGCCGTCGAGGAACACCGGATTGACCAAGCTGATCAGCACCACGAGCAGGAGCAACGGCACCAACAGCCCCAACGGCGGGATCAATCCGGGGTGACGCTGAAGAAAGCCGAACGTCGCCTGCTGTTCAGGCGAGGATGCCACGACTGCGCTCATCGTCCGTCCCTCCGGGCGAGTGACACCGTCAGGACGACCGGGGTCTGGGGGCCGAAGCGTCCGACCGGACTCTGCGCGGCAGGCATTCTTGGCACGGCTCGGTCTCCTGTCTCGACATCTCGGCGGATGCGGAGAGACGCCTTTGGCAGAAAGACGCTCGACGCTCGATAGTTCACAGATTCACAAGTTTTCGTTTAGTTGTCAATGGAGGCGATATGCCAGCTGCCGGTGATCGCGTGGTAGGTCTCCGCACCGGGTCAACGCCTGGGCCCGCAATCGGGGGCTGACCCGGTTGGAGGTGGTCGGTGCTGCCAAGGCGCGAGCGGCAGGTCCGGGTCCACGCACTGGCTCGGCACGCGAGACGGACGGCTGGCGAGCCTGGGAGCCTGCCCGCTGCCGTTCGCCGGTGCGGCGACGGGCTGATCGGCTCAAGCGCAGGCTACGGACCGTCAAGCGCTCAGGCACACCATGCTTCACGCCTTCTCAGTCGGCAGGCGCCGTGCGATACGGGTCCGGTTGATGAGATCTCGTGCCGACGAGTCGTCGCAGCGCCGAATCGAAGGGTTCGCGCAGCGCCCCGGCGGTCTCGTGTCCCGATCCCGGCTCGATCGTCGACACATGCACCGTATCGAGCGACTGCAGCAGCGGTGCGCGTTCCAGCGACTGCACGAACCGGGCGAAGATCTGCGGATTGCGTACGAAGGGTCCGGTGAGTACGATGCGGCAGATCGGGCCAGCGTTCCTGCAGCTGCGGCCCCAATACCCAGAGCGCTGCCACGGTTTCCAGGCAATGGGTATTGCCGCAGGTGCAGGTGCGGCCCGACGCGTTGCCCAGACTCCAGTGGCCGATCTCGCAGAACCGGCCACGCTGACGATTGACGATGGTGCCGTCAGCGCTGTACGCCGCCCCTATGCCCCGCCCCCGGTGCAGCATCAGCTCGCTCTCCTCACTCGGGCGCGACTGGCGCAGCCGAAGCCCTGCCAACTCGGCATCCAGGTTTCTCACCAGGCCCACCTGGTACTCGGCATCCGGCAACGCGTCGGCGATCGAGAAGTCACGCAGCCGCGGCCAGCGTGACGTGAAGCACCAGCATGAGCGAGACCGGTCACGCCTCGGGCCCGCCGAGGCGGTCCGGGAGTACCACCGGCTGGGCGAGCGTGCTCTAGGCGGCGCAGGCCCGCGGGCCGCACACCAACCTGGAGCTGGTCTCGATCGATGTGCAGCGACAGCGCGAGCTGGTGCTGCCCCGTCTGCGCAGATTCGCGGAGCGGTCGGCGCCGGCGATGCCTTCGCCGCCGGCGTGCTGTCGACGCTGCTCGACGGCGGCCGCCTGGAGGATGCGATACGCCGGGGACATCGCGTCGCCGCGCAGAGCGTGCGGTGCGCGGACGCGATCAGCGGTGTGGGGGCGGGTTGAGCACGTGAAGCATCTGCGCGGGATTCAGGATCGAGCGGTTGGTGCCAGATGTCAGCACATCAGGGAACGGTGTGGTTCGGATAGGTCGTGGGGTATGGCACGCCGCTAGCCTCCACGTCCACAGTGTGCAGATCCAGACCCCTGCCCTCTCGACCTGACGCGATCAGTCCTGTCCATCGGATTCCATCGGTTCGTGGAGCACGACCGGGTAGCCACGCTTACGCAGGTAATCAGCGTAATACTCGTTGAGCGGCTGCCCCTTCCAGCGCTTGTTGTTTCTCATGGTACGCAGTGCGAAGGCAACGTTGTCCAGCTCCAGCTGCGTCAGCTCGCGCCGCTCGGTGATCATGTCGAACAGTTCCGGCAAGATCAGTATGTGATTGACGAGCGTGTGGAAGCAGTCTGCGCACGACGGGCACACCGAGATGTTCGAGTTCGCACCGGCGTCCAGCAGCCGCTCGAAACTGGCCACTCCGTCCTCACCGTAAGCGCATGCCAGTGGCGTAAACGTGTATGGCACCTGCTCGGGGTTCTCCGTCGAAGGATCAATCCCGAACGTCAACAGTGCTTCCAAGAACAAGGTGCGATCAGGGTGTGTCGACGTGCACAACACGTCGTAGGCCATCGCATCGATAGAGAACAGCTCCGGACCAATGCGGCCCGTATCCAGCTCGTGCTGGAAAGCGAGCAGATCATCGGTGTACAGCGCAGTCCGCAGTCGCTCCACCGTTGGAGCGTCGGCCAGCGCCACTGCGCCGAGCAAGCCCATCACTAGAACGGCAAGCAGCCGACGCAGATACCGGGCTGCCGGCTTCGCCAAGACTGACGGCATGATGAATACCTCGTTCATGGTTTGGGGGCTTGATGGGAACACCGAGCAACCTGAGTGGCGTGCAACGACGACACCACCAGATTCATGGTGTGGCGGACCGCCGATTCCCAGCCGGCAGCAGCCGAGAGGCCAACCACGGCAGCTCATCGCGGGCGCGCTCGATGTCCTCGCGGCTCGGTTCAGCCAACACATCGCGGCGCCCCGGTGCCGGGTGCGTCTCCCAGTCCGGGATGACCCGATCATAGTCGTCGTCCCGCCCGAAGCCGCTCGAATTGCGCATAGGTACCTCCTGGAGGCGTGTGATCGCCTCTCCGGGCACCAGCAAGAGGGTCACGAGCCGGTCAGCATCGGCTAAGTCCAGTCCATGTCGCTGGGCGGTGGCGTCGACCAGGGAAGCGGAGTTGGAGCCGTATGCCTGCTCGCCGCTTGCCAACGCCGCCAACGTGGCCAAGCCTCCGCCCAGTGAGTGTCCGGTATAGGTTACTTCGTGGCCTCGCTGCTGTAGCGCCAGGGCCAGGTCTCTCGCCTGCCGATAGGCCTTCGTCGGTCGCCCCTCGAACTGATTCAAATCGGTCAACACGTCAGTCCGAGTGACCGTGCCACGAAACGCCATCACCACTTCACCGGTGGCAGGGTGTCGGTAGGCCGCCACGTTCAGATACTTGTTGTTGAGATACTCCGGACTCAGACCAAAATACTCCGCCCCCAGCGGCTCCCACCCACCCAAGTGCTCGCATGGACCGACCGAGTAGGCGCACATCGACAAGCGTGCCATCTCGATGTCGTGACTCAGCTCGTCGCAGCTGCGAACAATCGCCAGCGGACGAACCGACGTGGTATCCGACTTGGCGCGATGCACCAGCCCGTTCTTGTCGACAGATCCGCTGGCGTCCAGATCGCGGCGAACGGCGTCGAGCACCCGATGCTCGGCGGCATCCAGAGTCACCGGTGCAGCGCCGCCGATCGGTCCGATCGCGCGCACCTTGGCGCGTCGATCAAATAGCAGCTCGTATTCCGCATCCAGCACATCGATGCGGACTCGGGCTCGAGCGATCTGCAAGTGTGTCACTCGTATGCCGTCCAGCACCGTATCGCTCGTAGGCCCCCGGCGCGGACCGCGGGGCGACGGCGGCGGGGTGATGTCGCGAGGCTGTCCTGCGCAAACGGTGCACGGGTGCTCGATCACGCGGATCAAGGTGATGCGCTTAGCCGCATCGATCTGCCAGCGATGCGCCACGTGCAACCCGTCAGCGCGCGTCACCACGGTCTCGCCCCGTTGGCGATGCAACTCGGCCGGCAGGTCGAGGTAGCTGAAGCGCAACGTGCGACCGTCCTCGGCGGTGAACCGATCGACACGCGCCCGCTCGTCATAACGCCACCGTCGCGAACCTTGCGCATCATGCAACGCGGTCATGGCAGCGTAGTGCGTCTCGTCGTAGTCGATGCGCTCCAGCAGACGCTCGTACTGGTACACGGTGCGAAGCCTGTGCAGGTGGTCGTATCGATAGTGCAATCGTGTTCCATCCGGCAGGCTTACGCTGTCCAGATGCCCCGGCTGCGAGCGCTCCTCGACCGGCTGATAGTCGAACTCCGAACGTGGCAAGGGCGCCAGGCGCTCCCGTTCGCTGATCCACACCGACTCGGATGGTCACTTCGACGCGCTCAGCGCGGCTCGGCCGATGCTCAACGAGGGCAGCGACCATTTGGCCGTCAACGCTCGAGCACGAACCGCTCTGCTCCCAGATCGCCAAACGCGGCGTCGCGCGCCGGATCGGTCAACCAGTCGGCGAGCGCCCGCGCAGCATCGGCAGCGTTCCGCCTGACGCACAGGGACAGATCGATGTGCACCCCGAGCGAGGTCGGACAGATCGCGGCGGGGCGCACCCCGGCGATGGGTGCGATGTTGGTCAGTGGCAAGGCGGCCATGGCGACGGTACCGGCGATCAGGGCGGCCATCGGCTCACCGCCTGCCATCGGGCGAAGCTTCGGTTGCACCGTAGCCTCGATGTCCAGCGCCGCCAACAGGTGACGAAACATCCTGCCGCTCGTTCCGGTTTCGGTAACGGCGATGCTCTCGGCATCGAGCAAGATGCCGGCAAGGTCGTCTGCGGGTAGCTCACGAGCGCCATCAGCCCGATCGCCTACGCCGAAGGCGAGTGGCGAGCGGGCCAGCGGTCGGTGGGTGCCGGGCTCGCCGTGACCGGCGGACAGGATCTGCTCGACGTACTCGGGGTTCGACAGGGCGACATCCCACTCGCCACCGGAGGCGATGTATCCCGGCACCTCGGGGTTCAGCATCACGGTGATGTCGGGCGAGCAGCCCGTCGCACGCGCAAAGTCCGGCAACAGAGACTCCATGGTCTCCTTCAGCGCGACCGGCACGATGATCCGGATTCTCTCGTCCTTCATGTCGTGCCTCCGCTCGAACGGGTCGCGTGCCTGTCGATCGATATCATCTGAAATGTCCTGGTCCGAACCAGCACGCTGTCATCGAATGCCCGCCGACGCCAGCCGATCGAGCCCCCTCAGCGCGTGCGCTTCGTCCACCGGACAATCGCCACCGCCAGTCGAGGCAGCACGATCATCAGCGCAACCGCGCAGGACACTATGAGCCACAGACGCGTCCAGCGGGTCAGCGACGACAGGCTCGACGCATAGTTGACGATCAGCAGCACCGTGAACACCAAGCCCTGCCCCAGCGCCACGGCCAGCCGTTCACGATCCGACAGATCGACGACATCGATCATCAGCCCCAGGCGCCACCGCCCTCGAGCGCGTCGTTCGAGCGCACGGGCGTGCACGACATCGCGACTCCCGACGATGTGCCAGGTGAACAGGCCACCTATCGTCAGGTTCAGCACCACATCGATAAGCTCGAAGCGCATCCACCATCCCCCTTGTCGCCGCCGAGCCGGTCCGGCAAGCTGAATGGGCGTCCGCGGCAGGCGGGGCTGCCGCCTCAGGTGCAGTTCGCCGAGCTGGACGAACGTGCGCGGCTCGGCCGCTGGCGTCCGCTCGCCGGCCCGGAAACGATGAACGCAGCGGCGGCCTTCAGCGCGCACCAAGGCCAGGACCAGGACGCCCCGGCACCGAGCACGGGGCGTAGGATGTGCTGCTGCACGATGCGCACCTGCCCGGCGATCGCGCCCTCGAACTGCCGCGGCGCGACGGCTGCGATCAATGGCTGTACGTGTTCGACGGTAAGATCGAGCTGGACGGGCGCTGACGTTCGCCTGCGCACCGATCGGCGTCGAGCGGCCTGGCCGGGACGCCCCTGCGCTGCCGCCCCCTACCTCGCTCGATCCGATGTCTACCCGGCCGGTCCGGGCGTGCCGGCCGGCGCATCGTCCTCCAGATACACCTGCAGGATCTCGTCGAACGAGCCCTCCGCCTCGAACCCGAGCGCTGCGGCGCGCGCCGGATCGAAATCCTGGGCCCAGTTCTCCACGATGCCCATGATTCCCGCATCCGGCTCGCGCCGCACCAGGGCCACGGCTTGCGGTCCCACCATGCGCCCGAGGGCCTCGAGCTGATCGGCCACGGTGGCCGACAACCCGGGCAGGTTCAGGTTGCGGCGCGGGCCCACCGCCTCGCCGTCCAGCGTGGCCGCATGAACCAGAAAACCAACTGCGGCACGCGGGCTGGCGAACCAATGGCGCACCGTGTCGGGCACCGGCAGCACCGCCTCCAACCCGGCGATCGGCTCGCGCAGGATGCCGGAGAAGAACCCCGATGCGGCCGCGTTCGGCTTGCCAGGTCGAACGCAGATCGTCGGCAGGCGCAAGCCGATGCCGTCCAGGATGCCGCGCCGCGTGTAGTCGGACAGCATGAGCTCGCCCATCAGCTTCTGCACCCCGTAGCTGGTGCGTGGGGTCTGCTGGAAGTCATCGTCGATGCGTTCCGGAAACGGGGCGCCGAACACCGCCACGGATGAGCTGTAGACCAGGCGCGGCACGTAGTCGCCGCCGCTGGCATCGTGCTCGGCCCGCACCGCATCGAACAGGTAGCGGGTGCCGTCCAGGTTGATGCGGTAGCCCTTGTCCAGGTCCGCCTCGGCCTCGCCGGACACGATGGCGGCCAGGTGATAGATCACGTCCGGTCGCCCGGCCACCAGCCGGGCCGCGGTATCGGGAGCGGACAGATCGGCGGCGAACGCCTCGCCCCGATCCGCCCAGCCGTCGGGAACGGTGGGCGGGACGACATCGACGAGCGTCAGGCGCTCGACGGTTCGCTCACCGAGCTTGCCGTCGGCGGCGATGCGTGCGCCAAGCTTGGCGCCGAGCATGCCGGCGGCACCGATGATCAGTACGTTCATGAGGTCGAGTCCGTTGAGGTGTCGTCTTGGGGGTCGGCGCCTGTGGCCAAGACGGCCGTTGCGTGCGCGAAGAATCGCTCGCGACCGAAGTTGCCCGATTTCAGGGCCATCGCGATACCCGGTTGCCCGTCGGCACCCGCGTCGGGGGCCAGCAATGCCGGCACGCCGGGATCGATGGACGGCCCGATGTCCAGCGCGGTCAGGCCCAACGCGGTGACGACGGCGCCCGACGTCTCCCCACCGGCCACCACCAGTCGGCCGACGCCGGCATCGACCGCCCGCCGGGCCAGCTCGGCGAAGAAGGATTCGATGGCCTCGGCCGCCACGGCTGCGCCGAAGCGCTGCTGCGCGGCGCGCACGCTGTCGGGATCGTCCGAGGTGTACACCACCGGAATCGTTCCCGGCGGACCACCCGAATCGCCCGACCCATCCCTACCGGCCTGCTCGGCGGCCCAGTCGAGCACGGCGCCCACGGTCTCGGTGCCGTCTATGAGGTCGGCCACCTCGATCCGACGCTGCGCACCGCCATCGCGGCGGTGACGCGCCAGCTGGCCGCGCGTGGCCACCGAGCACGAACCGCACAAGGCCAGCGCCGGCCGCGCCTCGGGCGACCAGGCCATGCCGTCGCCCGGCGCGGCACCGTGCAGCGCCGGCAACCCCAGGGCGATGCCCGAACCGCCGCTGACCAGCCGGTGCTCGGACCCCGCCTGCACCAGCTCGACCAGATCCGCATCGTCCACCGCGTCGCAGACCACGTAGGGCCGCCCGGCCGCGACTTCCGCGGCGAACCGTTCGCGGGCGGCGCCTGCGCGCACGACCGGCAGCGGCAGGTGTCCGGTACCGCGCGACGTCTGGCGCGCCAACCAGCGCCGCAGGTCCGCATCCGTCATCGGGTTCAGCGGATGGTTCTGCAGTCCCGACTCGTTCAGCAGCGCATCCCCGACGAACAGGTGCCCCTGGTACACCGTCCGACCGGTAGCCGGAAACGCCGGGCAGACGATCACCGCACCGTCCACGTCCAGCGCCTCGCACAGCGCGTCCAGCACCGGGCCGATGTTGCCCTCGGGCGTGGAGTCGAACGTGGAGCAATACTTGAACAGGTAGCGCGTGCAGCCTTGGTCGCGCAGCCATGCGAGCGCGGCCAGCGAGCGCTCGACCGCCTGGTCCACCGGCACCGATCGGCTCTTGAGCGAGACGACGCCCGCCTCGACGTCCGCCTCGGCGGACCGGTCCGGCACCCCCACGTACTGCACCGTGCGCAGTCCGCCGCCTGCCAGGATCAGGCCGACATCCGAGGCGCCGGTGAAGTCGTCGGCGATGACACCGAGCTTCACGCGTGGGCCCTCGGCAGGAGCACGCGGGCGCACGCGAACGCATCCAGGCTCAGCGACTGCCCGGCATCGGCCCGCTCCTGCTCGTGGGTCGAAGCGGTCAGATCGAATATCGTCGGCGTGGCCGCGGCGGCGGCGAACCGATCGGCATCGAGGATGCGCACGCGTACGGCGGACCCGGGCAAGCCGATCTCGACCGGCTCACCGGTCAGGTTGGCCACCAGCAGTTCGACGGATCCGTCGTCGCCATCGCAAGCCAGGCCCGCCACCTGTGACGGTGCGCTCGATGTCAGCGTCCGGCGGGGCCTGCCGGCCCAAGCGGCCAGCGTTCGCAGCACGTGATACGGAGGGTAGACCCCACCGGCCTCGTCGTACCAGGGCGCAGGATCGGAGCCACGGACGTGCACGATGCCACGCGCCCCGGTCGCCGCACCGCAGACCAGCGACTCCACGCCCGCCACCGCGGCGTGCGATGCGTAGCCCACCAGCCAGGCGGCACCGAACAGGCCGCGCTGACGCGGATCCGCACGATTCATGGCCTGACGCACGTTGTCCGGGTTCTCGGCCGGCGCCTCGCCGTAGGGATTCAGGCGCATGCCCAGCGCGCTCGGGCCGATCGACAGCGGCAAGCCGTCGGCGATCTGCTGCGCGGTGGCCACGACCGCCGGCACGGCCTCGAGATTCTCCATGGCCGTGGCATCGTCGCCGGCATGCACCAGCGCCGAGGTGGTGAAGCAGACGACATCGAGTGTCTCGGTGGGCGGACGCTTGCGGTTCAGCTCGGTGAAGAAGGCGAAGGTGCCGCCACCGATGCGCGCCTCCGGAAACGCTTGCCGCGTCTTGGCGTACAGCGCATCGAGCGCCGGGGCGGGCGGCCACTCGCTGCCCGGCAGTGTGCCGCGCGTGTCGGCTGCCGGTGAGACGAACACCGTCTCGAAGGCCGGGCCCTCGCCCGGACCGCCGCCGGCATCCCGGCTCGCGGCCACGCCGGCCAGCGCATCCAGTTCCGCCTCGAACCCCTCCACCGCGACGATGGCGGCCTCCAGCCGGGGCGTGGCGCCCAGCCGCGCCGCCAGCGCCGCCAGGGCGGCGAGCGAGTCCGGCCCGTCACCGCGCCGCGGATCGTGACGGCACAGCGCATGGGCCAGACCGAGCCCCGCCAGCGCATCGATCGCCGCCGCGTCCGGTTTCGGGTCGGCCGCATCCAGCCCGACCCCGATGCCGGGCAGACGCGCCCCGGCATCCCCGAGCGATAGGGACACGGTTGCATCTGATCCGGACTCGCCGGCCAGCGCACCGGTGATGTTCAACGTCACGCGCTGATCCAGGTGCTGCCCGGCCTCGATCTCGTAGGGCCAGGGCCGTGCCAGCGGGCGCACGTAGGTCTTGAACGAGGCATCGGTCCAGTTGCGCTGGTCCTCCATCTCGTAGGTGTCGCCCTCCATGCGGCATTCCACACGCAACCCGGGTACCGGCTCATGGGTCAAGGCGCGCAGGTCCATCATCGGCTGCAGCGGGTCGATGGCACGCGGGAAGGTGCCGTCCACGATGTCGCCATCGGTGCGCTCGATGGTCACCGGTGCGCCGGCGACGCCTGCGATCGGGTGCAGGACCACGAAGCCTGTCCGGTTGGTCTCGAATCCGGTCGGCGAGTCGCCCGTGCCCTCGAAGGTCACTGAGGTCGGCAGCCCGACGATCCTGGCGCGGTAGGTGAAGGATCGCTCGCCCTGCGTCGCCGTGGCCGAGTAGCTCACCTGGAAGCGCTCCGGCGATTCGTCGATCTCCAGCTCGGTGATCTCGGGATCGTAGGTGCCCCAGTCCCGATCGCGCACGATGAAGGACACCGCGCGAATCGCCTCGACGCCATCGATGCGCACATGGCGCAGGTTGCCGGCATCCAGCTCGACCGACAGCGCACCGGCGCGCAGCACCCGCGGCTCGACCGGGGGCTGCTCGGTACCGAACAGGCGGACATTGCGCGACGGACCTTCGTTCATGACGATACTGAGCTCTCTCGGGGCAGGGTTGACGAACGCGGCACGGGTCAGGCGTGACGGCTGGTGCGGGCACTGACCAGCCGTTCCACCAGCAGTGCCAGGATGATGATGCCGCCGATGGCCGAGCCCTGCCAGAACGGCGACACGCCGAGCAGGTTCAACCCGTTGCGGATCATGACCATGATCAGCACGCCGATCAGCGTGCCCAGGATCGAGCCGCGCCCACCGTACAGGCTCGCCCCGCCGATGACGACCGCGGCGATGGCATCGAGCTCCAGCAGGTTGCCGGCCAGCGGATCGGCCGACAGCAGCTGGGCGGTCGAGAAGGTGATCGCGATGGCGGCGAAGGCACCCGACACGACATAGGGCAGCACCGAATAGAACAGCGTGGACAGGCCGGCGGCGCGCGCCGCCTCCTTGTTCGAGCCGATCGCGTAGATCGTACGACCACCCTTGGTGTACGTCAGGTAGGCCCAGGCCAACAGGTACATCGCGCCGAGGAACAGCACGTTCGCCGGAATGCCCGCGAACGAGGCGAACACCAGGTTCGACAGCTCCGGCGGCATGCCCGAGATGGCCGTCTGGCCGGACAGGATGTAGGCCAGGCTGCGCGCGATGGCCATCACGCCGAGCGTCACCACGAAGGCTGCCAGCCCGAAGCGGGCGATCAGGATCCCCGAGAACAGCCCGATCAGCGCACCCGCCCCCACCGCCATCGCGATCGCCACCGGAATCGGGAACTCGCGCAGCGCCAGCCCCAGCACGATGCCCGACAGCCCGGCCACCGAACCCACCGACAGGTCGATGCCACCGGTCAGGATGACGAACGTCATGCCGATCGCCACCAAGCCGACCACCACCGACTGATCGAGCAAGTTGAACACGTTCGCCTTGGTCAGGAAGTACGGCGACAGCAAGGACAGCGCGATCCCGATCGCCAGCGCCAGCAGAAGCATGCGCATCTCCAGGCTGCCAGCGACCCGCTTGGCCAGCGAGCGGCGTGCCCGTGTCGGCGAGGCGGCCTTCTCGACAGATGGGTCGGCAGATGGGTCGGAGGATCGGCCAGCGGGTTCGCCGGACCGATCGGGGTCAGCCTTTCGGGTCGGGATGGACGTGGCGCTCATGCGACCCTCCGGGACGGTGCGTGCAGATGATGGATGTCGGCGACGATGCGCGCCGCGCGCGCCGCATCGCCGTTGCCCGGAACGATGACCCCGATCCGCCCCATGTCGTGACCGCGCCGGTTGGTCACCGGCACCACCACCGTGGCCAGCGTGCCGTCCGGCTCGCCGACGAAGGCCGGTGCGGCATCCGGATCGCCGGCGGCGAAGGCGCTCGGTACGCGCGTGTCGGTGAACTGCGCCGCCTCGCCGGCGGCGAACCCCGGCGCCGCGGCCGGGTTCGCCACCACGGCGTTCAGGCAGACCAGCCCGGTCTGGTCGGGCAGCACCCAGAACGCGGCACCGCCGTGCTCCTCGGCCAGACGCTCGAGCAGCGCGGTGGTGCGCGCCATCGAGGTGCGCGGTGCGGCCAGCAGCGTGAGCTTCTCCTCGTCGAGGGCGTCGCTGGGCAGATCGGCGATCGAGACGCCGTCGCTGACCACGACCACCCGATCGGCGACGCCCAGCAGTTCCTCGAAGTCGGACGACACGACCACGATGGCGACTCCGGTCGCACCGATGTCGCGCAGGATTCGGTAGATCGCCTGACGCGTGCCGATGTCGACCCCTTTGGTGGGCTCGTCCAGGATCAGCAGGCGAGGCTCGAGCAGCAGCCAGCGCGCGATGATGATCTTCTGCTGCTGCCCGCCGGAAAAGTCCAGCATGCTCGGGTCGTCCACGCGCGCGATCGGCAGATCCAGCGCATCGAACAGTTCGGCGATGCGCGCGCGCCGGGCCCGGTAGCCCAGCCCGGGCCGTCGGCGCGCGCCGGTATGGGCCAGCAGCAGGTTCTCGCGCACCGACAGGTCCGGCACGATGTTCTGGGTGCGCCGGTCCTCGGGCACCAGCCCGACGCCTGCGCGCATCGCCTCGACCGGCTTGCGAAAGGCCACGCGACGACCGTCGAGCGTCATCTCGCCGCGCTGGCGGGCGCGCAGCCCGAAGATCGCCTCCACCGCCTCGGAGCGGCCTGCGCCGACCAGTCCGCCCAGACCGAGGATCTCGCCGGGGCGCACCTGGAACGAGACGTCGCGCACTTCGGGCAGCGCGCGCAGCCCGCGCACCGAGAACGCCGGGGCGGCGGCGGTGTCCACCTCGCGCCGCTCGTCGGCGCCGTAGATCTCGCCCAGGTCGCGGCCCACCATCAGGCGTATGAGCGCATTCTGATCGAGCGCCGCCACGTCGATGTCGTCCCCGACCGTCGCCCCCTCGCGCAGCACCGTGACCCGGTCGCAGATCGCGAACACCTCCTCGAGCCGGTGGGAGACGAATCCGAGCGCGCGACCCGAGTCGCGCAGCGCGCCCATGATGTCGAACAGGTGCTCCACCTCGCCGGGGCTGAGCGAGGTGGTGGGCTCGTCGAAGATGATCAACCCGGCGTCACCGGCCAGCGCCTTGGCGATCTCGACCAGCTGGCGCTGGGCCGCGGACAGGCGGGCCACTTCGACGTCGAGCGACAGCGAGGCGGCCACGCCGAGCTCGTCCAGGATGTGCTCGCCGCGCTGGCGCAGGCGCGACAGGGAGAGCCGACCCGGACGGCCGAGTTCGGGCAGGAACACGTTCTCCAGCACCGACAGGTCCGGTGCCAGCGAGGTCTCCTGCATGACGATGGAGACGCCGGCATCCATCGCCTCGCGGGTGGAGCGAAAGTCCACCGCTTCGCCGCGCAGCAGGACCTGCCCGCTGCTGGCGCGATGGTGTCCGCCGAGGATCTTCGACAGCGTCGACTTGCCGGCACCGTTCGCGCCCAGCAACGCATGGATCTGCCCGCCGCGCAGCGTCAGCTGCGCATCGCACAGCGCCAACGTGCCGCCGAAGGACTTGGTCACCCCCTGCGCGACCAGCAGCGCCTCGCCATCGGCGCCGACCGCCTCCGAGTGGGCCCCTGCCACGCTCGGCAACGCGGTCGGCTGCACCGTTACTCGACCTCGTTCGCGAACACCGTCTCCTTGACGGTGGGCATCATCTCCTCGAGGTTGTCCGAGGTGACGATCAGGATCGGCACGACGATCTCCTGGTCGGGCGTCTGTCCGTCAAGATGCGCAACCATGGCCCCGCCGGACTCCTGGCCCATCAGGTAGGGCTGCTGCATGCCCGAGGCGACCAGCTCGCCGGACTCCAGCAGCGGGATGAACTCGGGAATGCCGTCGAAGGCGGCCAGCAGCACCTCGCCGTCACGCCGCGCCGCCTTGATCGCGCGCATGGCCCCGATGGAGGGGGAATCGGTCTGCACGAACAGTCCACGCATGCCGGGATTGGCGGTGAGCATGTCCTGGGTGAACTTGAAGGTCTCATCGGCGGTGTAGGCCTGCATCTGCTGCAGGTCCGCCTGCTCGCCGCTCCAGCCGGACTCGGCCAGCCCGTCCATGAACCCCTTGGTGCGGGCCTGCCCGTTCTGGCGGGCCTGGGAGATCGCCACCAGACCGACCGGATCGGCCGCCCAGCCCTTCGCTTCCATCGCTGCGGCAAGTGCCTCACCGACCCCCTTGGCGCCCTCGTAGTTGTCCGAGCCGATGTAGGAGACGTACTCGCCGGAATCGGTGCCGATGTCGGCGATCACCACCGGTATGCCGGCCCGTTCGGCCTGCTGGATCACGCTGGGCGCGGTCGAGGAATCGGTGGGCGACAGCACGATGCCCTTCACACCGCGCGCGATGGCGTCCTGCGCGTTCTGCAGCTGGGTCTGGGCGCTGTTACGCGAGTCCAGCGCCTGGAAACCGTAGCCGGCCTCGCTGGCCGCCGACTCGACGCCCTTGGACAGGTAGCGCCAGAACGGCAGGTCCAGGCCGGGGGTCAGGTAGACCAGCTCGCCCTTGTCCTGGGCCAGCACCGACGAGCTGCCGAGTCCGGCCGACACGGCCAGGGCGATGACGCCGAGGCGCTGGATGAATCGTCTCTTGTGCATGGGCATGCATTACTCCGTTGGGTGAATCATGCCGGTGGCGGGACGCACGTCCCGGTACCGGGTCGGAATGATCGATGCCGCCGCTCGGCGGTGCCCGGACGGCATCGGTTCAATCGGGCACGTGGGCAGCGTCGCCGCCATCGCTGTCGAGCAGCGTGCGGGTGGTCGTGTGGATGCGTTCGATGTGGCGGCGAATGGCGCGCATGGCCGCCCCCCGGTCGCCTCGATCGAACGCGCCGACGATGGCTTCGTGATCGCTGAAGCTGCGTTCCAGCGCGCCGGGGCGGGCGATGGCCCGACGCCGGTGGGACATCATGTAGGCGTACAGGTCGGTGACGAAATCGGCGAGCACGGGATTGCCGCCGGCGCGGTAGAGCATCCGGTGGAACTCGCGATCCAGGATGATGAAGCGCACCGGATCGTCCAGCGCCTCGCGCTGCGCGGCGAGCGAGGCGTGCAATGCGGCCAGCGTGGTCTCGTCCACGCGCTCGGCGGCCTCGCCCACCAGCGTGCGCTCGACGGCCAGGCGTGCCGCGTGCACCGCCTCGAGCCCGTAGCGGTTCACCTCGCGCGCCCTGCCCGCCTGACCCGGTTCGGGCAGCGAGTCGGTCGAGATGACCCGCGTGCGAGCGCCCTGGGAGACCGCCAGCACGCCCAACTCGACCAGGTGGGCGATCGCGCCCCGCACCGACTGGCGGCTGACGCGCAGCGCGGCGGCAAGCTCCCGTTCGCTGGGCAACACATCGCCCACCTGCAGCGTTCCGGCCGCGATCATGCCCGCCAGCTTGTCGGCGACGATGCCGCTGACGCTGTCGCGCCGCACCGATGCCCGCAATTGCGGGGCGTGCTCGAGGAGGTAGTCGGTCGAGGGCATGCGCGCGTGTTCCAGAGCGGTGCACCGGCGGTGGCGAAAAGATCACCTCGACACTGGTCCGCTGTTCGAACCAGTAGATTGTCAGACTCGTACGCCTCGGTCAACAAGTCTGTTGCTTCACGATCACAAGAGGATCAGAAGCTGGGTGCGATCTCGCCGATGATGTCGAAGGGTGTACCGCAGGCGGACGACGGTAGGGCTGCTCACCTCGGATGCGCCGGAGGCAGGTGCGACGCGGATACATGGCGGCGGCGCTTCGCAGCGACAAGGTCCTGCGCATCGGGCGCCTGCCCCGTGGCGGCGCCAGTGGCAAGCCGGTGCAAGGCAGGCCGCGTCGCGCGAATGCTATGGTCAGGCCGCCGACGTCGAGCTTCGTACCGAGCCGAGGACCGGTCGCGTTGCTGGGCCATCAGCACATCGACCCGCGCATCGAAAGGGCCAGCCAACGGGTCTGGACGTCACCACGCACGCTGCAGGGGGCTGAAGGGATGCTGACGACCAGGCGGGACCTGCTGGCGAGCATCGGCGCAGGTACGGTGTCGGCGCTCGGCGCAGGCGCGCTGCTGGCGCCCTCGACAGCGAGCGCTGTGGCGCGGACCGCGCTCAGGGCGCACATCGGCCGAGCCAGTCCCCGCCCGGGCCCGCTGTCGCTCGACATCGCACCGATGGCCGAGAACGGCAGCAGCGTGCCGGTGCGATTGCACGTCCCGGCCGACGCCGACGGAACCGTGCGAGCGCTGTCCGTGTTGCTGCTCGCGCCCGACAACCCGGACCCGAAGATCGCCCTGTGGCACTTCACGCCGTTGAGCGGATCGGCCCGTGTCGCGACCCGCATTCGACTGGCCCGCTCGCAACGCGTGGTGGCCGTGGCGATCATGAGCGACGGCACCTGGCGGCAGACCGAGCGGGCGGTGCACGTCACCATCGGTGGCTGCGGTATCGAGAACGCCGGCCAGCCGGACGACTCGTGATGCCGGACGAAACCCTCATCCCGTCCGCGCTCGCGCAGCCGCGTATCAAGGTGCCCGAGCAAGCACGAGCAGGCGAGTTGATCGTGTTGAAGGCGCTGCTGCGACACCGCATGGACTCCGGACACCGCATCGATGATCATGGCCAGGCGATTCCGCGCCTGATCATCAACCGCTTCATCGTCACCTTCGACAACGCGCTGCTGTTCTCGGCGATCATCGAGCCCTCGACCGCCGAGAACCCCTTCTTCGAGTTCACCGCCCGGTTGATGCACTCGGGCACGCTGCGCTTTGTGTGGATCGAGGACGGGGGTGCGACGACCTCCATCGAACGCACGATCGTGATCACCTGAGCCGAGGATGCCCGTGAAACGCCTGTCCCGCCGCCGTTTCGCCGGGTTGATGGTCACGGCACCGGCCCTGGTCCGGGCGCCGAGAACCGCCTTCGGCGCAGCCCCCCTTCGGATCGTGGTCATCGGAGGGGGAGCCGCCGGTGCCACCACGGCACGCCTGCTGGCACGCGAGGGCGGCGATCGACTGGATATCACATTGGTGGAGCGCGACACGCGCTACACGTCCTGCTTCCAATCCAACCTGTACCTGGGCGGCTACCGCCCGCTGTCGGCACTCACGCACGACTACCAGCGGCTGGCACGGACCGATGGCATCGACATCGTGCATGCCATGGCCACGCGCATCGATCGGGACCGACAGGCGGTGCACCTGGCCGACGGTCGACAGCTTTCCTATGACAGGCTCGTCGTCTCACCCGGCATCGATCTGGTGTACGACAGCGTGCCCGGCTACTCGGAATCGGCCGCAGAGCTTGCCCCCCACGCCTGGCAAGACGCGGTGCAACTGCAACGGTTGAAGTCCCGCCTGGATGCGCTCCAGAACGGTGAGAACGTGGTCATCGTCGCTCCGCCGAACCCCTACCGGTGCCCCCCCGGCCCCTACGAGCGTGCCTCCATGATCGCGCGCCAGTTCCGGCGCCGTGGACTGACGGACAGTCGAGTCACGATCATCGACGCCAAGCGATCCTTTTCCAAGCAGGCGTTGTTCGAGGCCGGCTGGCGCCGCCACTACCCCGACGTGATCGAGTGGTTTCCATCCGATGTGCACGGCGGCATCCTGTCGATCGACGCGGCGGCCGGCACCGTCGAGACCGACCTGGACACCTTCCGGGGCGCGTTGCTGAACGTCATTCCCGCCCAGCGGGCCGGCACCATCGCGCAGCAGGCGGCGCTGACCGATGCCTCCGGGTTCTGCCCGATCGACCCGGCAACGATGCGCTCCAGCGTCGATTCGGCGATTTCGGTGCTGGGCGATGCCTGCGTTGCCGGTGACATGCCGAAATCGGCCTTCGCCGCCCACAGCCAGGCGCGCGTGGCGGCCGCCGCCCTGCTGCGCGAGTTGCTGGGGCGTCCCATCGCGCCACCACGCTTCGGCAACATCTGCTGGAGCCTGATCGACGACGACGATGCGATCAAGGTCGGTGGCAGCTATGCCCCGTCCGGCGATCGCATCGAATCCATCGGCTCGTTCATCAGCCAACCCTCGGACGCATCGGGCACGCGAGCGTCGAACTACACCGAATCGATCGCCTGGTACGAATCGATCACCTCGGACATGTTCGGCAACGGGGCCTGAGGGAGACCCTGTTGCCAACGGGTGACAATCGGCACGCCCGAGATCCGATGGTCATCGTCGCGACGACTGCACGACACCGGACGGCTGATGACCCGGCGAGGCACCCCGCTCACTGCGGACCGTTCGACAAGGGAGCCACCAGCATCACGACCGTGGCGAGCAGTCCGACCGCCCAGATCAGCGAACGCCCCGGCACCCAGCCGAACACGTAGGCCGGCACGTACAGCACGCGTGCTGCCAGATAGAGCCACGCGCAAACTCCGGTGATCGGGCTCGACGCGTTCGACAGCGTCACCACGACCACCGCGATGGTGAACAGGATCAACGCTTCGAAGTGATTGTCCAACGCTCGGATCAGTCGCCCGGTGCGCGGCGAGACCTGATCTTTCAGCGAGCCACCGACAGCGTCCGGATCGCGCGGTGACATCGTCTTCGCCGGGCCGACCTCTCGATTGGCCGCGATCGCCATCACGACGAGTTGGCCGACCTGCAGCAGGGCGACGAGCGCAAGGACGAACAGTTCGGTGGACATCAGGCGATCGCAACGGTTGGGACGGAGTGCGTCAGCCTACGCCCTGCCCGATGCGGGCGCTCACCGAGCCATTCCCGGGCCATCCCCGGGCCATCCCCGGGCCAGCGCCCCCGGGGTCACCCCCGAGACGGGCGTCCAGAACGCGAAACGGCCCCCGGGACGCCTGTCCCGGGAGCCGTTGCCGGTTCACCGGACCCGTGGCACCACAGGTCCGGAATCGTCAGAGGCCCGTGATCGCAGGCGTTCCGTCAGGCCGGCAGCCCGAACTTGCTGCGCGTGGCGTCGGTCATCGCCCCGCTGGCATCGTAGCCGCGCAGCTCGTAGTACTCCGGCAGCATCGTGTCCAGCTCCGACACCCTCCCCTGCGCCGGACCCGAGTTCGCCGCCTCCTTGAGCAACCGTGGCGGCAGGTTGTCGTCCGCTCCGGTGATCCCGGCACGCTGGTTGAAGTCGCGCTCCAGGTTCCAGATCCGCTCGCCCACCTCCATCATCCGCTCGGTCGACCAGTCTCCCTCGCACGCCGCATCCACCTGCGGGGCGATGTCGTCCATCGTCCAGGCGAACGTGGTGAACACGCACAACCCGGCCGAGTCCACCGCCGCGGTCGCATCCTGGAACGCCTTCACCAGCCCCGCCTTGCCCGCCGACTCCAGCGGATCGGTCTTCTCCGGAATGCCCAGGATCTCCGAGGCCACCGTGTAGCCCCTGAGGTGACACGCGCCCCGGTTGGACGTCGCGTACGCCAGGCCCATCCCCTGGATGCCACGCGGATCGTAGGCCGGGAACTCCTGACCCTTCACCGTCATCGACAGCTCGGCCCGGCCGTACTTCTCGCACAAGCGCTTGCTGCCCATGCCCAGGTCCCGGCCGAACCCTTCGCCCTTGGCCGTCATCTCGGCCGCCCAGCACAGCGCCTCGGCACTGCCGAACTTCAGCTCCATGCCACCGGTGTGCTCGGTGGTGATCGCCCCTTCTTCGAACATCTCCATCGCCGCGGCCACCGTGGAGCCGAAGCTGATCGGATCCATCCCGTCCTCGTTGCACAGGAAGTTCACGTACGTCAGCGCATCGATGTCGTCCACCCCGGTGTCCGGACCCAGTGCCCAGGCCGCCTCGTACTCAAGCCCCCCCGAGTTGATCCAGTACTCGGGCTTGTCCTTGACCGAGAAGTGCGTCCGGTCGATCGTCGAGATCCTTCCGCAGGCGATCGTGCAGCTGAAGCAGGCCCCGTTGGTGGTCAGGTTCGGCTTGCCGTCGGACTTCCTGGGCTCGTGCATCGCCTCGCCGGACACCTCCGCGGCCCCCTCGAACTGGGTCTCGCGCATGTTGCGCGTGGGCAGTGCCCCCACCTCGTTGATCACGTTCATCAGCACCTGGGTGCCGTAGGTGGGCAGCCCCTGCCCGGTGACCGCGTTCTCGGCCAGTACCTTCTTGCCCGCCTTGACCGTGTCCATGAACCGCTTCGGGTCCTGGATCCCGCCCAGCCCCTTGGTGCCGCGCACCACCACCGCCTTCAGGTTCTTGGACGCCATCACCGTGCCCACCCCCGAGCGCCCGGCCGCCCGGTGCAGATCGTTCACCACCGCCGCGTACAGGTTGCCCTGTTCTGCCGAGCGGCCCACGCAGGCGATGCGGATCTGCGGATCCTGGTGCTTGGAGCGGATCAGCTTGTCCGCCTCCCACACCGACTTGCCCCACAGCTCATCGGCCGGCATCAGCGTGGCCACCTCGTCCTCGATGCTCAGGTACACCGGCTTCTCGGACTTGCCCTCGAAGATCACCATGTCCCAGCCGGCGAACTTGAGCTCCGCCCCGAAGTGACCGCCCGAGTTCGAGCAGGCCACCGTGCCGGTCAGCGGGCTCTTGGTCACGCAGCTGTAGCGACCGCCGGTGCTGGCGATCGTGCCGGTCAACGGGCCGGTGGTCATGATGAACTTGTTGTCCGGGCCCAGCGCATCGCAGGCCGGGTCCACCTCGTCCACCAGGTAGCGGGTGGCTAGCCCGCGCTGGCCCAGGTAGTCGTTCGCCCACTGCATGTTCAGCGGCTCGGTGCTCAGCGTGCCGGCGCTGAGGTTCACCCGCAGTACGTTCTTGGTCCAGCTCATTGGTGACGATCTCCGGTGTTCGTGAGTCGGGGCGAACGGGAAGGCTTCACGCTCGGCCCCGGCAACAGGGTGTTACGCGCTGGCCGAGGTATCGGTCTTGAGCGCCCAGGCGCGCATCTTGTCCAGCCCGGTGGCGTTGGCGTCCACGTAGGTGATCGCCTGGGTCGGGCAGGCGTCCACGCACGCCGGGTCTCCGCCGCACAGGTCGCACTTGACCACCTTGCCGGTGGCGGTGTTGTAGTTGATCGTGCCGAACGGGCAGGCGATCGTGCACACCTTGCAGCCCACGCACACGTCCGAGAGCACATCCTTGGAGCCGTTGACCGGGTTCAGGACGATCGCATCCACCGGACAGGCGTGCAGGCACCAGGCCTCGTCGCACTGGGTGCAGGTGTAGGGCACGAAGCGGCCCTCGTCGTGGAAGTTGAACACCTTGATGCGCGAGCGCGCCGGGTTGACCACCCCCTCGTTCACCAGCGAGCAGGCGGTCTCGCACTGGTTGCAGCCGGTGCACTTGCCCGGGTCGATGTGCAGGGACTTCTGCATGGATGTGGGGCTCCTGAGGGGTCGGTGAGGGGTCGGTGAGGGGTCGATAAGCTCGGACGCGGCCGATCCCCGTTCGAGGACGGCACGAATCCTGTGAATCCAGAGTATGAAGAATCCACAAACTATGCAAGGACATCGCCGGTGAACGCATCAGGGAGCGGTCCCATCGAGGGTCCGGCGGGCGGATCGCTGGATGAACCGCCACTCGGCTCGGAGTCCAGCGCCGCCGCCCGGGTCGCCGAGGAGGACGGACTGCTGTTCGCCTGTCACCTGGACGGCTCGGGCGGGGCCGATCTGCTGGACTGGGCGGCGGTCGAGGCGGCCGAGCCGCAGGCGCCGATCTGGGTCCACCTGTCGCGCGAGTCGTCGCGCAGCCGCGATTGGCTGCAGGGGTTGACCGGCCTGCCGCGCGGTGTGGTGGAGACGCTGCTGGCCGAGGAGACGCGTCCGCGCGTGATGTCGGTGCCCGGCGGCACCGTGGCGATCCTGCGCGGGGTGAACCTGCACCCGCAGGCCGACCCGGACGACTTGGTCACGCTGCGGTTGTGGACCGACGGTCGGCGCCTGATCTCGCTGCGCCAGCGGCGGCTGCTGACCCCGCGGGACGTGCTGGACCGGCTACTGGACAGCGAGCGCGGGCCGCGCGATGCCGCCGAGCTGTTCGAGCAGTTGCTGCACCGCCTGACCGAGCGCATGGGGGCCACGGTGCTGGCCTTCGACGAGCGGCTGGACGAGCTGGAGGCAGGCTTCGTGCTCGAGCGCGCCAGCGCCACGCGGCGCGAGCTCACCGACCTGCGCCAGCAGGTGGTGGCCCTGCGACGCTACCTGTCACCGCAGCGCGAAGCGATGACCGGCCTGCTGATGGACCCACCGGACTGGCTGTCGGAGCGCTCGCGCTACTCGCTCCGGGAGACCGATGACCGGCTGCTGCGCTACGTCGAGGAACTGGACGCGGCGCGCGAGCGGGCCATCGTCATCAAGGACGACATCGCCAACCAGCTGTCCGAGGCGGCCAACCGCACCCTGTACCTGCTGTCGATCGTCTCGGCGATCTTCCTGCCGCTGGGGTTCGTCACCGGGCTGCTGGGCATCAACGTGGGCGGCATGCCGGGCGTCGAGAGCCCCTGGGCGTTCTGGATCGCCTGCGCGGCCATGCTGCTGATCGCGCTGGTCGAGCTGGCCCTGTTCAGGAAGTGGCGCTGGTTGGGCGGTTGATCCTCGTCGGGGGTGGGCACCGGGTATGGTCGGCGGCCCGGTGCGCCGCGCAGCACGCACGCCACCCCCGACTCCTGCGCGCGCCAGCCGCCAGAGGACGACATGCCCGGCCTGATCGCCCTCGCCATCGCCTACGTCTTCTCGCAGTTCTACCGCTCCTTCCTGGCGGTGATCTCGCCGCGATTGTCCGATGAGCTGGGGGCGACGGCTGCGGACCTGTCGCACGCCGCCGGGTTGTGGTTCGTGGCATTCGCGGCGATGCAGTTCGTGGTCGGTCCTTCGCTGGATCGCTACGGGCCCAGGCGCACCGCGGCCTGGTTGTTCGGCGGTGCCGGTACCGCCGGTACCCTGCTGTTCGCCGCTGCCGAGTCGCCCGCGACGATCGCCTGGGCGATGGCCTTGATCGGCATCGCCTGCTCGCCGGTACTGATGGCGCCGCTGTTCATCTTCGCGCGCCGTTTCGATGCCGCGCGGTTCGCGCTGTTGACCTCGGCGTTCGTGGCGTTCGGCACCTTGGGCAACGTGATCGGTGCCGCGCCGATGGCCATCGCGGTGCAGGCGTTCGGCTGGCGCGCGGTCATGACCGGGTTGGCCGTCGCCACGTGGCTGCTGTCGATCGGCATCCTCGTGTGGGTGCGCGACCCCGAGCGCGAGGTGGTCGATGGCTCCGGACTGGCCGGCTACGTGACGCTTCTCAAGGTGCCGGCGCTGTGGTGCATCCTGCCGATGGTGGTGATGGCCTACGCCCCGGTGGCCAACCTGCGCGGGCTGTGGGCCGGCCCGCTGCTCGGCGACCTGTACGCCGCCGACGGCCTGCAGATCGGTCGAGTCACGCTGTGGATGGCGCTGGCGATGGTGCTCGGCAGCCTGGTGTACGGCCCGCTGGACCGCTGGTTCGGTACCCGCAAGTGGGTGGTGTTCGCAGGCAACGCCTGCGTGCTCGGTGGACTGGTCGGGCTATGGCTCGACCCGCAGCGCAGCTTGGGCGCCACCACCACCCTGCTGATGCTGATCGGCCTGGCCGGCACCAGCTACGGCGTGCTGATGGCGCACGGACGGTCGTTCGTGCCACCCGCCCTGCTCGGTCGCGGCGTCACGCTGTTGAACTTCTGCTCGATCGCCGGCGCCGGGTTGCTGCAATTTCTCAGCGGCGCACGCTTTGCGGTGCACCCCTCATCAGGATCGGTCGACAGCTACCGCGCGCTGCTGATGCTGTACGCCGTGATGCTTGGTCTGGCGCTGCTGATCTACGCGTTCAGCCGCGATGCCCGGCCGGCGAGCACCGCCCCGGCGAACGCCAAGGGGTGATCCGGGTGATCGATGCCGTCGCGCCGCAGCCGAGCTACTCCGGATCGGGCGGCATCCACAGCCGCGCGCCGAAGCCGTGCACGATGATCGACAGCACGATCGTCAGCGCCGCGATGCGCCACACCGCATCGATGTCGTTGAACTGCCCGTGGGACTGGCCGTAGGCGATGTAGAAGATCGACCCCATGCCGCGCACCCCGAACACGGCGACCCGAATCCGGTCCCGCCAGCACAACCGCACACCGCCCAGGGCGATGATGCCGCTCAGTGGCCGGACCACCAGGATCAGCAGCGAAGCGATGGCCAGATCGCTCCAGGTCCAGTTCCGCCACAGGCCCTCGCCCCCGAACCCCTGCGCCAGGAAGGAGCCGAACCACACCAGCAACAGCACCAGCAGGATGGCCTCCAGCTGATCGCCGGACCGGTGCGCCTGACGGGCGTACGGCACGGCATCGTCCTCCGGCGAATGGTGTCGCCCGGCCCGTGCCGAGACGAACACCGCCAGGAAGCCGTAGCCATCGATCGCCTCGGTCACGCCGTAGGCGACGAAGGTCCAGGCCAGGAAGTTCAACGCCGGATTGACCGCGCCCTGGGCGGCATCGCCGATGCGGCTGAACACCAGCCCGCTCAGGAAGCGACCGATGAGCCACCCGACGATGACGCCGGCGGCAACGCGGTACAGCACATCGAAGCTGGCCCAGCCGAACAGCCAGCGATCCAGGTCCTGATCGATTGCCGTGATGCCGTGCGCGGCGAACGCCAGGGCGAGGTAGACGAACGGAAAGGCGAGCCCGTCGTTGAGTCCCGCCTCGGCGGTCAACGCCACCTTGGCATGCTGTTCCTCCTCGCCCGGACCCCCGACCTGGACCGAGCGTGCCAGCACCGGGTCGGTCGGCGCCAGAGCGGCACCGAGCAGCATCGCCGAAGCCAGTCCGAGTCCGCCCACCCAGACCCCCAGCCAGGTCACAGCGACCACCGAGATCGGCATCACGATGATCAACAGGTGCCAGGTCGGCTGCCAGTTGCGCCAGCTGGCCGGCGTGTTGATCGCCAGGCCCGCCCCGGCCAGCGAGATGATGACGATCAGCTCCGAGACGTGCTCGATGATGGCCAGTTCGATGTCGCCGCCCAGCGGCGAGATCAGCGGCAGCTCCAGCAGCGAGGACAGCATGCCCAGCGCCACGTAGATCGCCGGCAGGTTGTAGCTGCGCCAATGGGACAGCGCAGGCGCCAGGGTCAGTCCGAAGAACGCCAGGCCGAACAGCAGGTACCACACATCGCGAACATCCAGCGTACCGATCACACGCGACCAGGCTCCTGCGACAAGATCCTCGAAAGCATTGGCGATATCGATACGGCACGCCACCGGTGCTCTCCCGCCTTGCAATATCGACCGTTACGGCCCGGCATCCGACTCGCGGCCGGTCGGCTGCCGGTTTGAACCCGTCAGCCGACGTCGCTATGTTGCACCTGCAGTTCCATTCGACAGCCAGCGGAGGATTTCCATGGACGAACACATCAAGAAGGCCATCGACGATTCGATGACCGAGATCGGCAAGGTCCAGCAGCGCTTCGACGAGCTGGTCAAGGACCTGCCCGAGCAGACCCGCGAAGTGCGCGAGCGCACCAGTGCGACCCTGGAGACGATTCGCGCCAAGCTCGAGCAGGCCATGAAGGATGCGCAGGGCGAGGCCGGTGAGGCGCAGGTCAAGGCGCACCTGGGCCTGATGGAGGCGCAGGACCGGTTGGAGGCGTCGCGCAAGGTCATCGACGAGCACCTGGCGCAATTCCAGGACCGCTCCAAGACGGCGATGGACGAGATGCAGCTCAAGGCGCACCTGGCCTCGATGGAGGCGCAGGACTTCTGGGAACGTCGCGGAAAGCACCTGGCCGAGGAGTTCCGTCAGTCGCAGAAGTCGATGCAATCGCTGGCCGGCATGGCGGTCACCGAGCTGCAGGAGCAGTTCGGACGCTGGAACGCGATCTTCAGCGATGCGGTCGGCGGTGCCGCCGACAAGTCGTCCGACGCCGGCGCCAAGAAGGACGAAAAGGACGAGCGGTAGCGCCCGACGCTGGCCGGCGATACGACCGCTTCGCTCTCGGGTCACAGCGTCGGCTGGTTCACCCGCCTCGACAGCTCGGCATGGCTTTCGCGCCGCTCCGAGTAGCGATCCACCAGCTGTTCCTTGAGGTCACGCGTCAGCAGCGTGAAGCGCATCAGCTCCTCCATCACGTCCACCATCCTGTCGTAGTAGGGCGAAGCCTTCATGCGGCCCGCCTCGTCGAACTCGTTGAAGGCCTTGGGCACCGAGGACTGGTTGGGGATCGTCAGCAGCCGCATCCATCGGCCCAGGATGCGCAGCTGGTTGACGGTGTTGAAGCTCTGGCTGCCACCGCAGACCTGCATGAGCGCCAGCGTCTTGCCCTGCGTGGGTCGCACGCCGCCCAGCGACAGCGGGATCCAGTCGATCTGGGCCTTCATGACGCCGGTCATCGCACCGTGGCGCTCGGGCGAGCACCACACCATGCCTTCGCACCAGCTGGCCAGTTCGCGCAGCCGGGTGACCGCCTCGTCATCGCCTGCCTCGACGCTGTCCGGCAGCGGCAGGCCGGTCGGATCGAAGGTGCGGGTCTGGGCGCCGAAGCGCTCGAGCACGCGGGCCGCCTCCTCGCTCATCAGCCGCGAGTAGCTGCGCGCGCGCAAGGAACCGTGCAGCAGCAGGATGCGCGGCGGATGCGTGCTGCGCGGCCCGGTCGGCACCGTGGCGATACGCGGATCGCGACAGTGTTCAGCATCCAGGTTCGGGGTATCGGACATGGCTTGTGCCTCGTTCACGCTTCGATGCCCAGCACCGACAACCACCCCGCCAGCGCCAACAGGGTGACCAGCAGCACCGGCACGGTCAGCACCACGCCGATCCGGAAGTACTGCCCCCAACCGATCACCAGCCCCTTGCGCGCCAGCACGTGCAGCCACAACAGGGTGGCCAGGCTGCCGATCGGGGTGATCTTGGGCCCCAGGTCGCTGCCCACGACATTGGCGTAGACCATCGCGGTCCGCGCCAGCCCCGACACCTCGGACGCCTCGACCGACAGCGCCACCACCAGCACCGTGGGCATGTTGTTCATGATCGAGGACAGCAGGGCGGCAATGAACCCGGTCGACACCGTCACCACCCACAACGGTTGCTGCGACAGGGCCGTGAGCACGCTCGACAGGGCGCCGGTCAGCCCGACGTTGTGCAAGCCGTACACCACCAGGTACATGCCCAGCGAGAACACCACCACGCTCCACGGCGCACCGCGGATGATGCCGCCGATGTCCACCGTGCGCCCGCGACGCGCCACGCCCAGCAGCACCGCCGCCCCGAGCGCTGCCACGACCGAGACCGGAACCCCGAACGCATCGGCTGCGAACAGGCCGACCAGCAACGCGCCCAGCACCCACCAGCCAGCCATGAAAACCGATCGATCACGGATCGCCTCGCCGGGTGCGCGCAACCCGCCGACATCGAACCGCGCCGGTATGTCGCGCCGGAAGTACGCGTACACCATGCCGATCGAGGCGGCGACCGAGACCAGCGTCACCGGCACCATGACGCGGGCGTACTCGCCCGAGCCCAGGCCGAAGAAGTCGGCCGAGACGATGTTCACCAGGTTGGAGATCACCAGCGGCAGGCTGGCGGTGTCGGCGATGAAGCCTGCCGCCATCACGAAGGCCAGCGTTGCCGGTGCGCCGAAGCCGAGCGCCAGCAGCATCTCGAACACGATCGGGGTGAGGATCAGCGCCGCCCCGTCGTTGGCGAACACCGCGGCCACCAGCGCGCCCAGCAGCATGACCAGCACCAGCAGTCGCGTGCCCCGCCCGTCGCCCAACCGGGCGATGTGCAACGCGGCCCATTCGAACGAGCCGGCCTCGTCCAGCGTCAGGCTGATCAGGATGATGGCGATGAAGGCGAAGGTGGCGTTCCAGACGATGCCCCAGACGGTGGCCACGTCCCCCGGGTCGACGATGCCGAGCGCCAGCGCGACCAGCGCCCCGCCGGCGGCACTCCAGCCGATGCCCAGCCCGCGCGGCTGGCGGATCACCAGCGTCAGCGTGACCAGGAACAGCGCGATGGCGGCAACGGTCATCGGCACCGGATCCGGCCCGATGACCCGTGCGCCCGTTGACCGATCAACAGGCGCACGTCAGCTCGTCCAGCGCAGGCTGACAGCGCTCCGGCACGCCGCCGCAGCAGTCTTCCATCAAGAAGCTCAGCAGGGCCCGCATGCCGTCCATGGCGGCGTGATAGCGGATCGCCCGCCCCTCGCGCCGGTGGCGCACCAGTCCGGACCGGTCCAGGATCGCCAGATGGGTGGACAGGGTGTTCTGGACGACGTCCAGCCGCGCGGCGATCTCCCCGGCCAGCAGGCCGTCCCCACCCGCCTTGACCAGCAGACGGAAGACGTCCAGGCGGGTTTCATGACCGAGTGCCGACAGGGCGGCCAGCGATGCCTTCTTGTCCATGTATCGAGAATACTCGATATTTAGATTCCACGGAATCCCTGTCGGCACACTCCCTTGCCATCCGAGCGCAAGTGTCGGCGCAGACCGGACCTCACCGCGCCTTGCGACTCCACCCTTTCGTCTACCCTGCGGTGCCGCGGTAGACCCCCCGTTCACCCCGCCGATGCCTCGCGCCCTGCCCGCCCTTGCACTTGTCCTGTTCGCCGTGGTGGCAGCCGTCTTCGCTGGGAGCCGGCTGGGCGCCCCACCCCCGATCGCGGTCGAGCTCATCGCCCCCGAACGCGCATCGCTGGTCTCGACGCCGGATCTCACCGGTACCGTCATCAACGAGCGGCCGCACGATCATCGTGGTCACGCACGTCGGCCTGGTCGCTGCCAAGAGTCGCGACTTCCTGTCCAGCATCGGCTCGGTCGGCGGTCAAGGGGCGAACGATCGCCTGATGGTGTCGTGGACGACGCTGGCCGGCACGAGCGCCAAGCTTGATGAGGTGAACTCGCTGCAGTTGGAGGTGGTGGACTTCGACTCGGCCCGACGCAGCGTCGGGGCCGTAAGAACCCTGCTGCGCCAGCGCCATCCCGAGGGGTTCGACTACGGGGTGGAGACCATGGCCAGCTACATCGCCACCACCGATCGGATCCTGGGTAGCGTGGCCATCATCGGCATCGTGGCCGCCTCGATCTCGCTGCTGGTGGACGGCATGGGGATCATGAACATGATGGGCACCGCGGTGCTGGAGCGTACCCGCGAGATCGGGGTGCGCAAGGCGATCGGCGCAATCTAACGTGACATCCTGGCGCAGTTCCTGGTCGAGGCCACGCTGATCAGTCTGGCGGGCGGGCTGCTCGGGCTGCTGATCGGCACGCTGGCCAGCGTGGCACTGGCAGCGGCCACCGGCTTTCCGCTGGTGCCCTCGATCGGTGTGATCATCGGCACGCTGCTGGTGTCGATCGCGGTGGGCGTGCTGTCGGGCTGGTTGCCGGCGCGGCGTGCGGCGCGCATGCATCCGGTTCAGGCGCTGCGCTCGGACTGAGCGGGCAAGAAGGGTGCTTTTACCCTGCCGGTCCCGGGTCAACCGCGCTGGCGCGAACCTATGATGACAAGTCGGTTATCCGATACCCGCGATCTCGCCGGTTCGACCAGCGGCTGGACGCGACCCGTTTCTTCAGCGCCACCGAGGATGAAGGCAGCATGCATTCACCGATCCGCACCCGTGTCCTTCGCGTCTGGACGGGCGCGTTGTCGCTTCTGGCCGCTGCCGCGATGCCTTGCGCATCGGCCCAACCGTTCGAGCAGGTCTCCGTCGGGGCGGAGCACATCTGTGCGCTCGATGCGGCCGGCAACCTGGAGTGCACCGCGACCGCCATCGCCCAGCGCCTGTTGCCACCCGATGGGCTGCCGCCGATGCAAAGCATCGCCGCGGGTCAGCAACATGCCTGCGGACTCACGCTCGACGCTCGGATCACGTGCTGGGGCACGGATGTCTTCGGGGCGTTGAATCCGCCCGAGTTCGACGTGCCGGTCAGCAGCATCGCCTCCGGGTTCAACCACAGCTGCGCGGTGGATGTGAACAACCGGGTGCAATGCTGGGGATTGAATTCGAACGGGCAGCTCGACGTGCCGAACGTCGCGGGCGGCTTCGTCAAGGTGGACGTGGCACGCACGGCGTCCTGCGGTATCGATACCGCCGGCGACATCCGCTGCTGGTCGACCGATTCGTTCTTCAACCCCGGCACGCCCATCGCCGGGCCGTTCATCGATCTGGACCTGGATTCGAACCAGGCCTGCGGGCTCACGGCAGCCGGCGACATCGAATGCTGGGCCGCGCGGGAGCGTCAGAACCTCGGCCCCCCGACCAATGGCCCCTATACCGACCTGACGGTCACCGGCAGCGCCATCTGCGGACTTCGTACGGACCAGTTGCTGGATTGCTCGTTCGCCGCCCCGACCCTGTTCGAGCTGGATGCCCGTGCAGAGGACTATCCGCCGGACGTGGCGTTCTCATCGATCGAACGCAGCGCGATCCAGTTCGGCGGCGTGCCGATCTGCGGCATTCGAGCCGAGAACGGCACGATCAGCTGCTTCGGCGGTAGCGGCGCCGCCGGCTCGCTGCCCGCCCCGCCGGGCGCACCGGGGACAACCGGTCCCGTGACGGCGGACAGCCTCTCCCTGAGCTTGACGGCGCAGGTCTACGGGCGAAACCAGGTGGAGCTGTTCTGGACCGAGTTGCCGGTCGTGTTTCCGCGCATCTTCGTGGAGGTCTACCGCGATGACGAGCTGTTGACGACGACCGGCAATGCCTTCAGCTTCTACGACAACGACGGCTCGATCGTCAGCGACGCGAGCCGCTATCGCGTACGCACCGTGGATGAAGCCGGCAACGTCGGTGCATTCTCCAACGTCGTCCGTATCGATCGTTCCACGCAGCAGGTGACGATCGACCAGGATGTCGGTACCAACCCGCGTATGCCGGACCTGCGCATCCGGGATGTATCCGCCGAGAGTTTCGCGCCGTTCCTGAACAACGTGGACGGCTACATCCTGACCTGGAACGTCGACAATCCTTCCGGCGTGGCGATCGCCGGCTTCGAGGTCCGGGTGAACGACCAGCCGGTCGGCTTCGTCAGCGATACCTTCTTCATCGGCGACGGTGTCACAGGTGACGCCTGCCGGGTCTACAGCGTCGCAGCCATCACCGATGACGGCACCATCCTGGACTACGGATCGGCCGCCCTGGGACGCAACGCGCGGCGCTGCCCGAGCCAGGGCTGACGGGCCTATTGACGCTGAGAAGAACCTGACGAGCGCCATCAACTGGGGATTATTTTTTCTCTACGAAAATTAATGCCGGTACTGTGACGCTCGAGGATCACCATGGCTGGATTCGCGCGGCCTCCAACGAGCTGCTGTGCGGCAGCGACGCGCTTTGGGAGGCACTGTGCAGAGAGTGGTCCGAATCGATCAACACGGCGGTGGTGCAGCACGTACTCGACGCCGTTGCCGACGCGCTTTGAGGGCGGTCGGATCCGGGGGGTCACGGCCACTGCGCTGTCCGAGCGACCCAATCGCTACTTGATCGCCAGGAACCCCTCGAAGCACAGGTACTTCCACACGCTCATCACATCGACGAAGCCTGCGCGCGACATCAGGTCCCGGTTGCCCTGGCTCGAGAACGGCTCCAGCACCCCTTTCAGGCTGCGCGACTTGTTGACGATCTCGAGCTCGGAGAAGCCCTGCGCCAGCTTGTGATCGGTATGCAGCGATGACATCAGGTCCTGGAACCGCGCGTCGGGAGCGCGCACCTTCTCGAACAGCACCAGCGCACCGCCCCAGTTCAGTGCGGCATGGATGCGATCGAACAGCTGCTGGCGCACCGCCGGTCGGATGAACTGCAGGGTGTAGTGGGCCACGATCAGGTCGCAGGGCTCGAACGCCGCTTCCAGCAGGTCCGCCTCGACGATCTCGATGGCCGACTGGTCGCGGCAGCGAACGCGGGCCTGCTCGGCCATGGCGGCTTCGCGCTCGATCCCGACGATGCGCACGGCTCGACCGTGCTGGCGTTCGGCGATGGCGCGGCTCACCGCACCGGTCGCGCAGCCCAGCTCGTAGGCCAGCGAGCCATCGTGCAGGAAGAAGTCCGACAAGGAGGCGATCAGCGCATGGCTCTCCCGGTAGCCGGGCACCGAGCGCTCGATGTGCGCCTCGAACTGGCCCGGCACGGTGCCGCCGAATTGCCAGCGCGCCTGCCCCGCCGCAATCTCGTCACCGCAGGACGAATCATCGCTCGGCCGGTGGTCGCTCAATGCGCCTCCTCCCAGCTGTTGCCGATGCCGCTGTCGACCTCCAGCGGCACGCGCAGCGTGGCGGCGGCCGACATGCGGCTGCGCACGCCCTCGGCGATGGCCTCGGCCTCGCCGGCGCGCACCTCGAACACCAGCTCGTCGTGAACCTGCATGACCATGCGCGCATCGATGGCCTCCTCGTCCAGCCAGCGCTGCACCTCGATCATCGCGCGCTTGATCACATCGGCGGCGGTGCCCTGCATCGGCGCATTGATGGCCAACCGCTCGGCGTTGGTGCGAAGCCCCTGGTTCCGGGCGTGGATATCGGGCAGGTACAACCGCCGTCCGGACACGGTCTGCACGTAGCCGTGCTCGCGCGCGTTGTCACGGGTGCTGTCCATGTAGCGCTTCACACCCGGATAGCGGGTGAAGTACACCTCGATGAACTCCTGCGCCTCGGTCCGGGAGATGGACAATGCCTTGGCCAGCCCGAACCCCGACATGCCGTAGATCAGGCCGAAGTTGATCGTCTTGGCCGAGCGGCGCTGATCGTCCTCGACCGCCTCCAGCGGCACCCCGAACACCTCGGCGGCGGTGGCACGGTGCACGTCCAGGCCGCGCTCGAACGCATCCAGCAGGCCCTCGTCACCGGACAGGTGCGCCATGATGCGAAGCTCGATCTGCGAGTAGTCCGCAGCCAGCACGCGGTATCCGTCGGTGGCCACGAACGCCTCGCGGATGCGGCGACCTTCCTCGGTGCGCACCGGAATGTTCTGCAGGTTGGGGTCGGCGCTGGACAGCCGGCCGGTGGAGGCGATCGCCTGGTTGTAACTGGTGTGCACCCGTCCGGTGGCAGGATTCACTCGCTCGGGCAGCTTGTCCACATAGGTGCCCACCAGCTTGGTCAGGCTGCGATGCGCCAAGATCAGCTTGGGAAGCGGGTAGTCCTCGGCCAGCCGGTTGAGCACGTCCTCGTCGGTGGAGGGCTGGCCCTTGGGCGTCTTCTTGAGCACCGGCAGCTGCTGCTCGTCGTACAGCAGGGCCTGGATCTGCTTGGGCGAGCCGATGTTGAACTCGCGCCCGGCCTCGGCGTAAGCATCGGCGGCGATGCGCTCGATGGTGGCGTGCATCGCCGCCCCCTGGCGCTGCAGCATGTCGGTATCGATCGAGACACCGGTGCGCTCGATGCGCGCCAGCACCGACACCAGCGGCATCTCGATGTCGGTATAGAGAGAATGCAGCTCTGGCACCTCCACAAGCTTCGGGTGGATCGCCTGGTGCAGCCTGAGGGTGATGTCGGCATCCTCTGCGGCGTAGTGTGCGGCTACCTCCAGCGGCACCTTGTCGAACGTCAGCTGCTTCTTGCCGCGTCCGGCGATCTGCTCGAACTTCACCGTGCTCACGCCCAGGAACTTCTTCGCCAGCGAGTCCATGTCGTGACGCGTGGCGGTGCTGTCGAGCACGTAGCTCTGCAGCATGGTGTCGTGGGCGATGTTGTTCAGCGTGATGCCGTGATTGGCCAGCACGTTGGCGTCGTACTTGATGTGCTGCCCGACGATGCTGCGCCGATCCCCTTCCAGCAGCGGGCGCAGCCGCTCGAGCACCTCGCTGCGATCCAGCTGACCGGGTACCGGCGACCAGGTCGGCTCGGGCACCACGGCCTTCTTGTTGGCCGCGCGCTTCTTCTTGGTGCCGGGCGCGGGTGGCGAGGCGCCATCGCCCTTGCCCGTCTCGCCCGCCGCGGCATCGAACAGGTCGTCCGGCTCGGCCACATCGACGGGATCAGCCTCCGGCGACGCCTCGGCATCGCTTGGAGCCGCCTCGTCGGCCGCCAGGTGGGTCAGCGGCACGTAGGCGGCAAGACCCGGCTCCAGCGCGAACGACACCCCGACGATCTGGGCGCGCATGTAGTCCAGGCTGGTGGTCTCGGTGTCGAACGCGAACAGCTCGGCCGCCTCCAGGCGCTTCACCCAGCGCTCGAACGTCGCCCGGTCGGTGATCGTCTCGTAGCGCGAGGCGTCCAGCGCATCGGCGCCCCCGGCCGCACGCTCGTCGACGCCGGGCGCAGCCTTCGCATCCGACGGGCGTCGGCCGGTGCCGCCCTCCACGCTTTCGCCGGTCAGCGGCGACAGCCCGGCCAGCAGCTCGCGGTGCAGCGTGCGCAGCTCCTGATCGGCGTACAGCATGGCCAGAGCATCCAGGTCGGGCACGCCAAGCGTCAGCCCGTCGATGTTCACCGGCAGCTCGACGTCGGTGCGGATGGTGGCCAGGTCCTTGGACAGCGGCAGGTGGGCGATGCTCTCGCGCAGCTTCTCGCCGATCTTGCCCTTGACCGCATCGGCGTTGTCGATGACCGCCTCCATCGTCGGGTACTGGCCCAGCCACTTGGCCGCGGTCTTGGGGCCGCAGCTGGGCACACCGGGAATGTTGTCGGAGGTGTCCCCGACCAGCCCGAGGTAGTCGGGGATCTGGGCAGGCTCCACGCCGAACTTCTCGCGCACCCCGGCCACATCCATCACGGTGCCGCTCATGGTGTTGACCAGCGTCACGCGCTCGTCCACCAGCTGGGCCATGTCCTTGTCGCCGGTGGAGACCACCGTGTCGAGACCGGCAGCGGTGGCGCGCACCGCCAAGGTGCCGATGACATCGTCGGCCTCCACGCCGTCCACCACCAGCAGCGGCATGCCCAGCGCGCGGATGATGGCGTGCAAGGGCTGGACCTGCACCCGCATGTCGTCGGGCATGCTGGCGCGGTTGGCCTTGTACTCGGGGTACAGCTCGTCACGGAAGGTCTTGCCGCTGGCATCGAACACCACCGCCATGCGCTCGGGCCGGTAGTCGATCACCAGCTTCCTGAGCATGTTCAGCATGACGTGCACCGCCCCGGTGGGGCGCCCGTCGGCGGTGGACAGCGAGCCGCCCGAGCCGCCTTGGCCGACTTGGCCGCGCCCCTGACGCTCCATCACGTGGAAGGCGCGGTACAGGTAGGCGGAGCCGTCGACCAGCACGACGGGGCGGGCAGTGCCGGCCTGGGGGGCCTGGGCGTCGGGTGCGGGGCCGGCGCTCGCCATGGCGTGACGTTCTCTGATCAAGCGGCACACCAGTGTACGTCAGGGTCTGCATCGCACGGATCCAGCTATGCTCGAAAGCCCGCCCGCGGCACGCCATGCGCCCCCGGGCCTTCGACCGACCAGGACGCCCCGCGAACACGATGCGAACGCTGCCCACCGACAACGCCATGCGCCGCGAGGAGCGCGACCGCGCGCTCACCCGAGACAGCTGGAAGATCTTCCAGATCATGTCCGAGTTCGTCGAGGGCTTTGCGCAGCTGGCGGATCTGAGCCCCTCGGTGAGCATCTTCGGCTCGGCCCGCTTCGCCCCGGACAACCCCTGGTACCACAAGAGCGAGCACCTGGCGCGGCTGCTGTCCGACTCCGGCTTCGCGGTGGTCAGCGGCGGCGGACCGGGCGTGATGGAGGCGGCCAACAAGGGCGCCTTCGCCGGCAAGTCGGCCAGCGTGGGCTTGAACATCAAGCTGCCGCACGAGCAATCGGGCAACCCGTATCAGGACATCAGCCTGAACTTCAAGTACTTCTTCGCCAGGAAGGTGATGTTCGTCAAGTACGCCTCGGCCTACGTGGTGATGCCCGGCGGCTTCGGCACGCTGGACGAGATGGCCGAGATCCTGACGCTGGTGCAGACCGGCAAATCCAAGCGCATCCCGATCATCCTGTACGGCAGCGAATTCTGGGCCGGCCTGATCGCCTGGATGAAGGACTCGCTGGTCACCACCGGCACGATCAGCGAATCGGACCTGGACCTGTTCACGATCACCGATGACCCCGACGAGGCGGTCAGCACCATCTTCGATTTCTACGAAGGCCGGGAGCTGAACAACCTGATCGACAGCTCGCGGCTGTCGATGGACCTGTAGGGATGCGATCCCGCTCGCCCGGCGACGCGGGTACCCGCGCTCAAGCGGCGTCGAGCAACGCCTGCAAGGGCTCGCGAAGCGTGTTGCAGGCCTGCTCGAGCTGCTGAACCGACGCCTCGTCGATCAGCGAGGCCAGCGGTTCCCCGCCCGGCTCCGGCAGGCGCGCCTCCAGCGCCTGGCAGATGCGTTCGATCTGCACCGCGCCCAGCGAGGCCGCACTGGACTGCACGGCACGCAGCGCCAGCTGGAAGCCGGGCACATCGTCTTCGTCCCGCGCCTGGCACAGTCGTTCGATCAGCTGCGGCGTGCGGTGGTTCCAGCCATCGATCACGCGCGCCAGCAGGTCCGGGCGGCCCGGACGCTGGGCCAGGCGCAGCGCCTGCAATTTACCCGGGTCCAGCACCGTGTCCGCATCCGGTGACGACGCCGGCCCGATCGGCTCGCCCACCGGGATCGCTTCGCCAGCCTCGACCGCCTGCTCGGCATCGGCGGCATCGGCAGGTTCGGCCTCGCTCTGCAACGTGCCGACCGGCGCCGCCTCCACCGCCGGGCCCAATTCCTGTTCACGCGGCACCGGTCGCCGTGCCGGCTCGTCGCGCAGCAACGAGGCCAGCGTATCGCGCAGTTCGGACTGGCGTGGCGGCTTGCTCAGGTTGCGCCGGATTCCCAGCGCATCCAGTTCGGCGGCATCCAGTCCGATCTGGGATGAGGTCAGCATCAGGCACGGCAGATCGGGAAGCCGGGCGTCGGTGGCGGCGCGCTCGGCGAACGCCAGCCCGTCCATGCCCGGCATGTTCAGGTCCAGCACGCACACATCGAACGGGCGCTGCTCGTCCACCGCCCGCTGCAGGGCGGTGAGCGCCGCCTCGCCGCCGTCGACCGTTTCCACCTCCATGTCCCAGGCGGCCAGCTGGTGCTCCAGGTTGACCCGGTTGGTACGATTGTCATCCACCACCAGCACGCGGCGATCGCGCAGGCGTGCCCGGCCGTCGCGCCCGGTGGCCTCGCCGTCCACATCGCCCAGCTCGAAGCTGACGCTGAAGCGTGAGCCCTCGCCGCGCCGGCTGCGCACCCGGATCTGGCCGTTCATGCGCGAGGTGAGCTCGCCGGCCACCGTCATCGCCAGCCCGAGCACCGAACGCCCTTCGCCGCTCGCCTCGCCGCACAACCCCTGGTAGAGCGCCAGCTGCATCTTTGAGGAGATGCCGCGCCCCGAGTCCTGGACGTCGCAACGATAGCGCGAACGTCCGTTCTCGCCGGACTCGCGAATCAATCGCACCACCACCTCGCCCTCGTCGGTATGCTCGAGCGCGTTGTTGACCAAGGTCGACACCACCTGACGCAGCCGCTTGCCATCACCGTCCACGGTGACCGGCACGCTGTCGTCCAGACAGCAGATCAGCTCGATGCCGCGCGCGTGCGCCGCCGGTGCCTGCGCGGCGCACACATCCTCGAGCGCATCGCGCAGACCGAAGCGGGCACGCTCCAGGCGCAGTTCGCCGACCTCCAGCCGCGCGTAGTCCAGCAGGTCATCGATCACCGACAGCAGACCGGAGGAAGAGCTGACGATGCTGTGCACGAAGCGCTGCTGGGTCTCGTTCAGCGAGGAGTCGAGCAGCAGGTCCGACATGCCCAGGATGCCGTTCATCGGCGTGCGCAAGCTATGGCTGATCCGCGACACGAACCGCGATTGCGCAGCCTGGGCCTCGTCCAGCCTTGCCTCACACGCTTCCAGGGTGCGGCGCAGCCGTTCGTTCTCGGCGTTGACGATGGCCAGCTCGCGCGCCGCGTCCACCGCGCCGACGCCCGTCGCCGCGGCGACGGGCGTCAGCTCGGCCTCGCTGCGTCGACGCATGCCCGAGTGGCGTTCCTGCGCGGCGCCTGCCTCGGCCACCGAGCGTTCCGCCCTGGTCGCGCGCTCCGACGCCGGGTTCCGCCGCAGGGCCGTCAGGCTGGCGATCGCGCAGGACAGGCACACCATCGCCAGCGCAAGCAGCGGCCCGCTCGAGGCCTGTGCGGCCTCGAGCAGCGTGATCGGCACCGTCGACCGACCCTCGCCACGAAACGCGGTGCCGATCGTTTCGGTGACCCCCGGTACGCCCGAGATGATCCCTGCCGCCCCACCGAGCAGCACGAGGGCGCAGGCGGCCAGGCGCAGTGCAAGGGTGCGACGACGGACGGGATGAACGGCCATGGCGAGCTTAGCGGCACGCCGTTGCAGGCCTTGACGTTCGAGCACGCGGCGAGCCGGCCGTGGATCGGCGGGCGGTGGCCCGCACCGCTAACCGGTCCGCCAACCGGTCCGCCTACCGTCGGGCGGCGTGACCGACGCCCGGTTCGAGCGCCGGACCGGCGTCCCGCTCAGAAGCTGAGCGAAATGTCGGTGTGGTGGCTGCCGCAGGCGGCCACGAACAGGGCCTGCTCGCGCGTCATGTTGCGTTGCGAGCGGATCCCCAGCGTGTCCTTCAGCGTCACGCCCAGCGCGACCAGCGCCGCGGCGCTCTGCCGATCGATCGAACGGCGCCAGGCCAGCTCGGCGGTGAAGGCGGCGTCGGCCTGATCGAGGGCCTCGATGGCGGCGGCCGCATCCGGCTCCTCGGCATCCAGCGCGCGGCGCACGTCCCCGACCAGCGAGGCGACCTCGTCGCCACCGGCCAGGTCGTCCAGGCGGGACTCGGCGGCGGCCACCGCGGCGATCGCCAGCGCCACCCCGTTGGTGTCGTCGCCCACCAGCGCCATGCGCTCGCGCAGCCGGGCCAGCTGCTCCTCCACGGCGGCGAATCGCTCGATACCGGTCAGTCGCTCGGTGATCGGTGACAGCGCCGACCAGGCATCGTCGGCGGCGCGTCGGTACTGGGTGCGCGAACGCTCGGTCGCCTTGTCCAGCGTGGTGTACGCGGACTGGGTGTCGTCCCATTCGGCCGGGATGGTCTCGGCCAGCGCGTCCCGCTCGGCTTCCAGCCGCTCGACGATGTCCAGCTGCGCCTGACGACGCTCGGCGTTCTCCTCGCCGCGCAGCCGCGAGGCGGTGGTGTTGCGCTCTTCCATGCGCGCCGCCAGCTCGCGCATGTCCGCCTGGATCCTGCGCACCTCGTCGTGCAGCGGCCGATAGGCCGGGGCCGCGGCCCGTGCGGCGGCCTCGTTGACATCGATCTCGTCGAGCAGGGCCAGCGCCTCGGCGGCGCGGTCCAGCCCCTCGGTGAAGTCCTCGGTCAGCTCCTCGGGCACCGCCCCCAGGTCCACCTGGCGGGCGGCGTCCAGCTGGGCGGCAAACGCGCCCGGCTGCTCGGCCAGACGCTCGACCACGTAGTCCTCCAGGCACATCTGCAAGCGGGGGTTGCGCGGCGGGGGCGCGGTCTCGGACAGGTAGGAGACGCGGTTGGGCAGGTAGTTCACCAGCGCCGGGAAAGTGGCCACGATCAGCAGCGCGGTCAGCTGCAGGCCGATGAACGGGATGACGCCCTTGTACATGTCCACGGTGCGCACGATCGCCGGCGCCACGCCGCGCAGGTAGAACAGCGCGAACCCGAACGGTGGGGTCAGGAACGAGGTCTGGATGTTCAGCCCGATCATCACCCCCAGCCACACCGCGGTGATGTTGGCGGACGGGTCGGCCAACAGGATCGGGGCGACGATCGGCACCACCACCACCGCGATCTCGATGAAGTCCAGGAAGAAGCCGAGCAGGAAGATCACCAGCATGACCATCGCGAACTTGGCCCAGAAGCCGCCCGGCAGCCCGTTCAGGAAATCGCGTACCAGCTCCTCGCCACCGAAGGCGCGAAAGGCGGCCGTGAGCATCGCGGCCCCCAGCAGGATGATGAACACCAGGCAGGTGGCCTTGGCGGTCTCGACCATGACCGAGCGCAGGATGTCATCGGTGCGGTAGGCGCGCACCGCGCTCCACACCAGCGACAGCAGCAGGGTCGCACTGGCGATGATGGCGATCAGGATGCCGGTCTGGTTCTCCACGAACGCATCGCCCTTGATGCTGGTGTCGTAGGCGCGCACCACCACGGCGATCGCCACCATCGACAGCAGCGCGATGATCGAGGGGCCGAACGCGAAGCGCCTGCCCTCGTGCAGCCGGTAGCTGGACATCAGCAGCGCACCGGCCGCACCGATCGCGCCGGCCTGGTTGACCGTGGCGACCCCGGTCAGGATCGAACCCAGCACCAGGAAGATCAGCGTCAGCGGCGGCACCAGCGCCAGCGCCAGCTTGAAGAAGAACTGCAGGTCCAGTTCGCCCTCGCGCTCCACCGCGGGTGCCGCCTCCGGGCGCAGGAAGGCGTACACCAGGATGTACACCATGTAGATCACCACCAGCATCAGTCCCGGGATCAGCGCGCCCAGGAACATCTCGCCGGCCGAGGTGGAGATGACATCGAACGTGGTCGGCATCTGGAATTCGCCGGTGGCGTCCTTGTACAGCTCCTTCCTGATGGTGGAAGCCTGGTCGGCGGCGCTGGCCAGCTGATCGGCCAGGATGATCAGCACGATCGAGGGCGGGATGATCTGCCCGAGCGTGCCGGAGGCGGCGATGGTGCCGGTGGCCAGCGCCGGGGAGTACTTGTTGCGCAGCATGGCCGGCAACGAGATCAGGCCCATGGCCACCACGGTGGCACCCACGATGCCGGTGGTGGCGGCCAGCAGCGCCCCGACGAACACCACCGAGACGCCCAGCCCGCCCGGCACCGTGCCGAACAGCTGCGCCATGGTCAGCAGCAGGTCCTCGGCGACCTTGGAGCGCTGCAGCATGATGCCCATGAAGATGAACAGCGGGATGGCGATCAGGGTGTCGCGTTCGACCTCCCAGTAGACCCCGCGCAGGTTGGTCACCCCGGCCGACAGCCACTGGCCGGGCCCGTCCTGCAGGAAGTAGGCGTCCACGTCGCCGGCCAGGAAATGGCCGACGATGGCGGCCACCACGATGGTGAAGATAGAGGCGCCGGGCAGCGCGAAGGCCACCGGATAGCCCGATCCCAGGGCGAACGCCATGCTGACCAGCAGCAGGAGGAGAAACAGCAGTTCCATGAGCGCGCTCTAGGGAGACGGTCGTTGCTTGGGTGAGGCCGTCACCGGCCGCTGTGTCGGAAGGTCGCCTGGCGGCTCAGCCGGCCGAGGCGCCATCGTTCTGCGACGAGTAGCCCGGCGGGTGCTCGCTCTGCTCGTCGATGATGTCGGCCACCGCCGACATCAGGTAGCTGACGAACTGGATCAGCATCGTGATCGCGAACACCGCCAGAAAGCCTGCCATCAGGTATTTCACGTACATGCCGTAGCCGGACTGCGAGGTCTCGAAGCTCCTGATCGGGGCGTACACGATCGAGGAGCGGCTGCCCAGCCCGACGATCAGGATGGTCCAGCACAAGGTCATGCCCAGCAGCACCGAGCCGAGCGCGTTCACCCAGCCCTTGGTGCGGGTGGCAAAGCCTGCGTAGAAGACGTCCACGCGCACGTGGCCCTCGTGCTGCAGGGTGTAGGCGCTGGCGAACAGGAACAGGGAGGCGTACCAGAAGCGCACCAGGTCGCCCATGAACGCCTGTTCGTAGGAGAACACGAAGCGGGTGATGACGATCATCAGCTCGGCGGTGACGATCATCAACGTCAGCCAGGTGAATCCCAGCGTGCGGGTCAACGAGGCCACCACCATGCCCAGGATCAGCAGCGGCACGTGCACGTAGGTGCCGCGCCAGTTGGCGCGTCCCAGGTTGCGTTCCATGTCCTCGCCGACGAGCGCCTCCAGCAGTTCCTCGACGCGCAGGAACGAGATGCCGGCATCGACCAGCCCGACGAACAGCACCCCGAAGAAGGCGGCGCGCACCAGCCAGGCGTTGCAGCGGGCGATGCGGCCGCTGTCGCTGCGCAGGCTGCGATCGGTGCTGCTGCGCACCAGGATCAGCGCCAGCAGCGCGCCGGCCAGGTACAGCGACAGCTGCGCCGCGGCCAGGACCGTGGGCGACTCGAACAACGAGACCACGCCCGGCCAGCCGCCCCGGATGGTCAGCTGCATGTTGATGAGAAAGGCGATCAGCGCCGCCAGCATCGCCCAGCCGAACCAGCGGGTCAGCACGGCGACACGACTCGGTGCGTCGAACGCGCCCGAGGAGGCCGATGCGCCCGGGCCGCCCGAGTGGCCCGGGGCAGAGGCGTCAGGCTCGAGGGCGGCGGAGGCGTTAGTCATGGCGCATCGGTCGGGTCAGGGACTCGAAGGGATCGAACGTGCCGCCGCCCGGCCGGTTGCCGGGCGGCGACGCGCCATCAGATGCTCAGACCGAGCACCTTGTTGCGCTTGGTCGAGTAGGCGATGTCGGAGATCGATGCCCAGGTGCCGATCTCGCGCAGCTTGGACTGGAACGCATCGTCCACCTTGGCGGCCAGGTCGCTGTGATCGCGCGTCTCCTCGAACACCTCGGCGGCGGCCTCGCCGAAGCTTTCGTAGATCTCGTCGGAGAACTCGCGCAGCTCGACACCGTTCTCGTCGATCATGCGCTGCAGGTACTGGCCGTTGTTGGCGTTGGCCTCGTCCAGGGCGTTGGCGTTCTCCTCCATGCAGGCCGCGGTGATGACCGCCTGCTCCCACGAGCTGAGCTCTTCCCAGAACTCCTTGTTCATGCCGAACGCGAGCATGGCGCTCGGCTCGTGGAAGCCGGGGTAGTAGTAGTACTTGGCCGCCTCGTAGAACTTCATGAAGAAGTCGTTGTACGGACCGACCCACTCGGTCGCGTCGATGGCGCCGGACACCAGGTTCTCGTAGATCTGGCCGCCGGGCAGCGACACGGTCGAGGCACCGAGCTTGGACAGCACGTCTCCGCCCAGGCCCGGAATACGCATCTTCAAGCCCTTGAAGTCGGCCGCGGTCTTCATCTCCTTGTTGAACCAGCCGCCCATCTGCACACCGGTCAGACCGGCCGGCAGCGCCTTCAGGCCGAACTCGCCGGAGACCTCGTCCCACAGCTCCTGGCCGCCGCCGTACTTGATCCAGGCGTTGCGCTCGGGAGCGGTCATGCCGAACGGCACGGAAGTGAAGTAGGCGAACGCGGGGTGCTTGCCGGTCCAGTAGTACTCGGCGCCGATGTAGGCCTGGGCGTTGCCCGAGGCGACCTCGTCGAACGAGTCGAACGCGCCGACGCGCTCGCCGGCCGCGAAGTAGTTGACCTGCAGGCGACCTTCGGACAGCTCGGTGATGCGCTCGACCAGACGCTGGGCGGAGACACCCAGGCCCGGGAAGTCGCGCGGCCAGGTGGAGACCACGCTGATCTCCTTGCGATCCTGCGCGATGGCGGGCGCCGCGGTGATCAGGCCGGTGGCGCCGATGCCGGCTGCGGCGCCGGCGGCGGCACCGCGGCTCAGGAATTTACGACGTTGCATTGCGATGAGGCTTCTCCAGGTGGTGCCGGACAGGAACCGGCACGTCGAGGGGTGGCGGTGCGGGCACGCGAGAGGCGCCTGCGACCGGGTCCGGGGCGGAACCTTACCGTCTTGGCCGACGTTTCACCAACCCTTGTCGTCAAACGCATAGCTGATCACACCGCTCGGCGACCCTCGCCACCGTTCGTCGCCGCGCGACAGGCCTGCAGATCGGCCTCGAACGCGCCGCGCAGCATGCCCAGGTCCGAGCCGCCGAACACGATGTCGTAGCCCTGCCCGACCAGCGTGGCCGCCCCGTTGAGCGGGGTGGGCAGCGTGGCCACCGGCTTGCCGGCCGCCCGCGCCGCGGCGAACACCGCCTCGATCGCCTGCCGGGTGACCGGATGGTCCGGAGCGGCTCGATGGCCCAGGCTACCGGCCAGGTCGAAGGGGCCGATGAACAGCACGTCCACCCCGTCCACCGCCGCGATCGCCGCGGCGTTGTCGACCCCGTCGCGCGTCTCGATCTGGCACAGCAGCGTGAAGCGCTCGCGCGCCTGTGACACGTAGGCCTCCACATCGCAGCCGTAGCCCGAAGCGCGCACGATGCCGGCCGCCATGCCGCGCGTGCCCTCGGGGGCGTAGCGCGCCGCCGTCGCCAGCCGCTCGGCGGTGGCGGCATCGTCGACCATCGGCACCATGGCCCCGTCGGCGCCCAGGTCCATCAACCGCCCGATCCAGCGCGACTGGGCATCCGGGGTGCGCACGAAGGCGCGCGCCCCACCGGCCTGCACCGCCCGCACCAGGCGGACCGCCCGCTCCAGCCCGAACGGGCTGTGCTCCATGTCGATCAGCGCCACGTCGTAGCCGGCGCGTCCGACCAGCTCGGCGATCGCCTCATCGCCCAGGTTCAACCAGCAGCCGAGCAGCGGTCGGGGGCGCTCGGCGGTGTCGGAGGAATCGGTCATGGCAGGCCTGCAGGTGGTGGTGTCGGATCGCTATGATATTGATCCGCCCGGCTTCGATGCGCACCGGTGCGACACCGGTGCTCCTGCTGATCACCGCGCCGTGCCATTATTGGGACGATCTTCCCACGCCAACCAGCCGGCGCCTTCCAGCGGATGCAGGCCAACCTCCAGAAAGCCGTGATGCACCTGCTCGCCCCCCTGGTGCGGCTGCTGCTGCGCCACGGCGTCTCGCACGCGGCTTTCTCGGACTGGGCACGGCAGGTGTACGTGCGCGAGGCCCAGGCGCACTTCGGCATCGGGACAAAGGCGCCGACGGTGTCGCGCATCGCGATCGTGACCGGCATCAACCGCAAGGAGGTCAAGCGGCTGCGCGAGCTGCCCGACGCGGTCGACACCGACGTGGCCAAGCACAACCGGGCGGTGCGCGTGGTTACCGGCTGGCTGCAGGATCCGGACTTTCAGGACGATCAGGGGCGCCCGCTGGCACTGGACTACGGCGGCACCGTGGACGGCTTCAACCGGCTGGTGAAGCGGCACGGCGGCGATGTCCCGGCGCGCGCCCTGCTCGACGAGCTGGAGCGGGTCGGCACCGTGACGCGAGAGGGCGGGCGCGTCACGCTGGACCGGCAGGGCTACCAGCCGCACCGCAGCGAGGAGGCCATGCTGTCGCTGTTCGCCACCAGTGCCGCGGACCTGCTCGATACGCTGGAGCACAACCTGGCCGGCGAGCAACCGGCACGGCTGCAGCTGTCGGTCGCCTACGACAACGTCACCGCCGAGGGGCTGGCCGCGTTCCGGCGCCTGTCGGCCGAGCGGGCGATGGCGCTGCTGCGCGAGCTGGATGCCGAGCTGTGCGTGCACGATCGGGACGTGAACGGCGAGCCTGCCGACGAGGGTGCGCCGCGCCACCGCACCGGACTGGGCATCTACTTCATCGAGGAGCGCTCATGACGCCACGACGCCTTCGGTTCCCCGTTGCGCACGCGTTGCCCAGCCTGCTGCTGGCGCTGGCGCTCATCGGCTGCGACGGCGGCCTCTCCGGCACCGGTGTGCCGCCGATCGACAACAGTGCCGGGACCGATCCGGGCGAGGAAGGCGGCAGCCCCGCCAGGCCGACCGGCGATCAGGACGCCGCGCTGGACGCGCAGCCACGGCCGTTGGAGAACACCGAGGCGGTGCGCCAGCAAGGCATCGAGATCCGGATCGTCAACACCCGTGCGGATGCCGTCGCGCTGGATGCCGGAGCCGAGGCCGTTCGGCTGATCGACCGGATCGACGCACTCGGGGCGGCACCGGGCACCGGACGCGTGATCGACGACAGCGCTCGAATGCCGTCACGGCTGGATGCGCCGCTGCGGCTGGTCTCGCTGGCGGACGACACCCCGTTGGCGGTGTTCCAGCCGCTGTCCCTGGTCCCCGGCAGCGTGACCACGCTGGTGGCCCGGTCGAGCACCTCGGAACGTGCCTCGGTGATAGCGCTCGCCACGCGCATCGAACCGCCCGATCCGACGCTTGCGCTGCTGCGCGTGGTGAACACGCTGGCGATGGATGCGGATGCGTCGGGCGGCGCAAGGGTGACGCTGGTCGGCGGCGAGGGCGAGCGGGAACTGGGGACGATCGATGCGGCGCAACCGGCGACCGCCTATGCCGTGGTGGCGCCGGGAGAGTACGAGGTGCGGATCGGGTCGGTCGGTGGCGAGGCGTTCAGGCTCAGCGTCGGTGCCGGTGAGGTGGCCAGCGGGTACGTCGTGGCGCCCGCCGGGGACGGCGGAACGATGCGTTGGGTGGTGGTGGTGGATGGGGGATAGCCGGATCCGGCCGCAGCACGTGGCGAACGGACCATCCGGCAGCGTCGCAGCCGCATGGCAAGGGCCGGTCGAACCCCTCGCCCTGCCCGGTCTCGTCCGGATGTCCGAGCACGCTCGGCGAGCCAGGCGCCGGGTTGCCGCGCAAGGAGGCGACCAGCACGTCGTCGCGGGCTCAGAAGATGTCCCGGGTGCCGTTGCCGTGTGAAGGTCGCCCTCCAGCGCTGGCGCAGGCCTTCATGCCAGGGTGGCTGCGCAGTCGCGGATGCGACCGGCGATCGCAGCCACGCCGACACTCAACGCGGCCGGTCCAGGCTGCAGGATCAACGGTGACTTGATCTCGTGCACCGCCCCGCTCTCGATCGCGCTGATCGCCTGCCAGCCTGGCCGCGCGGCCAGACGTTCGGGCCGAAACCGCTTGCCGCACCACGAACCGAGGATCAGCTGCGGATCGCGACGGATGACCTCGCCCGCATCGGCGATGATCCGGTCCTGCGCCAGCGAGGCGGTGGCACGCTCGGCGAAGCAATCCTCGCCGCCGGCGATCCCGATCAGCTCGGACACCCAGCGAATGCCCGGAATCATCGGCTCGTCCCATTCCTCGAAATACACTCGGGGACGACACGGCAGGCGTTCGGCGCCCGCCCGCACATCGGCCAGGTGCGTCTCGAACCCTCGCACCAGCACCTCGCCACGCGCCGCCTGTCCGACTAACGAGGCCAGCGTCTGCACGGTATCCAGGATCTGCTGCACCGAGCGCTGGTTGAACACGATGACGTTCACGCCGCGGCGGATCAACTCGGCGGCGATGTCGGCCTGCAGGTCCGAGAAGCCGACCACCAGGTCCGGTGCCAGTTCCAGGATGCGCTCGTGGTTGGCCGAGGTGAAGGCGGCGATGCGCGCAAACCGCTTTCTGGCCACCGGCGGACGCACCGTGAACCCGGAGATGCCGACGATGCGGCGCTGCTCGCCCAGCAGGTACAGCGTCTCGACCGACTCCTCGGTCAGGCAGACGATGCGTTCGGGGTATCGTGCCGGCATGCGTGAACGGGCAAGGCTCCGATGAACGATTCGGCGGGGCTTCCACCCAGCGTCAAACGGCTGCTGATCGTGGCGAACGCGCCGTCCTCGAATACTCGCACGCTGGCCGAGGCGGTGCTGGCCGGTGCCCGCAGCGAGGAGGTCGACGGCGTCAGCGTCCGCTGGCTGGAACCGCTGGCGGCCCGGCCGGACGATGTGCTGGCAGCCGATGCGCTGATCCTGGGCACCACCGAGAACTTCGGGCTGCTCAGCGGGTTGATGAAGGACTTCCTGGAACGGGTTTACACCCCGTGCCTGGAGCGCACCCAGGGGCGCCCATGGGCGCTGTACGTGCGCGCCGGCAACGACGGCGTCGGCGCGGTGTCCTCACTGACACGCATCGTCACCGGACTGCGCTGGCGCGAGGTGCAACCGCCGCTGGTGATGGCCGGCACCTGGGACGAGTCGCACGTCGAACGGGCGCGCGCGCTCGGCCTGACGATGGCCGCCAGCCTGGAGGCCGGCGTGATCTGAACGCTGCCACCTCGATCTGCGAACCGCTCAGTCGGCTGGCCGTTCCTGATGGCGGCGCGCCAACGTCTCGCGCTGCAGGCGATGGCCGCGTCGCACGATGGTGTCGCGATCGTTCTCGGACAGGTGGGTGAACTCGATCGCCGCCCAGGCAGGTCCTGCCTCGCTGTCCGGCTCGGTGCGCACCACGGTACCGATCGCCACCACCCGCTCGCCGCGCGGCAGCAGCACCAGCGACACCGCGGCAAGTTGTCCGGCTTCCAGCTGCTCGCGGTTCTCGGTACGAAGCCCCTGTGCGGAGAGGTTGATGCGCCGGGCCTCGAGAGCATCCATCTCCAGCGGCCGGCTACGCGCCAGCTCGCTGGACAGCGCATCGATGCGTTGCTCCAGATAGCCCAGGTAGGCGGCCACATCCGGCGCGGTGCGGCGGATCTCGTCGATCGCGCTCGCCTTGCGCGCCCGCTCCGCACCCTGGCCCTCCGCCTCGCTCGCGGCGCGCTCGTCACTCAATCGCGCGAACTCGGCCTGCACCGACGCCTGGTCGGCCGATTCGTCGAGCACGCGCAGCCCGAGCATCACGTCATCGTCGAAGCGTACGTAGGCACGTCGGTTGGAGGTGTTCATCGTCTAGTTCTGCAGCCCCATGCGTGAATGCCGCTGCGTGCAAGTGTCGGACCGCTCGGCGCGGCGTGTCCAGCGTGCTCGCCCGGGCAGATGTGGAGTATGCCGCCCCTGCCCAGACGCTCTCGGGCTCGCTGAGCGTCACCTTGTTTCCCGAACGGGCCACTCGCCTTATCGCGAGCGTTCATTCGGTCAAAGCTTCGCCATCGGCAGGCACAGACTGTCGATGATCGCCGAAAACCCGCGATGACGACATGGCCGCCCCGGGTAGTCAAGCTACAACTGATGCTATCCACTGTGTAATCGACAGCGGTGGAACTTTCATTACCGTAAAGCGCGAGTCAATCCACCGCTCGGTGCGCACACACGTTTTCCTACCCTGTCACACGATGCACCGCAAGCGGGACGAGCATCGCAAGCGGGACGATCGGGTGCCGCACTGATGCCACCGAACGATCGACTCCCCCGTGTAGCAAAACTACCTCCGGGACGCGATGCCCGCCATCGGTCGGGATTCCCGACACCTTCACGTGCAGACGCATTGCTAGGGTCGATTACAGCGAATCAATGAAGCCTGAGCAGATGTCGATGCCCTTCATCGACTCAGGCCCGGTATCGCTGATCGATCCGGTTTCCATTCACGTTGTAGTGCCGCTGTCCGGGAACGACCGCGCAGGAACCCGTTGCAAGCAACAGATCTGATCGAAGGAAACCGGTAGCACCTCGGACAACGGCGAAGAGTCTTCAAGAATCGATTCCACAATTCCAAGGAGCAGCGAAATGAAGATCAGGAACGAGGCGACACGCCCGGATGGGGAAGCGGTCGAGCCGGAACGGCGATCGTTCATGAAGAGAACGGGTGCCGTGAGCGTGGGCGCGGCAGGATTCGGCACGCTGGCAACGGTGGGGGCCGTGTCGCAGGCGCAGGCCTCGGAACGGTTCCACGCCAGCGTGGCCCAAGAACTCGATGGCGACCTGCTCTGGTGGTACGTGCGGCAGCAGTTCTCGCTCGACCCTCGCGTCACGTACATGAACATCGGCACGACCGGTTCGATGCCGACGCCGGTCCTGGATGCCTACGATTACTACAACCGTCAGGTGGCCAGGGACCCCAGGGAGAACCTGGGTGGCACGACCGCCATGCGCGCCGAGCTGGCGCCGCAGTACGGTTGCAACACCGACGAGTTGGTGATCTCGGCCAACACCACCGACGGCATGTGCATGACGCTGAACGGCATGGTCTGGGACGAGTTCGACGCCATCATCACCACCAATCACGAACACCCCAGCGGCCGCGCCCCGATCGCGCTGATCCGTGACCGGTACGGCGTCGCGGTCTACACCGTGACGCTACCGGTCGGCGGCACGCAATCGATCGGGCAATACGTGGAGCTTTTCAGGGAGCAGATCCACCAAGCTCGCCAGGACGGACGGAACCCGAAGCTGATGGTGTACTCCGCGCCCACCTACGTTACCGGCACCATGCTGCCGATCCGCGCCCTGTCCGACCTGGCCATCTCGGAAGGGATCTACACGCTGGTCGATGGTGCGCACGCCACCGGCATGTTCAATCTCGACTTTCACGCCCTAGGCTGCGACTTCTTCGCAGGATCGGGCCACAAGTGGCAGTGCGGTCCGGGCGGCACCGGGATCTGGTACATCCGCAACCAGACCGAATCGAACTCGCTGGCGCTGCCGACGTTCTACCCGACACGCACGTTGGTGTACGACGTCTTCTCCAGCGAGATTCCCATACCGAACGGTGAACGCGGCGACTACGACATCGGCTTGTTCAACCAAGCGCACGGCAATCCGAACTACCCGGCCAACCTGGCGCTCACCGATGCGGCCAAGTTCTGGGACACGATCGGCCGGCAGCGCATAGAGGACTACATCCTGGAGCTGAGCGCCTATCTGAAGACGCGCATCATCGACATCTGGGGTCCGCAGGCGCTGTGGTGTCCGGTGAATCAGGAACTGTCCTCGGCGCTGACCTCGTTCGTGCCATTGAACGCGTTCTCGCCCAAGGACAACGATCCGGTGACCGGTTCCTCCGGGTTCGTGACCCGATTGCGCGAGGAATACGGCCTCGTGGTCAGGAACACCAGCGTGCCGGTACCCGACGGCTCGGACCCTGACCGCCCCTTGAGGATATCGACGCACCTGTTCCACACCCGGGAAGACATCGATCGGGCCCTCGAGGCCATCGTCGACCTGGCGGCCAAGTTCGAGAGCAGCCGCACCAGTGCCAAGCAGTCCCTGACCGGTCCGTACACCCATCTAAGAGAGCTCAACCATGTCAAGAATACTGTCCGCCGATAATCCGATCGACGGCAGCCGTCGCCGCGTCCTGCGTACCGCCGTTGCCGGTGGCCTGGCCCTGTCGGCCGGCACCCTGGCCCCGCGGTTCGCGCTGGCCGCCAGCGATGCCGATGCCCGGCTCGAAGAGCTCGGCATCACGCTGCCCGAGGTGCCGCCGCCGGTGGCGAACTACGTGCCCTATGTCGTGGAGAACGGATTCGTATACTGCGCCGGTCAGCTCGCCTTCAAGGACGGCGAGCTGATGTTCCCCGGCAAGGTGCCCACCGATGTCTCGGTGGAGGATGCGCAGGCGGCGGCCAAGCAATGCGCCATCAACCTGATCGCGGCAGCCAAGGCCGGCTGCGACGGCGATCTGGGCCGGATCCGGCGCTGCGTCAGATTGCAAGGCTTCGTGGCCTCCGCGAACGACTTCGACGGGCAATCGGGCGTGATGAACGGTGCCTCCGACTTCATGGTCGAGGTGTTCGGCGACATCGGTCGCCACACGCGGCTGGCGCTGGGCGCGAACGTGCTGCCGCTGAACGCCTCGGTCGAGATCTCGGGCATCTTCGCGATGTCGTAAGTGCGGTTCGGGGCAGGCTCACGGCGGTCAGGGAAGACCGTCTGGGGCGTGCGCCGGCAGACACCCATGTCGTACCCAGGCCGGTTCTAGGCCGGTTCTAGGCCGGACCCAGGCCGGTTCCAGATTCGCATGCGCACCAGCCACTTCGAACCGGCGCCCTCGAATGTGGAGAGGTTGATGCGGCGCGCATCGACCGTGTTCACCGACAGCGGCCGGCTGCGTGCAAGGGTCGACCGCTCGGCGCGGCGTGTCCGGCGTGCTCGCCCGGACGGGCAGGTGACAACGCACGACGGGGCGCAGCGGATGGTGCGATACCGCTGAACCCGCTCAGGCAGGCGCCAGGTTCGCATAGGCCAGCACCAGCCACTTCGAGCCGGCCTCCTCGAAGTTGACCTGCACCCGCGCCTGCTTGCCACGCCCCTCCTGGTCCAGCACCACGCCGGTGCCGAACTTGCCGTGCGTGACCGTCTGCCCGATCGACAGGCCGGTGTCGACCTGCTCGCGGAACACCGGGTGGGCCTGCTGGTACACCGGCACGGAGACGTTCATGCGCGGGCGGATCTCCTCGAGCAGCTCGCCGGGTAGCTCGCCGACGAACTTGGACGGCGGGTTGTACTGGTCGCGCCCGTACAGCCTGCGCTGCTCGGCCATGGTGATGTAGAGCTTCTTCTCGGCGCGGGTGATGCCCACGTAGGCCAGCCGCCGCTCCTCCTCCATCTTTCCCGGATCGTCGATCGAACGCTGGTTGGGGAACAGCCCCTGCTCCATGCCGGCGATGAACACCACCGGGAACTCCAGTCCCTTGGCCGAGTGCAGCGTCATCAGCTGCACCGCGTCCTCCTCCTCGCCGGACTGCTTCTCACCGGACTCCAGCGATGCGTGCGCCAGGAACTCGTCCACCGGCGCCACGTTCGGGTCCTCGTCCAGCTGGTGCAGGAAGGCGCGCGCCGCATTCGACAGCTCCTGCACGTTCTCCACCTGCGCCTGACCCTTCTCGCTGCCGTCCTTCTTCAGGTGATCGATCAGCCCGGAGACCTCGGCCACCGTGTCGACCTGCTGCGGCAGGGCCTGATCCATGATCGCCTCGCGCATCGCATCCATCAGGTCCAGGAACTTGCCCACCGCGGTGTTCGCACGCCCCGCCAGCGCCTTCTCGCGCACCAGCTCCTGCGCGGCCTGCCACAGCGAGCCGCCGGCGCTCTGCGCGCGGGCGCGGATCTGGCCGACGGTCTTGTCGCCGATGCCGCGGGCCGGGCGGTTGACGATGCGCTCGAACGAGACGTCGTCGTAGGCGTGCGAGGCCAGGCGCAGGTAGGCCAGCGTGTCCTTGATCTCGGCGCGCTCGAAGAACCGGAACCCGCCGTACACCTTGTACGGCACCGCCGAGGCGACCAGGTATTCCTCGATCACGCGCGACTGGGCGTTGCTGCGGTACAGCACCGCGCAGTCTTGGCGCAGCCCGCCGGTGGCCACCCGGTCGATGATGGTCTCGACGATGAAGCGCGCCTCGTCGGTTTCGTTGAACGCGTTGTACAGCGTGATGGGATCGCCCTTGGCGCCGTCGGTCCACAGCGTCTTGCCCAGCCGGCCCTGGTTGCGATCGATCAGCGCGTTGGCCGCGTTCAGGATGGTGGCGCTGGAGCGGTAGTTCTGCTCCAGGCGGATGATCTGCGAGTCCTGGAAGTCCTGGTCGAAGTTCAGGATGTTCTCGATGCGTGCCCCACGCCAGGCGTAGATCGACTGATCGTCATCGCCGACGGCGAACACATAGCCCTGATCGCCTGCCAGCAGCTTGATCCAGCCGTACTGGATGGTGTTGGTGTCCTGGAACTCGTCGATCAGCAGGTGCCGGAAGCGCTTGCGGTAGTGCGCCAGCAGGGACGGGGTGTCGCGCAGGGTCTCCAGCGCGCGCAGCAGCAGCTCGGCGAAATCCACCACGCCGGCGCGCTGGCAGGCCGCCTCGTAGGCGACGTAGACGCGGATGAACTGGGCGGTGATCGGGTCGCGCTGATCGTCGATCTGGTGCGGGCGGCGGCCCTCGTCCTTGTGGCCGTTGATGAACCATTGCACCTGGTTGGGCGGAAAGTGCGCCTCGTCCAGGTTCAGCGTGCGCACCACGCGCTTGACCAGCGCCTTCTGATCGTCCGAGTCCAGGATCTGGAACGCCTGCGGCAGGTTGGCCTCCTGCCAATGGGCGCGCAGGAAGCGGTGCGCGATGCCGTGGAAGGTGCCGACCCACATCGGCCCGAGCGGCTGCTCCAGCAGCTGCTCCACCCGCTGGCGCATCTCGCGCGCCGCCTTGTTGGTGAAGGTGACCGCCATGATGCCGTGCGGCGAGACGTTCTCGACCTGGTTCAGCCAGGCGATGCGGTGCACCAGCACGCGCGTCTTGCCGGAGCCGGCGCCGGCCTGCACCAGCAGGTGGCCGGCGGGGGCGGTGACCGCGGCACGCTGGGTATCGTTCAGGGAGTCGAGCAGGTGGGAGACGTCCATGCCGCATGGTAGCAAAGCGCGGGCGCACTACTGGACATCGATCCAGTCATCGGTGCTCACCCCCGCGTCCCGGCACCGCGATCCGGCCGGCGCAGGGTCGCAGGTCGGCATCGCGAAGCTCAGGGCGCCTCGGCATCGGCTGCCGGACGCAGGCCCAGGATCGAGCGGGCCTGCGCCACCGTGGCGATCGGGCGTCCCGCCTCGTGACAGACGGCCACGGCGCGTTCGACCAGTGCGGCGTTGGACGGCGCCAGCGTGTCGCGGTCCAGGCGGATGTTGTCCTCCAGCCCGGTGCGCAGGTGTCCGCCGGCCGCCGCCGACCAGCGGTTGAGCTCGATCTGGTGACGGCCGATGCCGGCAGCGCACCAGGGAGCATCGGGTCCGAACAGCCGATGCACCGTCTGCACGTAGAAGTCGAACGTGGGCCGATCGGCCGGCATCGCGTTGCGCACTCCCATGACGAACTGCACGTAGGGCCTGGCCGGGATCTGCCCGCGAGCCGCCAAGGCCGCGGCCTGATGGATGTGCGACAGATCGAAGGCCTCGATCTCGGGCACCACGTCGTGCGCCTGCATCTGCTGCGCCAGCCAGTCCACCAGCTGCGGTGGGTTCTCGTAGACGCGGGTGGGGAAGTTGTTCGAGCCCACCGACAGCGAGGCCATGTCCGGGCGCAGCGCCAGCATGCCACCGCGCTCGCGCCCCGCCCCCGAACGTCCACCGGTGGACAGCTGCACGATCATGCCCGGGCAGGCGCCCTCGATGCCGGCCTTCAGCTCGGCGAAGCGTGCCGGATCGGCGCAAGGCTTGCCCGCATCGTCGCGCACGTGGCAGTGCGCGATCGTGGCACCGGCCTCGAAGGCCTCGCGCGTGCTGTCGACCTGTTCGGCAACGCGGAGCGGCACCGCCGGATTGTCGGCCTTCGTGGGCAAGGATCCGGTGATGGCGGTGCAGATGATGGCAGGTGAATCAGACATCCAGGAACACCGTCTCGCCCTCGCCTTGCAGGCGGATGTCGAACGTGTAGGCACCGGGTCCGGTGCGCCGCGCCAGCAGCGTCTCGGCCCGCTGTGGCGGATCGATCAGGCCCAGCACCGCATCGGTGGCGTTGGCCGCGTCCTCGTCATCGAAGTACAGCCGAGTGGACAGCCCGCTGTTCAGCCCACGCGCCAGCAGCCACAGGTTCAGGTGCGGTGCATCGGTGCCCGATGCGGGGCCAGGCTTGATGGTCTCGATGCGGAACGTCCCATCATCCGGATCGGTGCAGACACGCCCGAACCCGCGAAAGCCCGCCGACACCTGGGCATGGCGCGGATCCGTCGGCGAGGCGTGGATGCCGCGGGCATCGGCCTGCCAGATCTCGATCACCATGTCGCGCACCGGCGCGCCCGCCCCATCGACAACTCGCCCACCGATCACGATGCGCTCGCCGGCGACACCGACGGCGGCCAGCTCGGCTCCCAGCGCGGGCAGCGTCAAGCCCTGCCCCTGGATGCGCCCGGCCGCCGCCGGCATCAATCCGATGTGCAGGTAGGGCCCGGCGGTTTGCGAGGCGGTCTCCGGCTCGTGCAGCGGCGCTCTGCTCACAAGCCCTCCGGACGGTTCTCGAACGGAGTCTGGCGGCGCCCGCGCAGCGTGATGTCGAAGCGATAGGCCAGGCAATCCAGCGGCACGGCCGCCGCCAGGTCCAGCGATGCCATCAGCCGATCCAGCGCCGCGGCGTCCGGCAGGGTCTGCGCGATCGGGTCCTGGGCGCGCAGCGGATCGCCCTCGAAATACATCTGTGTCACCAATCGCTGCCCGAAGCCTGTCCCGAACAGCGACAGGTGGATGTGCGCCATGCGCCAGCTGTTGACGTGGTTGCGGAACGGGTAGGCGCCCGGCTTCACCGTGCGGAACGCGTAGCACCCGCGCGCATCGGTCAGCGTGCGCCCGCAGCCCCCGAAATGCGGGTCCAGCGGGGCCAGGTAGCCGTCGCGGGCATGCCGATAGCGCCCGCCGGCATTGGCCTGCCACAGCTCCACCAGCGTCCCGGCCGACGGCCTCCCGTCCTGCTCGCGCACCTGCCCGTGCACGATGAGGCGCTCGCCCACCGGATCGCCGGCATCGCCGTGGTTGCGCAGCAGGTCGTTGTCCAGCGGCGACAGTTCCGAGGTGCCGAAGGTCGGCCCGGTGGTCTCGGACAACCCGGCGCGCAGCGACAGTCGCGGCTGGTGCGGCGCGCGCCGCAACGTGGACTTGTAGTCCGGGGTCAGCGCTGCCGGCTGACAACGCCCGTCGCGCGGGAACAGCTGCTCGGTCATGGATCGATTCCCATCTGGGCGTAGGTGGCCTTGGCGATCTTCAGCGCATGATTGGCACGCGGCACCCCGGCGTACAGCGCGACGTGCATCAGCGCCTCGCGCACCTCGTCGGGGGTGGCACCGGTGTTGGCGGTGGCGCGCACGTGCAGCGCGAACTCCTCATCGTTGCCCAGCCCTGCCAGCAGGGCCAGCGTGACCAGCGAGCGCTCGCGCCGCGTCAACGCATCGGAGGCCCAGACGGTGCCCCAGGCCGCCTCGGTGATCAGGCTCTGGAACGGGGCGTCGAAGACGGTGGCCTGCGCGCTGGCGCGATCCACATGCGCATTTCCCAGCACCTGCCGGCGCACCTTCATGCCCTGATCGAATCGTTCGGTCATGCGGGGCGGATCCCAGCGGGCGAGCTCGAGAGGCGATGGGACATGGCGACAGTTTCCAAGGGCCGGCGCAGGCGGTGCAGCGATGATGCGCCGAGCCCTGCGCGCTGTCAGTACAGGTTGAAGTACTCCGCCTGCTCCCAGGCGGATACCGCTTGATGGTAGCGGCCCACTCGGCGCGGCGGATGCGCCCCAGGTAGTCCACGAACTCGTCGCCGAACGCCTGGCGCAGGAACGCCGAGGCTTCGAACGCCTGGACCGCGGCCAAGCGGCATGCGCGAGCAGCCCGGCGATCCAGCCGCTGGCGATCGGCCGGCTCGAACGTGAAATCGAACTGGCTCGGCCCCATCTCCACCTCCATCGAACCTACCGGCAGGCCGAGCGCCCGGCAGTGCCGGCGCAGCTCGTCCATGACCGGCTCCAGCCGGTCGTAGCGGAACTCGGTCAGGAACGGGTAACCCTGGTCCAGGTTGCACGTGGCGACCGGCTGGCCAGGCATCGTCGCCTGTGCGTGCGCCAGCTGCGCACCGTGCGCTCGAACACGGGAAACTCCATCTCCAGGCCCACCACCAGCGCCCCACCGGTTTCCGCCAGCCGCTCGATGGCACGGCGCAGCAGCGGCCTCGGTGCGAACGAGATCGGCCGACCCGCCACCGACCCGGGAGCCCTGCCACGTCACGCGTCCAGATCCCTCCCCTTCTGCCGGTACTGCGAGCGCGCCCGGCGTACCGTGCCGGGCATCGCGTTCGGCGATCCGCAGATCGTCATGGCCGGCGAGAGTCACGCCCAGCTGATGGCACGCGGCGCGCGTTTGGAGATCGGCGAAGTCGCCATCGAGGACCAGGGCCGGGCGCGCGTGATGCGCTCAGTCCAGCGGGCAGGTGGTCAGACCCTGCTCGAAGCAGTCGCTGTAGCGCTGCGCCTGCCGGATGCGCTCGGCGCTGCGCGGGTGCGAGGCCAGGTAGTCCAGCATCGTCGGCCCACCGTCCGGCAGGTCGTCCGGCAGGTCGTCCGGCGGGTCGTCCGGTGAGTCGTCGCCCCCGGCCTGCGGCTCCCCCGCCTGGCGCGCCGTCATGCTGGCCTGCATGCGCGCCATGATGTCGCCGAACGCGATCGGGTCGATGCCGGCCTCCAGCATGCGATCGAACGCGTAGCGATCGGCCGCCGATTCGTGTCCGCGCGAGTAGTGGCTGCCGACCAGCAGGGAACCCAGGCCGACGCCCATGTCGGCCAGGCCGCTGCCGTCCCCGGTCACCAGCATCACGGTCACGCCGATGAAGGTGCCCTGCACCAGCCGCTGCAGCGAGTGGCGTTCCACGATGTGGCCGATCTCGTGAAGGATCACCGAGTCCATCTCGTCCTGCGAGGCGGTCAGGTTCACGAAGGCATCGGTCAGCACGATGTCGCCGGACGGCAGCGCCAGCGCGTTCGGGATCGGATCATCGCCCATGGTCCAGTCGCGAAAGTGCAGTCGGTAGCGGATCCCGTCGTTGCGGGTGTCCAGCGGCAGCAGGCGTTCGCGCACATGCGCCTCGATGGTGCGCTGACGTTCCTCGTCCAGCTGGGACTCCTCGAACAGCCACTCGTCCAGGAACTCCAGCGTGGAGGCCGAGATGACCTCGCCGGCACGTTGCGGCAACGCGTGCGCGATGCGCTCGCTGGCCACCGGAATGCCGATGAAGAAGAAGGCCAGCGCGAAGGCCACCGTGGCCAGCACCGAGACCGCTATCCAGCGCGCGTTGGATTCCAGCCGGTACAGCCAGCCGGCGCCGCGGCCGGCGCGCCCCTTGGCGCGGTGATCGGCGGCCCCGGCAACCCTGTCGAGCTCGCCCGACGAGTCGCCCCGAGCGTCATTGCCGGCGCCATGGCATTCGCCATCTCGCAGGCCGGCCAGCAAGGCATCCACCGCGTCGTTGTCCCGCGTGGCGAACACCGTGCCGTCGGCAAGGCTCAGCCGCCGCTCGATGTTGCCGATGCGGTCGGTGACCGAGGGCGCCGTCTCGCCATGCAGCACGGACGTGCCGGCCTCGTCCTCGATGGCGAAGCTGGCAGGCCCGCCTGGCGTCGCCGGCCAGTGCACCGTCAGCGTGCCCGGATGGCGCGCCGCGCTGCCCGCCCGGTGCCAGTGACCGGTGATGCGCATCGCGCTAGATCGCCCTTGCGTGTGCAGGCGTGGGCGCTCTAGAAGCCCACGCCGACGTCCACATCGAAGGCGTCGCCGAGCTGCTCGCCCAGGGAGGTCTGCTCATCCTGCCGGGAACTCATGTAGTCGTCGAATCCCGGGCCGGTATCGACCAGGGTGTGTTCGGCCAGCACGCGGGCCAGCCGCACGCGGGCCCAGGGTAGCGCCAGGCCGAGCGTCACCGCGACCAGCAGCAGGTTGCTCAACAGCACCCAGGCGTAGCGGCGTGCACCGAGCGTGGAGGCGAGGGTGATCGCCTTGTCGAGCGCCGAGCGGGACAGGATGTAGGTGCGCTGGCGGGTGTAGGCATAGGCCACCAGCAGGAACATCGCGAACAGCAGGCCGATGTACAGCATGGCGATGACCAGCACGGTGGCGCCGCCGCCCAGCACCTCGCCCACCGCCTCGGCATCGTCCAGCGAATCGACCAGGCCCAGCAGCTGATCCGCCAGACCGGTCAGCAGCGCCAGGCCCGCGACCAATGCCAGCACCGCCACCACCATCATCAGCGCCAGGCCGATCGTCTTGATCAGGATCTTGGCGAAGCCGCCGGTGCGCACCGTGGTCTCGAACCGGCCCTGTCCGTAGCGATAGCCGTTGATGACGTAGTGCGTCTGGCGCTGCTTCACCTTGGCGTACAGGAAGAAGGCGAGCGCGTAGCCCGCCACCACCAGCACGCCGGTGAGCACCGACACCAGCAGGGTGGCCTGCATCTCGAGCCCGGCGAGCAAACCGATCACGATCGGGCCGGACAGCAGACCGAGCAGCAGCAACGCCGGCCACACCAGGTAGCTGACGTAGGCCCCGCCCACCGTGCCGACGAAGCCGAAGCGCACCGTGCTGAAGCTGGTCATGCGCAGGTTGAAGCGCAGGCTCTTGCACACGATCCAGGGTACCGCCAGCGCCAGGATCGCGAACACCCCCGCGGCGGCTACCGGAAACGCGATCTGGGCGCCGACGTAGATCGCCACCAGCAGCAGCGAGATCAGGTAGCCGGGCAACAGCTGTCGACCGGTGGCGTGGTAGTCGAAGCTGCGTCCCGCAAGCGTGGTGTTGCCATGGAAGTAGCGCTTGGTGCGTACCTTGGCCCAGGGGTAGTAGATCGTCAGGGTGACGATGGTCAACATGACGTTGACGATCCAGATGCGAAAGTACTCGCCGCCCCGCCCTTCGAACTGCAATGCCTGCATGGAAGCTCCTGCCATCCCCATCCGGTGACGCGCCCACCGCGTCGACCTGCTGAACGGACGCCGCGATCGGCTACGACGCCACGCTCCGGCCGGCCCGCCACGCATGAACGATGCCGAACAGCCAGCTGGCCAGCAGTACCATACCCGGCCCCGAGGCCGGCCCGGTTACCGCCGAGACAGCCGCGTGCAGCTCGGTGAACAGCTCCGGGCCGAGCGACAACTCGCCGGACTCGATGCGCAGCACCAGCTGTTGGGTGGTCTGGATCAACGGCACCATCGCCACCAGCAGGGCAATCGTTGCGATGACGATCAAGGCGATGCCCAGCGCATAGCGCTTCAGGTACAGCTGCCCCGCCCCCGGGTAACCGAAGGCGGACAGCAGCACGGCCTTGTTGCCCGTCTTCACGAGCGCCTGCCGCCCTGCCATGACGCGGATGCCGATCGATATCGGAACGGGGAGAGGGTCAAGGTGTGCTCGACGAGAGAGGGAACCCGACAGCATAGACGTGCTGCCCATCGAAATCCGCCTTGCCGATGTCCACTCCGCCCTGATGCAGGATGGCGAAGGCCATACCGAGGTGGAAGAAGAAGTTCGGCAAACCGAACAGCGTGGCGTACGTGACCGCGTCCTGGCTCGGATCGGCGGAGCCGGCGGTGTGTCGAACGGTTCGCGCCGACGCGCCAGCGACAGCCATGGCTGTCCGTGCACGATGGCAAGTCGTTCTCTTCCGAGTCGCTCGTCTGCACCGGCTTCGCCTGGCGGACGACGAGCCGCTGGCCGTGGAGCTGGCGATCGTGCCGGCGACGCTCTTGCCGTCCTCCTTGGAGGAGCTCGGTGCGTCGCTGTACGAGACGGTGGCCAGGCACGGCGCGGAGCCGGTGATGGCACAGCAGCGCATGTGTGCCAGCCAGCTGCCGGCGTTCGAGGCGACGGCATTGGGCGTGCCTGCAGGTGTGCCGGCCCTGCACATCGAGCGCGTGTCGCGCACGGCATCCGGTCGGCGCGTCGAGTTCACCCGCTCGTGGTATCGCGGCGACCGCTACGACTTCGTCGCCGAGCGGGTCGTGCGCGGCCCGGTGCCAGCTGTTCGACGAGCGCGGCCAGCGCATCCGAGGGGGGATGCCTTGCGCACGGAGTCGCCTCGCCTGCATGCGCCTCCTGACGAACTGGGAATAAGCCATGGCGCAAGCGTCGGTGCGCCGGCCCCTCGGCATACCGCCTCGTCTATGCTGACCCGGCACCGTTCGCCCCGACGGGTGGCCGGCATGATCGTGCGTACCGAGCCATCGTCGTCGATGGCGCGACAGGCAGATGCTGTCCACCCTCGGTTCATCGAGCCCTTTGTTCACCTATGGAGGCAACACCCGTGATCCTCGCACCGTATCTGCGCTCCGCATCCGTCTCCCGCGCCCTGTCCGGACTCCTGCTCGCCGGATTGCCCCTGGTTTCCCTAGCCGCACCGCCCGTGGTGCCCGGCGACTTTCGCTCCGAGGTCTATTCAAGCTCCGCTGCCGAACTGTTCTGGAATCGGTCGACGAACGTGCCGGTGGCAGGCTACGAGATCACCCGCAACGGTGAGGTCCTGGGCGTGTTCGATTCGCTCAGCTACTTCGACGACACGCTGGAACGCAGCGTGGACTACCACTACACCGTCACCGCGGTGGGCACGAACGGCGAGCGCTCCGGTACATCGATGATCTCGGTGCGCACGCCCCGGTCCGCGAACGACATCGCCGCGCTGCAACGAGAAATTGCAAGACTGGGACAGAAGATCGAAGATCTGGAAGCGCTGCCGGAGAGCACGTTCCGTTCGCCGGTCCCGAAAACCGGTCAGCACCTCAGCACCCGCCAAGGAGACGACGGCAGTCTGCAGATCGGTGTGCCCGTCCCGGACCCCCGCTTCACGCTCAACGTCGGCACCGCCGACGATCTGAACGAGAACGGCGTCTGCGATGCCGGCGAGGCCTGCGACGGCTCGGTGACCGACAACCTGACCGGCCTGGTGTGGTTGCAGAACGCCAACTGCTACGGCGAGCTGGCGTGGTCCGACGCCATCGATGCATCGCGTGCGCTTGGCGGTGACGGAACGTCCGCCTGCGGGCTGACCGACGGCAGCGAAGCCGGCGACTGGCGCCTGCCCAACATCAAGGAAATGCAGAGCCTGCTGGACTACGGCGCCTCGTTCCCCGACCCCTTGCTGACGCCGGGCCACCCGTTCGTCGACGTGCAGGTGGCCGGCATCACCTCGCCGCCGGCGCGCTACTGGACGTCCACCTCGATCGGTGGCGATGGCACGGGTGTCTACAGCCTGTCGATTGCCGTCGGCTGGGTGGAGCGGCTGAGCACCTTGGGCACCAACTTCACAGAGTTCACCTTGCCGGTGCGGGGCGGGCAGTAGGGGCCGACGTCAGCGACGGACGGCATCGCAGCAGGACGAACGCACAGGGCCGGCCCGCCGGGTCGCTTCGCAGGGCGCCCGACGATGACCGGCGGGAGCGAGCCGCACCATCGGCGCGGCACTGCCGAGCTGATGCTCGCACACCGTTTCGCACAATCACGGCGCAGGCGTGCACCCTGTCGCCATGACTCGACTGATCATCGTCTGCGGCCCGACCGGCGTCGGCAAGACCACCCACTCGATCGCCTTGGCGAAGGAAATCGACGGCATCCGCTTCTCAATCGACCCGTGGATGCAGACGCTGTATGCCAAGGACATGGCCGCGCTGAACTACGACTGGATGATCGAGCGGGTGCATCGTTGCTATGACCAGATCTGGAGCGTGGCCGAACAGGTCTTGGGCATCGGCGGCAACGTCGTGCTGGATCTGGGCTTTACCGAGAAGGCGCAGCGAGACCGATTCGCCGAACCGGCCCGGGCGATGGGCATCGTGCCCGAGGTGCATTATCTGGATGCGCCGCCTGACATCCGCCTGACGCGCATCGACAAGCGCAACCGGGAGAAGGATCCGGCGGTGTACGCGTTCGAGGTCGATCGCATGATGTTCGATTTCATGGAGCCGCGGTTCCAGGCACCGGACGAGGCGGAGCTGGCCAACGGACGCCGCATCGACGTTCGCTGATCCGCGCGCGAATCCCCAGGGAACACCACACGCAGGCTCGCTGATGACACTGACGCTCAGGGACATCGACCGGCACAACCTGGACGCGGTCTGCGAGCTGCCCCTGCCCGACGAGCAGCAACGGCACCTGTCGCCCAACGTCTGGTCGATCGCCGAGTCGCACTATCACGACGAGTTCCAGCCGCGAGGCATCTACCGGGGCGAGGAGCCGGTCGGGTTCATCATGTGGGTGCACCTGTCCCCGAGCCGTACCTCGATCTGGCGGTTCATGATCGCCGAGCCGCACCAGCGCCAGGGAATCGGACGGACCGCACTCAAGCTGGCGCTGGACACCATCGCCCGGGATCCTGCGGTGCGCGAGATCGAGATCTGCTACTCCCCGAAGAACCTGCCGGCCAAGCAGCTGTACGCCAGCGAAGGCTTCATCGAGATCGGCCTGGACGAGGACGGTGACGAGATGCACGCGCGCATCACGCTTTCGCGGACGTCGGACACCGATTCGTCAGGCTCGCCAAACGGCTAGCCACACCGTCATGCCGGTTTCGGCGCGCGGACGGCTGGGATAAGGTGGCAAGGGGATTTCACATCGGAACGTGAGAGAGAACGCGCATGCGCACGCATCGGCCGTATCGGCAAGACCCGATCTTGCCAGGGCTTGTCGCCGCTGCCCTGCTGCTTGGCGCACCGGTGTCGGCGCAACAGGACGTTCCCGGCGGCACGCTCAACAAGATCTACGCGCAGGACAAGCTGATCTGCGGCGTCAGCACCGGTGTGCAGGGCTTTTCCCAGCAGGACGAACGCGGCAACTACGCAGGCTTCGATGTCGACTTCTGTCGCGCCGTGGCGGCCGCGCTGTTCGGCGACGACTCGAAGGTGGCCTACGTGGGCCTGAGCTCTGCCGAGCGCTTCGATGCGCTGGCCAGCGGCAAGGTCGATGTGCTGTTTCGCAACACCACCTGGACGCTGTCGCGCGATATCTCGCGGCTGATGGATTTCGCCGGTATCAACTATTTCGACGGCCAGGGATTCCTGGTGCGTACCGACTCGGGGATCGATTCGGTGCAGGCGCTCGATGGTCGCCAGGTATGCGTTCAGATCGACACCACCAGCGACAAGAACCTGACCGACCATGCGATCGGGAACGAGCTGACGGTGGAGCGCCACTACGGCCAGACGCTGGACGAGAACGTCGCGGCCTACACCTCGGGCGCGTGCGATGCGATCACCACCGATGCCAGCGCCCTGGCAGGGGTGCGGGCATCGCTGGCCGATCCTGCCGCGCACCGCGTGCTGCCCGAGCTGATCTCCAAGGAGCCGCTGGCGCTGGGGGTTCGCCAGGGCGACGACGAGCTGCGCGACGTGGTCGCCTGGACCCTGTTCGCGATGATCGGCGCCGAGGAGCTGGGCATCTCGCAGGACAACGTCGAACAGGTCCATGCCCAGACCCGCAACCGTGACCAGCGCCGCCTGCTCGGGGTGATCGAGACGATCGAGGACGAGGAGAACGCGCTGGGCACGATCCTGAGCCTTGAGCCGACGTGGGCCTACGATGTCATCCGCCAGGTCGGCAACTACGCGGACGTGTTCGAGAACAACCTCGGCAGCCGGACCGCGATCGGTCTGGAGCGCGGGCTCAACGCGCTCCACACGCACGGGGGCTTGATGTATGCGCCCCCGTTGCGCTGAGCGGGGATCGAGACGGATGATCGCGTCACGCATCGTTCGCCTGTGCACGCTGGCGCTGCTGTTGCTGATGGCGCGCGTCGGCGTGGCCGCCGAGCCGCAGCGCGGCGTTCACCGGGTTCCGGTCAAGGCCGTCGCCCAGGACGGGGCCAACCTGGAGCTGTACACCGAGAGCCACGCGCTGCTGATCGGCAGCAGCCGCTACCGCACCTGGGCATCCCTGCCGACCATTCCGTCCGAGCTTGACGAGCTCGATGCGGCGCTGAGCGAGCAGGGCTTCGCGGTGCAGCGCCTGGTCGACCCCGAGGCGCTGGAGCTGAAGGCCGGCATCCAGGGCTTCATCGACGAGCACGGCTACGAGTCCGGCAACCGGCTGCTGATCTTCTTCTCCGGGCACGGTCACAGCATCGGCGATCGCGGCTTCCTGCTGCCGGTGGACGCCCCGTTTCCGGACGAGCCGGGCTTTCGTCGCCACGCCCTGCCGATGACGCAGGTGATGGCCTGGGCGCGCGACATCGAAGCCAAGCACGTGCTCTTCCTGTTCGACAGCTGCTTTGCCGGCACGGTGTTCAAGAGCCGCAACCTGCCCGGTCAGGCCGAGCGCTACATCCGTCGGGCCACCGCCGAGCCGGTGCGCCAGTTCATCACCGCTGGCGGCGCCGATCAGGTGGTCCCGGCCAAGAGCACGTTCACCCCGGCGCTGAGTGCCGCGATCCGCGGCGAGGGGGATCTGAACGAGGACGGCTACGTCACCGGCTCCGAGCTCGGCGTGCACCTGTCGCAGCTGGTGCCGCGCTTCGTCGACCAGACGCCGCAATACGGCAAGATCCGCGAATACGATCTTTCGCGCGGGGACTTCGTGTTCCTGCCGGTCGCAGCCCCCGCCGTCGACCCGACCGAGGCGGTGGCGCACGAGGGCTCCGAGGGGCCGCTATCCATCACTCGGCCCGATCTGGAGGCCTTGCTGTGGAGCACCGCGGAGCGCGATGGCAGCCCGGTCTCGCTGCGGGCCTACCTGGAACGCTATCCGGACGGTGCGTTCGCCGCCATCGCCCGTGATCGCCTGCGGCGCCTCGAGGCGCGCGCACCGGATCCTGAGGCGGCCTCGGCCGCCCGCGCCGCGTTGGAAGCGGCGGCAGCCACGGCGGACGACTTCGATCTGGTGCGCTCGGCCGCCGACCTCGCCGCGGTGCAGGCGATCCTGTGCAGTCGCGGCGAGGTGCCTGAATCCGACGCGTCGGGCCGGCTCAAGCGCGAGGCCAGTGCGGTGTATCTGGGCGAGTACGCGCACCGCGGTCAGCGTGACCTGCGCAAGGGCTGGGGCCTCTACCTGGACGCGATCGAGCAGTGCAGCACCTCGGCGCTGGTCGATATCGCCACCGCCCTGCTTCGCAAGAAGCAATGCGACATCGCACTGGGCTACGCGCGGCTGGCCGCTGAGAACGGCCACGCCGCCGCTCCCCGCCTGGTCAGCCAGATCGAGCGCAAGCCGGCGCGAGCCTGCAATGCCTAGGCTCTGTTTGACGGATGCGTACGAGCCCGGCACCGCCACGCTATGGCTGATCGCCTGCACGCTGATCATCGCCCCCACCACGCCGACCCGGGCCGCCGAGTGCGCACCGCCTGCCTTCGATCAAGCGCGCACCGCCGAACGCTACGTGCAGACCGTGCAGGCCTGCACCGCGGCCGGCCCGGACGAGACCGACGCCGACCGGTCCGCGCTGCTGGGCTACCTGTACCGCAACGGCTATGGCGTACCGCGCGATGCGGATCGTGCCGCCGAGCACTTCGCCGCTGCGCTGACCGAGGACGCCTGCCATGCCCAGGCGGTGTGCGGCCTGCAGGGGTTGGAGGGCGGCGATGCCGCTGTCCGCTGCGACATCGACTGTGCGGCGCTGGCGGCGCTGAACACCAAGGCGGCGATCGCCGATCCGCAGACCTCGGCCGAGGAACGCGCCTACCTGCTTCTGGCCGAGATGCAGCGCGGCGACGATGGTCCGGCCCGCCTGGCGGCGGGCGACCTGGCAACGATGCTCGATCAGATCCTGTCCCAGGAGCGCCAGGCACGCGACGAAGCCTTCGGGCAGCTGTGCACCGGCTACATCAAGCGGGCGGTGGTGACCGTCTCGTTGGCCTACCAGCTCGAGCGCGAGACGCGCCGCCGATCCCGGTTGATCGCGCACCACGAGAAGAAGGTGGCCCAGAGCAACGATGCCCGTTCGCAGGCCGCGCTGCAGGAGCTGGATGCCGCGCAGCGCCGTGCAACGGCCGACAAGCAGGTGTTCTTCGAGAAGTACACCGGGGCGGTGTTCTCGGCCGGTGGCTGCGAGCCGACCCTGCTCGACGATGCCTACCGGCGCTTCGAACGCGACGTGGCCGAGGTGCAGGTCACCGACCTGGAGCAGCAGGCCTTCGGCCTGTTCCGGGACCACGTCGAGGCCGCCCGTGCCGGTCAGGGCATCAGCTCCGGCTGGTTCGGCAACCTGGACGACTTGCTGCGCTGATGGCCGCCCCGCCCACCCAGGACCCGAGCTCATGACCTTCCTCTCGACAGGCTATCGGCGAACGGCCCGATGGCCCCTGGTGCTGGCGCTTGCCCTGCCGCTGGCCGCCTGCGAAAACCTGGGCAGCACGCTGGGTGACACCCTGGGCAGCAACGAAGCCCTGGGCGGATTGGGCAGCGGCATCGCCTGCGCCGCACTGTCCAAGCTGACCGGCGGCAACGATCGTCAGATCGCCGCCTCCGCGGTGGTGTGCGCCGCGGTGGGCTACGGCGTGACCAAGGCGATGGAGGATCGGCGCAAGGAGTTCGCCACCAACGAGCAGTTCTACGCTGCCGAGTCGAAGCGGCTGCGCGACTACGAGGTCCAGCTGACGGAACAGATCCGCGTGGCCAAGGCGGACCTGGCCGCCGACCAGATGCGGGCGGCCGGCCTGATCGACGCCGCCGAACGCTCCAACGTGCAGCGCTCCGAACTGCAGCTGATCCAGGCCGAGTTCGAGCGACGCGAACGCTTTCTCGGCCTGCAGCTGGAGACCGCGCAGCAGAACCGCGAATACCAGCGAGGACTGGTGCTGCACATGCAGGAGACGCAAGGTTCGACACCGCAAGGCGAATCGGAGCAGTTGGCAAAGCTTGAGCGATCGGTCGCCGAGCTCGAATCGATCCTTGGAGAGCACGCCGTGCAGACCGCCTCGTTGGGCGCCTACCTGTGAGCGGCGGCCGAACGGCTGTGCCGTGCGGCCCGGGCTCGCTCGCCGGCGCGCTCTGCCTGGCATTGCTCGGCGCGTGCAGCGTCTCCCCGGAACGCTGCGACCCGGCCGACGAGAGCTTTGGACACAGCCTGCTGTGCCAGGGCGAGTACGCGACGCGCCAGCAGACGCTCCAGGCGCAGGTGGCGGCAGCCGGACAGCGCAGCGCGGCACTGGAGGCGGACCGGGAGGCCATCGAGATGGACCGGATCGCCCTGGCCGAGACGCTGACGGCGCTCGAGGCAAGGACCCGTGCGGCCAGGGCTCGGGTGGATGCGCTTCGGCGGACGGGCCGCGTATCGGAGCAGCGGCTGGTCACCCTCGAGACGCGCATCGCGCGCGTCACGGCGGACATCGCCGATCTGGACGCCGAGCGACAGGCCATCGAAGCGGGTGAAGCGACGTCGGAGATCGGCGCACGCATCGAGTCGCTGCAGGCCGAGGAGCTCGAGCTGGAAACCTTGCTGCAGGACCTGGAGTCCTGAGATGACGGGCGACGGCCGTCGCCCGGTCGCTCGTCGCAGCACGCGGCGTTCACTCGTCGGGCTCGTCGGGCTCGTCGGGCTCACCGTCCGGGCCCTGCCCGGCTGGGCTGCCGAGCCGGTGGGGAACGATGCGCAGAGCTCGCCCTGGCCGGTATCGCGCGCCGTCCGGCTCATCGCGCGACACCACATCGCACGCCCCCCCCTTCGGACCCTACCGACCGAGCGCGACGCGCTGATCGATCGCCTGCACCAGCTCGATCCGCAGTTCGCGATCCTGCCCAGACGCCGCGACGAGCCTGGCGGCGCCGGCGGGATCGGCGTGCTGTCGATCGATGCACCGTCCGGCCGGATCCTGGTGCCCCAGCCGGGCGAGGCCGCCTGGCGCGCCGGCCTGCGCCGCCCGATCAGGCTGGCCGGCGGGGCCGATCCGAGTGCCGGGCACATCGTGGGCACCTGGCTGGACACCGGCGGCCCGGTCGAGGTGGACGTGGTGGCCGGGCCGGTCGATGAAGGAGCCGTTCACCGGCGTTCGCTGGCCGGATGGGACACGCTGCGCGTGTTCCTGTTCGTGGCAGGACGCACGGTCGGCTCGGCCCGATGGCAGCTTTCCACGGTCGGTCGGTTCGCCAAGGGCGTACCGGGATCGACACCACCAGCGCCCTTGGTACTGGACTTGCGCTACTGCGCTGGCGGTGACGTGTTCGAGGCAACCGACTTCGGTGGATTGTGGCTGGACGGGTCACGATCGTGGATCACGCTGCGCAGCGCCGCGTCGGCAGCGGTGCCACTGCGGGCCGGTGCGCCGGGCGGGGCGTTGCACGCCCCACCGGATGTCGTGCTGGTCAGCGAATACACCGCAAGCGCTTGCGAACAAGTGGTCCTGGGGCTGGTCCGCCATGCAGGCTCGCTGGTGCTGGGCGAGCGCACGGCGGGAAAGTGCAGCGTGCAGACGATCTATCCGCTCGACGAGCGCCACGCGATCCGATTCTCTACCGGGCGCTGGAACGGGCCGGATGACATGCCCTGCGACCCGAACGGCATCGAACCGGACCGGCGCGTGGCGGGCACCGTGCACTCGGACGCCGATGTGGCGCGTGCGCTGCGCGAACTGGGCCTCAAGCGGCCCGCATCGCCTGCGGCCCCGGCAAACGCACCGATCCGTGAACATCCCGTCGACCACTGACTCGTTGAACAACTGGCCGACCGGACACCCGTTCGAAAAACGGGTTCTGCCTCGTCAGCGAATCGTGCAAGACGGCATCAGCCATCCAAGTCTCGGGTCCACGCGTGACGCACGCCGCCACGCCACATCGCCACCGGCACCTCATTCCGGATCTCCAGCCAGTGCGCCAGCGCTCCCGGCCCGACGCGCCCGACCCGCTGCTCGCCCAGCCAGCGCGCCGGCACCGCACTGGTCAGCGCGCCGATGGCGTGCCAGTCCAGGCCCCAGCCGCGCAGCACCGCCAGCGAGGCCCGCTGCGTCAGGCAGCTGCCGGCCAGCGTGCCGTCGGGCAGCAGCACGCGATCGTTGCACTTCTCGACCGTGAGCGAGCCCAATGCATAGTGCCCGTCCGGCATGCCGGAGGCGGCGGTGCCGTCGGTCACCGAGTACAGCCCCGGTACCGCGCGTCGGGCCACCTCGAACGCGGCGCGATCCACGTGCAGCCCGTCGGTGATGACCTCGGCGTACTCGGCCCAGGCCAGCGCCGCGGTGGCGGTGCCGCCCTCGCGGTGCCCGACGCCGCCCATGGCGTTGAACAGGTGGGTGATGCCGCAGCCGGCGCGGATCGCCGCGTGCGCCTGCGCCCAGCTGCACAGGGTGTGACCGATCTGCGCGCGCACGCCGTGACGGTGGCAGGCGTCCAGCACCACGCCATCCGGATCGACCTCGGGGGCGAACGTGATCACCCGCACCACCCCGGTGGAAAACCAGGCCTCCAGACGCTCCACATCGGGTACCGCGGCGTGCGGTGGCTGTGCGCCGAGCTTGTCCGGACTGATGAACGGGCCTTCCAGGTGCGCCCCCAGCAGCGTGGACCCGTGCTCGTCGGGGTCTGCCATGACGCGCACCACGGCTGCCAGGAACGCATCGATCTGCTCCGGCGGCGCGGTCACCGAGGTGGCCAGCAGCGCACCGGTACCGTGCTGGGCGTGCAGGCTCAGCATGCCGCGAATGGCCGCCTCCCCGTCCATGACGTCGTGCCCCCCGCCGCCGTGCACGTGCAGGTCCACCGGGGCGGGCAGGAACAGCGGCGCACCCGCTGCCGACATCGGGTTCAGCGCCTGCACGTGCGCATCGTGCACGCACTCGGCCTCGACGAAGCCGTCCGGCGTCCACCAACGGCCCAGGATCTTGCGGTTTGGTTCGGCCATCGTGTGCGGGTAGTCTCCCAGGGAGGGGCTCGATCGATACAGGGATACACGAACATGGCGACGCTCGCTGCGCAACGCATCCGCCCACCCGGTATCCCGACATGGAAGTGATCATCCGCCCGGATGCCGCGCGCGCCGTCGCCCTGGTGGCCGATCTGCTGGAGGCACGCCTGCGACGTCATCCCGAGCAGGTACTGGGCCTGGCGACCGGTCGCACCATGGAGCAGGTCTACGCGGCGCTGGTCGACAGCGGGGTCTCGTTCAGCCACGTGACCAGCTTCAACCTGGACGAGTACATCGGACTGTCGCCCGAGGATCCGCGTTCCTATCACCACTACATGCACGAGCATCTGTTCTCGCGCATCGACATCGACCCCGCCCGCGCCCACGTACCCCAGGGCGATGCGCGCGATCTGGCGGCGGCCGCTGCCGACTACGAGCGGCTGATCCGGCGGGCCGGGGGGATCGACGTGCAATTGCTGGGCATCGGCGAAGCAGGCCACATCGGCTTCAACGAGCCGTTGTCCTCGCTCGCCTCGCGCACCCGGGACAAGTGCCTGACACCGACCACCCGGGCGCAGAACGCGTCGATGTTCGGCGATGATCCGGAACAGGTGCCGGAGCGCGCCCTGACGATGGGCGTGGGCACCATCCTGGAGGCGCGCGAGCTGATCCTGCTGGCCACCGGCTCAGCCAAGGCGGCGATCGTGGCGCGGGCGGTCGAAGGGCCGATCAGCGCGATGGTCAGCGCCTCGGCGCTGCAGCTGCACCCCAACTGCAAGGTCATCGTCGACGAGGCGGCGGCCACCGAGCTGCAGGGGCGCGAGTACTACGACTTCGTGTTCGCCAACGAGCCGGACTGGGCAGCGTATCGGGACTAGGGAACCTCTGCATAATGCGGCATCCCCTGCAGGGGATGCCGAACTATGCAGAGGCTCCCCAGGCTCTGTTCGACGGATGCGGGTGCTCGACGCGTGGCCACAGCGCTCGCGTCAGGTGACGGTACGCGGTGGTGCGCGGCTCGTTCGGATAGGGGCCATCGACAGCGGCGTACAGGATCCGGCTGGCAAGCGGCGCAAAGGCTGCGTGGAAGTGGTTGGTCGACTTGACCACCAGCAGGCGGTGCCCTCGATCAGCGTCCAGCGGTGCGCCGCGGCGTGCGTACGGGCGACCGGGAAGATCGCGCTGCACGGCGTCGGCGATCACCACGCTCGGCGCCGGCATCGGCACCCGCGCGATGCCGATGCGCGGGCGCTGCCCGCCGCTGGATGTCAGGTACGGACCGGCCACCGTGAATCGCATCGCCTTCATCGGCGTGGGTGGCAACTCGGCCAACCTTGTCCGCGAGGGGGCGACCCGCTTCTTCCGGCTGGGCATCCCGTCCGAGGCGCATGCCGATGGCTGGTTCCAACGCATGCTGGCCTCCACGCTGCGTCCAGGGGACGTGGTGTTCGCGATCTCCTCGAGCGGCACCCCGGCCGAACTGATCGACAGCCTGGCGATCGCCTCCCAGTACGGTGCAGGCACCGTTGCGCTGACCCGCGCCGGCTCGCCGGCGGCGGTCAAGGAGCACCTCAGGCGCATCCGCACGGCGATGATGCCGCTGAGCTCGCGCACCGGGCCCGGACCGATCGGGGATTGATTCGAGCGCAGGCCACCGGACGTTTCCCGTTGCCCGCGCCTGACGTAATCTTGAGTCCAGCCCACCGAGCGTGCACCGCGACAATGCCGTACCCCTCCTCGACCCGCCGCACGCTGATCGCCATCGCACTGACGGCCCTGCTCGCAAGCCCCGGCTGCGCCACCATCAACACGCTGCAGTCGCTCGATGACGGTGCGCCGGTGCTGTTCAGCGGTACACGGCTCAATGCCGAGTCGCTGGTCAACCGCGATCGCGCCGAACGGCGGGCCCGCACCCGGGCGCCGCGCCACGTCGCGTTGGACCTGCCGTTCAGCACCGCATTGGATGTGGTACTGCTGCCAGTCACCGGACCGGTGGCCATGCTGGACGGGCTGAACGATCTGCTGCGTCGCTTGCAGCGACCCTGAACGTGCCCGGCCGGTCGCACCGTTCGCAGGCCTTCCCTCCCCTTCCCCGCTTGTCCATTCGTTCCTTGCCGCCCGGTCCGACCTGCCCACCCGAGACCTGCCCATGAGCTCATCCCCGTTGCGCTTCGGCGTGCTGTCCACCGCGCTGATCGGGCGCGAGCACGTGCTGCCGGCGATCGCTCGTGCCAGCAACGCGGTTCTGACTGCGGTGGGCTCGCGCTCGCACAAGAAGGCGCGCGCGCTGGCCGATGCGCTGGGCGCCGAGCACGCCTTCGGCGACTACGATGCGCTGCTGGACAGCGATGCCTGCGATGCGGTCTACATCCCGCTGCCGACCTCCCAGCACGTCGAGTGGGCGGGGCGGGCGATCGCTGCCGGCAAGCATGTGCTGGTGGAGAAGCCGCTGGCGCTGAACGCGAAACGGATCGCGCCGCTGATCAAGGCACGCGATGCGCACGGCGTGATCGTCTCCGAGGCGTTCATGGTCACCTACCACCCGCAATGGGCAAGGGTTCAGCAGCTACTGGCCAAGGGGGCGATCGGTTCGCTGCGCATGGTCGATGCCGCGTTCACCTACTACAACACCGATCCGAAGAACATGCGCAACGTGCCGGCGCTGGGCGGTGGGGCGATTCCGGACATCGGCGTGTACCCGATCGTGACCACGCGTTACGCCACCGGGCTCGAACCGCTGCGGGTGCAGGCCAGCATCGAGTTCGATCCGACGTTCGGCACCGATCGCCACGCCAGCGTGCGCGCCGACTTCGGCGACTTCGAGATGATGTTCTACCTGTCCACCCAATTGGCCGCCCGCCAGAGCATCGCCTTCCACGGCGACAAGGGCTTCATCGAGCTGAGCGCCCCGTTCAACTCGAACCTGTACGAGGGCGACGAGTTGCGGGTGCACGATCGCGAGCACGCCTCGATGCGCACCCATCGCTACACCGGCATCGATCAGTACACGCTGCAGATCGAGGCGTTCGCGCGTGCGGTGCTCGACGGCAAGGCCAAGGATGTGCAGCGCTTGTTTTCGCTGGAGGACTCGGTGAAGAATCAGCGCGTGCTGGATGCGATCTACAAGGCCGGCAAGAGCGGCCGCTGGGTGAACGTATAGCCCACCCGGCGCCGATGCCGCTCCGCACGGCTCAGAACGGTGCCGGTGTCCTGCCGGCCAGCACCTCGGCGAACACCGCCGTGTCGACGTTGCCGCCGCACAGGATCACCCCGACCTGGTTGCCGGCATGCCGTTCTCGCTCGGCCAGCAAGGCGGCCAGCGGGGCGGCTCCTGCCCCTTCGGCCACGTTGTGGGTGTCCTGGAAGTACACCCGCATCGCTTCGCACACTTCATCGTCGGTGACCGTGACGATGCGCTCAGCACCGGTCGCGTAGATCGCCAACGCCTCGGGCACCGGCTCGCGCACCGCGATGCCATCGGCCATCGTGGCCGCCGTCTCGGTCGATACCAGGTGTCCGCTGTCCACCGAGGTCTTCGCCGCCTGCGCCTCGCTGGAGACGACGCCGACGATGCGCGTGGCAAGCCCCAGCGCATCGCGCACCGCGATCGTTGCCGCGATGCCCGAGCCGCAACCGATCGGCACGAAGACCGTGTCCAGATCCGGTACTGCGCTGAACAGCTCGAACGCGTAGCTGGCCACGCCACGCACCAGCTCGGTGTGGAACGAGGGCACGAGAAAGTGCCCCCCTTCATCGGCCAGCCGGCGCGCCTCGCCACGGGCCTCGTCGAAGTCCGCGCCGTGCTCGGTAAGCGTGGCGCCGAACGCGCGCATGGCGGCGTTCTTCTCGGAAGAATTGCCGCGAGGCACCACGATGTGCACGCCCAGCCCGGCCGCGGTGCCCGCCCGTGCCATCCCCTGCCCGTGGTTGCCGCGGGTCGCCGACACGATCGAGCCGATGTCCGGGTGCGTGCGCTCGAGCCAGTCGATGAAGGTGTGCGCACCGCGCACCTTGAACGATCCGGTCGGCGTGTGGTTCTCGTGCTTGACCCACACGGTGCAGCCGGTGCGTTCGGCAAGCGTCGGCCAGGCGTACTGCGGCGTGGCCGGTACGGATCGGTGCACAAGCTGCGCGGCACGCTCGATCTCGTCGTGGGTGAACAGGCTCATGAGGCGATGCTGCGGTGAAGGACGGTGACGGTACGGTAGCCGGTCGGCTCGCCGGTGACTGTCGAAATGCTGAACCGGCGCACCGGTGCCCGTCGCATCGACGCGGCCCGCTCTGGTAGCGTCCCCGGTTCATGGCAACCGATGGCAGGGCACGTGGCCGACGCCGAACGAACCGAGGGCGAGCAACGCATCGACGTGGACGGGGCCACCGTGACCTTGCTGCCGCGCCGGGCCTACGACGCCCGCTATGTCCCGTCACACGGCGTGATCGGTTTCGCGTTCGAATCGCAGGCCGGCACGCATGCGATCGGTGGCGATGCCCTGCAACCGTTCCGCACCGTTCCTTACACCCTCAGCTGGCTGCCGCCCGGCTGCGACGTGTTCTCGACATCGGCAACCGGCGGGGAGTACCTGACGGTGAGCCTGCACCCAGGCGCCCTGATGGGCAGCCTGACCGACGATGTGGCAGGCGATGTGGCAGGCGATGTGACAGGCGACCTGGTTGCCGATCTGGCAGGCGATCTGCCGGCGCAGCGCCTGGTCGAGCGACGCGACGCGCTTGCCCGCCAAGCGGCATGCCGACTGCGCGCCCGGCTGCTGAGCGGGCAGCACGATCTCGATGCCTCGCGAGCGGACATCCGACGCCTGTGCGAGCGCCTGGCCGGCTCGGCGGAGGACACCGGCGAGCAGCGGGTCATGGCCAGCTGGCTGACCGCTTCGCGACAGCGGCGCATCGATGAGTGCATCGATGCCCGTCTGGGCGAGCGGCTGGACGTCACCCATCTGGCGGCCACCTGCCAGGTGTCGACCAGCTTCCTGACCCGCATCATGAAGGCATCCTTCGGCCGCACGCCGCACGATTACCTGATCGAGCGACGCCTTGCCCGCGCCCGCGAGCGTCTGCTGCACGGTACCGAGTCGATCGGCGAGATCGCCCTGGCCTGCGGCTTCTCATCGCACGCCCACCTGAGCGCCACGCTTCGGCAGCGGCTCGGTGTGACACCGACGATGTTGCGCCGGCACGGCGGACGCGCACCACGACGCGGCTGATTCGTCGACGATGGTGGCCCCACCCTCTCGTCGATCGATGCGCATGCCCGATCCGGATCCTGCCAGCGACACGCATCCGCTGACCCGCCGCTGCCGACGCCTGAACGCGGTGCCGATCGATGCCAGCGAGGCAGGCGATGCCGACCACGTCGTGTGCTGGCTGCAGCAGGCGCTTCGCGGAAGCTGCAACCCGGTCATCGATGCCGCGATCGCCACCGGCAATCGGCTAGGCCTGCCGGTCATCGTGTACCACGGGCTGGGCCAGCACTACCCGCACGCCTCCGACCGGTTGCACGCCTTCGCGCTGCAGGCGTCACGCTCGCTGGAGCGGGACGTGATCGCACGCGGCCTGCGCTTCGTGCGCGTGGTCGAGCAACCCGATCGGGACACCACGGGGTCGCTGTACCGCCTGTGCGAACGGGCCGCGGCACTGTTCACCGACGAGGCGGCCGCCTTCGTCGGGCGCCGGCAAACCGATACGGTCGCGCGCAAGGCGGGCTGCGCGGTGATCGCGGTCGATGCCGCGCGCATCGTGCCGGAGCTTGCCATCGGCACCGTGTGCACCACCACGCCGATCTTTCGCGCGCGGGTCAACGATCTGCGCGATGACTGGCTGGAACCGCGAGACGATGCCGAGGATCTGGAGCCAAGCGTCGCGCGCCACACGGGCGCGCTGCCCGTTGCGCACTTCCCCCTCGAAGATGAAGCGGCGTTGCACGCGCTGGTGGCTCTCTGCGACATCGACCACACGCTGCCGGCGGTCAGTTGGTGCCCGGGCGATCGAGAGGCGGCGCTGTCGCACCTGTACTGGGCCGCCGCCGAGGTGATCCCCGGCTACGCGGCGCGGCGCAACAATCCGGCGGTGACCGGGGTCACCTGGTTGTCACCGTATTTGCATTTCGGGGTGCTGAGCCCGATCGAGGTGGCACGCGCCGCGCAGGAGGTCGAATCGTCGCGCGATGTGTGGAAGTTCCTGGACGAGCTGATCGTGTGGCGCGAATTCTTTCATCACCTGGCCTGCCACGCCACCGAGCCTGCCGCCTACGAGACGGTACCGTCCTGGGCACGCGACACGCTCGCCGCGCACGCACACGATCCGCGCGAATCGGTGTACCCGCTGGAGACGCTGGTCCATGGCGAGACGGATGATGAGACCTGGAACGCCGCCCAGCGCCAGTTCCTGGTCGATGGCTGGATGCACAACAACCTGCGCATGTACTGGGGCAAGCGGATCATCGGCTGGACCGCCACGCCGGAGCTGGCCTGGCGCACCGCCTGCTACCTGAACGACCGGTTCAGCCTGGACGGGCGGGATCCTGCCACCTACGGCAACCTGCGTTGGGTGTTCGGCAGCGGCCGACCGGCGCGCGAGACACCGGTGTACGGCCGGGTGTCGAGAAAGAGCGATGCGGCGCTGCGCCGCCGGGCCGGAGTGCCCGGGTGGTTGCGCGAGGGTGCGACGCGGGCGGTGCCGCGGGTCGATGTGCCGGAGGGACCAGACCGGTGGACGAATCGCGGCTGAACCGCTCAGCGCCAGGCTTTGGCCTGGGCGGCGATCCGCACGAGGTAGTCGTCGCAGACGGTGATCGTGCGGCCGTTTCGTGACCAGTTCGCGCCACCGTCGCACCGCTCGAGAACCAGCGTGATCAGCGAGTGCCAGTCGATCCCTGCCAGCATCGTCATGGCGTCACTGATCGCGCCATCGTCGGGTCGTCCGTCGATCCTCACATCGTCGGCCATCTGAAACGCGGTCTCGGTCACCCGTGCGCCCTCGGGCATCCGATAGGGCGCGATCGTGCGCCGCCAGCCGCGAACGATTTCAGCACTGTAGTCCAGGCAGCGCGTCGCTCTCTCACCCTGCAGGCCGAACCGATCGGCCAGGCCTGCGTACCGCTCAGGATCCAGCGCCAGCGTCAAACACAGCGCGGACCCGGCACGCTGAGCGGCCGGTGGGTACTCGCTGAACGCATCCACGTCGTCATCGTCTTCCAGGTGAGCCGCCACCCGGTCGGCCACGATGTCGGCCAGGCGCTCGGGCTGCACCGCGTGCAGCGCCACCACCGCGAAGGCATCGGCCATGGCCTCCTCGCTGGCGGTGATCGGTAGATCGAACTCGCGAATGAACGCGTGGCCCATCTCGTGGGCGACGATGTGGAGGAACAGGTTGTCCAGCGTCCGGTCGGCATGGGCTGCGCAGCAGAAGGGTGCGATCGCGAAGGCCACGATCGCCGACCGGGCGAATCGACGTGGCCGGCCGCTCGCCCACGGGTTGCACGAGCGCGCGTGCGCAAACGGCGGAACGGGCATGCCTGCGGTCTCCCCTGTTTCGATGCGCTACCGAGCACCTGATGCCGAACAACCGACGCTTTGAGCGCTTTGAGCGCTTTGACGGCCGGTTCGCCTATTGATGCAAACCTGCCTCTTCGCCGGGCCGAAGAGCGGAACGTGCCTCGCCACCGTGCCGATCGGTGATCGTCACTCTCGCTGCCAAAAGGACAGCAACGCCACCAGCCCGGGCAACACCAGCGCCTCGGCCGCCTGCACGCGTTCCGGCGTGTAGTGACCTGCCACGTGCAGGCAGTTCACCGTACCGATGACCTCGCCGGCCAGCACGATCGGCACGTTGACCACCGACTGACAGCCAAGCGCCGCGATCAGCGCATGATCCGCAAACACCCCGGCGATGCCGTCCAGGTCGTTGGCCACGAAGATGCGTTGCTGTTCGATGACGTGCCCGGTCCAGTGGTTCCGCGGCAGCGGCTTGGTGCCGGACACCGGGTAGTGCACTGTATCGCTGCTCCAGGCCCGGCACGCCTCGCCCGTCGAGGCATCGAAGCGCATCAGCGTGAACAGGCGGGCACCGACGAGTTCGTCGGCCAACCGGTACAGCGCGGCGCAGGTCGCCTCAGCCGCGCCGCGGCCCGTACCGTCGTTCGCATCGGGGTCGGGGTCGGGGTCGGGGTCGGGGCCGTCGGTCCGTGTCGCGGGACGTCCCTGCTCGGCCTGCACGGCCTGCACGAAGGCGGCGTACGCGGTGCGTTCGCTCATGCGGGATGCGCCTCGTCATCGATCCGGCTGGCCGCGTACAGCGTCTGCGCGTAGGGATGGTCGAACGCACCGTCGCGCAAGGTGGCAACCGGTGCCGTCTCGACGATGGCACCGCGTTGCATCACCGCCAACCGGTCGCACAGGAAGCTGGCCACCGGCAGGTCGTGTGTGACCAGCAGGTAGCTCAGGCCGCGCTCGGCGCGCAGGCGCTTGAGCAGGTTCAGGATGCCGGCCTGCACCGAGACGTCCAGCGCGCTGGTCGGCTCGTCCAGCAGCAGCAGCTGGGGTTCCAGGATCAGCGCGCGGGCGATGGCCACGCGCTGGCGCTGACCGCCGGACAGCTGGTGCGGAAAGCGGTAACGAAACCGTCGGTCCAGCCCGACGTCCTCGAGCACCGCTTCGATGCGCGCATCGCGCTCCGCCAGCCCGTGAATCGCCAGCGGCTCGACCAGGGCGGCGTCCACGCTCTTTCGCGGGTGCAGCGACCCGTACGGATCCTGGAACACCATCTGGCAGTGGCGCGCCACGCGCGGGTCCGGTCGGTGCCCGCGCGCCGTGCCGAACACCTCGATGCGCCCGTCCCATTCCGGAACCAGCCCCAGCACCGCCTTCAGGATCGTGGACTTGCCCGAACCGCTTTCGCCGACCAGCGCCACGCTCTCCCCGGTGGCCACCGAGAAGGACGCCTCGGACACCACGGCGGTGCCACCGTAGCGCACGCTCAACGCCTGCACCGACAGCGCAGCGCTCATGTCGACGAGCGCTCGTCGCGATCGAGCACCGGCAGGGTGCTGCGCGTCTCATGCAGGCGTGGCACCGCTGCCAGCAGGCCGCGCGTGTAGGGATGCACGGCGTGGTGCAGCCGAGCGGCATCGCAGGCCTCCACCACCTGGCCGCGGTTCATGACCAGGATGCGATCGCAGAAGCGTGCCACCAGCGACAGGTCGTGGCTGATCAGGATCAGCCCCATGCCGCGCTCGGTGACCAGATCATCGATCAGCTGCAACACCGAGGCCTGCACCGAGACGTCCAGCGCGCTGGTCGGCTCGTCGGCGATCAACAGATCCGGCTGCGCGATCAGCATCATCGCGATCATCACCCGCTGCCCCATGCCGCCGGAGATCTCGTGCGGATAGAGCTTGGCCACCCGGTCCGGATCGTCGATGCGCACCGCCTCGAGCATGGCGCGCACCTTCGATTTTCGTTCGCGTCGCGACAGCGATTCGTGCAGTGTCAGCGATTCGTCGATCTGCCGGCCCACGCGCATGATCGGGTGCAAGGAAAACTTCGGATCCTGCATGATCATCGACAGGCGCGCACCGCGCAGGGCGCGCATGCCCCGCTCGGGCAGGCCGGGCAGGTCGACGCCGTCGAACTGCAGGCGCGCGGCGGTGACACGCCCCGGCGCACGGATCAATCGCAGGATCGCGCGACCGGTCATCGACTTGCCCGAGCCGCTTTCGCCGACGATGCCCAGTCGCTCGCGACCCAGCGTGAACGACAGACCGCGCACCACCTCGATGCGCGCCGCCGCCCGGCTGGCACCCGGAAAGCTGACCCTCAGATCCTCCACCCGCAGCAGGGCGGAATCGCTCCCCGGATCACGCATCGTCATGCTTCGGATCGAGCACGTCGCGCAGCCCGTCGCCCAGCAGGCAGAACCCCAGCGACACCACGATGATGGCGATGCCCGGCATGGTGGCCACCCACCACTGATCGAGGATGAAGGCGCGCCCGCGCGAGATCATCGCGCCCCACTCGGGCAGCGGCGGCTGCGCGCCCAGGCCGAGAAAGCCCAGGCCGGCGGCGGTCAGGATGATGCCGGCCATGTCCAACGTGGCGCGCACGATCAGCGACGAGGTGCACAGCGGCAGCACGTGGCGGGCGATGATGCGGGTGTGCGAGGCGCCCAGCAGCCGCATCGCGCTGATGAACTCGGCGCTGCGGAAGGTCAGCGTCTCGGCGCGGGCGATGCGCGCGTACGGCGGCCAGGCGGTGATGGCGATCGCGATGATCGCGTTCTCGATGCCCGGGCCCAGCGCTGCCACGAACGCCAGCGCCAGGATCAGCTTGGGCAAGGAGAGGAACATGTCGGTCAGCCCCATCAGCACGCGGTCCGTCCATCCGCCGAAGTAGCCGGACACCGCACCGATCACCAGACCCAGCGGCGCCGAGATGATCGCCACCAGGGCGACGATGGTCAGCGTGATGCGCGCACCGTGCACCACGCGGCTGAAGATGTCGCGTCCCAGCTCGTCGGTGCCCATCCAGTGCGCCGCCGACGGTGCCAGCAGGCGGTTGGACAGATCCTGCCCGATCGGCGACTCGGGCGCGATCCACGGCGCGAAGGCCGCCGTCAGGACCAGCCCCAGCACGATCAGCGCACCCACCACCGCCAGCGGGTTGCGCAGCAACGCGGTGCCCAACCGGTAGGCTCGACCGGCGGAGGCCTGGGCGCGCGAGCCGGGCGAGTCGTCCAGCAGCCAGGCGCGCCAGCCGCCGGTCGCGCCCGGTGCTCTCGGTACGCTCATGCGCCAACGCCTGTCGTTGCCGACGATCGTGCGGACCGTCCCACCCGGCAGCTCATGTGCGGCTTCTCGGATCGAGCACCCGGTACAGCAGGTCCGACACCCGGTTGATCAGGATGAACACCGCGCCGATCACAAGCGTTGCCCCCAGCACCGCGTTCATGTCCGCATTGAGCAGGGCGACGGTGAGGTAGTTGCCGATGCCCGGCCAGCTGAACACCGTTTCGATCATCACCGAGCCCTCCAGCAGGCCGGCGTAGGACAGGCCGATCACGGTGATCAGCGGCACCCGGATCGGCCGGAAGGCGTGCTGCCAGATCACCCGCCATTCCGCCACCCCCTTCACGCGGGCGGTGGTCACGTACTCCTGGGCCAGCTGATCGAGCATGAACGAGCGCGTCATGCGGGCGATGTAGGCCAGGCTGAAGAAGCCCAGGATCAGCGCCGGCAGCGCCAGGTGGTGAGCGGCGCTGGCGAACACCTCGGTGTCGCCGGCCAGCAGGCTGTCCACCAGCAGCAGGCCGGTGACCGGCGTCACCAGCCCGTCCAGGAACACATCGATGCGCCCGGGCCCGGCCGCCCAGCCCAGTCCGGCGTAGAACACCGCCAGCCCCACCAGACCGAGCCAGAACGCCGGGACCGCGTAGCCCAGCAGCGCGAACACCCGGATCAGCTGATCGCTGGGCCGCCCCTGGTGCACCGCGGCCAGCACGCCCATCGGCACGCCCAGCAGCACCCCGATCAGGATGCCCAGCGTGGCCATCTCCAACGTGGCGGGAAACACCCGCAGAAGATCGGTGGACACCAGCCGGTTGGTGGACACCGACCGGCCCAGATCGCCGGCGAGCACGTTGCCCACGTAGTCGATGAACTGCACCGGCAGCGCCCGGTCCAGCCCCATGGCGCTCTGCATGGCGTCGTACTGCGCCTGGGTGGCCCGATCGCCGACCACCGCCAGCACCGGATCGATCGGCACCACGCGGCCGATGAAGAAGGTGATGGCCAACAGGCCCAGGAAGGTCAGCGCCACGATCAGCAAGAATGGCGCGACATCCTTCACCCACCGAACCCCCATGCCGCGTGCGCCTCGCCCGAACTGTCGCTCAAGCGTTGCACGGATTGCCCGTTCGGTGGTGAGCCGATACGCCAGCCCGGCTGGCCTGCCTACCGCGTTCGCGCCCGCACTTGTCGCCTCCGCCGTGTGCGTGCTCGTGCCGGGTGTACACCCGCGTGAGCGGAAGCCGTGCCAGCGCGGCCCGAGCATCCGCGCGCAACGTCCTCGGGCAGCGGGCAAGATCGCGCCGGGCATCCCTCGCTTCGGGCCGGTGTGCGCAAACGGGTAGGATGGTGAGCCACCCACCCTGACCGGAACGTCGATCATGATCGCCTGCGCTCGCCGCTGCCTGCCCTTCATCGGCCTTGGCGCCGTTCTCGCCCTGAACGCGGTGAACACGGCCGGCGCCGACACCCCGGACGACACGCTGGTGGTGGCGCAGAACATCGACGACATCGTCGCCATCGATCCGGCGCAGGCGTTCGAGTTCACCTCCGGCGAGCTGGTCACCAACCTGTACGACCGGCTGGTGCAGTACGAGGCCGAGGACACCACCACGCTGGCCGCCGGCCTGGCCGCCTCCTGGGAGATCGACGAGGCCGACAAGACGATCGTGTTCACGATGCGCGATGACGCCACCTTCCACTCGGGCAATCCGGTGACGGCCGAGGATGCTGCCTTCTCGCTGCAACGGGTCATCACGCTGAACCTGACGCCTGCCTTCATCTTGACCCAACTCGGCTGGACGCCCGAGAACGTGGCCGAGATGGTCGTGGCCGATGGCGACACCCTCACCGTTCGCTACGACGGCGACTTCTCGCCGGCCTTCGTGATGAACGTGCTGGCCGCCCGCCCCGCCTCGGTGGTGGACATGAAGGCGGTCATGCAGAACGAGGTCGACGGCGACATGGGCAACGCCTGGCTGAACGCCAACGCCGAGGGCAGCGGCCCGTATTCGCTGCGCGCCTACCGCCCGGCCGAGCTGGTTCGCCTGCAGGCCCACAGCGACTACTTCAAGGGCGCCCCGCAGGTCGACGTGGTGATCCGCCACGTGGCCGAGTCCGCCACCCAGCAGCTGCTGCTGGAGTCCGGCGACATCGACATGGCCAGAAACCTCACCCCGGACCAGATCAGCGGGCTGGACGGCGATGCCATCAAGGTGGAGACCTTCCCGCAGGCCGCGGTGCACTTCCTGTCGTTCAACCAGAAGATCGATGCGCTGACCGAACCGGCGGTGTGGGAAGCCGCCCGCTGGCTGGTCAACTACGAGGGCATGGCCGACAGCATCATCAAGGGTCAGATGGAGGTGCACCAGGCGTTCTGGCCCAAGGGGTTCCCCGGCGCACTGGAGGACACACCTTATTCCTACGACCCGGACAAGGCGAAGCAGATCCTGGCCGATGCCGGCGTGCAGACACCGATCAGCGTGACGCTGGACGTGATCAACGCCGCCCCGTTCACCGACATGGCGCAGTCGCTGCAGGCCAGCTTCGCAGATGCCGGCATCGAGTTCGAGATCCTGCCCGGCACCGGCAGCCAGGTGATAACCAAGTATCGCGAGCGCAGCCACGAGGGCATGCTGCTGTACTGGGGCCCGGACTTCATGGACCCGCATTCCAACGCCAAGGCGTTCGCCTACAACAGCGACAACGGCGACGATGCGTACGCCGCCACCACCACCTGGCGCAACGGCTGGGCGGTGCCGGACGACATGAACGCGATGACCAACGCTGCCCTGGTCGAGCCGGACCCCCAGGCGCGGCTGGCGCAGTACGTCGAGCTGCAGCGGCGCGTGCAGGCCGAGTCGCCGATCGTGATCATGTTCCAGGCCTCCTACCAGGTGGCCATGGCGTCGCAGGTCACGGGATACGTCAACGGGGCGACGTCGGACTTCGTCTACTACCGGCTGGTCGGCAAGGACTGAGGGCCGGATCGGCATCGGCATCGGCACGGCGTGACGCCGGGTCGATGTGCTCGGCGCCGCTCGGTCAGGCGACGGGCGGTTCTCCGGATTCGCTGCGCGTCGCGCAGCCGTCGCGCGTCTCGCCAGGTGCGTTCTCGCGTTCGGCGTCCCGCCGGGCGGCGGCAGCCTTGTCACGCTTGAGCACGCGCAGCTCGTTCCAGCACCACAGCCCGACCAGGCCGAACACCAGCAGCATCTCGATCAGGCCGAACCAGCTGCTGTTCATGGGGCGTCAACGGCGAGCGTCATGATGACAGCGCAGCGATTGGTCGATCGCCACGCTGCCGAGGACCGGGACCGACGGCACCGTGCGCCGGTCCCGGCGCGTGTCGCCTACTGCTTGGGCAGCAGCACCGCATCGATGACGTGGATCACGCCATTCGACTGCACCACATCGGCGGTGGTGACCGTGGCGGTGGTGCCGTTCTCGTCGGTGAACATGACCTGACCGTTCTCGGTGGTGGCCACCAGCGTGCAGCCGCCGACGGTGCCCACCTCGTGCGCGCCACCATCGTCCTCGATCATGCCGACCACATCGCTGGCCATGACCGCGGCGGCGACCACGTGACAGGTGAGGATGGTCTGCAGCGTCTCCTGGTTCTCGGGCATCAGCAACGTGTCGACGGTGCCGGCCGGCAGCGCCGCGAAGGCATCGTCGGTCGGGGCCAGCACCGTGAACGGGCCATCGCCCTTGAGCGTGTCCACCAGGCCTGCGGCCTGTACCGCCGCCACCAGCGTGGTGTGGTCGGCGGACAGCGAGGCGTTCTCGATGATGTCGCGGCTGGGCAGCATCGGTGCACCACCGACCATCACGCCATCCATCGCATCGCTCGAGCTGATGGAGGCGCAGCCGGTGGCAGCCAGGCTTGCGGCCAGCATGGCAGCCAAGGCACCGACACGGGCGGTGGCGGGCAGGGTTCGGATCGTTCGGTTCACGGCAAGGTCTCCTGGATCGGGCGGCAGAGTGCCGCCCGTGTCCGTCATTACGCGGCAGGTCGGTCTGGAGATGTCCCCTGAACGATTTTGCAGGGCCGGTTCGTGCGCCCGGTGCACACCGCGCGCGTGGTCCGTTCCTTGATCCGCCGGTGGCCAGACGTTGGCGCAACGGACGTGTCACCCTGCCCGTCTACACTGTCGGCAAGCCTGCCGTAACCACGCCGACCGGACGCCAAGCCCCCGCCCTACGATGGAGACGATCGCCTTCAACGCCGACATGGCGGTGGTGCTCGGCATCCTGGCCTTGACCGTGGGCTTGTTCGTGTTCGACACGGTGCGCACCGACGTGGCCGGCCTGTGCATCCTGCTGGTGCTCGGCCTGTCATCACGTGTCCCCGGCGTCGGACCGCTGCTACCGCCCGAGCTGCTGTTCTCGGGGTTCTCCAGCAACGCGGTCATCGCCATCATCGCGGTCATGATCATCGGTGCCGGCCTGGATCGATCCGGCGTGATGATGCGGGTGGCCAACGGCATCCTGGTGCGCGGCGGACGCTCCGAGATCAAGCTGCTGGTGCTGGTGTGCGCGGCCACCGCCACGCTGTCGCTGTTCGTTCAGAACGTCGCGGCCGCCGCCCTGTTCCTGCCGGTGGTCAGCCGCATCTGCCATCGCAGCGGCATACCGGTGGCACGGCTGATGATGCCGATGGGGTTCTGCGCCATCCTGGGCGGATTGGGCACGATGGTCGGCTCCAGTTCGATGATCGTGCTCAACGACCTGATCGAGTCATCCACCGCTCGTCTGCCGGATGGTGGGCCGATCGCTTCCTACCCGTTGTTCAGCGTGCTGCCGTTGGGCATCGCGATGACCGGGCTGTGCATCGGCTACTTCGCGGTGCTGGCCCGATTTCGCAGAGACGGTGAGGTAGCAGCCCCACGCGAGAGCCGCGTGTCCGAGTACGTGGAGCGGGTCTACGGCATCCGCGGCGAACTGATCGAGGCGCGGGTGGGTCAGGACAGCACATTGGCCGGGCGCCGGGTGCGCGCGCTGGAGGAGAACTTCGAGGACGCCCCGTTCCTGCTGGCGATGTACTCCGGGGACGTGGTCAAGGTGCCACCCGACCCCGAGGAGACCATCTGGGTGAACTCGCGGCTGGGGCTGATGGGCGATCGCGATCTGATCGACCGCTTCTGCCGCGCTCACGACCTGGAGCAGCTCGAGCCGGACCGGCTGGCCCGCGTGCTCGATCCGCAGCAGAGCGGCATCGCCGAACTGGTCGTGCCGCCCAGCTCCAACCTGGTCGGGCGGGCGATCGGCACGATCAAGCCGCGTCGCACGTTCGGGGTCAACATCCTGCAGATCGCGCGGCGCGGCGAGGTGCAGCTGCGCGGCTTCGGCGACACGGTCCTGCAAGCCGGAGACACGCTGCTGGCGCACGCCAGCTGGGCGGATTTCGAAAAGCTCAAGCGCACCAACCGCAACGTGGTGGTGGCCACCGACTTTCGCTACGAGCAGGTGCGCGTGGAACGTCAGCGATCGGCGATCGGCCTGTTCATCGCCTCGTTGCTGCTGTTCTTCCTGACCGACGAGATGTCGCTGTCGCTGATGGCCGGCGCGATCGCGATGGTGCTGGTCGGGGTGGTGTCGATCGACGAGGCCTACAAGGCGGTCAGCTGGTCGACGATCTTCCTGCTGGCCAGCCTGATTCCGCTGGGCATCGCCGTGGACCGCACCGGCACCGCCACCTGGTTGGCGCAGAACGCCCTGCGCACGGTGGGCGAGGTCTCGCCGTGGATCATCCAGGCGGTGCTGGCGATCATCGCTACCGCCTTCTCGCTGTTGATGTCCAACGTGGGGGCCACGGTGCTGCTGGTACCGCTGGCGATCAACATCGCGCTGGCCACCGGCGCCGAGCCTGCGTTGTTCGCCCTGACGGTGGCGGTGGCGACCTCCAATGCCTTCCTGATCCCGACCAACCAGGTCAACGCGCTGATCGCCGGTCCCGGCGGCTACCGCGTCGCCGACTTCCTGCGCGTGGGCGGCGGCATGACGGCGATCTACCTGGTGGGCAGCCTGACGGTGCTGAACCTGCTCTTCGCGTGAGCATGGCGCGTGAGCATGGGGTCGGGAGCATGGGGTCGGACCCTACCAAGAGCATGAATTTGTTCACTTTTTCCTGATATTTCGCTCTCTGGCGCCCCTTGCAGCCCACTTTTCACCCTGGAAATCTACTCGGTAAGGGGCGAAGTCGTTGCCCGACATCGCATCGCCGCCTCGCTGCTACCATCGCCCGCGACTCACTACCCGTACCCGACGATGGACGCCTCGACAGCGCTGGAACGACTCAAGGCCGGCAACGCACGCTTTGCCGCCAATGCGCTTGACCTGGCTGCCCTTTCCAGCCGCTCCCGCCGTCAGGATCTGGTCGATGGGCAGAATCCGTTCGCGATCATCCTCGGCTGCTCCGACTCGCGGGTGCCGGCCGAACTGGTGTTCGACCAGGGGCTGGGTGATCTGTTCGTGATCCGTGTTGCCGGCAACGTGGTGGCACCGTCGCTGACCGGCAGCGTGGAATTCAGCGCCCGACTTCACGACGTGCGGCTGGTGGTGGTGCTCGGTCACACGCGCTGCGGCGCGATCGAGGCGACCGTCGATGAGCTCGAGCACCCGGCCGAGGTGCGTTCGCCGAACCTTGCCGCCATCGTCAACCGGATCCGCCCGCAGGTGCAGACGCTGGTGGATGCCGGCATCGGTCAGGATGATCACGCCGAACTGGTCCGGCACGCCACGCGCGCCAACGTGCGCGCATCGGTCGCCCAGTTGCGCACCGGCTCCTCGGTACTCGAGGAACTGATCGCCAACGACGGGCTGCGCGTGATCGGTGCCGAGTACTCGCTGGAGACCGGCATGGTGGATTTCTTCGACGAAGCGGCCGACAGCCTGTACGAGGCCTCGGTCGAGCACTGAGGCAGATCAGCACATCGTCGCTCGCTGTCTGGCTGGCACCTGTCGAATTTCCAGCAAGGCCTGCATGGCGTGTGGGACCGAATCATCGACGGTGACCTCCGCCACCGAATCGATGCCGCCACGCAATCGCTGCCACTCGCGGTAGGTCACCTTACCCGCTCGCGTGAATGTCGCTGTGCCACGGCGGGCCGGTCGGCGGATGGTGGAACCGCTGTTGATCGGCGACAGGCTCACCGAGGACCAGCAGGGTGTCAGCAGACGACGGGTATCGAACACCAGCACCTCCCGATCGCGTGTCCGGTTGACGCGTGCGGCCAGCAGCGACTGCAGGCGTCGCTCGGTCGGCCAGAAGAACACGCGCGCATTCAACCGGCGAAGCCAGTCGTCGGGGGTCAATCCATCGTCCAGGCAACCTTGCAGCGCCTTCTTCGACAGCGGCAAGTTGTCGTTCAGCACCGCCTTGCCGTGGACCGGATGCGAGATCGGCACGCCGCGCGTGCGACGTTCGGACAACAGGACATGGCGACGAGCCGGCTCGATATCGAACCGGTCGAGCAACGCCTGGCTCGACAGCAGGCCATGCCGCCGGATCGACTCGGTCACACCCGGCTCGCTGACGTGGAACAGTCGCTGGAACCGCGCGGCGAGCTCGTCCGGGGTCATGGCACCACGCGGTCCGCTCGCTCGATCAAGCGCTCAGCATGAGCGCCGGCTCGCGCCACGCCGGCAGGGCTTGCAGGCGGGCAAGCCAACCGCGTACCTGCGCAGGCATCTGGACCTTCGCCTCCTCGGCTCTCATGAGGTAGCCGCACAGCGAAAAATCCGCGATCGTGGGCTCGTCACCGCCAACGACCCAGGGGCGACCGTCGGACAGCTCGAGTTCCAGGACGGCAACATCCTGGGCGTACCGCGCTTGCAACCACGCAAGCGTGTCCGGTTCGATGCCGTGGCCGGGGTAGCGATGGAAGCTGCGAATCTGCGGCAGAGACATACCCACCCGATTCGCCTCCCAGAACAGCCATTCGCGACATCGGTCGAGCCGCTCCGGCGTCTCTGCCCCGTGGCGCTCCGATGCCGCCACCAGGTGCAAGAGGATCGCGTTGGACTGGGCCACGAACCGATCGCCGTCCCGCAGCAGCGGCACCTCGCCGTAGCGGGCGTTGTCGCGAAACTCCGGCTGCCGCTGTCCACGCGGACGATCGATGTCCACGACCTCGTACACGTGTTCGATGCCGGCATGGTCCAGGAAGAACTTGACCTTGAAGGCGTGGCCGGATTCGGGATGGCCGAACAGTTTCACCAGCGACGGTCTGCATGAGCGGGCGGACGTGCAGTGTGACGCATGTCCGGGCAGCGACGACCCACCATCCCTTGGAGGGACCGTGAAGGGTCGAAAAAGGGTGCTCCAGCGTGACTCAGGCGCCTGTATTTCGGAAGAACTGTCGAACAATCAATAGCTTGGCAAGGTCCGACCCTATGCGAGCTACGCGGGGGACCAGAACCCGGGGAATTCGTGCAGGTCTTCCGGCCCGAGCCGTCCCTTGGCGTACAGCTCGTTCAGGGCGGATTCGTCCAGCGGCAACGGCTTGCCGGCCGCGTCGGTGTATTGCCACTCGCCGTAGATCGCCATCAGGAACAGCGTCTCGAGCATGTCGCCCACACGCACCGCCTGATCGACGGCCAGGCGCTGCAGGTCCTGCACCGACAGCGGCGCGTGGCGCTTTTCGAATTCACCGTAGAGGAAGCTGGAGATGCCTTCGTCCCACATCGGGTCGGTGGCGAGTGACTGCTGCATGGCGATGTCCGTGGCGGGTGAACGGGGGTCGGAGTGCTGCAGGCCGTCGGCCGACGCCGGCCGCCACCCCTCGGCAGCTATCGGCAGCGCGCGCCCGACTCTTCACCGTGGAACAGCACCAACTCCGCCACAAAATTTGCAGCGGGCGCTTGCGCAGGCTTCGACCTGTCACTCTCGCCGCCATGCAGATCTGGCCTGGAAGTTCCTATCCGCTGGGCGCCAACTACGACGGCGCCGGCACCAATTTCGCAATCTTCAGCGAAGTCGCCGAGCGCGTCGAACTGTGCCTGATCGATGAGCAGGGGCACGAGCGACGCATCGACATCGTCGAGGTCGACGGCTTCGTCTGGCACGTCTACCTGCCGGACGTGCGCCCCGGACAGCGCTACGGCTACCGGGTACACGGCCCGTGGAATCCGGACCAGGGCCTGCGCTGCAACCCGGCCAAGCTGTTGATCGATCCGTACGCCAAGGCGCTGGACGGCGAGATCGATGGCGACGAGTCGCTGTTCTCGTACCGCTTCGACGATCACGCGGCCTTCAATGGCGACGACTCGCTCGGTCACACCATGACCTCGGTGGTCATCAACCCCTGGTTCGACTGGGACAACGATCGCGCACCGCGCCGCGAGTATCACGAGAGCGTCATCTACGAGGCGCACGTCAAGGGTCTGACGATGACCCATCCGGACGTGCCCGAGGAGATCCGCGGCACCTACGCCGCCGTGGCTCATCCCGCCATCGTCGCCCACTTGACCGAGCTGGGCATCACCGCCATCGAGCTGATGCCGGTGCACCAATTCATGAACGATCCGACGCTGGTCGAGAAGGGCCTGTCCAACTACTGGGGCTACAACACGATCGGCTTCTTCGCCCCGCATGCCGGCTATTCGCGCTCCGACTTCCCCGGTGACCAGGTGCAGGAGTTCAAGGCGATGGTCAAGGCGCTGCACCTGGCCAACATCGAGGTGATCCTGGACGTGGTGTACAACCACACCGCCGAGGGCAACCACATGGGGCCGACCCTGTCGTTCCGTGGCATCGACAATGGCGCCTACTACCGGTTGGTGGACGATGACCAGGCGCACTACTTCGACACCACCGGCACCGGCAACTCGTTGCTGATGCGCCACCCGCACGTGCTGCAGCTGATCATGGACAGCCTGCGCTACTGGGTCACCGAGATGCACGTCGACGGCTTTCGCTTCGACCTGGCCTCCACGCTGGCGCGCCAGTTCCACGAGGTCGACCAGCTGTCGACCTTCTTCCAGATCATCCAGCAGGATCCGGTCATCTCCCAGGTGAAGCTGATCGCCGAGCCGTGGGACGTGGGCGATGGCGGCTACCAGGTAGGCGGCTTTCCGCCATTGTGGACCGAGTGGAACGGCGATTATCGGGACACGGTGCGCGACTTCTGGCGTGGCGAGCCGGGCACGCTGGGCCAGTTCGCCAGCCGCCTGACCGGCAGTGCCGACCTGTACGAGCACACCGGCCGCCGCCCGATCGCCTCGATCAACTTCATCATCGCCCACGACGGCTTCACGCTGCGCGACCTGGTCTCGTATCACGAGAAGCGCAACGAGGCCAACGGCGAGGACGGTGCCGACGGCGAGAACCACAACCGCTCCTGGAACTGCGGTGTGGAGGGCCCGACCAAGAAGAAGGATGTCATCGCGCTGCGCTGGCGCCAGCAACGAAACCTGATGACCACGCTGCTGGTCTCCCAGGGCGTGCCGATGTTCTGCCACGGCGATGAGCTGGGCCGCACGCAGGGCGGCAACAACAACGGCTACTGCCAGGACAACGAGATCACCTGGATCGACTGGAACCTGGACCAGGAGGAACAGCAGCAGCTGGACTTCACCAAGAAGCTGGTGCAGCTGCGGCACGAGAACCCGGTGCTGCGCAGGCGCCGCTTCCTGATCGGCACACCGACCGGCGCCAAGCGCCTGGGCGACAGCGCCTGGTACAACGCCGACGGCAGCCGCATGACCGACGAGGCCTGGAACGAGGGGCATGCACGTTCGGTGATGATGTTCCTGAACGGTGACGGCATGATCGCCCCCGATGCCCAGGGCCACCGCATCGTCGGCGACAGCTTCCTGCTGGTGTTCAACGCCTGGCACGAGTCGATCGACTTCAGCATCCCGACCGAGCTGCGCGGCGAATGGCGCTGCGCGATCGACACCGACCACAACCTGGACGAGGACGCGGTGCTGAAATCCGGCGCCACGTTGACGATCCACGGACGCAGCACGGTGGTCATGCAACGAGCACGTCGCGATGACTGAGACGATGCCCGATGGCGAGGCCCGTGCGGTTCCGCTGTCCACCTACCGGCTTCAACTGAACGCAAGCTTCACGCTGTTCGACGCCGCCGACGTGGTGCCGTACCTGGCCAAGCTTGGCGTCTCGCACCTCTACCTGTCACCGATCCTGGAGGCGGCGCCCGGCTCCACCCATGGTTACGATGTCGTGGACCATTCGGTGATCGGGGCGTCGATCGGCGGGCAGGCAGGCTTCGATGCCCTGTCGGCCGCCGCCACCGAGCACGCGCTCGGCATGATCGTGGACCTGGTGCCCAACCACATGGCGGTGCCCACCCCGGTGTGGCACAACCGCGAGCTGTGGTCGGTGCTGGCGCAGGGTCCGGACAGCCCGTTCGCGCACTGGTTCGACGTGGACTGGTCGGCCGGAAACGATGCGCTGCTGATGCCCGTGCTGGGCAGCCGCATCGGCACCGAGCTGGTCGCCGACCGGATCCGCCTGGACGTGCCGAGCGATGCGGAACGCGCCGTGGCCCCCGAGGCGCTGGCTGACACCTCTCACGTGCTGCGCTATTACGATCACGTGTTCCCGGTCGCCAAGGGGACCGAGTCCTTGCCCATGGCCGAGCTGCTGGAACGTCAGCATTATCGGTTGGCCTGGTGGCAGATCGCCGGCGAGGAGTTGAACTACCGGCGCTTCTTCGACGTCGACACGCTCGCCGCGATCCGCGTCGAGGAGCCGGACGTGTTCCGTGCCACGCACCGGCCGGTCGTCGAGCTGCTGGCCGAGGGGCGCATCGACGGACTGCGCATCGATCACCCGGACGGCCTGGCCGATCCGAAGGGCTATCTGGAAGACTTGGCCGAAGCCACCGACAACGCCTGGGTGGTGGTGGAGAAGATCCTGGAGCATGACGAGCCGCTGCCGGACGATTGGGACACCGCCGGCACCACCGGCTACGACGCCGCCTGGCGGGTGCAGCTGACGTTCATCGATCCGGCCGGCGCGGATCGGTTGGGCGCACTGATGTACCAGTTGACCGGTGATGCGCCCGGCTCGCTGCCGCAGCTGGTCGAGCGGGCCAAGCGCGAGATCATCGCCAACGTGCTGCAGGCCGAGCTGCACCGCCTGGTCACGCTGACGGCCGAGCTGTGCGACGACGACATCCGCCTGCGCGATCACGGCGCCGCGGCGATCCGCGATGCCTTCGTCGAGCTGCTGGTCGAGGCGGACCGCTATCGCTATTACGTGGTGCCCGGCCACGCCATGCGGCCCGAGGCCGCTGCCGCCTTCGCGCACGCGATCGAGCGGGCGCGCCTGCGTCTGAGCGAGGATCGACGCGAGACCCTGGACGTGCTGGCCCAGCTGCTGCGCGGCGAGGAGGCAGGCTCTGCCGGGCGCACCGACGAGGCGCGGCGCCACGAGCTGATGATCCGCTTCCAGCAGGTGTGCGGCCCGGTCATGGCCAAGGCGGTCGAGGACACCACCTTCTACCGCTGGACCCAGCTGACCGGGCTGAACGAGGTCGGCGGCGCACCGGGACGCTTCGCCATCGGGGTGGACGAGCTGCACGCCTGGGCCGGCGAGACGGTCCGGCGCATGCCGCACACCATGACCACGCTGTCCACCCACGACACCAAGCGCAGCGAAGACGTGCGCGCACGATTGGCGGTGCTCAGCGAGCTGCCCGACGAGTGGGGCACGCTGTTGAGCACGGTGCGCGCACTGAGCGAGGAGTCGCGCTCGGCGCTGGTCGATGGGCGCACCGAGAACCTGCTGTGGCAGACCCTGGCCGGTACCTGGAGCGAGCGGGGCCCGATCGGTGTGCAGCGCCTGGAGGCCTACCTGCTCAAGGCGGTGCGCGAGGCCAAGCTGCACACCAGCTGGCTGTCCCCGGACGAGGAGTACGAGCAGGCGATCCGCGACCTGCTGCACGCCGCCCTGGACAATCCGACCATCGTCGAGTTGTTCAACGCCTGGGTGGCACAGGGCGCTGCGGCAGTGCGCGCAACCTTGCTGGGCCAGAAGCTGGTGCAGCTGACCTTGCCAGGTGTGCCCGATGTCTACCAGGGCACCGAGATCGAGTCGCTGACGCTGGTCGACCCGGACAACCGCCAGCCGATCGATTTCGGCGCGCTGCACGAGCGGCTATCGCGCATGACCGAGACCACCGACCACGGCTTCGTGCGCCCCGGCGACCTGGACGACGAGAAGCTGCTGGTGGTGCATGCGGCGCTGTCGGTGCGTCGCGAACAGCCCGAGGCGTTCATCGGCGAGCGCACCGGCTACCGGCCGGTGCCGGTGACCAGCGGCAACGCCATCGCGTTCGCCCGCACCGTCGATGATCGCGAGCAGGTCATCACGTTGGCCACTCGACACCGCGTGGCGTTGGAGCGACACGGCGGCTGGGCCGAGCACCTGGTGGTGCTGCCCGAAGGCCGCTGGCGCTGCGTCACCAGCAACCGCCGCTTCGACGGCGGCAACGTGCCGCTGGCCGAGCTGCTGGATGCGGATCCGGTGCCGCTGCCGGTGGCGCTGCTGGTGCGCGACGACGATTAGAAAAGCATCCCGATGAGCAACGACCCCTACCCCACCGGCGGCTGGACCGACGAAGGATTCCAGCCGGCTGTCTGGGCGCCCGACGCCCGACGCGTCGATCTGGTGCGCGACGGCGACCACGATCGGGCGCAGATGACGCGCGACGCCTCGGGCTGGTGGCACGCCGAGCAGCGTCTGCCGGCCAAGGCGCGCTACGCCTTCTCGGTCGATGGATCGGAACCGCACCCGGACCCGCGCAGCGCCTGGCAGCCGGATGGGGTGCACGCGATGAGCGCGGTGCACGCGCCCGAGGACCATCGCTGGGCCGATGCGCACTGGACGGGCCGCGATGCGCGCGGTGCGCTGATCTACGAGCTGCACGTGGGCACGTTCACCGCCGAGGGCACGCTGGACAGCGCGATCGAGCGGCTGGACCACCTGGTGGACCTGGGTGTGGACATGGTCGAGCTGATGCCGCTGGCCGCCTTCCCCGGCCAGCACGGCTGGGGCTATGACGGGGTTGCGTTGTTCGCGGTGCATCAAGCCTACGGCGGCCCGGTCGCGCTGCAGCGCTTCGTGGACGCCGCTCACCAGCGCGGTCTGGCAGTGTGCCTGGACGTGGTCTACAACCACCTGGGACCCTCCGGCAACTACCTGGGCGTATACGGCCCGTACTTCACCGATTCTCATCAGACCCCCTGGGGCGCAGCGGTCAACCTGGACGCCGACGGCGCGCATGGCGTGCGGGCGTTCATCGTCGACAACGCCTGTCGCTGGTTCCAGAGCTTTCACATCGATGCGTTGCGCCTGGACGCGGTGCACGCCCTGATCGACGACTCCGAGCAGCACATCCTGGCCGAGCTGTCGCAGGCGGTCGATGCCCTGTCCGGGCAGCTCGGCCGCCCGCTGTCCTTGATCGCCGAGTCCGACCTGAACGATGCGCGCACGGTCACGCCGGTCGCCGACGGCGGCCTGGGCATGACCGCGCAGTGGGCGGACGATGTGCACCATGCCGTGCGCGCCTGGCTGACCGGCGAGCGCCAAGGCTGGCTGGTGGACTTCGGCAGTACGGCAACGCTTGCCAAGGTGATGCGTTCGGTGTTCGAGCACGATGGCACCCACTCCACGTTTCGCGATCGCTCTTGGGGCGCGCCGGTACCGCGCGATACCGATGCGCGCCGCTTCGTCGCCTTCGGCACCACCCACGATCAGGTCGGCAACCGCGCCGTCGGCGATCGCCCCTCGGCGCTGTTGAACCTGGACGAGCTGGCCGCCATGCACGCGCTGGTGCTGTTCTCGCCGTTCACGCCGATGCTGTTCATGGGCGAGGAATGGGGCGCCACCACGCCGTGGCAGTTCTTCACCGACCACCAGGAACCGGAGCTGGCGCAGGCGGTGCGCGAAGGGCGCCGACGCGAGTTCGCCGATGCGTTGAGCGACCCGGACGCCGAGGTGCCCGATCCGCAGGCGCCCGGCACGTTCGAGCGCAGCCGCCTGGATTGGGCCGAACCGGCCCAGCCGGATCACGCTCGCCTGTTCGACTGGGTCAAGCGCCTGGTGGCACTGCGAAGGAACGAGGCGGCATTGAACGATTGCTCGCTCGATACGCTGGTGTTCGAGCAGGACCGGAACGATGCCTGGGTCTCGATGCAGCGACACGGCCTGCGCCTGATCATCGCCCGCCAGGCGACGACGCTGGATCTGCACGGGGCAACGCCGGTGCTGTGGTGGGCCAGGTCGGACATGCCTGCCGTCCCCTCGAGGCAACCGCTCCCGGTGGCCAGCGGGGCGATCATCGTGTGCCGGCAACCTCGCTGAGCCTGCCCGCGCCACCCGGCGTCGGAGTGCCCACCGCCCGACGGCTCGACGGCCCGACGGCCCGACGGCCCGACGGATACGCCAGGCGCTACCCGTTGCCGATGAACCCCGGATACAGGCTCATGCCGCCGTCCACCACCAGCGTGGTGCCGACCACGTAGGCGGCAGCGTCCGACACCAGCCAGTGGGTCGCCTGGGCGACCTCCTCCACGTCACCGATGCGTCCGCACGGGATCAGCTGCAGAAGCGGTTCGTCGCCATCAGCGCGTGCCTCGGCATTGATGTCGGTGGCGATCGCGCCCGGTGCCACGCCGTTGATCCGGATGCCGCGCGAGGCGACCTCCTGGGCAGCGCTCTTCATCAGCAGCTGCACCCCGCCCTTGGCGGCGGCGTAGTTCACGTGACCGGCCCACGGGATGAACTCGTGCACCGAACTCATGCACACGATCGCTCCGCGGGCCGGATCACCCATCGACCATGGCTTGACGTCGAACCGGCGGATCGCCTCGCGCACGCACAGGAACTGCCCGGTCAGGTCGACATCGATCACCGCGCGCCACTGTTGCAGCGTCATGTCGGCAATCGCCGCGTCCTGTTGCAGCCCGGCATTGGCGACCAGGATGTCCAGCGGGCCGACCTGCTCGCCGAAGCGCTCGAACACCTCGGTGACCGAGTCCTCGTGCGAGACTTCGAGCTCGAGCAACACCGCCTGACCGCCGGCCCGTTCGATCGCCTCGACCACCTGCCCCGCTTCCTCCTCCGAGGAGCGGTAGGTGACCCCGACCAACGCGCCGGCCGCCGCCAGCCGCTTCGCCACGGCTGCCCCGATGCCGGTGCTGGAGCCGGTGATCAGTGCGGTGCGCCCATCCAGCGCAAGCTCCTGCCCGATTCGCCGCTCCATCAGCTGGACAGCCCGGTGATCAGCAGCACGACGCCTGCGCTGATCGCCGCCACCGCCAGCACGCCCAGATCGCCGGTGCCGATGCGCCCGGCCGCCCCGAGCATCGCGCCGCCCAGCGCCAGCGTGGCACCGGCGATGGTCAATCGCAGGCCGCGCGCCGCGGCGCGCTGGGTGGCCACATCCGGTAGCTGCACCTCGCTGGCGCGACCGAAGGCGTGCTTCTGCATGGCCAGCACGTCGTGGATCAGCATCGGCATCTGCGGGGCGGCACGCAGCAGCGCCGGCAGTTCGGCCACGAACTGCTTGATCAGTTTCTTCGGATCGTTGCGCTCGAGCACCCAGGCCTGCAGATAGGGCTTGCCGGTGGCCCACACGTCCAGCTCGGGGTACAGCTGGCGGCCCAGCCCCTCGATGTTCAGCAGCGTCTTCTGCAGCAGCACCAGCTGCGGCTGCACCTCCATCTCGAAGCGCCGCGCCACCTGGAACAGCTGCAACAGCACGTTGCCGAAGCTGATCTCGGACAGCGGCTTGTCGAAGATCGGTTCGCACACCGCGCGGATGCCGGCCTCGAACTCGCTGACGCGGGTGTCGCGCGGTACCCAGCCGGAGTCGATGTGCAACTGCGCCACCCGTCGGTAGTCACGCTGGAAGAAGGCCAGCAGGTTCTCGCCGATGTAGCGCTGATCCTCGTCGGTCAGCGAGCCGACGATGCCGAAGTCGACCGCGATGTACTGCGGGTGATCGGGTCGCTTTCTGGATACGAAGATGTTTCCCGGGTGCATGTCGGCGTGGAAGAAGTTGTGCCGGAACACCTGCTCGTAGAAGATCTCCACGCCGTGCTCGGCCAGCTTCTTCATGTCCATGCCGATGCGCCGCATCTCGGCCACGTCCCGGATCGGAATGCCGTCGATGCGCTCCTGCACCATCACGTTGCGCCGGGTGTAGTCCCAGTGAATGGCCGGGATGTACAGCGTGTCCGAGTCCGGAAAGTGACTCTTCAGCACCACGGCGTTGGTAGCCTCGGCCACCAGATCCAGCTCGCCGTGGATGGTGCGATCGTATTCGGCGACCACCTCGCGCGGACGCAGCCGGCGGCCATCGGGCAGCACGCGTGCCGCGATGTCGGCCAGCACGTACATCAGGCTCACGTCCCGATCGATCGTCTCGCCGATACCGGGGCGCAGCACCTTGACCACGGCTTGCTCACCGCCGTGCAGCGTCACCCCGTGCACCTGGGCGACCGAGGCCGAGGCGATCGGTGTGTCCTCGAACCGTGCGAACAGCGTGTCCACCGACTCGCCCAGTGCCACCTCGATCTCGTGTCGCGCGGCGTGCGAGGGGAACGGGGCGACCTGATCCTGCAGCAGGGCCAGTTCGTCGCCGATATCGTCGGGCAGCAGATCGCGCCGCGTCGACAGCATCTGCCCCAGCTTCACGAACACCGGGCCGAGCTCCTGCAGCGCCAGGCGCAGGCGCGCCCCGCGCGGCAGCTTGCGCGTCTGGCCGGACATCCAGCGCGTGGGCAAGAGCACCGAGACGTGACGCAGCGGCGCCGCCGGCGTGCTGCCCAGGAAAAGATCCTCGAGCGCATAGCGCACGACGACGCGCTGGATGTGCAGGAAGCGCACGCTGCGTCCGATCATGACGCGGGCGCATCTCCCGAGCCGATCGACGGTGACACGGTGGCCGCCGGTGCGGTGTCGTCGGACGGGTTCGGCACACCGGCGTCCGCCACGGCCCGGGCCTGCAGGCGATTCAACCTCGCCTCGAGCCGATCGGCATCGCCGCGCAGCGCATCCACCTCCTGGGTAAATCGCTCGACCTGCACCGGCGAGGCGACCAGGGACACCTCGTCCTCGAGCCAGTCACGACCGTCCTCGGCCAACGAGCGGCGGGTGCGCGACAACCAGCCGGATGCCGCCCCCAGCAGGCGATCCAGGCGGTGCACCAGCGCATCGCCCAGCACCGGCGCCAGCCATTCCTGCCACTCCGGATCGATGCCGGCGATGATCTGGCGCATCGCCAGGCCCAGGCCGACCTGGCCGCTGAGCGTGACCTCGCCGCGGTGCAAGGCATCGTTGCCGCGCGCCAGCGAGGCCATCGCCCGCGCGCTCCCGCTGACGGTCACATCCACGTCGCCGTCGTGCACGCTGGGCACGCGTACCCGGCCGGCATCCACGATCATCACGATGTCGATGGTCGGCTCGTGCACCGCCAGGCGAATCGCCCGACCGTCCAGCGCTTGCAGACGCTTGCGCGTGTCACCGTCCAGCGCAAGCCCGGCGGCGATGGCGCGTTCCAGCACCATGGCGACCGGCAGCGGCAGGCGCGGAGCATCGTTCATGCGCGGATTCGTGACGGCCATGGCGAAGGGCTAGAGACGGTAGCCCTTGTGCAGCGCGGTGATGCCTCCGGTGAAGTTTCGATAGGAGGTGCGCTCGAAGCCTGCGGCCTGCATCATCGCCTCGAGCGTGTCCTGATCCGGGTGCATGCGAATCGACTCGACCAGGTAGCGGTAGCTGTCCGCATCGTTGACGATCAGCTTGCCCATCAACGGCCAGGCGGTGCCGGACCAGCTGGCATAGGCGCGTTCGAGCAGCGGCAGCACCGGCGTGGAGAATTCGAGCACCAGCAGGCGCCCGCCCGGCTTCAGCACGCGCAGCATCGAACGAAGCGCTGCCGACTTGTCGGTCACGTTGCGCAGCCCGAATGCCATGGTGATGCAATCGAAACTGGCATCGGCGAACGGCAAGGCTTCGGCATCGGCCAGCGCGTAGTCCACGTTGATCACCGCCCCGGCATCGATCAGGCGGCTGCGCCCCTCGTGCAGCATGGCGGCGTTGATGTCGGACAGCACCACCTGCCCGTCGCGCCCGACCCGCTTGGAAAAACCCAGCGCCAGATCGCCGGTGCCACCGGCCAGATCCAGCACGCGCTGGCCGGGGCGCACCGCGGCCTCGTCCAGCGTGATGCGCTTCATCAGCCGATGCAGCCCGAACGACATCAGATCGTTCATGACATCGTAGCGACCGGCCACCGAATCGAACACGCCGCGCACCAGGGATGCCTTCTGGGCGCGCGGCACGATGCGCAGGCCGAAGTGGGTCGAGTCGTCCTCGGGTAGCGGCTCGCGAAAGACCGGTTCGTTCATCGGGATGGGGCTCAGTGTCCGCTCGTGGTGTCGTCGTCCAGCGCCGGGTGCGCGTGCCCGCCCGAGCGCAGCTTGTCCAGGTAGGTCGCCCAGTTGTGCTCGTAGCGCTGACCGAGCGCGTACAGGTAGCCCCAGGTGTACAGCCCGGTGTCGTGACCGTCGTCGAAGCGCAGCCTGAGCGCGTAGTTGCCGACCGGCTCGACCGCGCTGATGGCCACGTCCCGCTTGTCCAACTGCAGCACTTCCTGCCCCGGTCCGTGCCCCTGCACCTCGGCCGAGGGCGAGTGCACGCGCAGGTATTCGCAGGTCAGGTTGCAGGTGTAGCCATCGTCGAACACCAGCTCCAGCACCCGGCTCTTGGCGTGCAAGCGGATGTCGGTCGGGCGCGGCCGCCCGACCGGGCCGGCCGGATCGGACGAATCGGACGAATCGGACGGGGTGGAGGTGGTGGTGGCGTTCATGCCGTCGCGTGTCGGGTCATCGTTCATCGCTCAGGATGCGATACGTGGTCACAGGATGTATCGGCTCAGATCCACATCGTCGACCAGGTTGCCCAGGTGGGCATCCACGTAGTCGGCATCCACCGAGATGGCGCTGCCGCCGCGATCGGAGGCCTCGAACGAGGCGCTCTCCAGCAGCCGCTCCATGACCGTGTGCAGGCGCCTGGCACCGATGTTCTCGGTGGTCTCGTTGACCTGCCAGGCGACCTCGGCGATGCGCCGGATGCCGGTGTCGGTGAAGCTCAGGCCGACCTGCTCGGTGGCCAGGAGCGCGCGCGCCTGCTCGGTCAGCGAGGCATCCGGCTCGGTCAGGATGCGCTCGAAATCGCCGGTCTGCAGCGCATCCAGCTCGACCCGGATCGGCAACCGGCCCTGCAGCTCGGGTATCAGGTCCGAGGGCTTGCACAGGTGAAACGCCCCGGAGGCGATGAACAGGATGTGATCGGTGCGGATGATGCCCAGCTTGGTGGACACGGTGCAGCCCTCGACCAGCGGCAGCAGGTCGCGTTGCACCCCGTCGCGCGAGACATCGGCGCCGCTGCGCCCGCCCGCCTCGCTGCCGCGGGCCACCTTGTCGATCTCGTCGATGAACACGATGCCGTTCTCGGCCACGTTCTCCAGCGCCTGCGCCTTGATCTCCTCGTCGTTGACCAGCTTCAGCGCCTCCTCGTCGACCAGGTGCTTCATCGCCTCGCGCACCGGCAGCTTGCGCGAACGGGTGCGCCCGCCGGCGCCCAGGTTGGCGAACATGCCCTGCAGCTGCTGGCTCATCTCCTCCATGCCGGGCGGCGCCATGATCTCCATGCCGCCCGGCGGCGTCTGCGACAGCTCGATCTCGATCTCGGTGTCGTCCAGCTCGCCTTCGCGCAGCTTCTTCCTGAACTTCTGCCGGGTGGCGTTCTCGGGCTTGTCCTGCTGATCGCGTGTCAGACCGAAGCCGCTGGAGGCCTGCGGCAGCAGCACATCGAGCACCCGCTCCTCGGCGGCGTCTTCGGCCCGGTTGCGGTGCCGTCGCGTCTCGCGCTCGCGCGTCTCCTTCAAGGCCACGTCGGCCAGGTCGCGGATGATCGACTCCACATCGCGCCCGACGTAGCCGACCTCGGTGAACTTGGTGGCCTCGACCTTGATGAACGGCGCATCGGCCAGGCGCGCCAGGCGCCGGGCGATCTCGGTCTTGCCCACCCCGGTGGGGCCGATCATCAGGATGTTCTTGGGCGTGATCTCGGCGCGCAGCGCAGGGTCCACCTGCTGTCGCCGCCAGCGGTTCCGAAGCGCGATCGCCACCGCGCGCTTGGCGTGCTGCTGACCGACGATGTGCTTGTCGAGTTCCTGGACGATCTCTCGCGGGGTCATGTGGGACATCACGCGCTCTCGGGCAGCTCCAGTTTCTCGACCGTAAGGTTCTCGTTGGTGTAGATGCAGATCTCGGCGGCGGTCTTCAATCCGAAACGCACGATCTGCTCGGCGTCCAGCTCGCTGTGCTCCATCAGGGCCCGCGCGGCCGCCTTGGCGTAGTCGCCGCCCGAGCCGATCGCGATCAGCCCGTGCTCGGGTTCGATCACATCCCCGTTGCCGGTGATCACCAGCGAGGCGCTGTGATCGGCCACCGCCAGCAGCGCCTCCAATCGCCTGAGCGAACGCTCGGTGCGCCAGTCCTTGGCCAGCTCCACCGCGGCTCGCGTGAGTTGCCCGCCGTAGGCTTCGAGCTTGGCCTCGAAGCGCTCGAACAGCGTGAACGCATCGGCGGTGCCACCGGCGAACCCTGCCAGCACGCGGTCCTTGTAGAGCCTGCGCACCTTGCGCGCGTTGCCCTTCATGACGACATTGCCCATCGACACCTGGCCGTCGCCGCCGATGACCACCTGGTCACCGCGCCTGACCGACAGGATCGTCGTTCCCCGGTACTGCTCCACTGTTCGTGCGCCTTCTCGATGTGCAAGCGATCGAGTGTACTCCGCAGCCGTGCTAGCCTCGCAGCCCATGCAGCTTCCGGTTCCAGAGCGAAGCGTCGCCGACACCGGCAGCTTCCCCGTCGCACCCGATGGCGTGGCCGATTGGCTCGCCACGCTCGATCCGCTGGCCAGCGAGGCCGACGCGCGCGAGGTGCTGCGCGGGCTGACGCACAGCAACCGCCTGCACAACGACGTCGATCAGCGGCGCGCGGTCATCGCCTGCTTCGTGCCCACGTTACGCGCGCTGCAGGAACGCCTCGGCGATACCGCGCGCGCCCAGCCATTGCCGCTGGCCGAGGAGTTCGCGCGGGCGGCCGACCTGGCGCTGGCACTGCTACGCGAAGAGGCGATCGCGTTTCGCCTGCTGCTGGCCGACAGCCGCACCCCGCTGGCCGACGATGCCCGTCGCGCCATGCTGGCGCTGACCCGTCGCGCCGACCTGCTGCTGTCCGGCTACCGACAGCTGCCCGACGCCCTGCTGCGCGAGGCGCACGCGCTGTTCGGTTTCGCGCGCGAGCATCACATCCACCAGCAGCGCGCCGGCAGCAGCGAACCGGGCGCCCCGGCCATGCCGTCGCTGGCCTCGCTCGACGAGCTGTACCGCTACCTGCTGGTGCTCACGGTGGTGGACGCCCCGCGCCACCGCGCCCGTCAGCTGCCGCTGCTGTTCGACTGGCTGCGCGAGCACGCCTCGCTGTGCACGCTGGCCGCCGATGCGGCGCTGGCCCGGCGCCGCGCCTCGACCCGCTACGCGATCGACCTGAACGGCAGCGCCTGCCCGGCGCCCACCGGCAGCGTGCTGGCCCATGACGATGCGGCGCTGCTGGTCATCGACACCACCCCCCTGTGCCTGCAGCTGGAGCGCCAGCTGAGCACCATGCGCCAGACCAACGCCTCGCAGCTGGGCGCCGACACGCTGGAACGTCAGACCCTGGCTCGCCTGGAGGTGACGTTGGACGGACGACGGCAGCGGCGCCATGGCCGTCGCCGCGAGGACCGACCGATCGGCCTGACGTTCGGTCACAAGGACATCTGCGCACGGCTGCGCTACGCGCACGGCGACGACGAGTCGCTCACCATGAGCGGCTGGCGCGCCGTGGACGCCTCGCCGGCCGGGCTGCAGGCCACCCACGTGGACGCCGCGCCGGGCAGCGTGCAGGTGGGCGAGCTGGTGGCCATACCGCGCGCGGTGACACCGGTGCAGACCCCCGACGGCACCGGCGCAAGCTCGCCCACGGCCACGCGGCGCGATATCTCGCTGGCGGTGGTGCGCCGCATCCGGGCGCGCGACACCCGCTCGATCGCGATCGGTCTGGAGTTCCTGGCCCACGCGGTGATGCCGGTGACGCTGCGCCACGATGACGATCCGGACAGCGCGCCCGAGCAGGCGCTGATCATCGCCTGCCGCATCGGCGAGCGCAGCGTGCAGTCGCTGCTGGTCCCCCCGTTCCTCTACCGCTCGGGGGATCGGCTGAGCATCGGCCAGGGCGAACGCTCGCGCCAGGTCGAACTCACCCGCTGCCTGCAATTGAACGGCCTGTTCGGCCACTACGAGCTGGGCGACGCCGCGCCCGCCTGACGATCGGGCCGGGTCCGATCGATCGACCCCGTCGGCTCGGGACCGGCGGATCGCGCCGCTAGGGAGCCTCCAGTTCCCGATCGCGCCGGGCGCGCGGGTGCGCCTCGTCGTACACCTGGGCCAGACGCTGGAAATCCAGGTGGGTGTAGATCTGCGTGGTGCCGATGTCGGCGTGTCCGAGCAGCTCCTGCACCGCGCGCAGGTCCCCGCTGCTCTCCAGCAGGTGGCTGGCGAACGAGTGGCGCAGCATGTGCGGATAGCAGTCGCGATCCAGACCCTGCGACTCGGCCAGCTTCTTCAGCCGCATCTGCACGGTGCGCGGCGCGATCCGCTTGCCGCGCGAGGACAGGAACACCGCCCGTTCATCCGCGCCGGGCATGCTGCGCCGATAGCCCAGCCACTTGTTGATCGCCTCGATCGCCGGCGCACCCACCGGCAGGTCGCGCACCTTGCCGCCCTTGCCGGTCACCCGCACCTGTCCGACCGACAGGTCCAGGTCCACCAGATCGATGCCGACCAGCTCGGCCAGTCGCAGCCCGGAGGAATACATCAGCTCGAACATCGCCAGGTCCCGGCAGATCATCGGGTCGCTCAGGTTCTGCGCCAGCAGGCGAGCGACCTCGTCCGGGTCCAGCGTGGTCGGCAGCGCGCTGGCATCCTTCGGGGCGGGCACGTCCCGGGCCGGGTTGTCGGTGCTGCCGCCGCGCTCGGCCAGGTGGTTGTACAGACCGCGCAGCGCGGACAGGCGGCGCGCCAGGCTGCGCCCGGACATGCCGGCGCGATGGTGCTCGGCGATCAGGGTGCGCACGTGCGCCGGTGACAGCCCGGACCAGTCATCGATCTGGTGCTGCAGCGCGGTCACGGCCAGGGCGCGAAGGTCACGCTCGTAGTTGCTGAGCGTGTGCACCGACGCCTGCCGCTCCACCCGAAGCCAGGCCAGGTAGGAGAGGATGGCCGGTTCGAACCCGGCGCACGAGGGCTCGGCGGTGCCGGTCCGGCTGGCGGCATCGGCCACCGGCGCGCTCATCGCGGTTTCACACCGAGCACGCACAGCCGGCGCGCCAGCACCTCGCCCAGCTGATCCAGGAACATCACCCCCTTGCCGGAGGTGAAACGCGACTCGTCCCGGCTGGTCAGCAGCAGCACGCCGACCTGGCCGTCGTGCATCAGCGGAATCAGCGCCGCCGAGCCGACCTGGCTGGCCGCCTCGCCCATCAGCAGTCGCAACTGCTCATCGTTCGGCATGCCGCAGACCGTCTCGCCGCGCTCGAACAGCTCGGCGAACGCCGCCACCAACGCCTCGTCCACCCGGCGCGTGCACGCCGAGGCGGCATGCGGATGGTCCGGATCCATGCGGGTGGCGACTCGCCGGCGCGCCGTGCCGTCCAGCAGCAGCAGTCGGACATCGCTGGCGGTGAAGTTGGCGCTCAGGCTCTCGCCCACCAGCGTCAGGATGTCGTTGATGTGGCGGCTGGAGACGATGTCCCGGATGAGCCCGTGCAACCGGGCGTGCAGCGCCTCGTTGTCGCGGGCCACACCGATCAGGTCACGCAGGCTGGTCTCCAGCCGACCGCACCTGGCGCGCAGCACCGACACTTGCTTTTCCACCAGCGACACCGCCGCGCCGGTGGCGTGCGGCACCCGAAGCCTGGCGAGCAGATCCTGGTTGGTATCGAAGAAATCGGGATTGACGCTCAGATACTTCATCACGGCGTCGGCGTCCACGACACCGATGTCGCAGGTCTTTTCGGGGTGCATCGCTACATTCTCGTTCGGCCCTCGAAGACTGTAGAACATGGTCCGGTCATTTCAATCTGCGCATCGATCGAAGGCCAGGCGACCTGCAGGTCGCCACCGCTCAGGCTGACCCGCACCTGCCGGTCCAGCGCCCCGCTCACGATGCCCACGGCCACCGCGGCGCAGGCCCCGGTACCGCAAGCCCGGGTCTCGCCCACGCCCCGCTCGAACACGCGAAGGCGCACCGCCTGGCGGGACAGCACCTGCAGGAAGCCTGCGTTGACGCGCGCCGGGAACCGCGGGTGCGATTCGAGCAACGGGCCGAGCCGCTCCACCGGAGCACGATCGACGTCGTCGACCTGCAGCACCACGTGCGGGTTGCCGATGGCGGCGACCCCGACCTGCAAGGATTCGCCCTGCACCTCCAGCTCATGCAACGGCGGCGGCAGGTGCCGCAGCTGTCGATCGACGGTGAACGGCACCCGCTCCGGCTCGAACACCGGCACGCCCATGTCGACCGTGACCTGCCCATCGTCGAGCACCCGCAGCACGATCGGGCCGGCCGCGGTATTGACCCGGATGCGCGTGCTGTCGGTCAGCCCGCGATCGCGCACGAAGCGGGCAAAGCAACGGGCCCCGTTGCCGCAGTGCTCGACCTCGCCCCCGTCGGCGTTGTGGATGCGGTAGTCGAACTCGCAGTCGGCCCGGGTGGGCGCCTGCACCACCAGCAGCTGATCGAAGCCGATGCCGGTGCGCCGATCGGCCCAGGCGCGAATGCGCGCCGACGACAGCGCAAGCACCCCGTCGCTGTTGTCGATCACCATGAAGTCATTGCCCAGGCCGTGCATCTTGGTGAACGCGACCGACGGGCCGAGCGAGTTCACGGCAGGGTGTACTCATGATCGAACAGCGCATCGATCTCCTCGCGCGCGCGCACCAGATGCGCCTGGTCGCCATCGACCAGCACCTCGGCCGCACGCGGACGGGTGTTGTAGTTCGACGCCATCACCGAGACGTAGGCGCCACTGGCCCGCACCGCCAGCAGGTCCTGCTCGCGGATGGCCAGCGTGCGCTGCTTGCCGAGAAAATCCGCCGACTCGCACACCGGCCCGACCACGTCGTACACCTCGGGCGGCTCGTCGCGCATCACCACCGGCTCGATCGCCTGCCAAGCCTGGTACAGCGCCGGGCGGATCAGATCGTTCATCGCCGCATCCACCACCGCGAAGCGTCGCTCGCCATTGCGCTTCAGGTACTCCACGCGGGTCAGCAGGATGCCGGCCGGCCCGACGATGAAGCGTCCGGGCTCCACCACGATCTCCAACGTGCGCTCGCCGATTTCCTCGATCAGCACCGCGGCCCAATCGGCGATGTCCAGCGGCGTCTCGTCCTGGTAGCGGATGCCCTGGCCGCCGCCGGCATCCAGGTGCTCGATCTGGATGCCTTCGGCGGCCAGCGCATCGACCAGCTCCACCAACCGGCGCACCGCATCCCGATACGGCCCCACCGAGGTCAGCTGCGAGCCGATGTGGCAGTCGATGCCCTTGAGCGCGAGCGAGGGCAGCTCGGCGGCGCGGCGGTACAACGCCAGCGCCTGCCGGTGATCGATGCCGAACTTGTTCTCGCGCAGGCCGGTCGAGATGTAGGGATGCGTCATCGCGTCCACGTCCGGATTGATGCGCAGCGAGACCGGCGCCACCACGCCCAGCTCGGCCGCCACCTCGGCCAGGCGTTCCAGCTCCGAGGCCGACTCGACGTTGAAGCAGCGGATGCCGGCCTCCAGCGCCGCCTGCATCTCGGTGGCCCGCTTGCCCACGCCCGAGAACACGATGCGTGACGGATCGGCACCGGCTGCGAGCACGCGTCGCAGCTCGCCCTGGCTGACGATGTCGAATCCGGCTCCCTGCCGGACCAGCACATCGAGCACACCCAGGTTGGCGTTCGCCTTGACCGCGTAGCACACCAGGTGCGCCCGACCCGCGAACGCCTCGGTGAACCGGCGGTAGGCCGCCTCGATCATCGCCCGGCTGTACACGTACAACGGCGTGCCGAAACGTTCGGCCAACGCGGCAGCCGCGACCTGCTCCACGTGCAGCTCGCCGTCGCGATGCTCGAACCGATCGGGCAGCGAGGCGTCGGCGCCGCTCACCTGCCGGCTCCGCTTTGCCCGGTCGCACGCGAACGTCGCTTGCGCTCTCCCGGCTGCCGGGGTTCGGGAGCCGTGCCGTCCGGTGCAGCGGATGGATCGCGGGTCGGCTCGGCGGTCGGCTCGGCGGCCGGCTCGCCCAACGAGGCATCGATGCGCTCCAGGACGCGCTCGTCCTCCAGCGAGGAAGGCAGGAACAGCGGCCCCTTGTTGCCGCAGCCGGCCAGCGCCAGGGCGCCGAGCAGGCAACCCAGCCAGGCACCGGGCGGCGGGCCCGATCTGGCTCGGGCGGGCGGAAGGGCGAACGATCGCGCCCGCAGGCTCGAAGACATCGTGATCCGGGGGGCGTGCAAACGGATGCGGAGTATACTTGTGCGGTTGACGACCAGCCAGCCGGCAGCCCAGGGTGACGCGGGCGATCCAGGCGGTGTCGCCTCCCGCACAGGCCGCATAGACGATGACGTCCAGACCGCTCGATTGCATCGAGGTACTGACCGCCGAACCCTGCGAGCATTCGGTGATCTGGTTGCACGGGCTGGGGGCCAGCGGGCACGACTTCGAGCCCATCGTGCCGGCGCTCGAGTTGCTCACCCGTCCCGGTGTGCGTTTCCTGTTCCCGCACGCGCCGGTCCGGCCGATCACCGTGAACGGCGGTGCGTCGATGCGCGGCTGGTACGACATCACCTCGATCGACTTCGAGAGCCGCGATCAGGACGCCGACGGCATCCATGCCTCGGCCGCCGCCATCGACCAGCTGATCCAGAGCGAGATAGCCGGCGGCGTGCCGCCCGAGCACATCACGCTGGCCGGGTTCTCCCAGGGCGGGGCGATCGCGTTGTACTGCGGGCTGCTGTCCAAGCACCGGCTGGGCGGCATCGTCGCGCTGTCCACCTACCTGCCGCTGCAGAACGAGGTGCTGCCGCGCATCGACGATCTGCATCGCACGGTGCCGGTGTTCATGGCGCACGGCAGCGCCGACGAGGTCATCCCGCTGCGCGTCGGCGAGCAGTCCTGCTCGGCCCTGGAAGCCAGCGGCGTGGCGCTGGAGTTCCACACCTACCCGATCTCGCACAGCGTGAGCGCCGACGAGGTCGCCGACCTGTCGGTGTGGCTCAAGCGTCAGTTCGGGATGTAGTTCGTGGTGGCGCCCGGCATGTCGCCCGGCATGTCGCTTGGCCATCGGCGACGCCGGTCGCCGCCACCCGCCTCAGCGGCCCAGCTCAGCCGAGCAGCGCGGCCAGCCGCACCGCCCCGTTCGCTGCCGCTTCGCGCACCCGCTCCGGGGCGGTGCCACCCACGTGCGATCGGCTGGCCACCGAGCCCTCCAGCGTCAGCACCTCGAACACGTCCGCCCGGATCGCTCCGCTGAACCCGCGCAGCTCGTCCAGCGACATCTGCGCCAGATCGGTCGAGGTCGCCACGCCGTGCGCCACCGCGCGCCCGACCACATCGTGCGCATCGCGAAACGCCATGCCGCCACGCACCAGGTAGTCGGCCAGGTCGGTCGCGGTGGAGAATCCCGTGGCCGCCGCCTCGCGCAGGGTGTCGGCCTTGGGCTCGATCGCCGGCAGCATGTCGGCGAAGGCGCGCAGCGAGCCGAGCAACGTGTCGGCCGAATCGAACAGCGGCTCCTTGTCCTCCTGATTGTCCTTGTTGTACGCCAGCGGCTGGCCCTTCATCAGGGTCAGCAGGTTCATCAGGTTGCCGATCGCCCGTCCGCTCTTGCCGCGCACCAGCTCCGGCACATCCGGATTCTTCTTCTGCGGCATGATCGAGGAGCCGGTGCAGAACCGATCCGGCAGGCGAATGAAGTCGAACTGCGCCGAGGTCCACAGCACCAGCTCCTCGGCGATGCGCGACAGGTGCACCAGGCACAGCGCGGTGGTGGCACTGAACTCGATCGCGAAGTCCCGATCGCTGACCGCATCCAGGGAGTTCTCGCACAGCGCCGCGAAGCCCAGCTCGTGGCGCGTGAGCTCGCGATCGATCGGGTACGAGGTACCGGCCAATGCCGCCGCCCCCAGCGGCATCCGGTTGATGCGTTCGCGCCCTTGGCGAAGGCGCTCCAGATCGCGCAGCAGCATCTCGAACCAGGCCAGCACGTGGTGGCCGAAGGTCACCGGCTGCGCGCTCTGCAGGTGGGTGAACCCGGGCATGATGGTGTCCGCGTGCCGTTCGGCCAGCGACAGGCAGCCTTCCAGCAGACGCACCAGTTCGGCCTCGCAGGCATCGCTGGCCTCGCGCAGCCACAGGCGCAGGTCGGTGGCCACCTGATCGTTGCGCGAGCGTCCGGTGTGCAGCCGCTTGCCGGCATCGCCGATGCGCTCGGTCAGCGCGGCCTCGATGTTCATGTGCACATCCTCCAGGCCCACCGACCAGACGAAGCGGCCATCGCGAATGTCCGCCTCGATCGCATCCAGCCCGGCCTGGATCGCGACCAGGTCCTCGCCCGACAGCACGCCCACCGAGGCCAGCATCGCGGCGTGCGCGCGCGAGCCGCGGATGTCCTGGGCGGCCAGGCGCTGATCGAAGTCGACCGAGGCGGTGAACGCCTCGACGAACCGGTCGGTGGACTCGGAAAATCGCCCGCCCCACAGCTTGTTGCCCGGCTTGGCAGCCGTCATGTCGGCGAGCCGATCATCAGGTTCGTGCGGCGCGGCGGACGTTTCCGTCTCGGACGGATCACTCATGCGGACTCGGGGCTCGGATCGGGGCGCCGGCAGTGGCGCCCACGCCCGTATGATACCGGGATGAGCCAAGCCACCCTGCGCATCGCCACCCGACAGAGTCCGCTTGCCCTGTGGCAGGCCGAGCATGTGCGCAGCCGGCTGCAGGCGCTGGGGCCATCGCTGCGCGTGGAGCTGGTGCCGATGGTGACCGACGGCGATCGCTGGTTGCAGGCCCCGCTGTCCACGCTCGGCGGCAAGGACCTGTTCGTCAAGGAACTGGAACGGGCGCTGCTGGCGGGCGATGCCGACATCGCGGTGCACTCGATGAAGGATGTCGGCGCGCACCTGCCCGACGGGCTGCAGATGCGCACCGTGCTGGAGCGCGAGGATCCGCACGATGCGCTGGTGGGCCAGCAAGGGCGCCCGGGTGTCGACTCGCTGGATGCGGTGCCGCATGGCGCGCGCGTGGGCACCTGCAGCCTGCGCCGCCGGTCCCAGCTGCTGGCCGAGCGCCCGGACCTGCGCATCGGCATGCTGCGCGGCAACGTCAACACGCGCCTGGCGCGCCTGGACGCCGACGAGCACGACGTGATCGTGCTGGCGGCAGCCGGGCTGATGCGGCTGAAGCTGTCGCACCGCATCGGCAGCCGCCTGGATGCGCAACACTGCCTGCCGGCCATCGGTCAGGGCATCATCGGCATCGAGGCGCGCCAGGATGATCCGGCCACCCATGCCCTGATCGATCGGCTCCACCATGCGCCCTGCGCGATTCGCCTGGCCGCCGAACGCACCGTGTCGCGCCAGCTCGACGGCGGCTGTTCGGCGCCCCTGGCAGGGCATGCCACGCTGGAGGGCAACCGGCTGACGCTGCGCGCCCGCGTCGGCTCGCTGGATGGCGCGACGCTGCTCGAACAGGTGGCCACGGTGACCTTGAGCGATCCCGCCGACCCGGCCTCCTCGCTCGAGGCGGCCGTGGCACTGGGCGATCGCGTTTCTCAGGCCCTGCTCGATGGCGGTGCTCGAGGCGTGCTGGCCGAGGCCGCCGAGCGCGTCGCCGCCGAGGCGGACCGACCAACGAGCGAGCGTTCATCGGGTGCACGCGATGGCGTGACCGCCATCGACAGTGCCTGAGGGCAGCCCGCCGCCCGGACCCCGCGTCCTGGTCACCCGTCCGGCCGGGCAGGCCGATCGCCTGATCGAGGGCGTGGCCCGGCTGGGTTGCCGACCGATCGCCCTGCCCTGCCTGTCGATCGAGCCGTTGCCGACACCTGCCGCCGCGCCGCCGGAACGCGGCGTGGCGATCTTCACCAGTCGCAACGCGGTCGATCAGGCGCTCGATCATGACCGCTGGCCCTGGTCCGGTGTGCAGGCGCTGGCCATCGGACCGGCTACCGCCGCGGCGCTATCCCGAACCGGACGCGATGCGGCGCTGACGCCGCAAGCGCCCTTCGACAGCGAGGCGCTGCTGGCGCAGCTGGGCCAGCCGACGCTGCCCGCCGAGCTGCGCAGCGCGCTGGCGCACGGTGTGACGATCGTGACCGGCCAAGGGGGACGGCAGGCCCTCGCCGAGCAGCTGCGCCGGCACGGCCATGCGGTGCGGCGGCGCGAGCTGTACCGACGCCGGCGCGCACCGGTCAGCCGTAGCGTGCTCGATGCGGCCCTGGCGCCGATGCCGGACGTGGTGTCATCGACCAGCGACGAGTCGCTGGACGCCTTGCTCGAGATCGTGTCCTCGGGTTCGGACGGGGCCCAGCGCGCGCGCGCGCTGCAGCGCCTGCCGTTGGTGGTCAACGGCGATCGCTGTGCCGAGCATGCGAAACGCCGAGGATTCGTCGGCGAGTTGCTAATCGCTCGTCCGGCCGGCGATGGGGGGCAGCTGGCCGCGCTGGCCCGATGGCTGAGCGGCGTCGCGATCTCGGATTGAGAACGCACCGCACGCCGATCGGTGCTCCGAATCAACGTGACGATTTGAAACAGCTCACACGAATACATCGATGGCGGAACCGGTTATGGTCGTACCATCCGTTGCTCTCGGCCGGCCTTCTCGCGCGTGACTGACACTGCCCCGCCCGTTGACAGCGGTGCCGTCGAACGGGCGGTCCCGACCGTCGACCCGCCCCCGCCGGAGGAGGTGCCCGCCGCCGAACGCCGGCCGTTGCGCAGTGCCGCCCGGGCCCTGGACCCGCAGCGACTGCACGCGGCACTGGAGGCGATCCGTACCGACGCCTCGGCCGAGTGGGGCTGCGTGCTGCCGGTGGACGGTCAGGACATCGGGTCGGCGATCGCCGTATCGCCGATCGCCCTGCCCGAAGCGCAGGACACGCCGGCCATCGCGCACCGGGTCACCCGACCCGATCTGCTGTTCGATGCGGTGATCCGGCAGCGCCAGCCGTTCTTCGTGAATCGGCTGACCCACGGCCGCCTGCTCGGCCTGCCCGCCGACCACCCCACGCTGCACGCCTTCGCACTGCTGCCCTGGCGCGATGGACAACGCATCACCGCCCTGGTCTGCCTGGCCAACGCAGCCGGCGGCTTTTCCAGCCCCGAGGTCAGCCGGCTGCAGTCGCTGCTCGACTTGCAGGCATTGGGGCATCAACCGGCCTGGTTCGATCCGCTCGCTCGACGATTGCCGCCGCCCTCGGGCGAGGTCGCAGCGGCCACCGAACCGAGCGCCGGCGCCCCCCGGCTGACCGCGTCGACGATGCTCGACCTGACCCTGGAGCATGACGAGGGCGCGCAGGACATGCAGGAGGCCCTGGCGCGCCTGCAGGCGCTGACCCGGCTCGCCCCGGTCGGTATCGTGCAGCTGTCCACCGATTGGACGTGCCTGTACGCCAACGATCGCTGGTGCGCGCTCAGCGGGCTGACCGCGCTGGAGACGCTGGGCACCGGCTGGATCGATGCGCTGCATCCGGACGATGTCGCGGGTGCGCTGAACGAGATGCGCGATGCGCTGGCGCGCGGCGAGCACTTCGACCAGGAACTGCGGCTGCAGTCGCCGATCGGCGGCATCGCCTGGGTGTCGCTCAGCGCCACGCTGATGGTCACCGCCGCGGATCGTGTCACCGGCATGTTGCTCAGCTTCAACGACATCACCGAGCGCCAGCGGGCAGGAGAACGGCTCAAGCGCCTGGCCCATCACGATGTGTTGACGGGGTTGCTCAACCGGGCCCGCTTTCTGGAACAACTGGGCAAGCGACTCGATGATGGCACCGCACCGGTGGCGGTGCTGTTTATCGACCTGGACGGGTTCAAGGCGGTCAACGACACGCTCGGCCACGATGCCGGCGATGCGCTGCTCATCGAAGTGGCCACGCGCATGCGCCAGGCGGTCGGCCAGGACGACGAGATCGCCCGGCTGGGCGGCGATGAATTCACCGTGATGCTGAGCAGCGAGCGGGTGCTGGCCAAGGCCCGTGCGCTGGCCGAGATGCTGATCGGCACGTTGCGCGCTCCGTACCGCATCGGCAGCCAGGAGGTCTACGTGTCGGCCAGTGTGGGCATCGCCGTCAGCGACGAGCAGGCCCAGGATGTCGACACGCTGATCAAGCGGGCCGACACCGCGCTGTATCGGGCCAAGGAGACCGGTCGCGGGCGCGCCGTGGTGTTCAGCGTCGAGCTGGACCGGCTGCGGCGCGATCGCTCGACGCTGATCGCAGGGCTTCGCCGGGCCGCCGACCGCCAGCAGTTCACGCTGGCCTTCCAGCCGCAGATGCTGATCGGCGAGCAGCGCCTGCTCGGATTCGAGGCCCTGCTGCGCTGGTCCGGCGCGGCCACCGCCGGCGTATCGACCCAGGAGATGGTGGATGCGCTCGAGGAGGCCGGCCTGATCGCCGAGGTGGGCGATTGGGTGATCGGCGAGACCTGCCGCTGCTGGGCGCGATGGCGGGCCGCGGGGCTGATCGACGAGCAGGTCACCCTGTCGGTCAACGTCTCGGTGCGCCAGCTCGATTCCCCCGATTTCGTCAACCGCGTCGCCCAGATGCTGCGCAGCGCCGACATGCCGGCGCACCGGCTGATCGTGGAGATCACCGAGTCCACGCTGGTCAAGACCACCGAGAGCGGCATCATCGATGCGTTGAAGGGACTGGGCGTGCAACTGTCGCTGGACGACTTCGGCACCGGCTACAGCTCGCTGGCCTACCTGGGGCAGCTGCCGCTGGACCACCTGAAGATCGATCGATCGTTCATCAACGACCTGGGCCATCGCTCGCAGGCGATCACCATCATCAAGAGCATCCTGGCGCTGGCGCGCGCGTTGGACATCGAGGTCATCGCCGAGGGGGTCGAGGACGCCCGCGTGCTGCCGCTGCTCGATCGCGAAGGCTGCAGCGCCTACCAGGGATATCAGCTGTCCCGGCCGCTGGACACCGAGCAGACCGAGCGTTGGCTGGCCACCCTGAATCCGATCCGCATCGCCCGGCTGGTCAACTTCGTGGACCTGGGCGATGCCCGGCGCCCGCTGGACGAGGCACGCCCGGACCTGCAATGAGCTACGGGTTGCCCAGCGTTGCCGTTAAGCTGCGAGTATCCACCGCCCACCTTTCGCGCGGCGGTCCCCTCATCGACCGGATGGCGACGCGGCGCGCAGTGTGAGCAACGACGATACCCTTGACCAGACGGCCGACCTGTCAGGCGAGCTGCCAAGTGAGCTGTCCGGCGACCTGTCGGCCGTGCCGGCTCGGCCGGTCGAGCCGCCCCCGGACGCCGACGCACCCACCCTGATCGTCGGCATGGGGGCCTCGGCGGGTGGCCTGGAGGCGCTGCGCGACTTCTTCGGCCAGGTGTCGCCGGCCACCGGCTGCGCGTTCGTGGTCGTGCAGCACCTCTCGCCCGACTACAAGAGCATCATGGACGAGCTGCTGGCGCGCAACACCAGCATGCCGGTGAACAGCGTGCAGGACGGGGTCCGGCTGCAGGCCAACTCGGTCTACCTGATCCCGCCACGCAAGGACCTGGTATTGCGCGAGGGTTGCCTGTACCTGATCGAGCAGGTGCTGGACGGCGCGGTGAACCTGCCGATCGACGTGTTCTTCAGCTCGCTGGCCGAGGATGCGCAGCTGCGCTCGGTGGCCATCGTGTTCTCGGGTACCGGCAGCGACGGCAGCCGCGGCATCAAGCGCATCAAGGAGGTCGGCGGGCTGGTGCTGGTCCAGGACCCGGATTCGGCCAAGTTCGACGGCATGCCGGTCAGCGCCAAGCGCACCGGCGTCGCCGATTTCCTGCTCTCGCCGGTGGAGCTGGCCAACTACCTGGAACGCTACGTCAGCCATCCGCTGGTGGCCAACCGCGATTCCCCCGAGCGGGTGCGGCTGGAGAACGACGAGGACATCCTCAAGGACATCTTCGGGCTGCTGCGCGAACGTTCCGGCATCGACTTCTCTCACTACAAGCCCAGTACCGTGGCGCGGCGCATCGAGCGGCGCATGGGCATCAACCAGATCGCCGATCACGACGGCTACCTGGGGCTGTTGCGCCAGAACGACACCGAGGTTCAGACGCTGGCGCGCGAGATGCTGATCAACGTCACGCGCTTCTTCCGGGACTCCGAGGCGTTCGACTACCTGGAACAGCAGGTCGTTCCACGGCTGATCGAGGCCTCGGGCAGCGAGAACGAGGTCCGGGTGTGGGTGGCCGGCTGCTCCACCGGCGAGGAGGCCTACTCGCTGGCCATCCTGATGGACGAGGGGCTGCGCCGCGCGGACAGCCGAAAGCGCACCAAGATCTTCGCCACCGACGTGGACGTGGACGCCATCGCCGATGCCTCGCTGGGCCGGTACACCACCGAAATCCGCGCCGATGTCTCGCCCGAGCGCCTGGAACGCTACTTCACCGCCTCCAGCGATGGCTACGCGGTGCGCCAGGAGATCCGGCAACGGGTGGTGTTCGCCACCCACAACATGATCAGCGATCCGCCGTTCTCCAACATCGACCTGATCTGCTGCCGCAACGTGCTGATCTACTTCCAGCAGCCGATCCAGCAGAAGGTCATCGCCGCCTTCCACTTCTCGCTGCGTCGACGCGGTGTCGCCTTCTTCGGCAAGGCCGAGTCGGTCGGGGAGCTGAAATCGCACTTCGAGCCGCTCAAGGAGCGCTTCCGGCTGTTCAGGAAGCGCGACAACGCCAACGTGCCGATCACCACCTCGGTGCGCATGGGTTCCGCCGAGACCGCCGGGTTGCGCCCGGTGGCCAACCTGCTGCGCGGCTACCGTACCGCCCCGCGCGAGCACCTGTTCGACCACGTCAAGGACAGCCTGATCAACGATCACGTGCCCGCGTGCCTGATCCTGGACGCGGATCACCATGCGGTGCACATCTACGGGCGCGCCAACCGCTACCTGACGCGTTTTCCGTCCGGGCGCGTGTCCACCAACGTGCACGACATCATCGCCGAGGAGCTGTCGGTGGCCGTGAGCACCGCCCTGACCCGCGCCGAGAACGAGGCCAAGCCGGTCTTCTACAGCAGCATCCCGATCACGCTGGACGGCAAGGACCGCAGCCTGGACCTGGAGGCGGAGTATTTCGTCGAGAAGAACGGACGCCCGGCGCACTTCGTCGTCATGTTCACCGACCACGACGAGGACAAGGGCAACGCCTCGCGCGGCGGGGAAGCCTTCGACATCGGGGCCCAGACCCTGCAGCGCATCCGCGACCTGGAATCGGAGCTCCTGCAGAAGCAGGAAAGCCTGCAGGTCAGCAACGAGGAGCTGGAAACCACCAACGAGGAGCTGCAAAGCGCCAACGAGGAGCTGATGTCCTCCAACGAGGAACTGCAGAGCGCCAACGAGGAGCTGCAATCGGTGAACGAGGAGCTGTTCACCGTCAACCACGAGTACCAGGAGAAGATCGTCGAGCTGTCGGTGGCCAGCAACGACCTGGACCACGTGCTGTCGATGACCGCCATCGCGCTGATCTTCGTGGACCGCTCGCTGCGCGTCAGGAAGTTCACCTCGCTGGCCGATCGCTACTTCAGCCTGCTGCCGACCGATGTGGGGCGCCCCCTGCACCACATCTCCAACGACCTGGAATACCCGCAGCTGTTCGACGACTTCGATCGCGTGCTGGACGATGGCAAGCCGATCTCGCGCGATGTGTTCACCGTCGGCGGCGATCTGGTGGAGATCAAGCTGATGCGCAACGGTGCCGGTCCCGGTACCCAGACCGCCTCGGCCGAGGCTGGCGCGGTGCTCACGCTGATCGACCTGTCCGCTCGCATGAGCGAGGACCGGGCGCGCATGGACCGGGCGGTGGTGGCGGAGACCGAGGACGGCAGCGCGGTGCCGGCAGCGGCGGTGCGCCGCATCAGCGTGCTGCTGGTGGACGACAGCGACGAGGATCGCTACGCGCTCAGGCGTCAGCTGGACGGGGTGGAGGAGATCACGCTGAGCGTTCACGAGGCGGCCGACATCGACAGCGGACTGGCGGTGCTGGCCGACGAGCAGGTCGATGTGTGCCTGATCGACTACCGCCTGGGTACGGAGACCGCCATCGATTTCACCCGTCGCTGCACCGAGCAGGGCCACACCATGCCGATCATCATCCTGTCCGGCAACACCCGCGCCGAACTGCACGAGCACATCCCGTCCCTGGAATCGACGCACTTCGTCAACAAGGAGGAGGTGTCGTCGCTGCTGCTCGAGCTGACGATCCTGAACGCCCTGGAGAGTGACGACGGATGAGCCCAGAACGCCCCGCGGCGCCGCATCGCATCGTCGCCATCGGGGCCTCGGCCGGGGGGTTGGAGCCGCTGGAGCAGCTGTTCGCCGCCCTGCCGGCCGACACCGGTTGCAGCTTCGTGGTCGTGCAGCACCTCTCGCCCGACTTTCGCAGCATGATGGGCGAGCTGCTGGCGCGCCACACGCGCATGCCGATCGAGCGCATGTCCGACGGCATGACGCTGGAGCCTGATCGGGTCTACCTGAACCTGCCACGCGTGACGGCAACGCTTGCCGACGGGGTGCTCAAGCTGGAGGACATGGCCGACCTGGGCGACCTGTACCGCCCGATCGACCGCTTCCTGGGGTCGCTGGCGCTCGAACGCGGCGACCAGGCACTGGCCATCATCCTGTCCGGCACCGCCAGCGACGGCACCGAAGGGGCGGCGCGCATCAAGGAGCACGGTGGCCAGGTCATCGCGCAATCGCTGGAAACCGCTCGCTTCGACAGCATGCCGCGAGCGGTCATGGACGCCGACCTGGACGATGCGATCGGCGATCCGGCCACCATCGCCGCCCTGGTGGAGCGCTGGGCCGCCGGCGAGAAGCTGGCCGCCGCCCCACTGGTTCGCATCGCCGATGACCCGATCGGCTCCATCCTGGCGCTGGTGCGTCGCGAGTACGATACCGATTTCGAACACTACAAGCCGGCCACCGTCAGCCGGCGCATCAACCGGCGCGCCGAACTGCGCCACTGCAAGGACCTGGACGCCTACTACGACCTGCTGGTGGCCGACGCCGAGGAGCTGGACGAGCTGTACGGCGACATCCTGATCGAGGTCACCGCGTTCTTCCGCGATCGCGAGGCCTTCGCCGAGATCGAGTCCCAGGTCATTCCCTCGCTGGTGGAGAAGCTCGAGGCCGGCGACCAGCTGCGCATCTGGATCGCCGGCTGCGCCAGTGGCGAGGAGGCCTACTCGCTGGCCATGCTGCTGATCGAGAACGCCGAGCGGGCCGGTACCACGGTCGATGCCAAGATCCTGGCCACCGATGTGCACGGCCGATCGCTGGAGCGGGCCAACGCCGGCGAGTACCCGCGCGACAGCGTGGCCCACATGCCGGCCGAACGGGTGATGCGCTTCTTCGACGTGCACGAGGACTCGGTGCAGGTGAAGAGCGAGGTGCGCCGCCTGCTGCTGTTCAGCACGCACGATGTGCTGCGCGACACCCCGTTCACGCAGATCGACCTGCTCAGCTGCCGCAACCTGCTGATCTACTTCAACGACGATGCGCAGGAGCGGGTGCTGACCAAGTTCCACTTCGCCTTGCAGAAGAGTGGCTTCCTGGTGCTCGGTCCCAGCGAGTCCACCGCCGGGCTGACCGACGAGTTCGAGGTGCTGGACGCGCGCTGGCGCCTGTACCGCAAGAAGCGCAACGTCAGCCTGCACGGGCGCCTGGACCTGGTGCCGCTGCGCAGCAACGCCTCCAAGCAGCGCGTTGCCAGTCGCATGACGCCGCGCCCCTACAACCCCGCCCCCCGGCCCATGCTGCCGGACGAGCGCACGCTGAGGTTTCGCCGCGCGCACAACCTGGCACTGGAACAGATCGTCACCGAGTACGCGCCGCCGGGCTTCCTGCTCAGCGGCAACGGCGACATCGTGCACATCTTCGGCGATGCCGGTCGGCTGCTGCCACTGCAACAGGGCGCGTTCAGCCGGCGCATCACCGATCTGATCCGCACCGATTTCCGGGCGGTGCTGTTCGCGGCACTGCAAAAGGCCAACGATCCGGCGTTCGAGCGCCTGGAGCGTCGCCTGTACGTGCGCGAAGGCGGCGAGGACACCGTGCCCTACGACATCGTGCTGGCACCGGTGGAGACGTCGGACGATGACAACGGCTTCCTGCTGCTCACGATCCGGCAGCTGGAGAACGGCATCATCGACGAGCACGGCGTGCTGGTGTCCGGCGAAGGCGTCGCCCTGGCCGGCGGCGCGTCCGGTCAGCCGCGTGACGGTGATTGGATCGACGATGGCAGCAGCGCGGTGCTCAGCCGGCGCATCAGCGTGCTCGAGCACAGCCTGCGCACCTCCGAGGAGAGCCTGCAGACCACCATCGAGGAGCTGGAGACCAGCAACGAAGAGCTGCAGAGCACCAACGAGGAGCTCACCGCCTCGAACGAGGAACTGCAGAGCACCAACGAGGAATTGCACTCGGTCAACGAGGAGCTGTACACCGTCAGCTCCGAGCACCAGCGCAAGATCGTCGAGCTGTCCGAGCTGACCGAGGACATCAACCTGCTGCTGGACGCCTCGGAGATCGGCACCATCCACTTCGACCGCATGCTGCGGGTCAAGCGCGCCTCGCCGATGGCCTGCGAGCTGCTGCAGCTGGGTGCCCTGCACCCCGGCAAGCATGTGGACGGCATCGAGTCGCCGATCGGCCAGCTGGGTCTGGCCACCCTGGTGCGCCGGGTGTCCGAGACCGGTCAGTCCGAGGAGCAGCAGTTCGATGCCGACGAACAGCGGCATCAGATGGTGCGGGTGCGCGCCTCGCTGGATACCGAAGGGCAGATCAACGGCGTGCTGGTGAGCTGCTTCGACCTGAGCGAGGTGGTCGAGGCGCAGAACGAGCTGATCCGCGTCAATGCCGACTTCCGCTCGATCGTCGAGGACACCGCCAGCTTCATCGTGCGCTGGAACGCCGCCGATGATCGCATCAGCTTCTGCAACGCCACCTACGCCGCCTTCTTCGACAGCACCCCGGACAAGATGATCGGCAAGAGCCTGCGAGAGCTGATTCCCGACAGCGAGCGCGAGGAGTTCTTCGCCACCGTGGAGGCGATCGAGCCGAACGAGACGCGTCACCTGAGCGTGCTGCGCGAGCTGCCCGACAACCGGATCACCTACACCGTCGGCTTCACGCGTGCCATCGCCGACGACATCGGCCAGGTCAGCGAGTACCAGAGCACCGGTCAGGACCTGTCGGACGAGTTCCGCTACCGTCGGGCACTGGAGGCCCTGGTGGGCATCGGCAACGAGAAGCGCGGCGATCACGCCTCGTTGCTGACCCGCATCCTGACCATCGGGCTGACCTACTTCGAGCTGGACAGCGCCTTCCTGGCCGGCCTGACCGACAGCGAGTACCGGGTGCTGGCGGTGGCGGGCGATGCCGCCGAGTCGGTGACGCACGGCGATGTGCTGCCGCGCAGCCAGACGGTGTGCGACATGCTGCTGGACGATCGATCGGTGCTCAGCTTCACGCAGCTGAGCCAGAGCGCCTCGCGCGATCACGCCTCCTGGCAGTCCACCGGCGTGGAGAGCTACATCGGCGTGCGCCTGCGCAGCTTCGACGGCATGCAGGGGGCGATCAGCTTCAGCTCGCCCCTGCCGCGTCGCAGCCCGTTCTCGGTCGCCGACGAAAGCTTCCTGCTGCTGATCGGCAACTGGCTGTCCACGCTGCTCGACGAGCGTCGCCGGCTGGTGGTGATCGCCGACGAGAACCGCTACTACCAGTCGCTGTACCTGAACGTGCCGGTGATGATGTTCCTGGCGGACGACGAGGGCCAGGTGATCGAGGTCAGCGACCGCTTGCTGGAACTGCTGGGGCGCCCGCGCCCGGACGTGGTCGACAAGCCGGCCGTGTCATTGTTCATGCCGGTGGATGCTTCGCTGGCCGCCGGCGCGTTGTCCGACGGCAATTGTCGGGATCTGGCGGTGACGCTGGACCTGGGCGAGGGGCGCACCCTGGAATGCGAGATGAGCTGTCAGCGGCGCGATGTGGGCAGCCTGCGACGCATCCGGATGTGCGTGCTGACCGATGTCTCGGCGCGCAACCAGGCGCTGGAGGCGACCGAGGAGCACAACCGCCGGCTGGCCACCGCCAACGAGAACCTCAACCAGTTCGCCTTCGTGGCCTCGCACGACCTGCAGGAGCCGCTGCGCAAGATCCAGCAATTCTCCAGCTTCCTGCAGGAGGATTACGCCGATCGAGTGGACGACGACGGTCGGTATCACCTGAAGGTCATCGTGGATGCGGCCGAGCGCATGAGCACGCTGATCAAGGATCTGCTCGAGTACTCTCGCACCAGCCGCAACGGGATCGAGCCGCGTCAGCTGTCGCTGCGCTCGGTGATGGACGAGGTGCTTGACGATCTGGAACTGCCGGTGCGCGAGGCGCGGGCCACCGTCGACATCGGCGAGCTGCCTTCGGTGTCCGCCGATCCGGTGCTGGTGCGCCAGCTGTTCACCAACCTGATCGGCAACGCGCTGAAATACCGCGACGACGATCGGGCGCTGAAGCTGTCGATCGGCCCGGGCACGTCATCGTCCGGCACCGTCGACGAGCGCGTCATCGAACTCACCGACAGTGGCATCGGGTTCGATCCGGACTACGCGGCACGCATCTTCGAGCCGTTCACCCGGTTGAACACCGTGCAGGAATACGCCGGCAGCGGGATCGGACTGGCGATCTGCGCCACGGTCTGCGAAAAGCACGGCTGGACGCTATCGGCTGACAGCAGGCCCGGACGCGGCAGCACGTTCCGCATCCGCCTGCCCGGCGAGCGCCCGCGCGACGAGGTGCTCAACGGCACCGGTGGTACGCAAGCCGATGACTGAACGAGCCGCCCCCACCACCGAGCAGCCACTGGCCAGTGTGGTGGTGCTGATGGTGGACGACGACGAGGAGGACATCTACCTGACGCGGCGCGCCTTTCGGGATCGCCCGCGGCTCAAGGCGTTCCACAACGTGTCCGGCGCCGATCCGCTGTTTCGCTATCTGACGCGCAGCATCGACGGCGATCCGGATGCCCCATCGCCGGATCTGATCCTGCTGGACATCAACATGCCCGGCCGCAGCGGCTTCGACGTCCTGACCCAGCTGCGCAGCGACGAGCGCTGGCGCATGCTGCCGGTGCTGGTGCTGTCCACCTCCTCCTCGCCACGCGACATCAACCGCGCCTATGCCTGCGGCGCGAATGCCTTCCTGGTCAAGCCGGTCACCGCCGCCGGCATGAAGGAGGTCGCCGACCGGGTCGACAGCTTCTGGTTCAACACCTCGCTGTTGCCGCTGTCGGGGCGCTTGAACGAGGATGGGCAGGTGGAGTTGGTCGAGAACTGATCGCGGCCGTTACACGACAAGCAATTTCGTCAAGCGTCGGCATGAACGAGCGCAGTGCGGACTTCGTGCAGCTCTACGAGATCTCCACCGGGTACCGCTGCGCACGTCGCTACAGGCCGGAATTCTCCCGTGTGCTCACCACGCTGTTTCAGGCCGACGACACGCTGGAGAGCCACACCGGCGCACGGCTGGTCAATCACGGCGGCTGGGCGGCCGGTCTGATCGTCTGCTGGCCAGGCGATCAACTGCAGCGTCGTGCCGCGCGTTCCGCCCGCTGCGTCGATGCGCACTCGATCCGCGCCGCATTGGCACGGCGGGCCGACGATGCGCTGCGTCGACTGCGCGGTGCGCCACGCGTGTGCGGTGCGGCGGACTGCCTGCACGTGTACACCCTTGCGATAGCGCCCGAGCGCCGCCGCCGCGGCCTGGCCACCGCATTGCTGGACGAGGCGATCCAGGCCGCATCGCGTCGAGGCTTTCGAGCCGTCGCCCTGCAGACGCTGACGGCCAACACGCCGGCCTGCGCGCTGTACTCACGGCACGGCTTCGACGTGACTGCCGAGCACAACGGCTACCTGTCGATGCAGCGTACGCTGTAGCACGTCACCGATATTCACACCCCGCATGCAGGCACGCGCCATCCCTCCTACTCCTCCACCGCCGTCGTCGCCCTCCCCGGCCAGGCAGCAGGCCGACGGAATCGCTGACGCGCTGCAGCAGCACGGCTTCGTGGCGGACTGCCTGTCGCTGGCCGACACGTCGATCCTGCCCGTGCTGCAGGACGAAATCGGACACTACGACGCTGCGCTGCAACGCCTGGAGCGAGACGGTATTGCCGGTGTGCCCTACCTGACCACGGCGGGGGTGCGACGTCTGCTGTGCGATGCCGCGCTCGGAGCAACCGTGAACGCAGCCCTGGGCACCGATCAGTGGGTGATGTGGGGCGCCAACATGCGCCGTGGCTCGCCGAACCAGGCGCACCGCTGGCACGTCGACCTGGAGAGCGTGCTGTGGCCGAGCGTGACGCTGGCACTGGCGCTCGAGGCCTGCACCGAGGACAGTGCCACCTGGTTCATTCCCGGTACGCATCGGCTGCGCCGAGGCCCGGGGACCCGCGTGCGGGATTGCACCCGCACTAGCGACGTGCTGGCAGCGGCCCGGGCGTCGCGCTTTCCGTGCGACGCCCCGAGACAGGCGGCAGGTTTTTCGCCCGGACGCTTCTGCCTGTTCGATGCAGCCACCTGGCACAAGGGCGCCGGCATCGACGATGTTGAACGCACCGTGCTGTACCTGCATGTCCACCGCGCCACGGAACGACGCATTCCGCTGATGATCGATTACCGGCGCGGCCAATGGTCACGCGAAGCGGCCCCCTGGGTGGCGGGCCCCGGCTGCCGGGAGGTCAATCCCGTGGTGAACGGGCCACCGCTGGGTCACCGCCTGGGTCGGCTGGGTCGTCTGGCAGGCAACGTGCGCGCCCGGCTGGCCGCCAGCGCTCGACGCACGGCAAGGTAGGCGCCCAAGCCGGTGCCCAGCAACGGCGGTGCGAGCAGTGGCAGCAGCGCGGCCCGATCGAAATAGGCCAGATCGATACGCGCGCGGGCAGCGGGGCGGCGCGTATCGGCGAGCGCCAGCCGATCGGAGAACGTGAACGCGTAGCGCGCCCGCGCATGCGCCTCGATGCGCGCATCGTACCGACCGAAAGGATAGGCGAAGGCATCGATCTCGATACCCAGCGCATCCTCCAGGCGCGCGCGGCTGTCGCGCAGTTCGGCCACCACGCTTGCATCGTCCAGACGCGTCAGATCGCGGTGCGTCACCCCGTGCGAGCCGACCCCGAAACCGGCCTCGACCAGCTCGCGCAGCTGGGACCATTGCAGTGTGCGAACCGGGCCGACGGCGCCCAGCCGGGTGTGCGGTGCGACCCTGCCGGCGCCACCGAGCACGAACAGCGTGGCGGTGTACCCGAAGCGCTGCAGGAGCGGCCAGGCGTGGGTGTAGACCGATTCGTCGCCGTCATCGAACGTCAGGGCAAACCGTCGGCCGGTTCTTGCCGTGCCAGGCGATGTGCCTGGTGAGTCACACGGGTTCGCCATCACCACACCACGACAGTGAAGGTGTCGCAGCGCACGCTCGAACAGCGCGATCGGATAGTGACCCTCCCGCCGCCCGTCCCCGAACCGGTGCGCGTTCAGGATCGCCAGCCGGTGCCCACCGTCGCTGCCAATCCACGCGCTGCGCGCGTTCACCATCGGCCCCGCGCCACGAAGTGGCCCGAGCGCCGGTGAACTGGCCACAGCAGGCCACGCGCGAAGCCTGCGACGAACTGGACGGCGCAGCGCCAGCGTGCGCGATGCTTGCCGGCGTCGGCCGTGTGAGGCGACGGCGCACCGGATGACCAGCGTCGCGCCAGATCGATGATCAATGCAAGTACCGGTAGCCCGTGCAGTTTCAGGTTCTTGGCGAACATGGCGCCGGTGCCGAACGCATAGCGCTGCAGCAGCGGCTCGGCCTGACCCCAGGCACGAAAGCCGTCGTGCACCACGCTGACTGCCGGCGTACACCGGACCGAGAACCCGTTGGCCAGCGCGCGCAACGCGAAATCGCTCTCGGCACCCGATCGCAACGGACCGCCGGCGCCCAGCATGCTGTCGAAACCGCCGAGCGCCTCCCAGGCACGACGTGTCAGCCCCATGCAGGCGGACAGCCCTTCGACCCGATTCCTGTCGGCCAGTCGGGAGACGGTCCGCTCGACAGGGACCGGGTAGACCGGCGTGAACCCTCGCTCGGGATCCTGCACCGCGGCGAGCACCTGGCCGAACACCACGCCCAGGGTGTCGTCTTGCGCCAGCGCGCCTCGCAATTGCTGCAGCCAGTCGGGCGCCACCCGGCAATCATCGTCGGTGGTGGCGATCCAGCCGTACCGGCAGGCGCGCACACCTTCATTGCGCGCCAGCGCGACACCCGTGCCGCGCGAACGCAGATAGCGCACCGGCAGTCCGGCCAGACGGATCGCCTGCGCCGTCTCATCCCCGCGGCTCTGGTCGACAACGATGATCTCGTCCGCCGGACCGCTGGCCACGACTAGGCACTGCAACGCCACGATGAGCTGCGCGCAACGATCACGGGTCGGCACGACGATCGAGATGCCGACCGAGCCAGGTTCCGGCATGTCGGCCAAGTGGTCGGCCAAGTGGTCGGCCAAGTGGTCGGCCAAGTGGTCGACCAGATGGTCGGGCAGGTGGTCGGGCAGGTGGTCGGATCCGGCCTTCGATGACGGGTGCGGCACGGCGCGCTCGTTTTCGCGGACGGATACACCACCATACCGCGCGAGCGGGTGATAATACAGGCCGTGATGAATACCCGCTGCAAGGAGACGTCGATGTTTCGCGCCGTCGATCGATCGGCACGGCCGAACGATCGCGACACGTTGCTCGCCTCGGTCATCGTACCGGTGCGCAACGAGCGGCGGCGCCTGCCGGCTTGCATCCAGGCGCTGCGCGAGCAAAGCCTGCCGCGCGATCGGTATGAGCTGATCGTGGTGGACGATGCCTCGACGGACGGTACCGATGACTGGCTGCGCCGACAGAAAGACGTGCGCAGGTTCCGCGTCGAATACACCGACCCCTATCGGGCCAGGAACCACGGTGCAGCTGGAGCGCGCGGACGCCTGCTGCTATTCACCGATGCCCATTGCACGGTCGGACACGACTGGATCGAGCGCCTGAGCGACGAGCTGCAGCAGAGCGGCGTGGCGGTGGTGGTCGGCAGCGTACGCTTCGCTGCCACGGCCTCGACCCGCCTGCGGCTGTACGCCGACTATCACGACATGCAAAAGCGGTACGTGTTCTCGCAATCCGACCCGCTCGCCCGCTTCGCACACGCCGGCAACATGGGCACGAGCGCATCATCGTGGCAACGCATCGGCCCGTTCGCCGCCCTGCCGGTACCGGGCGACACCGAGTGGTTGCACCGCCTGGCCAGGCGGCATCCCGAGGCGGTCATGCGCTTCGTCCCGCAGGCTCGCGCGCACCGCGAAGGCGTGCGGCGGTTGCGCGACCTTCTGGCCACGTTGCGTCGTCACCGGCGCATGAATCGCACGCTTCCTGCGACACGGCGCCTGCGCCCGCTGTCGTTGGCCGAACGGGTGGACCTGTTCTCGCGGTGCGCTCGCGAGCACGATTACTCGTCGCTCGAGCGCGTCCAGCTGGCGCTCGCGCTGGCAGCCGGTGCGATCAACGGCTGGCTGGCCCGGTGAGCGCCCGATCGACGAACCGCCGTGGCGCACCGCGCATCAGCGCCGTCATGGCCGCCTGCGACGCCGAAGGCACGATCGCCGCCGCCGTCCGTTCGGTATTCGAACAGAGCCATCCGGTGCACGAGCTGATCGTTGTCGACGACGGCTCCAGCGACACCACGACGACGGTGCTGCAAGCCCTTGCCGAGCCTCGGCTACGCCTGCTCCGGCAGCCCAATCGCGGCCCATCGGCTGCTCGCAACGCCGCCATCGCGGTGGCTACCGGCGACTACATCGCCTGCATCGACAGCGACGATCATTGGCATCCGGACAAGCTGGCGCAGCAGATCGCCCGGCTGCAGGACGAACCCTCGGCCCGGGTCTGCTACGGCTGGACCGACCGGGTGGACACCGACGGCCGTCGAGTCCATCCCGACCAACGGGCCGGGCTGAACGGTGATGTGCACCGGCACTTGCTGGCCGGCAACTTCATCATGTCCGGATCGAACACGCTGATCGAGCGCGACGCGCTGCTGAGCGTGGGCGGATTCGACGAGACGCTGCGTCGTGTCGAGGACTGGGATCTGCACGTGCGCCTGGCCGCCCGCTTCGCGTTCGTATCGACCGGAACGGTCGTGGTCGACTACCGCCTGACACCGGGCTCGCTCAGCAGCGACGTGGCGGGCATGGAAGCCGCCTTCGTGAGGGCACGCGACGGCCTGTTCGCCGCCCTGCGCCCGGCCGAGCCGCGCCTGCGCCGGCGCTGCACCGCCAGCTTCTACCGCTACCTGTCTCGACGCACCCTGCAGGGCGGTCGATCGCGAGAACGCCTCCTTGCATCGCAGGGGTACGCTCTGGCGGCGCTACGCGCCGAACCGTTGAACGTGCCCGGCAACCTGCGGATGCTCGCCGCGCTGGCACTTGCTCGGGTTGTCTAGACATCATGTAGTGACCTGTCCGCCTTCAACGCCGTGGATTATGTTGGAGGCGGAACCATCCACACAGAGCCATAATTGAAGGGGACAGGTCATGAACGAGTTTAGCAAGTA